>LXNH01000063.1_pt1 | contig 22224 bp, 14 predicted proteins | sample 809111 | NCBI WGS metagenome assembly LXNH01 (sample SAMN04870528, study PRJNA318959) | seawater metagenome | biome: 00002010; material: water; isolation source: marine seawater | place: Greece: Milos, Mediterranean Sea | collected 2013-05-29 | depth 5-7 m
GCAACACGTCCTCGATGCGGCCGGGGTTGGCCATCAAATCGAAGTAGCGTTCGCGCATCGGCGCCAGCAGGCTCTCCAGGTGATCGTAGAGCGCGTGCTTGGCCTCGCCCCAGCCCAGACCTTCCTCGAGCTGCTTGCGGAACGCCGCGGCCTGTTCGTGCGTGGCAAAGGCGCGGTAGATCGTGTACAGGTGCGAGCCCTCGGCGTCCTTGGGCTCGCCCGGTTCGCGCGAATCGGTGACGATGCGCATGATCGCGGCGCGCAACGCCTTGGCGCCGCCCTCGAACAACGGAATGGTGTTGTTGTAGCTCTTGGACATCTTGCGGCCGTCCAGGCCTGGCAAGGTGGCCACGTCCTCTTCGATGGCGACCTCGGGCAGCGTGAAGTAGTCACGGCCATACAGATGATTGAAGCGCTGGGCAATGTCGCGCGCCATTTCCAGATGCTGGATCTGGTCACGACCGACCGGCACCTTGTTGGCATTGAACATCACGATGTCGGCGGCCATCAGGATCGGGTAAGAGAACAGGCCCATGGTCACGCCGTCATCGGGGTCCACGCCCTTGGCCGTGTTCTGGTCGACCGACGCCTTGTAGGCGTGCGCGCGGTTCATCAGGCCCTTGGCCGTGACGCAGGTCAGCAGCCAACTGAGCTCGGGAATTTCCGGGATGTCGGACTGGCGGTAAAAGGTCACGCGTTCGGGATCCAGCCCCACCGCCAGCCAGGTGGCGGCGATTTCGAGCCGCGAGCGGGCCACGCGGGCCGGGTCGTCGCACTTGATCAGCGCGTGATAATCGGCCAGGAAGAAAAACGCGTCGACACCCGGCTGCGTGCTGGCATGGACCGCCGGGCGGATCGCGCCAGCGTAGTTGCCGAGGTGGGGAGTTCCGGAGGTGGTAATGCCAGTGAGGACGCGGGTGTTCATGGACGAAGAAGGCGTTTGCTTGGGGAAACGCCCAGTGTAACGTGCCGCGCGGGGCGTCCGGATGACGCGCGCTGACAGCGGGCCGCCCCGGACGCTGCGGCGGCCCTTTCCGGCCGGCCCCGGCGCCATGGAGACGACGCGACTACAGGACCGCCAGCAACGGCGCGGCCACCGCGCACAGCCCGCCCGCCGTCAACGCGGCGCGCGGCCGGAACGTCAGGAACCAGATCAGCAAGAGGCCGGCGATGCTGAGGATGCCGATCCATTCGACGGTGCCGTAGCTCCAGCCCCAGACGGCGGCCGAGGCGCACAGCGACAGCGATAGCGCCAGCCAGCCGAAGGCGCGCAACGGCACGCGATGGCGGCGTGGCAAGGCACGATCGAACAGGTCTTCGTAGTGTCGGTCCATGCCCAGGCACAGCGCGGAGAACCCCGCATAGGCCAGGCAGAAGGCGGCAAGCGTCATGGCATATCACCTCGGTCCATAGGCTTCGGAAGGGGCAGGCGGCGCGGCCCGCGCCGGCGTCCTGGCCGCGCTCTTCTTGGCCGGGGCATTGCGCGCCCGGGCCGCCTTCCGTGCCATCCAGCCCAGCAGCAGCGCGCCGGCCAGGCAGCTCAGGTCGAAGCCGGCCATGACCCAATCGCCGGCGGGCAACGACACCCCCAGGTGGCGCGCAGTCGTGAGTGCGTTGACCACGGGCACCAGCGCCAGCGATGCGGCAGCCAGCGTCAACAGGTCCTGCCACTTGCGCTTGGGGAACGCGAAGGCGTAGGCCAGCGACAGCCCCCAAGCGGTGAAGAACGCGCGCACTTCCCACAGGGCCCGCCCGGGCAGGTCGGCCGGCACCAGCCGGTTGGCCCAGAAGAACGCGGCAATGGCGATGAACAGGCCGGCGATGGTGCCGGCGTTCAATCCGTCCACCAGACGCAGCGAAAAGGCCTCGCGCGCCCCGGGACGCGCCTTCTGGCGGCGTTTGGCGATCCACAGCACCAGGCCGGAACCGACCATGCCGGTGCCCGCCAGGCTGACCAGGAAATAGAACCAGCGCAACAGCGGTTCGGCGAACAGCCCGAGGTGCAGGCCGACGATCACGCCGGCGGTGCGCACGGTCGGGCTCAGCGCGTCCTGCCCTGCCAGGAGAGCGCCCGTCACCCCGTCGAACCGGGCATAGGGCGAGAGCCGGCCGTACGACACGCCATCCGCGGCATTGCGCGTCAGGGTGACGGTGGCGCCGGCGTCGCCCGGGTTGTTGACCGTGATGCGGCCGATCCGACCCTGCCAGCGTTGTTCCATCTGCGCCACCAGCGGCGCGATCGCGATCAGCGGCGCCGGCTGGTGGCGTGGCGGCGTGACCTTGACCCCCGGAAACATGTCCTCGGTATATTGGCGCGGGTTCTCGTACGCCGCCAGGATGCCCGCCGGCATCAGCATGCTCGCGAACAGCACCAGGCCGCTGAAAGTGATCATCAGGTGGAACGGCAGGCCCAGCACCGACAGCGCATTGTGGCCGTCCATCCAGGCCCGCTGGCCGCCCTTCTTCGGACGGAACGTGAAGAAGTCGGCGAAGATCTTCTTGTGCGTGATGATGCCGCTGATGATCGCCACCAGCATGAACATGCCGGCGATGCTGGCGAGCCAGCGCCCCCACGGGAACGCCATCTCGAGCTCGAAATGGAACCGGTAGAAGAAGTCGCCGCCGCGTGTCGCACGCCCCTCGACGGCCTGTCCGCTGTGCGGATCGAGCTTGACGCGCACGAAGCCGCGCTCACCCGGCTTGGGCTTCGGTTCCTGGTACAGCAGCTGGATCAGCGGCTCGCGCTCGGAGGGCGGCGTAATGAACCAGCGCTTGGCGTCGGGTGCATGGTCGGTCAGGTAGCGCTGCGCCAGCGCGACGGATTCGAGCGTGGGCGCGGCCTGCACCTGGATCTCGGGCTGCATCCAGCGGGTGATCTCGGGACGGAAGAATGACAGCGTGCCGGTCAGGAACATTGCGAACAGCACCCAGCCGAAGATCAACCCCGACCAGGTATGCAACCATGACATGGATTGGCGCAGGCCCTCTTCGCCTTGCGCTTTTCCGGTGTTGGGTTTCATGCGCCCCCCACCATGCGGCCGATCAGGAACAGGCCGCCGAACAGCGCCGCCGGCGACAGGATGCCGGCCCAGGCGCGCCAGGCGTTGCGAGTGGCGAACACCCAGATGACGCCGCAGGCGTAGAGCACGAAGGCCGACATCTGCGCCGTGACGACGGCGTCGGCGCGTTGCATCGGGAGCCAGACGGCCAGGCAGGCCGCGGCCGCCGAGGCCAGGCCGTAGCCGCCCAGGATGGCGGCCAGGGCCCGGGAGGCCACGGCCAGACGGTAGCGCATCATGCCTGCGCCGGCTGCGGGAGCTTTCACTTGGTCACGTTGAAGGTCAGGGTGGAAACGTAGCGGATCCTGGTGTAGGCCTTGCCATCGGCCTCGCCGGCCTGATCCTCGACATGGGCGGTTTCCAGCACGTACTGGCCCGGCCATGGCGTGGAGATCTCGATGCGGCCGTTCTCATCGCTGCGCAAGCGCTTTTCCCACTTTGGCGGGCCGAACACGGTGACTTCGGTCTTGGCCAGCGGCTGGCCCTTGAACTGCAGCACGAAGGTATTGCTGCCCGCGGCAGCCGGCACCAGTTCCAGGTCGAGCCGGCCCTGGGTATCCGCGCGGCCGGCCTTGGCGCCGTAGCGCATCAGCGTGTCCTTGAACTGGATCGGCTGCGACAGGCGCACGTCGCTCTTGCCGCTGGCGGCGAACTCGACGAAATCCACTCCCTTGGCCGACGCCTTGTACGTCTTGCCATCGGCGCCGGTCACCTCCGGCGCCGTCAGGACCTTGCCCAGCAGGCCATCTTGCTTTTCGCGCAGATCGTCCGCCCATTCGCCGAAGTACGCTTTTACGGGGCCCTGTCCGGCCCGCTCGAGCCAGACGAAGTGCGCTTGCGCCGCGCCGGCGCTGCCCAGCAGTGCGATGGCCGCCAAAGTCCTTGCGAAATTCATTGTCGATTTTCCTGTTGTGAGTGCCGATCCGGCGCCGCCCCGCGACGCAAGCCGATCAATCGGTCATGAATTATAACCATTCTCACTACGATAAAGAATACGCCTTGGTTTGCATATTCCGCGCCACATGCGCACATCGTCCGCGGTGACCGCGGCAACAGGCAGGAGGCGGCGCGTCGCGATCGACGCGCCGCAATCACGCTACAGCGATACCGTCAGACGGCGTTCGGATTCCAGATATTCGCGCGACTGCATCTCCAGAATGCGCGAGACGGTACGATGGAACTCATTGGCCAGGGCGCCTTCGGTATAAATCTCTTCCGGTTCGCACTCGGCCGACATGATCAGCTTGACGCGATGGTCGTAGAACACGTCGATCAGCCAGGTGAAGCGGCGCGCCTCGGACGCCTGGCGCGGCCCCATGCGCGGCACGCCGGACAGGATCACCGCATGGAAACGGTTGGCCAGCTCCAGGTAATCGTTCTGCGAACGCGGACCGCCGCAGAGCGTGGCGAAATCGAACCACACCACCGAGCCGGCCAGCGCCAGGGCACGAATCTCGCGATGCTCGATGTGCAGCACCGGTTCCTGCGGCGGCGTATCGGCCAGGGTATCGAAGGCCTGCTGCAAGGCCTGCCGCGCCGGCTCGCCGAGCGGCGTGTGATAGCACTGCACCTGCTCGAGCGAACGACGACGGTAGTCGATACCGGCATCCACATTCATCACGTCCATGCGTGCCTGGATCAGCTGGATCGCAGGCAACACACGGTCGCGGTGCAGGCCGTCCGGGTACAACGTGGACGGCTCGTAATTGGAGGTCATGACGAACGAGGTTCCGTACTCGAACAACTTGAACAGCAGACGATGCAGGATCATCGCGTCCGCCACGTCCGATACATGGAATTCGTCGAAGCAGATCAGGCGGTACCGCTTGGCCACGCGCCTGGCGACCTCGTCCAGCGGGTCCTGCATGCCCTTCACTTCTTCCAGTTCGCGGTGCACGCCACGCATGAACTCGTGAAAGTGCAGGCGCGTCTTGCGCACCACCGGCACGGTGGCATAAAAGGCGTCCATCAGGAAACTTTTGCCGCGCCCCACCCCGCCCCACAGGTACACGCCGCGCGGCACGTCGGGCCGGTTCAACAGCTTCTTGAGGGCATTCGAGCGCATGGCCTTGAACTTGACCCACTCGTCGTAATAGCGCTGCAGCCGGTCGATCGCCTGCTTCTGGGCGTCGTCGGGCTTGTAGCCGCGCTCGGCCAGGGCGTGTTCGTAGTATTCGCGGACGTTCATGGAGAGGACACAGACAAATGAAAAAAAGGGCGGGTCCGAGAACCCGCCCCCTTTGACAGAGCCGCAACGTGGCGGATCAGAAGTTCAGGGCACGCTTGTCAACGGCCAGGGCGGCTTCCTTCACGGCTTCCGACAGCGTCGGATGCGCGTGGCAGATGCGCGCGATGTCCTCGGCCGCGCCGCGGAATTCCATGATGGTCACGGCTTCCGAGATCAGTTCCGAGGCCATCGGGCCGACGATGTGCACGCCCAGGACCTCATCGGTCTTGGCATCGGCGATCACCTTGGCGAAGCCGGTGGTGTCGCCCAGGGCGCGGGCGCGGCCATTGGCCAGGAACGGGAAGCTGCCGGCCTTGTACTCGCGGCCTTCGGCCTTGAGCTGCTGCTCGGTCTTGCCGACCCAGGCGATTTCCGGCGAGGTGTAGATCACCCACGGCACGGTGTCGAAGTTGACATGGCCGTGCTGGCCGGCGATGCGCTCGGCAACCGCCACACCTTCTTCCTCGGCCTTGTGCGCCAGCATCGGGCCGCGCACCACGTCGCCCACCGCCCAGACGTTGGGCAGGTTGGTCTTGCAGTCGCCGTCCACGGCGATGAAGCCACGCTCGTCGAGCTTCAGGCCCACGGCGTCGGCGTTCAGGCCGCCGGTGTAGGGCACGCGGCCGATCGAGACGATCAGCTTGTCCACCACCAGCTTCTGCTCGGCGCCCTTGGCGTCGACGTAGGGCACGGTGACGGACTTGGCGGTCGCCTTGATCTCGCCGATCTTGACGCCCATCTGGATGTTCAGGCCTTGCTTGGTGAAGGCTTTCAGGGCTTCCTTGGCCACCTGCTGGTCGGCGGCGGCCAGGAACTCCGGCATCGCTTCCAGGATGGTGACTTCGGCACCCAGACGGCGCCACACGCTGCCCATTTCCAGGCCGATCACGCCGGCGCCGATCACGCCCAGCGTCTTCGGCACGGCGCCGATGTTCAGCGCGCCGTCGTTGGACAGCACGACCTTTTCATCGAACGGCAGGCCAGGCAGCTCGCGCGCCGACGAACCGGTGGCGACCACCACGTGCTTGGCAACCAGGTCTTCCTCGGCGGTGCCGGTGACCTTGATGGCCCAGCCGCCCTCGACCTGGCCGGCGAAGGCGCCCTTGCCATGGAAGAAGGTGACCTTGTTCTTCTTGAACAGGTACAGGATGCCGTCGTTGTTCTGCTTGACCACCGTGTTCTTGCGGCCGATCAGCGTGTCGAGCTTCAGGCTGACGCCCTTGACTTCGATACCGTGCTCGGCGAAATGGTGGTTGGCTTGCTCGTAATGCTCGGACGATTGCAGCAGCGCCTTGGACGGGATGCAGCCGACGTTGGTGCAGGTGCCGCCGGGTGCCGGGCCGCCCTGGCCGTTCTGCCAGGCGTCGATGCAGGCCACCGACATGCCGAGCTGCGCGGCGCGGATGGCGGCGATGTAGCCGCCGGGGCCCGCGCCGATGACGACGACGTCGAATTGTTTGGACATAGTGTTCTCGCGAATGAGGAGGGTGTGGAACTCGCCCCGGCCCACGCATGCCGGCCCGGCAGGCCGGCCGGGCGCCGCCGACACACAGGTCGCGCGGACGCCGGGCTCAGGGCGCCGAGATTACAGGTCCAGCAACAGGCGCTGCGGATCTTCCAGGGCGTCCTTCATGGCGACCAGGCCCAGCACGGCTTCGCGGCCGTCGATGATGCGGTGGTCGTAGGACAGGGCCAGGTAGTTCATCGGGCGGATGACGATCTGGCCGTTTTCCACCACGGCGCGTTCCTTGGTGGCGTGCACGCCCAGGATGGCCGATTGCGGCGGGTTGATGATCGGGGTCGACAGCATCGAGCCGAACACGCCGCCGTTGGAGATCGAGAACGTGCCGCCGGTCATCTCTTCGATGCCCAGCTTGCCGTCGGCGGCGCGGCGGCCGAAGTCGGCGATGGTCTTTTCGATTTCAGCGATGGACAGTTGGTCGGCGTTGCGCAGGATCGGCACCACCAGGCCGCGCGGGCTGCCGACAGCGATACCGATGTCGAAGTAACCGTGGTAGATGATGTCCTTGCCGTCGATCGAGGCGTTGATCAGCGGGAACTTCTTCAGCGCGGCAACCGCGGCCTTGACGAAGAACGACATGAAGCCCAGCTTGATGCCGTGTTCCTTCTCGAACTTGTCCTTGTACTTGTTGCGCAGATCGATGACCGCTTGCATGTTCACTTCGTTGAACGTGGTCAGGATCGCGTTTTCCTGTTGCGATTGCAGCAGGCGCTCGGCGATGCGGGCGCGCAGGCGGCTCATCGGCACGCGCTGTTCCGGACGGCCATCCAGCGACAGCGTGGTCGGGGCCGGGGCGGCGGCGGCCTTGGCCGGAGCGGCCTTGGCGGCGGGGGCGCTGGCGTTCAGGGCATCGCCCTTGGTGACGCGGCCATCACGGCCGGTGCCGGTGACGCTGGCGGCGTCCACGCCCTTCTCGGCGAGGATCTTGGCGGCGGCGGGCGAGGCCACGCCGGCGGCGGCGGTCGAGGCGGGCGCGGCCGGGGCGGCGGCGGCTTGCGCGGCGGCCTTGGGCGCTTCGGCGGCCGGGGCGGTGGCCGGCGCGGCGGCGGCCTTGGCGGCGGTGTCGATACGCGCCAGGACTTCGCCCGAGGTCACGGTGCTGCCATCGCCCTTGACGATTTCAGCCAGCACGCCCGAAGCAGGCGCCGGCACTTCCAGCACGACCTTGTCGGTTTCGACTTCGATCAGGATTTCATCCGCCTCGACGGCTGCGCCGGGTTGCTTCTTCCAGGTCAGCAGGGTCGCTTCGGAAACGGATTCGGAGAGTTGGGGGACGACGACGTCGGTGATAGCCATTTTGTTTGTTCCGTAAAGTATGTGTTCTGGACCGCGCGGCGCGGGCAAAGTTCGAAAACGGTTTTCGCAACTTGCCGCACGCCGCGCGTGCATCGGGTTGGGTTACTTGGTCAGCATGGCCTTGAACTTGGGCGCGAAAGCCGCTTCGATCAGCGCCTTTTGCTGCTCCTGGTGCTTGGCCAGGTAGCCCACCGCCGGCGATGCCGACGCGGCGCGGCCAGCGTAGCCCAGCTTCTGGCCTTCGACCATGTTCTCGTACACGTGATGCTGAACGTAGAACCACGGGCCCTGGTTCTGCGGCTCGTCCTGGACCCAGATCACTTCCGTGGCCTTCGGGTACTTGCGCAGCTCGGCCTCGAAGGCCTTGTGCGCGAACGGGTACAACTGCTCGACGCGCAGGATGGCGACGTTGTCGGCGCCACGTTCACGGCGGGCATTGACCAGATCGTAGTAGACCTTGCCCGAGCAAGCCAGCACGCGCTTGACCTTGGCGGCGTCGATGGCCTCGTCGACCTCGCCGATCACCGGGCGGAAGCTGCCGCCGGCCAGGTCGGTCAGGGGCGAACCCGCGTCCTTGTTGCGCAGCAGCGACTTGGGCGTGAACAGCACCAGCGGCTTGCGGAACGGGCGGATCATCTGGCGGCGCAGCACATGGAAGATCTGCGAGGCCGAAGTCGGCTGGATCACTTGCATGTTGTTGTCGGCGCACAGCTGCAGGAAGCGCTCGATGCGGCCCGACGAGTGCTCGGGGCCCTGGCCTTCGTAGCCGTGCGGCAGCATCAGGGTCAGGCCCGACTGGCGGCCCCACTTGGCTTCGCCGGAGCTGATGAACTGGTCGATCACGACCTGCGCGCCGTTGACGAAGTCACCGAACTGGCCTTCCCAGATGGTCAGGGTGTTGGGTTCGGCGCTCGAGTAGCCGTATTCGAAGCCCAGCACGGCCTCTTCGGACAGCACCGAGTCGATCACGGTGAACGGGGCCTGGCCTTCCGAGACGTTCTGCAGCGGAATGTAGGTGCCGTCGTTCCAGCGCTCGCGGTTCTGGTCGTGCAGCACGGCATGGCGGTGCGTGAACGTGCCGCGGCCCGAGTCCTGGCCGGTGATGCGGATGGCGTAGCCCGACGAAACCAGAGTGGCGAAGGCGAGGTGTTCGCCCATGCCCCAGTCCAGGTTCATCTCGCCCTTGGCCATGGTGCGGCGGTCGTTGAGCAGCTTGGCCACCAGCGGGTGCACCGTGAAGCCTTCCGGCACCGTGGTGATGCGCTCGCCGATGCGCTTGAGTTCGGCCAGCGGCACGGCGGTGTCGGCCTGGTCGGTCCACTTGGCGCCCAGGAACGGCGACCAGTCGATGGCGTACTTGCTCTTGTAGTCGGTCAGCACCGGCTCGATGGTGCGCTGGCCGTCTTCCATCAGCTGGCGGTAGTCCTTGACCAGCTGGTCGGCTTCGCCTTCGGCCAGCACGCCTTGCGTGGTCAGCTTGTCGGCGTACAGCTTGCGCGTGCCGGGATGGTGGCCGATGCGCTTGTACATCAGGGGCTGCGTCAGCGACGGGGTGTCCTGTTCGTTGTGGCCCAGCTTGCGGAAGCAGACGATGTCGACCACGATGTCGTGGCGGAACTGCAGGCGGTAGTCCAGCGCCAGCTTGGTCACGAACACCACGGCTTCGGGATCGTCGCCGTTGACGTGGAACACCGGCGCTTCGATCATCTTGACCACGTCGGTGCAATACAGCGTCGAACGCGAGTCGCGCGGGTCGGACGTAGTGAAGCCGATCTGGTTGTTGATGACGATGTGCAGCGTGCCGCCCGTGCCGTAGCCGCGGGTCTGGGCCAGGTTCAGGGTTTCCATCACCACACCCTGGCCGGCGAACGCCGCATCGCCGTGCACCAGCACCGGCAGCACTTGCTTGCCTTCGGCATCGCCGCGGCGTTCCTGGCGAGCGCGCACGCTGCCTTCGACCACGGGGTTGACGATTTCCAGGTGGGACGGGTTGAACGCCAGCGACAGGTGCACCGGACCGCCACGGGTCGACAGGTCGCTCGAGAAGCCGTTGTGATACTTCACGTCGCCGTCGGTCAGGCCTTCGGCGTGCTTGCCTTCGAACTCGGCGAACAGGTCGCCGGGCATCTTGCCCATGATGTTCACGAGCAGGTTCAGGCGGCCGCGGTGGGCCATGCCGACCACGATTTCCTGGACGCCGTTTTCACCGGCGTGGTTGACCACTTCGTCCATCGAGGCGATGAAGCTCTCGCCGCCTTCCAGCGAGAAGCGTTTCTGGCCGACGTACTTGGTGTGCAGGAAGCGCTCGAGGCCTTCGGACTCGGTCAGCTGCTGCAGGATGTGGCGCTTTTCCTCGGCCGTGTAGGTCGGCGCGCCCAGCGTGGTTTCCAGGCGTTCCTGGATCCAGCGCTTGGCGGCGGGGTCGGAGATATGCGTGAATTCGGCCCCGATGCTGCGGCAGTAGGTGTCGCGCAGCGCCTTCAGAATGTCGCGCAGCGTCATGGTGCTGGCGGTCGTGAAGTACGTGTTGGTGGCCGAGTAGGTCTGATCGAGATCGGCTTCTGTCAGGCCGTAGAAAGACGGGTCGAGCTCGGGGATCGGGGGACGTTCCTGGCGCTTGAGCGGGTCCAGGTCGGCCCAACGCGAACCGAGCGAGCGGTAGGCGGCGATCAGCGACTGCACCGAGACCTGCTTGGAGGCGACGCTCAGGTCGGGTTCGGCGGAGCGCTGCACGAAGGCATTGGCCTTGGCGCGCTGGGCGAACGATTCGACGATGGGAGCGTGGGCCTGGTCGCGGGTGGATTCCTGGCCGTCGGTGGCGGGAGCGTGCTGCAGCTGGTCGAAGTATTCGCGCCAGTTGTCAGGTACCGAACCGGGGTTGTCGAGGTAGGCTTCGTAAAGCTCTTCGACGTAGGGGGCATTTCCCCCAAACAAGTAAGACGTGGATAGGGATTCTATTTCCGAAGACATAATCGCTTCACCTTTACGAGTGCTTCACTCGATTACGATGCAGGAAAACCTTCCGCGACACGGGCTTCCCGTTTAGCGGATAGCAGGGGCAGAAGGCGCGTACAAGCCTTGAAAGCCGTATGCATGAAAGTATAACCCTTTGAGTTTATGGGCGTCTTCTTGCGATTGCGTGACGCAAAAGCGCGCCAGGAATGGTTTCATGCGGTGTTGGAATGTCCGTGCAACCCCTGCAATTACGCCGTCTACACGCCCGCAAATTCCGCCAACAAAAAATGCCGCAGCGCGGCATTTTTTCTGGCAAGTGCAGCAGGTGTTGTGCAATAGCCGCGTCACAGCGGCAATGCGGTGGTCGACAGGATCTCTTTCAACACGAAAAAAGTGCGGATCTGGCGCACCCCGGGCAGCTTGATGATCTCTCCCGCGTGCAACTTGTTGAAGCGTTCCAGGTCGCGGATGCGCAGCATCAGGAAGTAGTCGAACTCGCCCGCCACCAGGTGGCATTCGAGGCAGCCGCTGATGCCGCGCGCGGCCTGCTCGAAGTCGGTGAAGGAATCCGGCGTGGAACGATCCAGCACCACGCCCACGATCACCAGCGTGGCCATCTCGACCTCGGCCGGTTCGAGCAGCGCCACGGTCTTCCTGATGATGCCCTCGGCCTTGAGCTTCTCGACCCGCCGCAGGCAGGCCGCCGGGCTGAGGTGCACCCGCGCGCTCAGGTCCAGGTTGGTGATCTGAGCATCCTGCTGCAACAGGCGCAGGATCTGGCGGTCGATACGATCCAGTCCGGCGATGGCGGCCATTCAATACGTCCCTATAAAATTTAATTTTGTGTTTATCTTCTTATGCTCAATATTAATTAAAAAAATCGAAACGTTAAGCCATTAAAAATGCCTTGACTGAAAAAATACGCAATTGACCAGCAATCCGGCCGGTTCCTATGATTTTCCCACCCGCGGCGCCGTCAGCCCGGACCCTTCCCCTCAGGAGCCCGCATGGATCTGCAACGCTTTCCCCGCCATCGCCTGACCTTTGGCGACACCCCCATCGAGAAGCTCGAACGCCTCTCCGCCCACCTCGGCGGCAACGTGGAGATTTACGCCAAGCGCGAGGACTGCAACAGCGGCCTGGCGTTCGGCGGCAACAAGCTGCGCAAACTGGAATACCTGATTCCCCAGGCGCTGGAACAGGGTTGCGACACACTCGTCACCATCGGCGGCATCCAGTCCAATCACACCCGCATGGTGGCGGCCGTGGCCGCCAAGCTCGGCCTGGCCTGCGTGCTGGTGCAGGAAAATTGGGTGGACTATTCGGATGCGGTCTACGACCGGGTCGGCAACATCATGATGAGCCGGCTGATGGGCGCCGACGTGCGCCTGGTCGATCAGGGCTTCGACATCGGCTTCCGCCGCAGTTGGGAAGAAGCGCTGGAAGACGTGCGCAAGCGCGGCGGCAAGCCCTATGCGATCCCGGCCGGCGCTTCCGACCATGAACTGGGCGGGCTGGGCTATGTGGGCTTCGCCGAGGAAGTGCGGCGCCAGGAGGCCGAACTGGGCTTCAAGTTCGACTACATCGTGGTCTGCGCCGTCACCGGCAGCACCCAGGCCGGCATGGTGGTGGGCTTTGCCGCCGATGGCCGCGCCGACCGGGTGATCGGCATCGACGCCTCGGCCACGCCCGACCAGACTCGCGCGCAGATCCTGCGCATCGCGCGGCGCACCGCCGACATGGTGGGCTTGCAACGCCCGATCAGCGACAGTGACGTGGTGCTGGACACGCGCTACGCCTATCCGGCCTACGGCCTGCCCTCGGCCGAGACCAACGAGGCCATCCGCCTGTGCGCCCGTCTCGAAGGCATGATGACGGACCCGGTCTACGAGGGTAAGTCGATGCAGGGCATGATGGACATCGTGCGGCGCGGGGAAATCCCCGCCGGCTCGCGGGTGCTGTACGCACATCTCGGGGGGGTACCGGCGATCAACGCCTACAGCTTTCTCTACCGCAACGGCTGACAGCGGCTACGGCGTCAGCGGCTGGCCTTGCGGCGACCTGCGCTGACCCCCTCTGTTTCCGGGTGTCCCCGACGTCCCGCCCGCAGCGCTTGCCGGCGGGACGATCGCTTCATGGCCCTTGGCATCGGCATTGACCTGCGCATTAGGGTCATCACTAATGATGTACATAAATTGTATACAGGAAACGCGGTTTACCTTATCGTGTGATGCACGATGTCCACGCCCGCCCCGCCATGAGCACCTACGACACCACCCGCCCCTACCCCCGCGACCTGATCGGCTACGGCCGCAACCCGCCGCATGCGCAATGGCCCGGCGGCGCCCGCATCGCGGTGCAGTTTGTGCTCAATTACGAAGAAGGCGGCGAGAACTGCGTGCTGCATGGCGATGCCGGTTCAGAACAATTCCTGTCTGAAATGTTCAACCCGGCCTGCTACCCGGACCGCCACCTGAGCATGGAGGGCATCTACGAATATGGCTCGCGCGTCGGCGTCTGGCGCATCCTGCGCGAATTCGAAAAGCGCGGCCTGCCGCTGACGGTGTTCGCGGTCGGGATGGCCTTGCAACGCCATCCCGAACTGGCCGCGGCGCTGGTCGAAATGGACCACGAAATCGCCTGCCATGGCTGGCGCTGGGTGCACTACCAGAACGTGGACGAAGCCACCGAACGCGAACACCTGCGCCTGGGCATGGAGGCCATCGCGCAACTGACCGGGACCCGCCCGCTGGGCTGGTATACCGGCCGCGACAGCCCGCGCACGCGCCGCCTGGTGGCGGACTATGGCGGCTTCGAATACGACAGCGACTACTACGGCGACGACCTGCCGTTCTGGATGCGCGTGCAAAAGAGCGACGGCAGCGTGGCGCCGCAACTGATCGTGCCCTACACGCTGGACTGCAACGACATGCGCTTCGCGCTGCCGCAGGGTTATTCGCACGCCGACCCCTTCTTCCAGTATCTCAGGGACAGTTTCGACGCGCTCTACGCCGAAGGCGACGAGGCGCCCAAAATGCTCAGTATCGGCATGCATTGCCGCCTGCTCGGCCGGCCCGGCCGCATCGTCGCGCTGCAACGCTTCCTGGATCACATCGCGCGCCACGACCGCGTCTGGGTCTGCCGCCGGCTCGACATCGCCCGGCATTGGCGGGCGCGCCATCCCTATCAACCCGCTTCCTGAACGGCGCAACCATGGCCCACACCCTCGCCCAATTCAATGACGCCACGCCGCAAGACGCGGCCGCCATGCTGGCCGACCTGTATCCGCACGCGCCCTGGGCCGCCGAGCAGGCCGTGCGGGCACGGCCGATGCTCAGCGTGGCCCAGCTGCAGTTGGCCTTGCAGCGCGCGGTGGACGAGACCGACGCCGCCACGCAATTGGCCTTGCTGCGCGCCCAACCCGCCCCCACGCCCGGCGCCGGGGCGGATGCCGCGCGGGCCGCCGACTATGCCGCGCGCTTCGGCTTTCCCTTCATCCTGTCCCACTACGGCCCGCGCGGCGCCGGACCGCAAGACGGCCAATGGGCCCAGGCCCTCGAACGCCGCCAGCACAACGCGCAAGATGACGAACGCCGCGAGGCCCTGCGTCAGTTGCACCGCGATGCCGAAGTGCGGCTGTACGAACGCTTCGGCGTCGAGCCCGACCTGGGCAACGACATCTGGGACTGGCAGGAGAAACTCAGCGCGCACAGCGACCCCGGCTATGCCGAGAACGGCCAGCTCACCGTCACCTACCTGACGGACGCGCACCGTGCCTGCGCGCAGCGCATCTCGCATTGGATGCGCGATTGCGGCTTCGACGAAGTCGGCATCGACGCGGTCGGCAACGTGGTCGGCCGCTACCACGCGGCCCGCGCCGACGCGCCGATCCTGATGAGCGGCAGCCACTACGACACGGTGCGCAACGCCGGCAAGTACGATGGCCGCCTCGGCATCTTCGTGCCGATGGCCTGCGTGCGCGCGCTGCACCGCCAGGGCCGGCGCCTGCCCTACGCGATCGAAGTGATCGGTTTCTCCGAGGAGGAAGGCCAGCGCTATCCCGCCACCTTCCTTGGCTCCGGCGCGCTGATCGGCGACTTCCAGCCGCGCTGGCTGGAACAGCAGGATGCCGCCGGCATCAGCATGCGCGAAGCGATGGCGCACGCGGGGCTGTGCGTCGACGATATCCCCAAGCTCAAGCGCGACCCGACCCGCTATCTGGGCTTCGTCGAGGTGCACATTGAACAGGGGCCCGTGCTCAATGAGATGGGCCTGCCGCTCGGCGTGGTCACTTCCATCAACGGCTGCGTGCGCTACCGGGCGCGGATCCACGGCACCGCCTGCCACGCCGGCACCACGCCGATGGACCGACGCCGCGACGCCGCCGTGGCCGCGGCCGAGCTGATCGTGTTCGTCGAGGGCCGCGCCGCGCGCGACGGCGACTCGGTCGGCACCGTCGGCATGCTGGAAGTGCCCAATGGCTCGATCAACGTGGTGCCCGGCGAATGCCGCTTCAGCCTCGACCTGCGCGCGCCCAGCGATGCGCAGCGCGACGCGCTGGCCGCCGACGTGCTGGCCGAACTCGAAGCGATCTGCCGGCGCCGCGGCCTGCGCTACACGCTCGAGGAAACCATGCGCGCCGCCGCCGCGCCCAGCGCGCCGGCCTGGCAACAGCGCTGGGAACGCGCGGTGCAGGCACAGGGCGTGCCGGTCCACCGCATGCCCAGTGGCGCCGGCCACGATGCCATGAAGCTGCACGAGGTCATGCCCCAGGCCATGCTGTTCGTGCGCGGCCAGAACGCCGGCATCAGCCACAATCCGCTTGAATCCACCACCAACCACGACATGCAGCTGGCCGCCCAGGCGATGCAGCGGCTGCTTGACGATCTCGCCAACGAAGCAACGAGCTGAACCATGACCGATTACGCCCGACTCGACGCCTGGGTGGACGCCCACTTCGATGAAGAAGTGCGCTTCCTGCAGGAACTGGTGCGCGTGCCGACCGACACGCCGCCGGGCAACAACGCCCCGCACGCCGTGCGCACCGCCGAACTGCTGCAAGGTTTCGGCCTTGCGGCCGAGTCTCACCCCGTGCCCGCCGACGACGTGCGCGCCTATGGCATGGAGTCCATCACCAACCTGATCGTGCGCCGCGAATACGGCGCCGGCGGCCGGCGCGTGGCGCTCAACGCCCACGGCGACGTGGTGCCGCCAGGCGATGGCTGGGAACACGATCCCTATGGCGCCGAGATCGTTGACGGCAGCCTGTACGGCCGCGCCGCCGCGGTCAGCAAGAGCGATTTCGCCAGCTTCACTTTCGCGCTGCGCGCCCTGGAGGCGGTGGCCCGTCCGCGCCAGGGCGCGGTCGAGCTGCACTTCACCTACGACGAGGAATTCGGCGGCCTGCTGGGGCCGGGCTGGCTGCTGCGCCAGGGGCTGACGAAACCCGACCTGCTCATCGCCGCCGGCTTCAGCTACGAAGTGGTGACGGCGCACAACGGCTGCCTGCAGATGGAGGTCACCGTGCATGGCAAGATGGCGCACGCCGCCATCCCCGCCACCGGCGTGGACGCGCTGCAAGGCGCGGTCGCCATCATGAATGCGCTGTATGCACAGAACGCGCGCTACCGCGAAATCACCTCGCAGGTCGAAGGCATCAGCCACCCCTACCTGAACATCGGCCGCATCGAAGGCGGCACCAACACCAACGTGGTGCCCGGCAAGGTGGTGTTCAAACTCGACCGGCGCATGATCCCGGAAGAAAACGCGGCCGAGGTCGAGGCCGACATCCGCCGCATCATAGGAGAAGCCGCGGCCGCCATGCCCGGCATTCGTGTCGAGATCAAGCGCCTGCTGCTGGCCAACGCCATGCGACCGCTGCCTGGCAACCAGCCGCTGGTCGATGCCCTGCGCAAGCACGGCCAGGAGCTGTTCGGCGAGCCCATCCCCGCCATGGGCACGCCGCTGTATACCGACGTGCGCCTGTATGCCGAAGCGGGCATCCCCGGCGTGATCTACGGCGCTGGCCCGCGCACCGTGCTGGAATCGCACGCCAAGCGCAACGATGAACGCGTCGTGCTGGAAGACCTGCGGCGCGCCACCAAGGTCATCGCCCGCACCCTGGCCGACCTGCTGCAGCCGGCATGAAAACAGGGCATGGCGTCCACGCGCCATGCCCTGTGACCGAACCGCGGCGATGCTACGCCAGCCGCATCACGCGGCGCCAGAACAGCACCGCCACCAGCGCGAACACCGCCAGCCCCAGGAACGAGGCGGTGCGCGCGAATTCCTCGCCCGCGATCGCCAGCGGCGCATCGGTGCCGGCGGCGCCGATGATGGCCGCCATCACCACGCCCACCAGGCTCTCGCCCACGATCAGGCCAGAGGCGATCAGCACGCCGCGCCGGTTGGCGGCCTCGGCGAACGTCGCATGATCCTTGCCCGCCGCCGCCGCCCGGCGGCGCAGCGCCCGCTCCAGCATCCAGGCCAGCAGCGCGCCCACCACGATCGGCGCCGCCACGGTCGGCGGCAGATAGATGCCGATGCCCACGGCCAGCACCGGAACGCGGGCCACCTTGCAGGTGCGCTTGAGGATCTCGTCGACCACGATCAGGCCCACGCCCACCGCCATGCCGATCAGGATCATGGTCCAGTTCAACTGATGGGTGAAGATGCCGCGCGCGATCGCCAGCATCAGCGTGGCCTGCGGCGCCGACAGTGCCTGGGACGGGTCCATGCCCTCGCGTGGCATGGCGTCGGCGAAACCGTAGGCGTTGTACAGCAGATCCAGCACCGGCGAAATCACCGCCGCGCCCAGCACGCAGCCGATCAGCAGCGCCACCTGCTGGCGCCACGGCGTTGCGCCGACCAGCCAGCCGGTCTTCAGGTCCTGCAGGTTGTCGTTGGAGATCGAAGCCACCGCCACCACCGCCGAGGTGCTGAAGATCGCCAGCGCGATCGTCATCTGCACGCCGTTCTGCGTCGCCAGCAGCTCACCGCCCAGCACCAGCATCAACAGCGACACCAGCACGATGGCGACGATGCCGACGCCCGAGATGGGGCTGGTCGACGTGCCCACCAGGCCGGCCATGTAACCGCAGGCCGCCGCCACCAGGAAGCCGAACACGAAGGCGAACAGGACCGCGTACGCCACCAGCTTCCAGATGGCCGCGGCCGACAGCGGCGCATCCGCCAGGAATACCTGGAAAGTGATCACCAGCACCGCCACCAGCACCAGCGTGACGACCGAGATCCAGCCGGCCGACAGGTCGCGCTCGGTGCGCGGCGCCTTGCCGGCATGCGCCGCGCCGGCCCGGGAGAGCGCAGCGAACGAGGCCTTGACGCCGCGCGCCATCGGCAAGAACAGCGTCGCCAGGGTCCAGATGGCGCCGACGCCGATCACGCCGGCGCCGATGAAGCGCACCTGCGACGACCACAGCCCGGTGGCAAACTTCGCCAGCGACATGCCGGCGGGCATGTCGGCCATCGAGGTCAGGATCGGCACGGCGATGCCCCACGCGATCACCAGCCCGGTCAGCATGGCCAGGCCCGCCACAATGCCGATCAGATAGCCGGCCCCCAACAACGCCAGCGAAAAGCCCATCGGCAGCCGGAACACCGCGCCGCCCAGCGAGAACCAGCCACTGACGCCATCGCCCAGCACGCGCAGGCCGCTGGCGGCAAAACTGACCGCCGCCGCCACCACGCCGCCGCTGACGATGTCACCCATGCCGGTAGCGGCCGGTTTGGACGGCGCCCGCCCCGCCTCCTCGGCCGCGTCCTGGGCGCGCTCGGCGCTGCCGACCCGCAGGATCTCGGCCGCCGCCACGCCTTCGGGATACGGCAGGTCGCTCTGCACGACCATCACATGGCGCAGCGGAATCGTGAACATCACGCCCAGCATGCCGCCGGCCGCGCAGATGCCCAGCGTCTGCCAGAATGGAAAGCCCTGCCAGTGGCCCATCATGACCAGGGCGGGCAGGATGAAAATGATGGCGGACAGCGTGCCGGCCGCCGAGGCCTGCGTCTGCACCATGTTGTTTTCGAGGATGTTGGCGTCCTTGAACAGCCGCAACACCGACATCGAAATTACCGCCGCCGGGATCGCCGACGAAAAGGTCAGGCCGACCTTGAGCCCCAGGAACACATTGGAGGCGGTGAAGATGACGGTGATCACTGCGCCCAGCAGCACGCCGCGGAACGTCAGTTCCGGTAGCGTGACTTCCGCCGGGACGCGGGTAGGTTGAGTCATTGAAGTCTCCCTTTACTGGCCGGGACGCGAACCCGCCGGTGAGACGGGACGGCCCGGCTATCAGGGCGTTGCCGCCCTGTCTGGTTGCCGGTTTGTTTTTTGTGAAGCGCGAATTCTAGCGCCTCGGCGTCCAGCAGGTGGTCACCACAGGTAAGCGGGCCTTGACGGCAGATTATGCCGCCCAACCCAGCGTGGGCAAACGAATATGCTGAAAATCTGTTTTTCGCCCCGGCATTTTGATCACTCATGCCCCGGCGACAGGACTAGCATGGCGCTACAAGGAGACAAAACCATCATGTGCGACGCCAGCCATTCCTCCGCCGGAGCCGACCACCGGCAAGACACCGACCCCGCCGAAACCGCCGAATGGCGTGACGGGCTGCAATCCCTGGTCGAGGCCTCGGGCGCGCAACGGGCGGGCTATGTGCTGGATAACCTGCTGGGGCACGCCGCCACGCTGGGACTGCGGGCCAACAGCCAGACGCACACCGCCTACCTGAACACCATTTCGGCCGACCAGGAACCGCCCTTCCCCGGCAACCTGGCGGTCGAGGAGCGCATCGCCCGCATCAACCGCTGGAACGCGCTGGCCATGGTGGTGCGCGCCAACCAGGCCCATGGCGAGTTGGGCGGCCACATCGCCAGCTACGCCTCGGCCGCCGACCTGTTCGAGGTCGGCTTCAACCATTTCTTCCGCGCCAGTACCGCCGACGGCCCGGGCGACCTGGTCTACATGCAGCCGCACTCGGCGCCCGGCGTCTATGCCCGCGCCTACCTGGAGGGGTTCCTGAGCGAAGACGACCTGGCCCACTTCCGCCAGGAAATCACCGCCACCTCACGCGGCCTGCGCGGGCTGTCGTCGTACCCACACCCCTGGCTGATGCCGGATTTCTGGCAATTCCCCACCGGCTCGATGGGCATCGGCCCGATCAATGCCATCTACCAGGCGCGCTTCATGCGCTACCTGGAACACCGCTCGCTGGTGCCCGCGAGCGACCGCAAGGTCTGGGGCATCTTCGGCGACGGCGAGATGGACGAGCCCGAATCGATCGCCGCGCTGACGCTGGCCGCGCGCGAGAAGCTCGACAACCTGGTGTTCGTGGTCAACTGCAACCTGCAACGCCTGGACGGCCCGGTGCGCGGCAACGGCCGCATCATCGACGAACTCGAAACCCTGTACGCCGGCGCCGGCTGGAACGTCATCAAGCTGGTCTGGGGCAGCGACTGGGACGCCCTGCTGCGACGCGACACCAATGGCGCCCTGGCGCGCGCCTTCGCCAACACGGTGGACGGCCAGTTCCAGACCTTCGCCGCCAACGACGGCGCCTTCAACCGCGCCCACTTCTTCAACCAGAATCCCGAGCTTGCCGCGCTGGTGGCCGACTGGAGCGACGAGGCCATCGACCGCCTGCACCGCGGCGGCCACGACATGGTCAAGATCCATGCCGCCTATCACCGCGCCGCCCATCATCGCGGCCAGCCCACCGTGATCCTGGCGCAGACCAAGAAAGGCTTCGGCATGGGCACGGCCGGCCAGGGCAAGATGACCACCCACCAGCAGAAGAAGCTGGACGACGAAGCGCTGCTGGCGTTCCGCGACCGCTTCGCCCTGCCGATCTCCGACGCCGACTGCCTGGCGCTCAAGTTCTACCGCCCCGCCGAGGACAGCGCCGAACTGCGCCACCTGCAGGCGCGCCGCGCCGCGCTGGGCGGCCACATCCCGCGCCGCCGGACGCAGGCGCCGCGCCTGGCGCCGCCGGCGGTCGATCAGTGGGCGCGCTTCGCGCTGGCCGCCGACGGCAAGGAAATGTCGTCCACCATGGCCATCGTGCGCATGCTGACGGCGCTGCTGAAAGACCCGCAGATCGGCCCGCGCATCGTGCCCATCGTGGCCGACGAGGCCCGCACCTTCGGCATGGCCAACCTGTTCCGCCAGATCGGCATCTACTCGGCGCAGGGCCAGTTGTACGAGCCCGAGGACATCGGCTCGGTACTGTATTACCGCGAGGCGCGCGACGGCCAGATCCTGGAAGAAGGCATCACCGAGGCCGGCGCGATCTCGTCGTGGACGGCGGCTGGCACCAGCTATTCGGTCAATGGCCTGCCGATGCTGCCTTTCTACATCTATTACTCGATGTTCGGCTTCCAGCGCATCGGCGATCTGATCTGGGCCGCGGCCGACCAGCGCACGCGCGGCTTTCTCATCGGCGCCACGTCGGGCCGCACCACCCTGGGCGGCGAAGGCCTGCAGCACCAGGACGGCTCCAGCCACATCATGGCCGCCACCGTGCCCAATTGCCGCGCCTACGATCCCGCCTACGCCTACGAAGTGGCGGTGATCGTCGAATACGGCATGCGCCGCATGCTGGACGAGCAGCGCGACGAGTTCTTCTACCTGACCGTCACCAACGAAAACCTGGCACAGCCCGACCTGCCGCAGGACGGCGCGGCGGCCGAAGGCATCCTGCGCGGCATGTACCGCCTGCGTCCGGCCCGCCAGCAGGCCGCGGTGCGCCTGCTGGGCGCCGGCCCCATGCTGCGCGAAGCGGAAATGGCCGCGGAGCGGCTGCACGCGGAATATGGCGTCGATGCCGAGGTCTGGAGCGTGACCAGCTTCTCGGAACTGGCGCGCGACGGCCGCGAGGCCGAACGCGCCCGCGCCCTCGGCCTGCCCGCCACGGCGGACTCGGACTGGGTCCGCACCTGCCTGGGCGGCAGCGATGCGCCGGTGATCGCCGCCAGCGACTACGTGCGCGCCGTGCCCGAGCAGATCCGCGCCTGGGTGCCCGCGCCCTACCGCACGCTCGGCACCGACGGCTTCGGCCGCAGCGACACCCGCGCCCGCCTGCGCGACTTCTTCGAGGTCAGCGCCGACTGGATCGTGCTGCACGCGCTCGACAGCCTGGGCCGCCAG
>LXNH01000064.1_pt1 | contig 22116 bp, 18 predicted proteins | sample 809111 | NCBI WGS metagenome assembly LXNH01 (sample SAMN04870528, study PRJNA318959) | seawater metagenome | biome: 00002010; material: water; isolation source: marine seawater | place: Greece: Milos, Mediterranean Sea | collected 2013-05-29 | depth 5-7 m
CACTCGCGAGCACTCGACGGCGCTGGACATGGGCAAGCACACCACCACCAGCACCCGCCTCTATCACCTGCCCGCGCCGGGGGGCGACCTGATCGATTCCCCCGGCTTCCAGGCCTTCGGCCTGCAGCACCTGAGCCGCGAGGACATCATTCGCGGCTTCCCGGAATTCGCCACGCCGATCGAATCCTGCCGCTTCTACAACTGCACCCACCGCCATGAACCAGGCTGCGGCGTGGTCGCGGCGCTGGATGCAGGCCGGATCGATCCCGCGCGCTACGCGCTGTACCTGCGCATCCTGGACGAAAACCTAGCGGGCCAGCAGCGCTACTGAGACATGGCGGGCAGCCGCGGGCGCGGCCAAGCCGTCGGCGCCATGCCGACGGCGATCGGATCAACGACAAGCGCCACGGCGCCAGACCCGACGCGCGGCCGCCATCTCAACGCGGCTGGAAACCGTTGCGCACCAGGTGGTACAGGTTGCGCAGCATGCCGGCGGTGGCGCCCCAGATGAAGTGCCGGCCATAGGGCATGCCGTAATAGCGGCGCACCCGGCCGTCTTCCAGCCGCGCCTCGTACAGGCGATGATTGGCCGGGTCCATCAGGAACGACAGCGGCACTTCGAACACCTCGGCCACTTCGAAGGCGTCCGGAGCCAACTGGAAGCCCGGTGTCACCAGCGATACCACGGGAATGATCGAGAAGCCGGTGGCGGTCAGGTACGGAGGCATGCTGCCCAGCACTTCGACATGATTGGCCGGCAACCCGGTTTCTTCCTGAGCCTCGCGCAACGCGGCAGCGATGGGCGTGGCGTCGCTGGTTTCGATGCGGCCGCCCGGAAAACTGATCTGGCCCGCGTGGTCATGCAGGTGTGCCGCGCGCTGGGTCAGCATGATGTGCACCCCGTCGGCGCGCGTCACCAGCGGAATCAGGACAGCGGCGGGCACGGGGGCGCCCTCCCGTCCGGGATAGCGCAGGTCGTTGTCGCGCGACAGTTCGAGCGTCCAGGTGGACGGCTGGCTGAGCGTGCCGCGCAGTTGGTCGGGTGTCAGCAGGCCGGCCGGCACCGCCACCAGCGAATCATTGGCGACCACCCAGGGTTGCGACGCCGGGTCGAACCCGGGCCGCACCAGCGGCCGGCGTGGCCGCGCAGAAGACGAGGAATCAGACATTCGGCTTTTCAAAAAGAAAAAGGCACCCTCGCAGGTGCCTTTTTAACCCGGAAACCCGGGCCGGACGATAACGCTGGATGGCGTGTGCGTCCGACACTGGTAGGGCCGTGTGCCGATAAGCGATCAAGCCGCCGAGGCTTGCTTGCTGACCAGCTTTTCCTTGATACGCGCCGACTTGCCCGAGCGGTTGCGCAGGTAGTACAGCTTGGCGCGGCGCACGTCGCCGCGGCGCTTGACTTCGATGCCGGCGATTTGCGGCGAGTACAGCTGGAACGTACGTTCCACGGCTTCACCCGACGAAATCTTGCGCACGGTGAACGCGGAGTTCAGGCCGCGGTTGCGCTTGGCGATCACGACGCCTTCGAAAGCCTGCACGCGCTTGCGGGTGCCTTCGACGACATTCACGCTCACGATGACGGTGTCACCAGGAGCAAATTCAGGCTTGGCTTGGCCGCCGGTCAGACGGGCAATCTCTTCCTGTTCCAGGATAGCGATAAGGTTCATTGAGAACTCCTAGATCATCATGCCTTTGCGGACTAAAAGCGCTTTGCCGTTCGATGTTGTTCGGGCCGTAGTCAATCACGGCCGTGTACCGCAAGCAGAGGATGAGATTTGGCAAACCAATGATTCTACACCAAAAACCGCCAGGCGCCTCAGGTAAGATGAGGCCCTGCCCGCGGTTTGCGGTACCCTAGCGGTTTCTGTAACAAACACGTCATAAGACGCTGTTCCCCCATGTCGTATTCGTCCCTGTTATTGGTCGTCCTGGCGGCGATGGCCCACGCAACGTGGAACCTGCTCGCCAAACGCGCGGCCATGGTGGGCGCCCCGTTCGTCTTCGCCTATGGGTTGTGTGCCTCGGTGCTATATGCGCCCTGGGTCATATGGGTGTTGCTGCACGACGGCATGACCTGGACCTGGCCCGTGGTGGGAGCGATCCTGACATCCAGCCTGTTGCATCTGGGCTACAGCCTGTGCCTGCAACGTGGCTATCAAGTGGCCGATCTGTCGGTGGTTTATCCCATCGCCCGCGGCACCGGTCCCCTGCTTTCGACCACCGGCGCCTTTCTGTTGCTGGGCGAACCGGCCACGGGCACTGGCATCGCCGGCATGCTGTGCGTGGTGATCGGGGTGTTGCTGATCGCCACGCAGGGGCGGCTGTCGATTTTCCGCAACGCCCAGGCCTGGGTGGGCGTGCGCTGGGGCATGGTGATTGGCCTGTTCATCGCCGCCTACACCGTGGTGGACGCCTATGGCGTGAAGGTACTGCTGATCAGCCCGGTGCTGTTCGACTGGTTCACCTGTGTCACCCGCACCGCCATGATGACGCCACACATGATGAAGCGCCGCGCTCAATCATGGGCCTCCATGCGCGGCCATTGGCACCTGGCGTTGGCAGTGGGCTTGCTGTCGCCGCTGGGCTACATCCTGGTGCTGTATGCGCTGCGCAATGGCGCGCCGCTGAGCCTGGTGGCCCCGGCGCGGGAAATGTCGATGATGCTCGGTACCCTGGCCGGGATGTTCCTGCTGCGCGAGAAAGTCGGCCCTGGCCGCCTGGCGGGCTGCCTGTCGATCCTGGCGGGCGTGATCCTGCTGGGCTCGACCTGAACGTGAAGCGGCCCTCGGGCGTGACACGCCACGGCCGGCCCGCACCACGGTGCGGCCTCAAAAACCGCCGGCCACGCCCAGCCACATGAGACCGGGAATCATCGCGCCCCATGCCAGCACCAGCACCACATCCAGCACCATGCGCTTCACGCTGACCTGATCCGACACCGGTTCGACCGTGGCGTTACCCAGGCAGCGCCCACCGGCAGCGGAAGCGTCCTGGCCGGCAGCCGGCGGGAACGGCCACTTGCCCGGCAACGTGCCGGTGCGCTCACGCTTGCGCGGCTCGACCTGGGCGGGGGCATCCGCGCGGGGCCCCGCAGGCAAGGCTGGTTCCGCGGTGGCGCTCCTGCCCGCGCTGGCGGCCGGCACGCCCATCCACGGCATCGCCAACCCGGTGAAACGGGCGCCGATGGCGCGGGCGCGCTGGGCCGCGCGGCGCAGCGGGGACAACGACACGGCGGCCAGATCGTCCGGCAGGACGGAGAGTTGAGCGGTGTTCATAAGGAACTCCTTGTAACGCGATCAGGAACCACGGCGACACGCCGCGGCGGCAACCCGGGGATGACCCACGGATCAATCGAACAACGACAATTGCCCGGCAACCATGGCGCGCAACTGGCGCGCACCGCGCCCGTAGGCGCCAGCCACGGGCACGGCACTGGCAAAAGGGACCCCTGAAGACGCTTGCGCGCCAACCGGGGATGGGAAAACGGGAACATCGGCTGTACCGGCGGGCAATGGCGGCTGGAAGTGATCACAGTCGAGCGCCAGGCGGTGACGGTTCAGCCCCAGCTTGCGGGTGGCCACGGCGAAGCGCTGGCGCAGCAGGTCGGCCCAGATGCCGGTGCCGCGCATGCGCGAACCAAAGTTGGGGTCGTTGCGGCGGCCGTTGCGCAGGTCTTCGATGCGATGCAGCACGCGCTGGGCGCGATCCGGGTAATGGGCGTTGAGCCAGTCTTCGAACAGGGTTTTGACTTCCCAGGGCAGCCGAACGACGGTGTAGCTGGCGTAGTGGGCACCGGCAGCCTTGGATTCCTGCAGGATGTGCTCCATGGCGTCATCGTTGATGAACGGGATCACGGGCGCCACCAGCACGCCGACCGGCACGCCGGCGGTGGTCAGGTTGCGCACGGCCTCCAGGCGGCGCCAGGGAGCGGCGGCGCGCGGTTCGAGGGTGCGGGCCATGTCGGCATCGAGCGTGGTGATGCTCATGTAGACCACCACCAACTTCTGCTCGGCCAACGCGGCCAGCAGGTCGAGGTCGCGGGCCACCAGCGCGTTCTTGGTGACGATGGTTAGCGGGTGACGCGTTTCGAGCATCAGCTCGAGCATGCCGCGCGTCAGGCGCCAGTCGCGCTCGATGGGCTGGTAGGCGTCGGTGGCCGAGCCGATGTTGATGGGCGAAGGCTTGTAACCGGGCCGACTGATTTCCGCCCGCAACGCCTGGACCGCGTTGGCCTTGGCCACCAGGCGGGTCTCGAAGTCGAGGCCGGGCGAATAGCCCAGGTAGGAATGGGTCGGGCGGGCGTAGCAGTAGACGCAGCCGTGCTCGCAGCCGCGGTAGGGGTTGACGGCAACGTCGAAGGGAATGTCGGGCGAGTCGTTGCGCGACAGGACCTTGCGAGCTTCTTCGGCGGTGACGGTGGTTTTGGGAGCGGCCGGCGCAATGCGGGCATCCGGCAGGATGGGAATGACCGTAGCCGGCGAGCCGGGGCCGCTGCGGCGCGCTTGGCCGCCGGGAACATCTGCGGCAAATGCGGGGGAATTATCGGGGACAGTGTCGACGAAATCGGCCGGGAGGCCCGAGGCAGACCAGCCATCGTCGATCCGCACGCGGTCGTCTTGCTGGAAGCGATGCCGAACATTAGTAACCGCACCCCGACCGCGCAAGGCGGCGGGGGCGGCAGCCGGGGACCCAGAACCGGCGGGAAAAGAATGATCGGTACGTGCCATGGAAACTACTGTACAAAAACACAGTGGTTTTAGCAAGCACCAAAAGCCTTTTCGTAAGACAACCCCACTTTACCGCAAGACGAAGATGGCGTCCGGACAATTCGATTCCACGTTGCGATATTGCCCGGAAAGCCGCGCCAGCATTGACTTTGGAATAAAAGCAACACCCAAAGCCGGCATCCGGGGAAGGCTCCGCCCCCCCCTTCGTGGCTTATCGCAGCATGCCGGCTGCCGCGGTCTGGTGCGTGGCCTCGTCGATCAGGATGAAGGCGCCCATGGCGGGCACATCGGCATAGCGATCGACGGCCAGCGACTCGCGCGTGGTGAACGTGACGCGGCCGATGTCATTCATGCGCAGCGTGCCTTCGGTGTTCTCCACTTCCTGCAATTCGTGGATGTCTCGATGCGTGAGGACGGCGCGGATCTTCGCCGACGTCAAGCGCGTGCCGTGCTTGAGCAGATACTTGCGCGCGGGGTTGAGCGCCTGCGCGTCGAGCCAGCAAAGCTCAGCCTCGAATTCGCGCGCCACCTGCGCCGGCGCCGACCCATGCACGATCACATCGCCGCGCGACACGTCGACATCGCGGTCCAGCACCAGCGTGACCGAATCACCCGCCACCGCCTCGTCCAGCGCGCGATCGAACAGGCGCACTGCCTGCACCCGCGCCGTCACGCCCGAGGGCTGCACCGCGATCTCGTCGCCGGGACGCAGCACGCCGCTGGCGACGCGTCCCGCGTAGCCGCGGAAATCCTCCTTGAGACTGCCATCGTGGCGCGCCACCCATTGCACGGGAAAGCGCAGCGGTCCGGCGCGACCATCGGCCGCCAGATCGAGCGACTCCAGCAACGTCAGGAGCGGCTGGCCCGCATACCAGGGCGTCTTGTCCGACCGCGTCACCACATTGTCGCCATTCAGCGCCGACAACGGCAGCGCGTCGAAATGTTGGATGCCGAGCTTGTCCGCCAGCGCGGCGTAGGCATCGCGGATGCGCGCGAACACGGCCGGGTCCCAATCCACCAGATCCATCTTGTTGACCGCCACCACGATGTGGCGGATGCCCAGCAGCCGCGCGATGGCGCTGTGGCGCTTGGTCTGGGGCAGCAGTCTGCCGTCGGCGGCGCGGGTGGCGTCAATCAGGATCACCGCAACGTCGGCGGTGGACGCGCCGGTCACCATGTTGCGGGTGTACTGCTCGTGGCCCGGCGCGTCGGCGATGATGAACTTGCGCGCCGGCGTCGAGAAGTATCGGTAAGCCACGTCGATGGTGATGCCCTGCTCGCGCTCGGCCTCCAGGCCATCGGTCAGCAGCGAGAAGTCGATGCCGCCCTCGGCCACGCGCTTGTATTTGGCGCGCGAGATCGCGTCGAGCTGGTCGGCGAACACGCCCTTGCTGTCGTACAGCAGGCGGCCGATCAGCGTCGATTTGCCGTCATCGACCGAACCCGCGGTGATCAGGCGCAGCACGCCCGTGTCGGCGCCGGAAAGAAAAGAGTCGTTTACTGCGTTCATATGCATCCCCTGTGGGCCGGCCTGGCGCCGGCCGCTCCTGCGATCAGAAATAGCCTTCCTTCTTGCGGCGCTCCATCGAGGCCTCGGAAGTCTGGTCGTCCATGCGCGTGGCGCCGCGCTCGGTGATGTCCGTGACGGCGGTCTCGGCGATGATGGCGGCGGTGTCGGCGGCGTCCGAGGCCACCGGGCAGGTGCAGGAAATGTCGCCGACGGTGCGGAAGCGCACCGACAGGCGCTCGACCGTATCGCCCTCCTGCGGCGGCGTCAGACGCGTGACCGGCACCAGCAGGCCCTTGCGCCGCACCACCTCACGCTCATGGCTGAAGTAGATGGGCGGTAGCGCCAATTGCTCGCGCTGGATGTACTGCCAGACGTCCAGCTCGGTCCAGTTGGAGATCGGGAACACCCGCATGTTCTCGCCGCGATGCACCTTGGTGTTGAACAGGTTCCACAATTCCGGGCGCTGGGCCTTGGGATCCCACTGGCCGAATTCGTCGCGGAACGAGAAGATGCGTTCCTTGGCGCGCGCCTTTTCCTCATCGCGGCGGGCGCCGCCGATGCAAGCGTCGAAGCCGAATTCCTCGATCGCCTCCAGCAACGTCACGGCCTGGGCCGCGTTGCGCGAATCGGTTTCGCGGCGCAGCACCACGCTGCCGCGCTTGATCGAGTCTTCCACGCTGCGCACGATCAGCGTCTCGCCCAATTCGGCCGCGCGGGCATCGCGAAAGGCGATGACCTCGTCGAAGTTGTGGCCGGTGTCGATGTGCATCAGCGGAAACGGAAAACGCCCGGGACGAAAGGCTTTCTCGGCCAGGCGCAGCAGCACCACCGAATCCTTGCCGCCCGAGAACAGCAGCACGGGCTTCTCGCTTTCGGCCGCCACCTCGCGCAGGATGAAGATGGCTTCCGATTCCAGCCAGTCCAGGTGGCTGCGTTGGATCACTGCGGACATGAATATTCCCCTAAAACGGATATCTGAAGGATGACGGCGTCAGGCGCGGGGCGCCGCGACGAGGCCAATCACCCGGTTGCCTGCGTGCAGGCCGCATTCCTTGGAGTCCGACGACTCCCACCACCAGCGCCCGGCCCGCAGGTCTTCGCCCGGGCGGATAGCGCGGGTACAGGGTTCGCAGCCGATCGACGGATACCCCTGGTCGTGCAGCGGGTTGTAGGGAATGCCGAGGCCACGGATCACGCCCCAGACATCCTCTTCGCTCCATTCGGCCAACGGATTGAACTTGTAGAGGCCGAACGTGGCGTCATCCTCTTCCAGGTGCAACTCGCCGCGCGTCGCGGACTGCGCGCGCCGCTGCCCGGTGATCCAGGCGCCGCGGCTTGCCAGCGCGCGCTTGAGCGGCTCCACCTTGCGGATCTGGCAACAGGCCTTGCGCAATTCGACGCTTTCGTAGAAGGCATGGGCGCCATGCTCGGCCACGTGGCGCTGCACCGCGCCGACGTCGGGCCGATGGACGGTGACGTCGCGCCCATAGCGTTCGCGCACCGCGTCCAGCACGCCCAGGGTCTCGGCATGCAACCGGCCGGTGTCGAGCGTAAAGACTTCCAGATCCAGGCCGGCGCCATAGATGGCGTGCGTCAGCACCATATCCTCGGCCGCCAGCGACGAGGCCAGCGCCGCGTCGGGATAGCGCTGTTGGATATCGGCCAGCCGCGCGAGCAATTCGTTCCAGCGGGCCCCCAGGGCCGGCGCCAGGCCGGCAGCCAACGTGGCGGCGGTCATGATTGCACCGCGAAGACACGCGCCCGGCGCGGGCGGGCCAGCAGCGCGTCGCCCTCGCGCAGGCCAAGCTCCCGGTACAGATGCTCGGGCACTTCGGCCTCGATGACGTCGCCGGATTCCTCGCTGGCCAGTTCCAGGTGGGCGCTGGGACCGGCCAGGTAGGCGTGCGACAGGCGCACCGGAATGCCGGCGCCGTCCGCGCGGTAGCGCTCGATATCGAATTCGTGCGGCCGCACATAGGCGATGGCGCGCCGGGCCTCGGCCTGCGCCAGGTCAGGCGCCGGGAGCGATAGCCCCGCCCCTTCCCAGACGCCGCCGCTGGCCACGCCCTGCAACGGGTTGACGTCGCCCAGGAAGCCGTAGACGAACGGCGTGGCCGGCCCTTCCCAGACCTCGCGCGGCGTGCCGACCTGTTCGATCCTGCCGGCATTCATCAGCACCACGCGGTCGGCCACCTCCAGCGCCTCTTCCTGGTCGTGGGTGACGAACACGCTGGCCACGTTCAGCTCGTCGTGCAGACGACGCAGCCAGCGCCGCAATTCCTTGCGCACCTTGGCGTCGAGCGCGCCGAACGGCTCGTCCAGCAGCAGCACGCGCGGCTCCACCGCCAGCGCGCGCGCCAGGGCGATGCGCTGGCGCTGGCCGCCCGACAGTTGCGCCGGGTAGCGATCGGCCAGCCAGTCCAGTTGCACCAGATTGAGCAGGTCATGCACCTTGCGCCGGATCCGGTCTTCGGACGGCCGCTGCGAGCGGTGCTTGACGCGTAGCCCGAAGGCGACGTTCTCGAACACCGTCATGTGCTTGAACAGCGCGTAGTGCTGGAACACGAAGCCGACCTGGCGCTGGCGCACATCGACCGCGGTGGCATCCTCGCCGGCGAACAGCACGCTGCCGGTGTCGGCCGATTCCAGCCCGGCGATGATGCGCAGCAGCGTGGTCTTGCCGCAGCCCGAAGGCCCCAGCAGCGCCACCAGCTCGCCGGTCTCGATATGCAGCGACACATCGTTGAGCGCGCGGAACTGGCCGAAGCGCTTGGATAGATTGCGAACCTCGATACTCATGCTTGTCTCCGTCTGGCCGGCCGCGTCAGGCGACGGCCGGCTTGATGGCCGTCGCCGGCCCGGGATACTCCACCGGCAGCGCCGCCGCCGTCAGGTAGCGCGCGTTGCGCCACTCGACCACGTTCTTGGCCACCAACGTCACCAACGCCAGCAGCGCCAGCAGCGATGCCACCGCGAACGCCGCCGAGTACTGGTATTCGTTGTAGAGAATCTCCACATGCAGGGTCATGGTGTTGGTCAGGCCGCGGATCTGGCCGGACACCACCGACACCGCGCCGAACTCGCCCATGGCGCGCGCATTGCAGAGGATGGCGCCGTACAGCAGGCCCCACTTGATGTTGGGCAGCGTCACGCGCCAGAAGATCTGCCAGCCGTTCGCCCCCAGCGTCAGCGCGGCCTGCTCTTCCTCGCTGCCCTGCGCCTGCATCAACGGGATCAGCTCGCGCGCCACGAACGGGAAGGTCACGAATAGCGAGGCCAGGATGATGCCGGGCACGGCGTAGACGATCTTCAGGTCATGCTCCTGCAGCCAGCCGCCGAACCAGCCCTGGGCGCCGAACAGCAAGACGAACACCAGGCCGGCCACCACCGGCGAGACCGAGAACGGCAGATCGATCAACGTGATCAGGAACTGCTTGCCGCGAAACTGGAATTTGGTAATGGCCCAGGCGGCTGCCACGCCGAACACCAGGTTCACCGGCAACGCGATCGCCGCCACCAGCAGCGTCAGCCGGATCGCGGCCAGCGCGTCGGGCTCGACGATGGCTGCCAGGTACAGCTGCCAGCCCTTGCGGAAGGCTTCGACAAACACCGCCGCCAGCGGCACCAGCAGGAACAGCGCCAGGAAGCCCAGCGCCAGCAGCAGCAGGACGCCGCGCACCCAGCGCGGCTCGGTCAGGTGGGCAGGACGGTCAGCAAAGCTCATGCCTGTCTCCCAAGGCCGCGACGGGCCTGCCAACCCTGCAGCAGATTGATGATGAGCAGCAGCACGAACGACAGCGCCAGCATCACCGTGGCGATGGCGGCGGCGCCCGCGTAATCGAACTGCTCCAGCTTGGCGATGATCAGCAGCGGCGTGATCTCGGACACCATCGGCATGTTGCCGGCGATGAACACCACCGAGCCGTATTCGCCGACGGCGCGAGCGAAGGCCAGCGCGAAACCAGTCATCAACGCTGGCAGGATGGTCGGCAACAGCACGCGGCGGATCGTCTGCCAGCGGTCGGCGCCGAGGCTGGCGGCGGCCTCCTCGATCTCGCGCTCGACGTCTTCCAGCACGGGCTGCACCGTGCGCACCACGAACGGCACGCCGATGAAGATCAGCGCGATCACGATGCCCAGCGGCGTGAAGGCCACCTTCAGGCCGAACCAATCGGCCAACGGCGCGCCCAGCCAGCCCTTTGGAGCGTACAGCGCGGTCAGCGCGATGCCGGCCACGGCGGTGGGCAGCGCGAACGGCAGGTCCACCAGCGCGTCCAGGATCTTCTTGCCGGGAAAGCGATAGCGCACCAGCACCCAGGCCACGATGGTGCCGAACACCAGGTTGACCAGCGCCGCCAGCAGCGAGGCGCCGAAAGTGAGTTGATAGGAGGCGAGCACGCGCGGCGCCGTGACCGTATCCCAGAAGCCCTGCCAGCCCAGCGAAGCGCTTTTGATCGGCAGCGCCGCCAGGGGGATCAGTACGAGCACGCTCAGGTAAAGCACCGCGTAGCCCATGGCAATGCCGAAACCGGGCAGCACACCCGGGCTGTTGCGCCGAACGGCGAAAGGCGCCTGCGCGCTCTTTGCCGTCGGAATCGAGGCTGAAGTCATGGCCGTCGTCCGCTGCTTGTCCGCTTAGTTCTTCTGCGGCTGGTAGATCTGGTCAAAGGTGCCGCCGTCGCTGAAATGGTCTTTCTGCGCCTTGCGCCAGCCGCCGAAGATCTTGTCGTCGATGGTCACCAGCTTGACTTTGGGGAACTTGCTTTCGTACTTGGCGGCCACGGTCTTGTCGATCGGCCGGTAGTAGTTCCTGGCGATGATTTCCTGCGCCGCCGGGGTGTAGAGAAATTCCAGGTAGGCCTGGGCCGCGGCGCGGGTGCCCTTCTTGTCGACGATCTTGTCGACGATGGCCACGGGTGGCTCGGCCAGGATCGACAGCGACGGCACCACGATGTCGAACTTGTCCGGGCCCAGTTCCTCCTGCGCCAGAAAGGCTTCGTTCTCCCAGGCCAGCAGCACGTCGCCCACGCCACGCTCGACGAAGGTGGTGGTGGCGCCGCGCGCGCCGGTGTCCAGCACCGGCACGTGCTTGAGCAGCTCGCCGACGTAGGCACGCGCCTTGTCTTCGCTGCCGCCGTTCTTTTCCAGCGCGTAGGCCCAGGCGGCCAGGTAGTTCCAGCGGGCGCCGCCCGAGGTCTTGGGATTGGGCGTGATCACCTGCACGCCGTCCTTGACCAGGTCGTCCCAGTCCTTGATGTGCTTGGGATTGCCCTTGCGCACCAGGAACACGATGGTCGAGGTGTAGGGCGAGCTGTTCTGCGGCAGGCGCGCCTGCCAGTTCTCGGGCAAGAGGCCGCGGTCGGCGACGGCGTCGATGTCATAGGCCAGGGCCAGCGTCACCACATCGGCTTCCAGGCCGTCGATCACCGAGCGCGCCTGGCGGCCGGAACCGCCGTGCGACTGGCGAATGGTCAGGTCGACACCGGCTTTGTCCTTGTATTGCCGGATGAAAGCCTCATCGATGGCGCGATACAGTTCGCGCGTCGGGTCATAGGAAACGTTCAACAGGGTCTGCTTCTGCTGCGCCTGCGCCGGCGCGATGGCGGTGAGCGCTACGGTCATTGCGGCCAAGGCGGCCAACCATCCGGCTTTCCTGAAAGACATTCCTTGCTCCCTTCGCGTGTTTGGCAATGTGGAAGCAAGTGTGCGGGCGGCCTGACCTGAAAGGAACGAATCATTCCTTGATTGCTCATCGCTCCCAGGCATATAGCGCGTCCGCCGCCACCCATGAAAAAGCCGCGTATCTCCAGGGAATACGCGGCTTCGCGGGCGTTTTTCGAACGCCGTCCGGCAAGGCGGCGCGGGCCGCCCCAAACACGGATTGCTTATTTACTTATTCGGCTGAGGCGTAATGCGCAGGTACGGACGCACCGCCTTGTAACCCTTGGGGAACTTCTGCTTGATCACGGCCTCGTCCTGCAGCGACGGCACGATGATGACGTCGTCGCCGTCTTCCCAGTTGACCGGCGTGGCCACGCTGTGGCTGTCGGTCAGCTGCAGCGAATCGATGACGCGCAGGATCTCGTTGAAGTTGCGGCCGGTGCTGGCCGGATAGGTGATGATCAGGCGCACCTTCTTGTTCGGGTCGATGATGAAGACCGAGCGCACCGTCAGCGTGGCGTTGGCGTTCGGGTGGATCATGTCGTACAGCTCGGACACCTTGCGGTCCTTATCGGCCAGGATCGGGAAATTGACCTTGGTCGATTGCGTCTCGTTGATGTCCTCGATCCACTTGCTGTGCGAATCGGCGTCGTCGACCGACAGCGCCAGCACCTTGACATTGCGCTTGGCGAATTCGTCGGCCAGCTTGGCGGTGTAGCCCAGTTCGGTGGTGCAAACCGGCGTGAAGTCGGCCGGATGCGAGAACAGCACGCCCCAGCTATTGCCCAGATACTCATGGAAACGGATCGGGCCGACGGAGGATTCCTGTTCGAAATCGGGCGCGGTGTCGCCCAGGCGTAGATGGCTCATGGTGTCTCCTGCTTGCGGATTCGGGTTGCGGAATCGACCGGCCGCCTGCCTGGCGGCCGGCTGGAAAACGTTTCGGCGGCGGCCTGCGCCCCCCCTCGAAACGATTCTTCCATCAAACCTGCTGCATGGGAAATACGCAAGACATATAACCTTATGCAATATTCGCGGCCGCGCCGCAGGCGTCCGCCACCCCGCCGGCGCGCACCGCCACCGACAGCGCCAGGGCGCGCGGCAGGATGTGGGCGGCGTAGAACAATCCGGTCGCCTGCTTCTCTCGGTGGAACGGATCCGTCGATCCCCCCGCCAAGTGCCGTCGGCAGGCCAGCACGGCGCGTGCCATCTGCCAGCCGCCATGCACCACGCCGGCCAGCATCAGGTACGGCACGCTGCTGGCATACACCGCCCGGATATTCGCCGCCGATTGCTCCAGGATGAATTCCACGCCGGCCTCATACGCCTGGATCGCGCTGTCGAGGTTGTCGCGCAGCAGGCGCAGGCCGTCGCGCTCGGAGGCCGCCGCGCGCGACGCTTCGGCCTCGACCGCTCGCAACGTCTCGCGCATGGCGGCGATGGCGGCGTAGGCAGTGGCGCCGGCATCGCGCTGGGTCTTGCGGCTGACCAGGTCATTGGCCTGGATTGCGGTGGTGCCTTCGTAAATCGGCAGGATGCGCGCATCGCGGTAGTACTGCGCCGCGCCGGTCTCCTCGATATAGCCCATGCCGCCATGCACCTGGATGCCGAGCGAAGCCACCTCCACCGCCGATTCAGTGGAAAAGCCCTTGACGATGGGCACCATGTACTCGTAGAAGGCACGGTTGCGCGCGCGCTGTTCCGGATCCGGGTGATGCGCGCCCTTGTCGTGCGCCGCCGCTGTCACATAGGACACGGCGCGCGCCGCTTCGGTCAGCGCCTTCATGGTCAGCAGCATGCGCTGCACGTCCGGGTGGCGCGCGATCGGGACCGGGGCGGTGGAACCTTCGACCGCCCTGCCCTGGACCCGTTCACGCGCATATGCCAGCGCGTGCTGATAGGCGCGCTCGGATACGCCGATGCCCTGCTGCCCGACCGAATAGCGCGCCGCGTTCATCATGATGAACATGTATTCCAGCCCGCGGTTCAGTTCGCCCACCAGGTAGCCGACCGCGCCCTCGCCCGCTTCACCTTTGCCCGCGCCATACAGCAGCACCGCGGTGGGGCTGCCATGGATGCCCAGCTTGTGCTCCAGCGAGGCGCACCAGACGTCATTGCGCGGCCCCAGGGCGCCGTCGGCGCCGACCAGGAACTTGGGCACGATGAACAGCGAGATCCCCTTGACCCCGGGGGGCGCATCCGGCGTGCGCGCCAGCACCAGGTGAATGATGTTCTCGGCCAGATCGTGCTCGCCGTAGGTGATGAAGATCTTCTGGCCCGCCAGGCGATAAGTGCCGTCGTCCTGGCGTACCGCGCGGGTCGCGACCTGGGCCAGGTCCGAGCCGGCCTGCGGCTCGGTCAGGTTCATGGTGCCGGTCCATTTGCCGCCGATCAGATTGGGCACGAACGTCCTGCGCTGCTCATCGGAGCCGACGGTAAGGATGGCCTCGATCACGCCGTCGGTCAGCATTGGACACAAGGAGAACGCCAGGCTGGCGGCCTGGATGTTCTCGGCCGGCGCGGCCGCGACCAGCTTGGGCAGGCCCTGTCCGCCCCAGGCCTGAGGATGCTGCAGGCCCTGCCAGCCGCCGGCGGCGTAATCCTTGAAGCCCTGGGCATAGCCCGGTGTGGTGGTCACGCGGCCATCGCTCCAGACTGGCGGCCGGGTGTCGCCCGGCACATTCAGCGGCACGATCGCCTGTTCGACGAAGCGGCCGTTTTCTTCCAGGATGGCGTCCACCACATCGGGCGTCACGTCTTCGAAACCGGGCAACTTGAGGACGTCGTCCAGGCCGGCCAGTTCCTTCAGCACAAAACGAAAATCCTGCAGGGGGGTAAGGTAGGGCATCTTGTCTCCGTAGGCTCGCTCCCGTGACGGCGGGCGCAGCCAGGTGCGGTGGGATGCCGCCTTGGACGACACGCGGCGCGGTCGATGGCGGTCTCGGTAGTTTCCCTGACCTATGTTAAACCCTCGCTCACTGTCGAGGGCCGTCGCCGGCCCCGCCGTCATCCGCCCAGGTGATGGGCCAGCGCGACGATGATGGGCCCCAGCACCGGCAACAGCACATTGGCGATGGCGTAGGTGACCGTGTAGCCCAGCAATGGCACGGCGCTACCGCTGGCGCCCAGGATGGCGCTGATGGCCGGTGTGCTGACGTGTTGACCGGCAATGGCGCCCACCAGCAGCGGTCCTTCGATCTTGAGCAACTTGTGCCCGACCCACAGCGACAGGCAAGCCGGGCCCAGCGACACCAGCAGGCCGATCAGGGGTAACACGGCGCCATGCTCCCTTATCAGGGAGACGGCTTGCGGTCCGGCGGACAGGCCGACACTGGCGACGAACACGGCCAGGCCCAGGTCCTTGAGCAACTGCACCGCGTGGTCCGGCATGTGCCCGAGCGCCGGACGCTTGGCGTTGATCCAACCGCACACCAGGCCGCTGACCAGCGCGCCGCCGCCGCTGCCCAGCGAGACCGGTATGCCCCACAGGCGCGCGCCGAGGCTGCCGATCATCAGGCCGGCCAGGATGCCGAACGCCAGGAACACCAGATCGGTGACGCCGCTGCGCCGCAGCGCATTGCCCAGCGCCGCCCCGGCCTGCGACAGCTCGGGTTCGGCGCCGACCAGCGTCACCAGGTCGCCGTACTGCACCACCGTGGACGGCATGACCGGCAGCATGTGCCCCGACCGCTGGATCGATTGCAGGAACACCCCGCGCGCGCGCCTGGCGCCCGGCCGCTGGGCCAGTTCCCCCACGGTGTGGCCATTGACGGCCTTCTTGCTGACAATGACTTGCAGCTCGGTCAGTTGCAGGTCGTCCGCGTGGGCTTCGGGCAACTGGATTTCCGGACCGATCACCGGCCCCGCCCGCAACACGAAGCGGCGCGGGCCCAGCACCACGACGATATCGCCGGTAGCCAGCCTGTCTCCGGTGGCGGGCTCGATCGCCTCGCCATTGCGCAGCACGCGGCTGATGGCCGTGCGGCCGCCCAGCGCCGCTTCGACCTGGGCCACCGTCCACCCATCGGCGTCCTTGACCACATGCGAGCGTCCCACCAGTCGCGGCAGGGTCGGCATCATGATCTCATCGGCCTCGCCCGCCGGGGCGCCCAGCTTCTGCTCGAGCGCCCTGGAAGCCTGGCGCAGATTGATGCGCAACAGGGCCGGCGCCACCTGGCTGGTGAACAACACAATGCTGATCAGGCCTACCAGATAGGTCAGCGTGTAGGCGGTGGCGATGTTGGCCTCCATGCGCTGCACTTCGGCCTGGGCCAGGCCCAGGTGCTTGAGGGCCTCGGCCGCGGTGCCGACCACGGCCGATTCGGTCGCCGCCCCCGCCGCCAGACCGGCCGCGGTGCCGGCATCCAGTCCGAACAACGGCACCGCCAGCAGCACGATGGTCAGCACCAGGAGGGCTTCGATCAGCGGCAGCAAGATATAGCGCAGGCTGGCGCGGTTCAGGTTGGCGAAGAACTGCGGCCCGCCCGAATACCCCATGGCGAAGATGAACAGGGCGAACGCCACTTCCTTCAGGTCGCCGCGCGTCTGGCAGCCGCTCTGGCCGATCAGCAGGGCGACGATGAGCGTGCCGCAGACGCCTCCCAGCTGGATCGGCCCGACCCGCAGCTTGCCGATCAGGTATCCCAGCCCCACCGTGAGAAACAAGACGGCGATGGGAACGCTATTGAAGAACCCGACGGAGCACGTCATAAGCGCGTCTCACCCTGGCGATGGCGGCGTCCCGAGGTTACTTTGCCCCTTTCCTGGCCGAGCGCTCGGCCTTGGCGGCTTGTTTCACCGCCTGCTTCACCGCCTTCCTGGCCGCCTTCTTGGCCGCGCCCTTGCCGGCTGCCGTGCGTTTGGCGGCCGAGGCCTTGACCTTCTGGCCCTTGCCTGCGGTCGGGCCCGAACGCACCAGTTGGCCGGCCTTCCAGGCCTCGACGTATTCGGTGGCGGCATCGACCATGTACTTGCCGATCCTGGAATAATCGCCGTCGTCCAGGTTGGCCAGCGAAATACGGATGGACCAGGGCGGGCCACCGAAGCCGCCGCCGTCCATCAGCACCACACCGGACTTCTCGGCCAGGCGGAACAGGAAGTCGACCGGTTCGTAATTCGACGTCATGTACTTGCAGAAGGCGTCGCCATATGTGTTCTTGGCCCACACCATGAAGTCCAGTTCTACGTAATACCAGCCGCGCATCGGGTCTTCCGGCGGCAGCGGCACCCCCAGCCCGCGCCACAGCGCATCGCGCCGCGCCCGCACGATCTGCATGGTCAGGTGCTTGTATGCGTCCTTCAGGTCCAGCAGGTGCGACAGCGCGAAAAAGCCCATCTGCACCTGCTGCGGCAGCGACAGCCCGGCGGTGTGGTTCAGCGCCACGTTGCGGCTGTCGGCCACCAGCCGGTCGATGAACTTGAGCTTCTCCGGCTCCATGGTCATGGCGCCATAGCGCTTTTCCAGGCGCTTCTTCCACGACGCCGGCAACTCGGCGATGCGGCGGTCCATGGTGTTCTTCTCATGCGTCGCGATCACGCCCAGGCGCCAGCCGGTGCAGCCGAAGTTCTTCGAGAACGAATACACGCAGATGGTGTTGTGCGGCACCTCGGCCATCAGCGAGCGGAAGTTCGGCACGAAAGTGCCATAGACGTCGTCCGTCACCAGCACCAGGTCCGGGTTCTTGCGAATCAGCCCCACGATCTGCTTCATCTCGATCGGGCTGAAGGCAACCGAGGGCGGGTTGCTGGGGTTGACCGTCACCGCCAGCTTGATCTTCGGGTTCTCGAGCTTGGCGATTTCCGCGGCCGGGTAGTGCCAATCGTGGGTGCCGTCGGCGCGCACGCTGCTGGCATTGATGGCGACGATCTTGAACTGGAAGCGCTCCAGGTGCGCGATCTCGATATACGGCGTGAAGGTCGGCAGGAACAGCGCGATGGTGTCGCCCTGCTTGAGCAGGCCGTTCTGCATCAGCGAATCGAAGATGTAACACATGGCCGCCGTACCGCCCTCCACCGGGAACAGGTCGAACTTGCCCTTGGGCGGACGGCCGTCGCACATTTCCTTGACCAGGTAGTCGTGCAGGATCTGCTCCAGGTGCACCAGCGCGCGCGGCGGCACCGGGTAGTTGTCGCCGATGACGCTATCGGTCAGTTCATGGATCCATTCGTCCGGCACGAAATTCTTGATCTTGACGCCGTACTCCAGCACCCCGGCCAGGAAGTCCGCGCCCGCCGCGCCCTTGTTCTTGGAGAGGAACTTGCGCAGGCGGTCGGCGCAGCCCTTTTTGGGCGGCATGCCCGCCAGGATGCCATCGTCGCGCACCCGGCGTGCTTCCTTCATGGCGAACTGGCCCAGCAGGAAAAAAGCATCGCGCGGCTCGGTGGCGATCCAGTTGGGATTGCCACGACCGGCATTGAGCATGGTCGACACGGCGGTCTGCTGGCTGTCCTTGGCTAGCGTGATCAGGTAGTCCTTCAATTCGAAGGGCGACAACTGCTCCAGATCGCGCTGGCGCGAACGAGTGGTTTTCAGGGCCGAGGCCAGGCTGACAGTGATGGGCGCGGTGGAAGCCATTGTGCGGTACTCCTGGTATGCGATTGACAGACGCTTGCCCGGGAGAGTCCCGGACCGCTGGCCCGCGCGCGCGGCGCGGGCCGATATCCCGCGGGAGGCCATGCTGCCGAAGGGCGGGATCGCCTCCGGAAACACGGCTCCTAGGTCATGAGCATGACGATCACAATGCCCCAGATGATCAGCAGGGTATTGCCGATGGCGTAGGGCACGGTGTAGCCCAGGGCCGGCACCTGGCTCTTGGCGGTCTCGGTGATCTGGCCAATGGCCGCCGTAGTGGTGCGGGCGCCGGCGCAGACGCCCAGCACGATGCCGGGATGAAACTTGAACACATAGCGGGCGATGTACACCCCCAGGATCATCGGCACGCTGGTGGCGATGATGCCGGCGATGAACAGCTTGGCGCCCAATTGCTGGAAACCCTCCACGAAGCCCGGCCCCGAACTGATCCCGACCACCGCCACGAATGCGGTCAGGCCGACCGACGTCAGGAACCAGTGCACCGGCTCCGGCACCCGGCCGAAGGTCGGATGCACCGACCGCAAATAGCCGAAGATCAGGCCGGCGATCAGCGAGCCGCCCGAGGTCGACAGCGTGATGGGAATGCCGCCGACCGTCAGCACCAGCGTGCCGAACAGCCCGCCCAGCAGAATGCCGAACCCCACGAACACCATGTCGGTTTGTTCCGTTGCGCGGTCCACGTAGCCCACCTTACTGACCACGCGCTCGACGTCGCGCTTGGCGCCGAGGATGAACAGGCGGTCGCCACGGTCGAGCTTCAGGCCCCAGTTGACCGGCATCTCGTGCCCGCCGCGCACCACTTTGCGCAGGAACACGCCGCGGCCCAGTTCGCGCACCTGCTCCAGCTCGGCGATTTCCTTGACGGTCTTGCCGGCCAGGTTCTTGTTGGTCAGCACCACCTCGACCACCTCGGCGGGCAGGTTGATCAGGTCGCGGTCCTCAACTTCTGCACCGATGATGCCGGACGCCTGCAACACCAGCGCATCGTGCCGGCCAGCCACGCCCAGCACGTCGCCGGCCTGCAGCACGGTGCTGGAATCGGTATCCATTATCTGGTCGCCGCGACGGATGCGCTCGATGAAGACGCGCGCCTCGACGAAGCGCGATTCGAGGTCCCCCACGGACTTGCCGACGAATTCGGAATGGTCCAGCTTGTAGGCGCGGGAAATGAACTTGCGGTAGCCGGACAGTTCCAGCGAATCGCTGCCGCCGGACATCTTGGCTTCGTACGCCTGGCATTCCTTGACGATGTCCACCCGCATCAGCTTGGGCCCGAGCGAGGCCAGCAGCCAGGCACTGCCGACCGTGCCGAAGATATAGCAGACTGCATAGGCCACCGGAATGCTGTCGATCCATTTCTTCTTCGTGGCCGCGTCGACGCCCAGGCCATTGATGGTGTCGGTCGCCACCCCCATCACCGCGGAAATGGTCTGCGCCCCGGACAGCAGGCCCGCGCCGGTGCCGGCATCGAAACCGAAACCCACGGCTGTGCCCCAGGTGACCAGCAGGCAGATGACACAAATGATGACGGCGAAAAGGACCTGCGGCAGGCCATCGCTTTTCATGCCGCGAAAGAACTGCGGCCCGACGCCATAGCCCAGCCCGAACAGGAACAGGAGGAAAAAGACTTGTTTAACGATCGGGGCGATGGTGATGTCGAGCTGGCCGACCAGCACGCCGACCAGCAAGGTGCCGGTCACCGCCCCCAGATTGAATCCGAATATCTTCTTGGCGCCGACCCAATACCCCAGACCCAGCGTCAGGAAAATCGCAAGCTCCGGATATTTTCGCAGAGTGTCAAAGAACCATTCCATCCCGAATCTCCTTCGTTATGTACAGGTCAAGCACTTGCGCGTATCTCGCTGCGCGCGAAACACATTATCAGAATACTTCGAAAGGTCAAAAGATTTGCTCGATAAATATCAAATAGTTTCGATTGTCAGGCGCGCGGAAATTACCCGAACACGAAAATACCGGGCATGAAAAAGCCCGCGGCTTGACGCGCGCGGGCTCGGAAATAAGACCAGGAAATCGCGGTTTACAGCGCGCTGGTCAATTCAGGCACGACCTGGAACAGATCGCCGACCAGGCCATAATCGGCCACGCCGAAAATCGGCGCTTCGGGATCCTTGTTGATGGCGACGATGACCTTGGAGTCCTTCATGCCGGCCAAATGCTGGATGGCGCCCGAAATACCGACGGCCACGTACAACTGCGGCGCGACGATCTTGCCGGTCTGACCGACCTGCCAGTCGTTAGGCGCATAGCCGGCGTCGACCGCGGCGCGCGAAGCGCCCAGCGCGGCGCCGAGCTTGTCGGCCAGCGGATCCAGGATCTTGAAGTTCTCGGCGCTGCCCAGCCCACGGCCGCCGGACACGACGACGCGGGCGCCGGCCAGTTCCGGACGGTCGCTCTTGGCGACTTCGCGGCCGACGAAGCTGGACAGGCCGGAGTCGGCCACGGCGGCGACGTCTTCCACGGCCGCCGAGCCGCCCTGCGCGGCCACGGCGTCAAAGCCGGTGGTGCGCACGGTGATGACCTTGACCGGATCGGCCGATTGCACGGTGGCGATGGCGTTGCCGGCGTAGATCGGGCGCTGGAAGGTGTCGGCGGATTCCACGCCGATGATGTCGGAGATCTGGGCCACGTCGAGCTTGGCGGCAACGCGCGGGGCGATGTTCTTGCCCGAGGCGGTGGCCGGGAACAGGATGTGGCTGTAGCCCGAGGCCACCGCCAGCACCTGGGCGGCGACGTTCTCGGCCAGGCCGTCGGCCAGCTGCGGCGCGTCGGCCAGCAGCACCTTGGACACGCCAGCGGCCTGCGCGGCCTGATCGGCCACGGCGCGCGCGTTGGCGCCGGCGACCAGCACGTGCACATCGCCTCCGATCTTGGCGGCGGCGGCGACGGCGTTCAGGGTTGCGCCCTTGAGCTGGGCGTTATCGTGTTCGGCAATAACCAGCGTCGTCATTTCAAACCACCTTCGCTTCGTTCTTGAGTTTGTCGACCAGGGCCGCGACATCGGCCACCTTGATGCCGGCCTTGCGGGCGGGCGGCTCGCTGACCTTCAACGTCTTCAGGCGAGGCGCCGGATCGACACCCAGATCTTCGGGGGTGACGGTGTCCAGCTGCTTCTTCTTGGCCTTCATGATGTTGGGCAGCGTGACGTAACGCGGCTCGTTCAGGCGCAGGTCGGTGGTGACGATGGCCGGCAGCTTGAGCGTCAGCGTTTCCAGGCCGCCGTCCACTTCACGCGTGACCGTGACCTTGCCGTCGGCCAGCTCGACCTTGCTGGCGAAGGTGGCTTGCGGCCAGTCCAGCAGCGCGGCCAGCATCTGGCCGGTCTGGTTGGCGTCGTCGTCGATGGCCTGCTTGCCCAGGATCACCAGTTGCGGCTGCTCCTTGTCGACCAGGGCGCGGAGCAGCTTGGCCACGGCCAGCGGCTGCAGTTCGGCGTCGGTCTGCACCAGCACGCCACGATCGGCGCCGATCGCCATGGCGGTGCGCAGCGTTTCCTGGCATTGCGCAACGCCGCAAGAAACCGCCACGACCTCGGCCACGGCGCCCTTTTCCTTCAGGCGGGTGGCTTCCTCGACGGCGATCTCGTCAAAGGGGTTCATCGA
>LXNH01000065.1_pt1 | contig 22006 bp, 23 predicted proteins | sample 809111 | NCBI WGS metagenome assembly LXNH01 (sample SAMN04870528, study PRJNA318959) | seawater metagenome | biome: 00002010; material: water; isolation source: marine seawater | place: Greece: Milos, Mediterranean Sea | collected 2013-05-29 | depth 5-7 m
CTGATGACGACCGTCCACGCCTACACCAACGACCAGGTCCTGACCGACGTCTACCACGAAGACCTGCGCCGCGCGCGTTCGGCCACCATGAGCATGATCCCGACCAAGACCGGCGCCGCCGCCGCGGTCGGCCTGGTGCTGCCGGAACTGAACGGCAAGCTGGACGGCTACGCCATCCGCGTCCCGACCATCAACGTGTCGATCGTCGACCTGTCCTTCGTGGCCAAGCGCGACACGACCGTCGAGGAAGTGAACGGCATCCTGAAGGCCGCCTCGGAAGGCGAGCTCAAGGGCATCCTGGACTACAACACCGAGCCCCTGGTCTCGGTGGACTACAACCACAACCCGGCCTCCAGCACCGTCGACGCGTCGCTGACCAAGGTCTCGGGCCGCCTGGTCAAGGTTTCGTCCTGGTACGACAACGAGTGGGGCTTCTCGAACCGCATGCTCGACACCACCGTCGCGCTGATGTCGGCCAAGTAAGCACCGCTGTCGGGTCGAAGGGGACGAACAGGTTTTCCGCCACGGCGGAAGGCGGGTTCGTCCCCTTTGCTCGCCAACTCTAGGAGAAGCAAAGCATATGCCCAAGGTCAATACCCTGTCCGCGCTGGCCAAGGCCGGCGCCCTGTCCGGCAAGCGCGTGTTCATCCGCGCCGATCTGAACGTGCCGTTCGACGACGCCGGCCGCATTTCCGAAGACACCCGCATCCGCGCCTCGGTGCCCGGCATCCGCCTGGCGCTGGACGCCGGCGCCGCGGTGATGGTCACCTCGCACCTGGGCCGTCCCAAGGAAGGCGAGCTGACCGAAGCCGATTCGCTGGCCAAGGTCGGCCAGCGCCTGTCCGAGCTGCTCGGCATGCCGGTGCCGCTGGTGCGCGACTGGGTCGACGGCGTCAAGGTCGAGCCGGGCCTGGTGGTGCTGCTGGAAAACTGCCGCGTCAACGTCGGCGAGAAAAAGGACGACGAGGCGCTGTCACGCAAGATGGCGGCGCTGTGCGACGTCTACGTCAACGACGCTTTCGGCACGGCGCACCGCGCCGAGGCCACCACGCACGGCATCGCGCGCTTCGCGCCGGTGGCCTGCGCCGGCCCGCTGCTGGAAGCCGAACTGGACGCGCTGGGCCGCGCGCTGCACGAGCCCAAGCGCCCGCTGGTGGCGATCGTCGGCGGTTCCAAGGTGTCGACCAAGCTGTCGATCCTGCAATCGCTGGCCGACAAGGTCGATCAGCTGGTGGTGGGCGGCGGCATCGCCAACACCTTCATGCTGGCGGCGGGGCTGCCGATCGGCAAGTCGCTGGCCGAGCCGGACCAGGTGGATCAGGCGCGCGCCGTGATCGAGCTGATGAAGCAGCGCGGCGCGGATGTGCCGATCCCGGTGGACGTGGTGTGCGCCAAGGCCTTCGGCGCGGACGCCGAAGCCACGGTGAAGGCGGCCGATGCGGTTGCCGCCGACGACATGATCCTGGATATCGGCCCGCAGACCGCGCAGCAACTGGCCGAAATCCTGAAGAGCGCCGGCACCATCGTGTGGAACGGTCCGGTGGGCGTGTTCGAGTTCGACCAGTTCGCCAATGGCACCAAGGTGGTGGCGCAGGCGATCGCCGATTCCGAGGGCTTTTCGATCGCGGGCGGCGGCGACACGCTGGCGGCGATCGCCAAGTATGGCATCGGCGATCAGGTGGGCTATATCTCGACCGGTGGCGGCGCATTCCTGGAGTTCCTGGAAGGCAAGACCTTGCCGGCGGTGGCCGTGCTGGAAGAGCGGGCCAACTAAGTCGGCCTGATTCGATCAGAAAGCCGCTCCTTCCGGAGCGGCTTTTTCATGGGCGCTTTCCGTCGCTGCGCCCGGGCGGGGATCGAGCCCGCCGCTGCGCGCGCGGGTTCGCGGCGTTTATTCCATCTTCGCGCCTGAGAGTTTGACGATGCCGGCGTAGCGGTCGATCTCGCTGCGCATGAAGGCGCCGAACTGGGCGGGGGTCTGGCCGGCGGGGACGATGGCGCCCATGGATTCCATGCGCTGGCGCATGGCGGGGTCGGCGGTGATGGCGTTGATGTCGTGGTTCAGCCGCTGGACGATGGCGTCGGGCGTGCCGGCCGGCGCGACGATGCCGTACCAGGCGGAGGCATACATATCGCTGACGCCGGCTTCGGCGAAGGTTGGCACGTTCGGCAGCGCGGGCAGGCGCTGGCGCGCGGCGACGGCGAGGGCGCGCAGGGCGCCGGCCTGGACCTGGGCCAGCGAACCGGTGTCGATCATCATGTCGACCTGGCCGGCGAGCAGGTCGGAGACGGCCGGACCGCTGCCTTTGTAGGGGATGTGCAGGATGTCGACGCCGGTGCGGGCGTTGAACATGGAGCCGGCCAGGTGCTGCGACGAGCCGACGCCGCCAGAACCATAATTGAGCTTGCCGGGCGCGGCCTTGGCGGCGTCGATCAACTGCCGCACGGACTGGTAGGGCGACTGCTTCGGCACTTCCAGGATATTGGGAATTTCGGCCACAAAGGCGATAGGGGCGAAGTCCTTGACCGGATCGAAGCCCAGGCGCGCGTACAGATGCGGGTTGGCGGCATTGGTGGAGCTGGTGGCGACCAGCAGCGTATAGCCGTCGGGCTTTTCGCGCACGAAGGCGGCGGTGCCGATATTGCCGCCGGCCCCCGCCTTGTTGTCGACGATCACGGTCTGGCCCAGGCGCTCGCTCAGGCGTTGCGCCAGCATGCGGCCCAGGGCGTCGGTGGCGCCGCCCGGGGGCCAGGGCACGACCAGCTTGATGGGGTGGTCGGGATAGGCCTGGGCCTGCGACAGGGCGGGGAAGGCGGCGAACGCGGCCAGTGCGAGCGCGCTGGCGGCGCGACGCAGGAATGCGTGCGGCATGGAGTCTCCTGTTTGCGCGGTCCGGGGGACGGCCGCGCTGTTTGTTATCGGGGGCTGTCGGCGACAGCCTGCGTGCGGCATTGGTGCCGCGTATGGGGTGGCACGACTCTACGCAAATTGGCACTTGATAAAAAGGGATAAATATTTAAGAAAATACATTCCTTTTTGGAATGAAGGGGCGGGCAGGCACACGCGGATTTGATCTGCCGCCGATGCGGGGCGGCCGGACTGGTGTAGGCTTGGCGCTCGCCCGCGCTCTGCGGTTCTTCGGTCCTATTTCGCCTGTCCCGCAGTCCCATGAACCTACGCTTTCTTCCTGGCCTGAACAATCTGCGGGGCATGACCCGGCAGTCCGCCGGCCGCGACATCGCCGCAGGCCTGAGCGTGGCCGCGGTGGCGTTGCCGGTGGGGCTGGCGTACGCGGCGATGATGGGCGTCCCGCCGGTGGCGGGCCTGTGGGCGGCGATCGCCGGCATGTTGGGCTATGCGCTGTTCGGTTCCTCGCGCACGTTGATCGTGGGGCCGGACACCGCCACCTGCACGCTGATCGCGGCAACCCTGACCAGCATGGCGCTGACCTCGCCCGAGGAGCGCCTGATGGCCGCGACCGGCATCGCGCTGACGGTGGGCGTGGGATGCCTGATCGCGCGGCTGCTGCGCCTGGGCGTGCTGGCGAACCTGCTGTCGCGGCCGGTGCTGATCGGCTACATGGCGGGCGTGGCGGTGACGTTGGCGATCTCGCAATTGAGCGGCCTGACCGGGGTGGGGCTGCGCAACAGCGGTCTGGTGCATCCGTTCCTGGAACTGACGCGGCGCGTGTCCGAGATCCGCATACCGACCCTGTGCCTGGGGATCGCGTCGTGCCTGCTGTTGGTCGCCATCAAGCGTTGGCGGCCGACCTGGCCCGGACCGATCATGCTGGTGGTGGGGGCCTGTCTGCTGTCGTGGCTGTTCGATTTTCCCCGTCTCGGCATCGCCGTGGTGGGCGAAGTGCCGGCCGGGCTGCCGGCCCTGCGACTGCCGGTGCGGCTGGAGGGCGTGGACGACCTCCTGCTGGGCGCGGCGGGGGTGCTGGTGGTGAGTTTTTCCAGCGGCATCGTGACCGCGCGCAGCTTCGCCGCGCGCACCGGCGAGCATGTCGATCCGAACCGCGAGCTGGTCGGTTTCGGCGCGGCCAACGTGGCGGCGGGATTGTTCCAGGGGTTTGTGGTGACAGGCGCCGATTCGCGCACGGCGGTGGGTCTGGCCGCCGGCGGGTCGTCGCCGCTGGTGGGCGTGAGCGCGGCGCTGGCGCTGGCGGTAGTGGTGGGCCTGCTGAGCGCGCCGCTCTATTGGCTGCCGCAGGCGGTGTTATCGGCCATCCTGCTGCTGGCGGCCGCCAGCCTGTTCGATGGCCAGGCCTTCATGCGGCTGGCGCGCATCTCGCGCATCGAACTGGCGTTCGGCATCCTGGCGGCGGTGGGGGTGGTGGGCTTCGGCGTGCTGCAGGGCGTGGCGGTGTCGGTGGGCGCCACGCTGCTGTACGCCATGTACGTCTCGGGCAATCCGCGCGATGCCTTGCTGGGCCGTCTGCCGGGCGAATCGGTGCTGGGCAAGATGCACCTGAACCCGCAGGCCCAACCGGTGCCGGGCACGGTGATCTGGCTGTTCGAATCCTCGGTGTGGTTCTTCAATGCCGACGCGTTCCGCCGCCGCGCGCGCGAGGTCATCGAGCAGGCCGGCGACGCCACCTGGTTCGTGCTCGACGCCGAGGCCATGACGCAGGCCGATGCCGACGCGATCGAGGCGCTGTATGAATTGCGGCGCGAACTGCGCGACCGCGATATGGTGCTGCTGGTGGCCGGCGGCCACGGTCAGTTCCGCCTGGCGCTGGAGCGCTCCGGCCTGGCCGAGCGCATCGGCCGCGACAAGATCTTCCCCACGCCCGAACAGGCGGTCGAGGCCATCGAGCGCTGGCGCCAGGGGCCGGCGCCGGCAACGCTGGCCTGACGCGCCTTCAATCGATGATGTGATAACCGCCGTCGATGTACAGCGTCTGGCCGGTCATGCGGCGGGCGGCATCGGTGGCAAGCCAGGCGGTGGCCTCGCCGACGTCGTCGATCGACACCAGGCTGCGGGCTGGCGCCTTGGCCTGGGCGCGGTCGAGCAACGCATCGAACTCGGCGATGCCCGAGGCGGCGCGGGTCTTGAGCGGCCCGGGTGAAATGGCGTGCACGCGGATGCCCTGCGGGCCAAGCTCGGCCGCCAGGTAGCGGGTGGCCGATTCCAGCGCGGCCTTCACCGGGCCCATCATGTTGTAGTGCTCGACCACCATCTGCGAGCCGTAGTAGCTCATGCAGAACAAGGTGCCGCCGGCCGGCATCAGCGGCTCGGCCAGTTTGGCCATGCGAATGAACGACCAGCACGACACGTCCATGGCCGTGAGGAAGCCGTCGCGCGAGCAGTCGGTGACGCGGCCGTGCAGGTCTTCGCGCGGGGCGTAGGCGATGGAGTGCAGCACGAAGTCCAGGCCGCCCCATTCGCGGGTGATGCGCTCGAACACGGCCTCCAGTTCGCCCTCGCGCAGCAGGTCCAGCGGCAGCAGCAGCGGCGCGTCGACCTGGCGCGCCAGCGGCTCGACGTGCGGGCGCGCCTTGTCGTTCAGGTAGGTCACCGCCAGTTCCGCGCCCAGGGCACGGAACGCCTTGGCGCAGCCCCAGGCGATGGAGTCGGCGTTGGCGATGCCGGTGACCAGGCCGCGCTTGCCGGCGAGGGGAAGCGGCGCGTTCATCGCTGTTGCACCAGGGCCAGGGTGTGCTGGGCGATGATCAGCTCTTCGTTGGTGCGCACCACGTATACGCCGATGCGGCTGTCGTCGCTGGAAATGCGCGGCCCGTGACGCGCGTTGCGTTCCGGGTCGAGCTTGATGCCGAGCCAGCCCCAGTGTTCGCTGATGGCCTGGCGGATCTCGGCCGAGTTCTCGCCGACGCCGGCGGTGAAGACAATGCCGTCGATGCCATTCATGGCGCAGCCCAGCCCGATCATGCCTTCGGCCACGCGCCAGGCGAAGTACTTCAGCGCCAGCTTGGCCGACGGCGCGTCGCTGGCCAGCAGTTCGCGCATGTCGTTACTGATGCCGGACAGTCCCTTCATGCCGCAGTCGTGATACAGCATATGCTCGATCTCGTCGTGCGACATGCCCTGCTCCATCATCCACAGCACCACGCCCGCATCCAGGCGGCCCGGACGCGTGCCCATCGGCAGGCCTTCGAGGGCGGTGAAGCCCATGGTGCTATCGACGCTTTTGCCCTGGTGCATGGCGCAGGCGGATACGCCCGAGCCCAGGTGCGCGGCGATGATCCTGCCCATGGCGATCTCGGGCAGCGCCTGGCGCAGCCGCTGCGCGATGTACTCGTACGACAGCCCATGGAAGCCGTAGCGGCGCACGCCTTGCTGGTAGAGCGATTCGGGCAGCGCGTAGCGGTCGGCGACGTCGGAATGGCTACGGTGGAAGGCGGTGTCGAAACAGGCCACCTGCGGGATCCAGGGGCGCCGCTCGCGGATCACGCGGATCGGCGCCAGGTTGTTGGGCTGATGCAGCGGCGCCAGCGGCGTGAGGGTGTCGAGCCTGGCGAGGATGGCGTCGTCGATCAGTACCGGCTCGGCCAGGTCGGGGCCGCCGTGCACCACGCGGTGGCCCACCGCCAGCGGCGCCCCGCCCAGGTGGCCGCTGAGCCAGGTGCCGACCACCTCCTGGCCGTTGGGCACGTCGGGCGCGTGGCTGGGCGCAATGTCGCGTTCCACCAGCGTGTGGCCGGCCGCGTCGCGCACCCGCAGGCGCGGATGACTGGTGCCGATGCCTTCGAGCTGGCCGCCCAGCCGCGGCGCCAGCGCCTGCTTGTCGTCGATGTCGTACAGGTAGAACTTGATGCTGGAACTGCCGGCGTTGATGACGAGGATGGTGTCGGACATGGGGCGATCGCCTCCGGTTGCAACGAACGGACAAGGCGGGGCCGGGATGGATCGCTCCGCGCCGCGTGCGCGGGGGTGTCGATCCAAGCCGGGCCCGCCGCTTCAGGCCAGCGCACGCGCCTGCTGCGTGGCCAGGTGGTTCGCGTAGATCGCCGCCACCGCGCACGAGGCCAGGCGCGAGCGCGGGCTGTCGGCGCGGCTGGTCAGGATGATCGGCACGCGCGCGCCCAGCACGATGCCGGCGGCCTCGGCATTGGCCAGAAACGTCAGGTTCTTGGCCAGCATATTGCCGGCTTCCAGGTCGGGCACCACCAGCACCTGGGCCACGCCCGCCACCAGCGAACGGATGCCCTTGATGCGGGCGGCGTCGGGGCTGATGGCGTTGTCCAGCGCCAGCGGGCCGTCGAGTACGCCGCCGACAATCTGGCCACGGTCGGCCATCTTGCACAGCGCGGCGGCCTCGATGGTGCTGGGGATGTTGGGCGTGACCTGTTCCACCGCCGACAGGATCGCCACGCGCGGTTCGCCCAGGCCCAGGCCGTGGTGCAGGTCGATGACGTTGCGGATGATGTCGGCCTTGGTTTCCAGGTCCGGGAAGATGTTGATGGCCGCGTCGGTGATGAACAGCGGCTCGGGGTAGGTCGGCACTTCCATGATGAAGACATGGCTGATGCGCCGGCCGCTGCGCAGGCCGGTGGCGCGCGCCACCACTTCGTGCATCAGCTCGTCGGTGTGCAGGCTGCCTTTCATCAGCAGCGCGGCCTCGCCGCCGCGCACCAGCGCGACCGCGCATTCGGCCGCGGCGTGGCTGTGCGGGGCATCGACGATGCGGGCGTCGCCCAGATGGAGCCGGTATTGCGCGGCGGTGTCGCGGATCTTGTGTTCCGGCCCCACCAGGATGGGGTGCAGCAGCCCGAGGTCGCGCGCTTCGAGCGCGGCCGACAGCGACGGTTCGTCGCAGGGATGAGCGATGGCGCAGGGGGTGGGCGCCAGGGTCTGCGCGCGCGCGATGAGCTTGTCGTAGTGTGTCGAGGGGGGCAGGCTCATTCTGGTTTGGCCTTGGCGGTGGCGGGTTTACGGACGCGCGTGGCGGGGGCGGCAGCCTTTTTGCGGGCGGCGGCCTGCTTCCGGGCGGGGGCGGGCTTGGCGTCGGCGGGCGGCTCGATACGGGCGGTCGCGGCCCGCACCGCCTTGCGCGCGCGCGGCGCTGGCGCTTGCTGCTGCGCGCGGCGCGCGGCGGTCTCGAAGATCTGTTCCATCTCGGCCAGGCTGGCGCGGGCGGCCGGACTCAGGGGCTCGGCGGCTTCCAGCACGTGCTTCATCATGGCCAGCGCCTCGCGGATGGCGGCTGGCGTGGCGTCTTCCAGCAAATGCGGCATGGTCTTGAGCACGGCGGCCGAATCGAGCCGCATCATCATGGCCTGGTCGCGGGTGATGTCCTTGAATTCCTGCAAGGTCATGGCGTTGCCCGCTTCGGCCCGCATCTTGCGGATCAGCGCGAAGCTGCGCTCGTCCAGGCCACCCTCGGCGCCGGCCACGTACAGCAGCATGCGGATGGCGGCCACGCGCAGGCCGCCTTCCTGCAGCAGCGATCGCAACTCGGCGGCTCGTTCTTGCATGAAGCGGCGGTGTTCCGGCGAGACGCCCGGGTGGCGGCGCGGCGGCCCTTCCTTGGCCCCCAGGCCGGCCATGTCCTGGACCAGCGGCGAGCCATACACGTTCATGAACGTGCGCTCATCGGCCGAGTCGCGCAGTTCCTGGAAGATGTTCAGGCTGGTCTCGATCAGCTTGGACATCATCTCCTGGGCCTGCAGGAACGGATTGTCGGGCGCCACCGGCTGGCGGTGCTCGCGCACCCGCTCGGCGACCTGGGCGATCGGGGCGATCAGCGGATTGCGGTCGGACACCAGTTCATACGGCAGGCGCAGGGGATGCAGGCGCTGGCTCCACTCGGCCGATTGCGGCGTCACCAGGGCGCGCAGCCACGGCTGCAGGAAGCTGCGGTACATGCCCAGGTTGATGTCGGAGATGCGGGCCACGGCGGCAAAGCGCAGGTCGTCATCTTCCTTGCGCTCGACGATGGCGCGCACGTCGTCCATGTTGCGCTGCTCGAACGACAGCACGTAGTTGCCGTAGGCCAGATCGGCGTTGGGCGTGTCGGGGGTCTTGTCGGTGATCTCGGCCTGGTAGATGCCCGGCGGCAGCACATCGATCATGTCGATGTTGGAGGTGAATTCCTGGTGCTCCTTGCGCGCCACGCTGCCTGACACGAAGATGCCCAGGTGGCCGATGCTTTCGTGCACGGCATAGACGATGGTCTGGTCGTGCGCCAGCACTTCGGCATCGTCCTGGTACAGGTCGGGGATCCAGCCCAGCGCCTGCGGCGGCGGGGTGATGTTGTCGCCCTTGGAGCAGAACACCACGATCGGCGAGCGAATGTTGCGCAGGTCGATGCGGATGCCGTCGGAGGTCACCAGCCCGGCGGTCGAGAGGCGGTTGCCGACGAACAGGTTGTCGACGATGTACTGGATTTCCGGCCCGTTCAGGAACACGTGGCCGCCCCACCATTTCTCGAAGCTCAGATAGCGGCCGGCTTCGGTGTCGACTTTGGAATACAGGTTGTATTGCTTGGACCAGAGCGTGTTGGCGGGGTTGAGGTTCTCGAAGTTCTGCACCAGCCAGGCGCCGTCGAACTTGCCGTTGCCCAGGTCGCTGGTCAGGGCGGTGAGCCAGCTGCCGCCGAGCAGGCCGCCAGCGTAGCGCATCGGGTTCATGCCGCGCCAGCCGGCCCAGTAGGAAAGCGGCGCGCCGGCGATGATGATGGGGCCGAACAGCTCGGGACGTACGGCGGCGGTCATCATGATCTGCCAGCCGGCCTGGCAATTGGCCACCACCACTGGCTTGCCTTCGGCGTCCGGGTGGCGCGCGATGATGGTTTCCAGGAAATGGGCCTCGGCCTTCATCACGTCTTCGACGGTCTGGGTCGGCACGGGTTGGGGCAGGAAGGTGGCGAAATAGCAGGGGTGGCCGGCGCGCACCGCCACGCCGATCTCGCTCTCGGGCTTGAAGCCGCCGATGCCGGGGCCGTGTCCGGCGCGCGGGTCGACCACCAGGAAGGGGCGCTTGATCGGGTCCACCACCACGCCCTCGGGCGGCTTGATGCGCAGCAGGCCGTAATTGACTGGGCGCGGCAGCTCGCGGCCGTCCAGCACCAGTTCGTACTCCATGCTGAGCACGTTGGGGGCCCGCTTGGCCATGTGTTCGTGGTACTGGTTGCCGCGTTGGCGCATGACGTCTGCGTACAGCACGCCGCGCTGCCACGCGTCCACGGCATATTCATAGGCGGCCGTCCAGGGGTTGAAGGACGGCGCCGAAACGCGATCGTTGCCGGATCCGGCCATGGCGATCTCCTGTAGGTAGCTCCCGGCAGCGGGGGCTGCCGGTCCGGTTCCTCAAGTGGAACCAGCTGACTTGACCCCCCCATTACACCTGAATGGATGTTGCATCGCAACATGGGGACGGTTGATGCAAGTCAAATGCCCGGAACTATCTGTCCCTTCTTGATTGCAGCGCCGCGCCGGGCCTCATGGCGCGTCGTGGCAGACGGCTTCGATGCGGTTGCCCGACGGGTCCGACAGGAAAGCGGCGTAGTAATGCGGATGGTACTGCGGACGCGGCCCCGGGGGCCCCGCGTCGCGCCCGCCGTGGGCCAGGCCGGCGGCATGGAAGGCGTCCACCGCAGCGCGGCTGGCGGCCTTGAAGCACCAATGGCGGCGTGCCGGCGGCGTGGGCGAGGCGGCGGGGTCGGCCTGCACGCTCAGGTAGGTGTGGCCGGCGTCGCCGGGGCGGCAGCGCTCGCCGTAGCCCAGCGCGTCGGTCTGGTCGTAGACCTTGACCGCGCCCAGGGCGGCCATGACGGCGTCGTAGAACGGCCGGGCGCTGTCGAGCCCGGCGACGCTGATGGAGACGTGATCCAGCAATTGCATGGCGTTCTCCGCGGTGGCCGGGCTAGGCGCGGGCGGCGGCGTTGTGGTCCAGCCACTGCCGGACCGAGGGCCGTTGCCACTGGATTTCGACATAGGCGCGCAGGGACTCGGGCAGTTCGTCCTGCCACAGGCGCCGCAGCGCCACCGCCAGGTCCAGATCGGCGATGCTCCAGGCGTCGAACAGGCTGGCCTGGCCGGCGCCGATCAGCGCGCTGGCCACCTGGATCAGTTTGGCCGCGGCCGCATGGCCGGCGTCCGACAGCGGCTGGCCTGCTTCACCATGGAACACCCCCTCGGTCGGACGTTCCTGACGCAGGGCGGCCAGGTCGCTGCGCAGCCAGGCCTGCAACTGGCGGGCGCGGGCACGTTCACGCGGCTGGGCCGGATACAGCGCGGTACAGGCCGGCGCCGGATACAGGTCTTCCAGGTATTCCGCGATGGCGGTCGATTCGGTCAGGTTGAAGTCGCCGTGGGTCAGCGCCGGCACGCGCGCGGTCAGGGCGCGGCACTGGTACGGCTGCATGCGCTGTTCGCCGGCCTCGAGGTCGATCAGGCGCACCTCGAACGGCAGCTTTTTCTCGGCCAGCGCCACATAGGCCGACAGGGCGTAGGGGCTCAGGAACTGGGAATCGACGTACAGCGTAAACGGGGCGCCCAAGTGCATCTCCGGTCAGGCGGTTGAATAGTGGCCGCGCGAGGCGGCGCAGCGCAAAGCGTAACGCAACTGAAATTCAGCGTGTCGCGCCCGCGCGTCAGTCGACGATGAACAGCTTGGCGCCGACGGCTGTGGACGAGCGGTGCGGCTCAGCCTGGTCGGCCACCTGGTAGCTCATGCCGGGCGTCAGCACGAAGGTGCGGCCGTCTTCCAGCTCGGTGTGCAGTTCGCCTTCGAGGCACAACAGGATGTGGCCCTTGCTGCACCAATGATCCGCCAGGTAGCCCGGCGTGTATTCGACCATGCGCACGCGCAGGTCGCCGAACTGGCGGGTGCGCCAGTAGGCCATGCCGGTATCGCCGGGGTGCTCGGTGGGTTCGACCTCGGACCAGTCGGTGGTGCCGAAGGGGATGTTGCTCATCTTCATGGTGGATTTCCTGGTGGCGGCGCGCTCACGGGCGCCGTGGTAATGCGGATGCGGGGGTCAGGCGGCCAGTTTCTTCTGCCAGAACATGGCGCGGCCGGTCGCTTCGTCCAGCGAGTAGCCTTCGTAGCCCAGCTTGCGGTACAGGCCCTGGGCCACCTGATTGCCTTCCAGCACTTCCAGCGTGATCTTGCAGCAGCCCAGGCGTTGGGCGCGATCTTCCAGCGCGGCCAGCAACTGCTTGCCCACGCCCTGGCCCTGGAAGCGCGGCGAGACGGCCAAGTCGTGCAGGTTCAACAGCGGCCGACAGGCGAAGGTCGAGAAGCCCTCGATATAGATGGCCACACCGGCGGCCGCGCCATCGACCCGCGCCAGCAGCGCGCGCGCCGTCGGCCGTTTCGCCAGTTCCGCGATCAGGTTGCGCTGCGCGTACTCGGGCAGGGGCGTGTTGCCGCCCATGGGGCCGCTGGCATACTCGTTGAGCATGGCCATGACCTGCTGGCCGTGTTCCGGGTTGTTGAAGTCGACGTCGATGATTTCCAGCACGATCGGTTCCTGTTCGTTGGCGATGGCTCGCCCCGCCCGGCGGCGGGCGATGCGACCGCTCATTATGCGCGAAGCGGCCTGACTGACGAAACGCATTGAAAAATCGCCCCGTAACCCCTATCTTCTTTCCAATCAGGGCCGAATCCGGCGCGAGCCGCCTTTGGCTGCAACCCTTACCATGGGCTGGAAAATGGAGTTCAAGGACTACTACAGCATTCTTGGTGTGGAGCGCGGCGCCACCGAAGACGAAATTCGCCGCTCCTACCGCAAGCTCGCCCGCAAATACCACCCCGACGTCAGCAAGGAAAGCGACGCCGAGGCGCGCATGCGCGATGTCAACGAAGCCTACGACGTGCTGCGCGACAAGGAAAAGCGCGAGGCCTACGACAACCTTGCCGCCGGCGTGTCGCCGGGCGGGGGCTTCCAGCCGCCGCCGGGATGGGACGAGGGCTTCGAGTTCCATCGCGGCCCCGCGTCGGGCGAAGAGGCCCAGTTCAGCGAGTTCTTCTCGTCGCTGTTCGGCGGCCGCAGCCAGCGCGGCGCGGGGCGGGGCCATGAACAGGCGTTTCGCGCCCGTGGCGACGATCACCACGCGGCCATCGAGGTCGACCTGGAAGACGCGTTGCAAGGCGCGACCCGCGACATCAGCCTGCGCGCCATGAAGCTCGACGACCAGGGGCGCCCGCAGATGCAGACCCGCACGCTCAGCGTGCGCATCCCGCCGGGGGTGCGCGAAGGCCAGTTCATCCGCCTGTCCGGGCAGGGCATGCCGGGCTATGGCGGCGGCGAGAACGGCGACCTGTACCTGGAGGTGCGCTTCAAGCCCCACCCCCGCTACCGTGTCGAAGGCCGCGACCTGTACATGACGCTGCCGGTGGCGCCCTGGGAAGCGGCGCTGGGCGCCAAGGTCAATGCGCCCACGCCCGGCGGCACGGTCGAGGTCTCGGTGCCGGCGGGGTCGGGCAATGGCCGCAAGTTGCGGCTGCGCGGCCGCGGCATTCCGGGCGATCCGCCTGGCGACCTGTACCTGGTGCTGGATCTGGCGTTGCCGCCGGCCGACAGCGAGGCGGCCAAGGAGGCCTACCGCAAGCTGCAGCAGGAACTGCCGTTCAACCCGCGCCGCCACCTGGGGGTCTGAGCATGAAAAAAATCGTTATCAGCAGCGCCACCGTGGTGGACAAGTCACAGCCGCTCAGCGCCGACGACCTGGCCCGCGCCTGCTGCGCCGAGGTCGAATGGGTCGCGCAACTGGTGGAGGTCGGCATCGTCGACGCCCGCGGTCCGCGTCCGGCCGAATGGCGCTTCTACAGCGTCGACCTGCAGCGCGCGCTGCACGCCCGCCGCCTGGAGCGTGACTTCGGGGCGGGCCTGGACGCCGTGGCGCTGATCCTGGACCTGAGCCAGGAAGTGCGCCGCCTGAAGGCGCAGTTGCGCGCGCTGGGCGCCGAGGAATAGGGCGCGGGCCTGTCGCGGCGGACGGGCATCCGGTGTTGTCAGCCGATGCCGGACGGTTGGCGGCGCGTCCGGCGATGCTCCGCGCATTGCCGCGCGACGGCGGCATCGGGCAAGGCTGATCACGCCAGGCGTGCGCGCAGGTCCGCCTGCCATTGCGACGGGCGGCCCAGGAAGCGGGCCGGTTCCAGCAGCTCACAGGCGCCATCGCGTTCCAGCGCCAGCGTCGGAAAGCCCGAGCCGCGCACCTGCCTGAGCAGGGCGCGGCTCTCGGCAATGTGGCGTTCGGTGGCCGCGCCTTCGGCCGCGGCGTAGGCGGACTGGAAGGCTGCGCCGTCCAGCCCGATCTGCCCGGCCTGGCGCCGCAGTTCGGCCGGGTCGGCGATGCGCCGGCCTTCCACGTAGTGGGCGCGTTGCAGCCGTTGCAGCAGGTCCAGGCCGCGGCCGTCCAGCGCCTGCGCGGCCAGGATGGCGGTGGTGGGCGGAGCCGAATCGAACACCGCGCCGCTGTCGCGCAGCAGGCCGTCGAAATAATCCGGGCCGAACGCCTGGCCGGTCAGGCCGGCGATGCGTTCATCGTGCGGCACGACGTAGCGGCGCAAGGCCTCGGTGACCGGTTGGCGGTTGGCGCCGGTCATCATGCCGCCGCCGTGCAACGCAATGGCCAGGCCGTCGATGCCGCGGGCGGCCTCCACCAGCGGCGCGGCGCCGTAGCACCAGCCGCAGAGCGGATCGTAGAGGTAATGCAGGATGGGGGAAGAGGTAGCCATGGCGCCATGGTAGAAGCGCGCCCGCGCCGGAGATAGCCCGGCGCGGTAGCCACTGTGTTGCGCCGGCCGGGCAGATGCGCTGCGCGGCCGGTGGGCGCGTCAGCCGGCGATCTGCACGCCGACCCAGAACAGGCCGGCCGCCAGCAGCATCGAGGCCGGCAGGGTCAGGATCCAGGCCAGCAGGATATTGCGCACCGTGCCGCCCTGCAGGCCGCTCTTGTTGGCGATCATGGTGCCGGCCACGCCGGACGACAGCACGTGGGTGGTGGACACCGGCAGGCTGAAAACGTTGGCCAGGCCGATGGCGCCGACTGCCGTCAATTGCGCCGACATGCCTTGCGCGTAGGTCATGCCCTGCTTGCCGATTTTCTCGCCCACCGTCAGCACCACGCGGCGCCAGCCGACCATGGTGCCGGCGCCCAGCGCCAGCGCCACGGCCACGATCACCCAGAAGGGCGCGTATTCGGTGGTGGCGGTCAGGTCGGCGCGCAGGCGTTGCAGGTCGGTGCGCTCGCGCGCCGGCAGGCCTTCGATGCGCGCCGCCTTCTTGGCGGTGTCGTCCAGGCACAGCAGGTAGCGGCGCACGTCGATGCGCTTGGCGGCCGACAGGTCGGCGTAGTTGCTGACGCCGCGCAGGTCGGCCTGCAAGGCGTCGATGGTGGGCAGCGTCAGTTCCGGATCGCAGCGGAAATTGCGCGGCAGGTCCGAGGCCGAACCGGCGCGCTTGAGCGCCGGGAAGTCGCCCAGCATGGCTTCGTTGCGCAGATAGAACGCGCTCAGGTGGGTGGCGGCATCGCGCGTGCGTTCGATCTGGTAGGTGGTGCTGTTGGTGTCGAGCACGAAGTTGGCCGGCACGATGCCGATCAGCACCAGCATGATCAGGCCGATGCCTTTCTGGCCGTCGTTCGAGCCGTGCACGAAGCTCACGCCCATGGCCGACAGCACCAGCACCAGGCGGTTCCAGAACGGCGGGTGCTTCTTGTTGTCGATGGCGCGGCGCTGTTCGGGCGTCTTGTGCATCTTGGACAGCGGCAGCCAGCGCTTGAGCGCCAGCAGCAACGCGCCCGCCACCAGGAAGCCGGCCACCGGCGACACCACCAGCGAGGCGCCGATGTCGATCGCCTTGCCCCAGTTCACGCCGTCGGCCAGCGGCAGGTCGGTGATCAGCGCGTTGGCCAGGCCCACGCCCAGAATCGAGCCGATCAGCGTGTGCGAGCTGGAGGCCGGGATGCCGAAGTACCAGGTGCCCAGGTTCCAGGCGATGGCCGCGGCCAGCATGGCGAACACCATCGCCAGACCGCGCCCGGTGTCGACGTTGATCAGCAGTTCCACCGGCAGCAAGTGGACGATGGCGTAGGCCACGCCCACGCCGCCCAGCAGCACGCCGAGGAAGTTGAAGATACCGGACAGCACGACCGCCAGGTGGGGCGGCATGGCCTTGGTGTAGATCACCGTGGCGACCGCGTTGGCCGTATCGTGGAAACCATTGATGAATTCGAAGGCCAGGACGAATGTCAGGGCCAGGACGAGGCTGAGGCCGACCCAGAAATCTAGGCCGTGAAAGAGGGAGGACATTGGGAGGCGGGGGGAGGTTCCGGCGAGCCCAGATTATTACAGATTTGTGACCCGTCCCTGGTTGCTCCCGGCACTTTTCTCGGTGTGCGCCGACGGCGCCGGCCTGCGCGGGGCCCGGCCGGCGGAGAATGCGATAGCATCCTTGTCTGGCGGCCGGTCCCGCAGACCCGCCACCGGCCGGCCCCCGCTCTGTTCCCATTGCCTTTACGCCCAACCGCCCATGACCGCCCCTACCCGCATCGCCCGCCGCCACCCCGACGAACTGATCATCGGCCTGGTGTCGATCTCCGACCGCGCCTCGGCCGGCAGCTACCAGGACCAGGGGCTGCCCGCCCTGCGCGAGTGGCTGGGCGCGGCCCTGGCCTCGCCCTGGCAGGCGGTCGAGCGCCTGATTCCCGACGAGGCGCCGCGCATTTCCGAGACGCTCATCGAACTGGTCGACACCTGTGGCTGCGATCTGGTGCTGACCACGGGCGGCACCGGCCCGGCGCGGCGCGACGTCACGCCCGAGGCCACGCTGGCGGTCGGCACCAAGGAAATGCCGGGTTTTGGCGAGCAGATGCGCCAGATCAGCCTGCGCTTCGTGCCCACCGCGATTCTGTCGCGCCAGGTCGCCGTGATCCGCGAACGGCCTGCCCACGCCGCCCTGATCATCAACCTGCCGGGCCAGCCCAAGGCGATCCGCGAGACCCTCGAAGGCCTGCGGGCCGACGACGGCGCGGTGCAGGTGCCGGGCATTTTCGCCGCTGTGCCCTATTGCATTGACCTGATCGGCGGCCCCTACGCCGAGACCCGTCCCGAGGTCATCGCCGCCTTCCGCCCCAAGTCCGCGCGCCGCCCGCAGCCGTCCTCGGACGCTGCGGTATAGTTGGCCGCTGCTTTCCATCCATCGCTTGAGAGTCCCGATATGAAGGTCCGCACCGCCTTGTCCCTTACCGCTGTCCTGCTCGCCGTGTCGGCCTGCGCCAACGTCAAAGACGTCCGGCAGCGCGATCCGGTGTTCTATGGTTCGACCCAGCGCACGGCCGAGGACTACACCAATTGCGTGGCCGCGGCCTGGAAGGGCATGGACGTGAATTTCGAGCGCAAGGCGGTGCGCAATGGCTTCGAGCTGATCCAGAGCGACAGCCTGGGGGTTGAAGCGGTGCTGACCACGACGACCTGGAAAGGCAAGACCGAGGCCCGTCTGTCGACCCGCATCGCCCGCCGTGACCAGAGCCTGATCGAGCCCGCCAACCTCTGCCTGCAACCGTGATGCCGGCGCGTCGGGACATGCTGCGGCTGGGCCTGGCCGCGGCGGCCGTGGGCCTGGCCCTGCCGGTCCGCGCCAGGCAGGCGCCGCCCGCGCCGTCGGGCGGCTTCATCAGCCGCAAGCTCAATGCGCCAGTGCCGGGAGGCGTCGCGGTGCTGTCCCTGGGCGATGCCGCGACCGCGCCCGAAGCGAGCTACCGCGATCGCCGCGTGTTGGTGGTGCGCGAAGCGGGCCGGCAATGGATCGCCGTGGTGGGTATTCCGCTGGCGGTCAAGCCCGGCCCGCAGGGAATCACGCTGCGCGATGCCGCCGGCGCGCGCCAGCTGCCTTTCACGGTGGGGGCCAAGGATTACGTGGCGCAGCACATCACCCTGAAGAACCCGCGCCAGGTCAATCCGAATCCCGATGACATGCGGCGCATCGAGCGCGAAATGGCCGAGCAGAGCGCCGCCTACCGCGCCTATCGCGCCGGCGTCACGCCCAGCAACCTGCTGCTGGACCGGCCCGTCAAGGGCGGCCGTCTATCCAGCCCCTTTGGGTTGCGGCGTTTTTTCAACGGCGAAGAGCGCAATCCGCACTCGGGCCTGGATTTCGCGGTGCCGGCCGGCACGCCGATCAAGGCGCCGGCCGCGGGAGTGGTGTCGTTGGTGGGTGACTACTTCTTCAACGGCAAGACCGTCTTCCTGGACCATGGCCAGGGCTTCGTGAGCATGTTCTGCCACATGTCGGCGATCGACGTGAAGGTGGGCGACACGGTGCCGCGCGGCGGCGTGGTGGGCAGGGTCGGGGCCACGGGGCGCGCCACCGGGCCACATCTGCACTGGAATGTCAGTTTGAATGATGCGCGGGTCGATCCCGCCATTTTCATCGGCGCCTTCAAGCCCTGAGGCCGGACGCGACCGTCTTCAGGCGGTCGCCGCCTGCGGCGCGGCCGTTTCCTGCGCCTGCTGCATGGCGATGCGGTGCAGGATGTACTGGTGCATGCGCTCGGCGTAGCGCATCTGTTCCATCATGTCGTGCAACTGCACTTCCTGGTCGTCCAGGCAGTTGTCGTACTTGGTCTTGGCTTCGGCGTAGGTCAGGCCGGTGTTGCGCAGGCTGTGGATGAAGGCTTCGCGCGATTGGCGCAGCAGGCGCAGGCCTTCTTCCCCCTTGGCGAAACGTCTTCGCGTCAGGGAGAGCTGGTCAGCCGCTTCTTTCAATTCCTGTTTCAGATCCATCTTGCTGCGCCATGCGTTGCCGCCGGGCCTGGCGCCGGGCGGAGCGCCATTCTTTCACGAACCGGGGTCTTGCGCATTACTACGGCAAGGCGCGGGCGGTTTTAAGGCCGCGCCCTGGCCGCCGGGAGGCGGCAGGCCAGCGAGCGCCGGCCGCGCCGATCAGCGGCGGTGATGCTGGGGACGGCTCGGGGCCGGGCCGCGTTCGTCCTTGTGGCGGAAGTTGATGCGGCCCTTGGTCAGGTCGTACGGGGACATTTCCAGGGTGACGCGGTCGCCGGCCAGGATGCGGATGCGGTGCTTGCGGATGCGGCCGGAGGCGTAGGCGCCCACTTCGATGCCGTTGTCCAGGGTGACGCGGTAGCGGCTATCGGGCAGCACTTCGTCAACGATGCCGTCCAGTTCGATGAGTTCTTCTTTAGCCATTCTCTACTCCTTGATCAATACGCGCCGCCATGCCGTCGGCATGGCACGCCGCCTGGGGCAGCGGGCGCGTCGGACTCTGTTAGCCAGGTCCTGCGGTTGAACGTAAAACGTCCGGGCAGGCGCGGGTATGGGCCATGGCATCCCGAGTGGATGTCTGAAATGACGGATACTCGCGCCGCGAGGGCTGTGTGCGCGAAGCGCAGCTTGGTCGCGGGGCGGCGCTTGTGGCGCGTTGCCGGAAGAAGCGGTTGGAGTGTCTGCTGCGATGCCGGGCAACGCGCAATGCGCCGCGGGGCGGGGGCAGGGTTCACCCAAGAAAACCGGTTGCCGTGCCACAGGCATGCCGGGCGTAAGTCCGACATGACCCACCACTGCGGGGAGGTATTCAGACTGCCACCGTGGGTTGGCACTCGATGTTGGGAACGAAGCCCGGTTTTTGCGGAAAAATCACGCACTTATGTTACTGCAAAGCGCGATGATTAGCCAGTTTTTATGCTCCGGGACGGCGTGATAGTTGCTGCTGGGCGACTGCGCCGCGCGCGATCCGGCCGCGGCCGCCGGGCTTCGCCCGGGTGGCGCCGCGATCACGCCGGGATGCGCGCCTGGTAGTCGGCTTCCCAACGCAGCAGTGCCGACCAGAATGGGCCGGGCGCACGGCCGGCCAGGCGCGCCGCCAGCACCTCCAGGTGGGTGTGCCAGCCGCCGGCCACGTCGATCATGTCGGCGCGCGAGGCCAGTTTGCGGTGGGTCAGCACCAGCCGTGTGTCGTTACCTTCGGGGGACAGTTCAAAGGTGACTTCGGACGGTTCGCCCTGCGAGCCGCCCCAGGTGAACGCCAGTAGCCGCGGCGGTTCGCAGCGGGTGATGACGCCGTGCGTGGTGACGCCGTTTTCATACGGTTTGTACGGCTCGGGGGCCGGTTCGGGCACCGAGGAGAGATCGGCATGCACGAAGCGCAGCGTCACGCCGCCGCCCTCGCGCAGCTCCATGTCGCCGCTGGCCAGCCATAGGCCGCGCTTGTCGGACTCGGTCAGGAAGGCCCAGACCCGTTCCACCCCGCCGGGCAGGATGCGGGTGAAGCAAAGGGACGTGGGGCTGGTGACGACACCGTAATCACTCATGGGGGATCTCCTGGGAATCCGGCCGGGGCGCATGGGCGGCCAGCGCGGCTTCGAGCGCGTCCAGCCGGCCCGACCAGAAATGTTCATAGAAGCGCAGCCATTGCATGGCCTCGGCCATCGGGGCCGGGTTCAGGCTGCACACGTGGCTGCGGCCCTTGACGGTGCGCCGCAGCAGGCCGGCCCGTTCCAGCGCCTGCACATGCTTGGAGGCGCCGGCGAAACTCATGCGCAGGGGCGCGGCCAGTTCACCGATGGTCCGGTCTCCGCCGGCCAGGCAGTGCAGCATGTCGCGGCGCGTGGGATCGGCCAGCGCTCGAAATACGGCATCGAGGGACGGGGGAGGCAGTGATTCAACCATAAGGTTGAATATAGCCTTTCCGGCGAGCCGGATTCAACGATCTGGTTGAATTTTTATGTAACCGTCTCAAGTGACCGCGTGCGGCAATGCCGTCCCGGCGTCTCCGCAGGCCTCGGGGTATTGCGGCAGGGAATCCGTGATGTCGAACCACGGCGCCTTGCTCCCTACGTGGCAGTGCGCGGCCGGTTTGATGCCGGGATCGTCGTCCAGCGCGCCCAGCGGCAGGCCGTAGATGTCGGGCGTCTGGTCGAAGCGGCTGAGCAGCGGCGTACCGCAGGCTTCGCAGAAGCCACGGTAGGTGCCGGGCGAGGAGCAGTACCAGGTGACGTGGTTTTCGCCCTTGGTCCAGGCGAAGTCCCCGGCCTGCACGGTGGCGCGGCTGCGGAACGCGGCGCCGTGCGATTTGCGGCACATGGCGCAATGGCAATTGAGCGCGTCGGTGAGCGGGCCGGTGATGTGGTAGGCCACACGGCCGCAAAGGCAGGAACCGTTGAGCATGATGACCGCCTGTCTGAAAGGAGGGTGGCTTGACTATACCCGCCGCGCGCGGCCGCGGCGCGGCCTTGTATGACAGAGGTCTTTCAGTCGGTTGCCTTGGCCCCGATTTTCCGTCAAATGATTCGATTCCCGGGTCATCGCGCTGTCATGCCGCGAAAACAGAATGCGCGAATGAATCAAACCAAGGGGATTCAACGATGACCTACGCCATCGAAGTTCAGGGGCTGAGCAAGTCCTTCCACCCCGGCGCGCTGGCGCTGGACAACGTCGATCTGCGCGTGGCGGACGGCGAGATGGTCGCGCTGTTGGGCGCCTCGGGTTCCGGCAAGTCGACGCTGCTGCGCCACCTGGCCGGTTTCGTGGCGGGCGACGCGGGCCAGGGCAGCGTCACTGTCAATGGCCAGTTGATCCAGCGCCATGGGCGTCTGTCGCGCAATGTGCGCGCCGCGCGCGCCGGCATCGGCTTCGTGTTCCAGCAGTTCAATCTGGTGGGTCGCCTGCCGGTGATCACCAATGTGTTGACCGGCCTGCTGCCGCGCGTGCCGGTGTGGCGCAGCCTGACGCGCGTGTTCCTGCGCGCCGAAGTGCGCCAGGGGCTCGACGCGCTTGCCCAGGTTGGTATAGACGACTATGCATTTCAGCGCGCTTCGACGCTGTCCGGCGGCCAGCAGCAGCGCGCCGCGATCGCCCGCACGCTGGTGCAGAACGCCCGCGTGATCCTGGCCGACGAGCCCATCGCTTCGCTCGATCCCGAATCGTCGCGCCGCGTGATGGACACGCTGGCGCAGATCAACCGCAGCCGCAAGGTGGCGGTGGTGGTGTCGCTGCACCAGGTCGAGGTGGCCCTGCGCTACTGCCCGCGGGTGGTGGCGCTGCGCCACGGCAAGGTGGTCTACGACGGCC
>LXNH01000066.1_pt1 | contig 21951 bp, 16 predicted proteins | sample 809111 | NCBI WGS metagenome assembly LXNH01 (sample SAMN04870528, study PRJNA318959) | seawater metagenome | biome: 00002010; material: water; isolation source: marine seawater | place: Greece: Milos, Mediterranean Sea | collected 2013-05-29 | depth 5-7 m
GGCCGCTTCGACTTCCAGCACCACCGAGCCTTCGGCGACCTTGTCGCCGACCTTCACGCTGATCGACTTGACCACCCCGCCGGTGGAGGCGGGAATTTCCATCGAGGCCTTGTCGGACTCGACGGTAATCAGGCTCTGCTCGGCCTTGATCGTGTCGCCCACCGCCACCAGCACTTCAATGACTTCCACTTCCTTGAAGTCGCCGATGTCGGGAACCTTGATTTGCACGACGTTGCTCATGTCTCTTTACCCTCAGGCGTATTGCGGGTTGGCTTTGTTCGGGTTGATGCCGTACTTCTTGATGGCTTCGGCCACCTTGGCCACCGGCACCTTGCCTTCGTCGGCCAGCGCGCGCAGCGCGGCAACCACGACGAAGTGGCGGTCCACTTCGAAGTGCTCGCGCAGCTTGGCGCGGAAATCCGAACGGCCGAAACCGTCGGTGCCCAGCACCTTGTATTCGCGGCCCTTGGGCACGAACGGACGGATCTGGTCCGCAAACAGCTTCATGTAGTCGGTCGAGGCGATGATCGGGCCGTCCGTCTTGGCCAACTGCTCCGTGACGTAGGCGACCTGCGGCGTCTTCTCTTCGGGGTGCAGCATGTTGTGGCGCTCGACATCCAGGCCGTTGCGGCGCAGTTCGGTGAAGCTGGTGACGCTCCACAGGTCCGAGGCCACGCCCCAATCGGCTTCCAGCAGTTCCTGCGCCGCCATGACTTCGCGCAGGATTGTGCCCGAGCCCATCAGCTGCACGCGGTTCTTGCCCTTGCCGTGCGACTTGAGCTTGTACATGCCCTTGATGATGCCTTCCTCGTCGCCGGCGCTCAGGCCAGGCTGCGGGTAGTTCTCGTTCATCACCGTCAGGTAGTAGTAGACGTTTTCCTGGTCTTCCACCATGCGCTTGAGGCCATGCTGGATGATCACGGCCAGTTCGTGGCCGAAGGTCGGGTCGTACGAGACGCAGTTGGGGATGGTCGAGGCCAGGATGTGGCTGTGGCCGTCTTCGTGCTGCAGGCCTTCGCCATTGAGCGTGGTGCGCCCGGCGGTGCCGCCCAGCAGGAAACCGCGCGCCTGCATGTCGCCAGCCGCCCAGGCCAGGTCACCGATGCGCTGGAACCCGAACATCGAGTAGTAGATGAAGAACGGGATCATGATGCGATTGTTCGAGGAGTACGACGTGGCCGCCGCGATCCACGAGCTCATCGCGCCCGCCTCGTTGATGCCTTCCTGCAGGAGCTGGCCGTCGGCCGACTCCTTGTAGTACATGACCTGGTCCTTGTCGACCGGCACGTACTTCTGGCCTTCCGGCGCGTAGATGCCGATCTGGCGGAACAGGCCTTCCATGCCGAAGGTGCGCGATTCGTCGGCCAGGATCGGCACGACGCGCGGGCCCAGTTCCTTGTCGCGCAGCACCTGGTTCAGGATGCGCACGAAGGCCTGGGTAGTGGAGATCTCACGGCCTTCGGCGGTGGGTTCCAGCACGGCCTTGAAGGCGTCCAGGGCCGGGGCCTTGAGCTGCTCGTCGGCCTTGGCGCGGCGGCGCGGCAGGTAGCCGCCCAGCGCGGCGCGGCGCTCGTGCAGGTACTTCATTTCGGGCGAATCTTCCGCCGGCTTGAAGTACGGCAGGTCGGCCAGTTGGTCGTCCGGGATGGGGATGCCGAAGCGGTCGCGGAATTCGCGGATCGAGTCCAGCTCCAGCTTCTTCTGTTGGTGGGTCGGGTTCTTGGCCTGGCCCACGTGGCCCATGCCGTAGCCCTTGATGGTCTTGGCCAGGATCACGGTCGGCTGGCCTTCGTGCTTGGCGGCGGCGTCGAACGCGGCATAGACCTTGTGCGGATCGTGGCCGCCACGGTTCAGGCGCCAGATGTCCTCGTCGCTCATGCGCGACACGGCTTCCAGCAGCTTGGGATGCTTGCCGAAGAAATGCTCGCGCACGAACTTGCCGTCGTTGGCCTTGTACGCCTGGTACTCGCCGTCGACGGTTTCCTCCATGATCTTGCGCAGGATGCCTTCCTTGTCGTGCGCCAGCAGCGGATCCCAGTAGCCGCCCCAGATCAGCTTGATCACGTTCCAGCCGGAACCGCGGAAGTCGCCTTCCAGTTCCTGGATGATCTTGCCGTTGCCGCGCACCGGACCGTCCAGGCGCTGCAGGTTGCAGTTGATGACGAAGATCAGGTTGTCGAGCTTTTCACGCGCGGCCAGGGCGATGGCGCCAAGCGACTCGGGTTCATCCATTTCGCCGTCGCCGCAGAACACCCAGACTTTGCGCTTGCTGGTGTCGGCGATGCCGCGGGCGTGCAGGTACTTGAGGAAGCGGGCCTGGTAGATGGCCATCAGGGGGCCCAGGCCCATCGACACGGTGGGGAACTGCCAGAATTCCGGCATCAGCTTCGGATGCGGGTAAGAGGACAGGCCCTTGCCGTCCACTTCCTGGCGGAAATGGTTCAGCTGTTCTTCGGTCAGACGGCCTTCGAGGTAGGCGCGGCCGTACATGCCAGGCGAGGTGTGGCCCTGGAAGTAGACCAGGTCGCCGCCGTGGTCTTCGGTCTCGGCGTGCCAGAAGTGGTTCTGGCCGCAGCCGATCATGGTGGCCAGCGAAGCGAACGAGGCGATGTGGCCGCCCAGGTCGCCGCCATCCGGCGGGTTGTGCTTGTTGGCCTTGACCACCATGGCCATGGCGTTCCAGCGCACGTACGAGCGGATGCGCGATTCCAGTTCCAGGTTGCCCGGGTGCGCCGGCTCCAGGCCGGGCGGAATCGTGTTGACGTAGGCGGTATTGGGCGAGAACGGGATGTGGGCGCCGGAACGGCGGGCCTCATCGATCAGGCGTTCCAGCAGGTAGTGCGCGCGCTGCGGTCCTTCGCGATCAAGGACTGCCGCCAGGGCTTCGAGCCACTCCTGGGTTTCTAGGGTGTCTTCGTCGTTGGCAGCCTGTGCGGCGCCAGCCTGGGCGAAAGAGGACATCGTGTGTCTCCTGTTGGGGTTCGTTCGTGACCACACCCGCTTATTTGTATGCTCGCGGACACGCCATGGTAGTCGGGATCATCCGGGCTACCATGCCATGCATGGGTCGGGGTGTTGTGCTGGATGGCGGGGGTGGCCCCCTGTCAGCCGGCATTCTAAAAAGGAAGATTAACCGCTCGCAAGGAAAATTTCATGTTGCGGTACGGCATTTCATAATATGAAATTATGAACAGAAGCTGAAAAGGATATCGCCCACTTTTTTAGCCGATCTCCCTGCCCGCGGGCTTGATTCCCGGCAATTCCGCGCCGACACGCACTAAAATGCCCGGTCTATCCGACCCGAATTCCATGTCCAGCGCGCCCAAGTCCAATATACCCACGCCGTTCCATGACCACGCCCGCACGCGACGACGCGGGGTGTACTGGGTCACGCCCGCGATGGTGCTGATCCTCTATATCTGTGTGATGGCGGTGTTCTTCTGGTTGCAGCGCATCCATGACGACAGCGTCATGTTCGTGACCATCGACCAGGAAATGCGGCAGCAGCGCCTGATCTGGGTGGTGCTGGCGCTGTCGTGCGTGATCGTCATCAGCCTGCTGATGCTGTGGCGCTATACCCGTTTCCGCTCGGCCGCCGAGGCCGCGCTGATCGCCGAGACCGGATTTCGCCGCGCCATGGAGAACTCCATGTCCACCGGCATGCGCGTGCTGGATATGGAAGGCCGCATCGCCTACGTCAATCCGGCCTTCTGCCGCATGATCGGCTGGAACGAGGCCGACCTGATCGGCCGCAGCCCGCCCTTCCCCTATTGGGTGCCGGGCCGCCATGAACAGCACCAGCACACCCTGGACGTGCTGATGTCCGGCAAGACGCCCAGCAGCGGCCTGGAAGTCGAGGCCCAGCGCCGCGACGGCTCGCGCTTCACGGCGCGCATGTACGTGTCGCCGCTGCTGGACCCGAACGGCAACCAGATCGGCTGGATGACGTCGATGACCGACATCACCGAGCCCAAGCGCATTCGCGAGGCCCTGACCGCCGCGCACGAGCGCTTCATGACAGTGCTGGAAGGCCTGGACGACGCCATTTCGGTCACCGCCGACACCCACGACGGCCTGGAACTGCTGTTCGCCAACCGCACCTACCGGCGCGTGTTCGGCGCCCAGACCGGCGGCCACGACGAACTGCTGGCCGGCCGCCGCGGCCGCTTCACCGACGAATCGGTGGAAGTGTTCGCGCCCTCGGTGCAGCGCTGGTTCGAAGTGCACCACCGCATGCTGGCCTGGACCGACGGCCGCCGCGTGCGCATGCAGGTGGCGCGCGACATCACCGAGCGCCGCACCCATGAAGAAGCCTCGCGCGTGCAGCAGGAGAAGATCCAGCTCACCAGCCGCCTGACCACCATGGGCGAGATGGCCTCGTCGCTGGCGCACGAACTGAACCAGCCGCTGACCGCCATCGCCAACTACAGCATGGGCGCGGTGGCCCTGGTCAAGGCCGGCCACACCAGCCCCAACATGCTGCTGCCGGCCCTGGAAAAGGCCGCCTCGCAGGCCGAGCGCGCCGGCAAGATCATCAGCCACATCCGCGAATTCGTGAAGCGCAGCGAGCCGCGCCGCCAGCGCGAGGCGATCGGCCGCATCGTCGACAACGCCATCGGTTTTGCCGAGATCGACGCCCGCAAGCGCCGCATCCGCATCGACAGCTTCGTGCCGTCGAACGCGCCGGACGTGCTGGCCGACCCGATCCTGATCGAACAAGTGCTGCTGAACCTGCTCAAGAACGGCCTGGAAGCCATGGAAAACAGCGAGTCCGACGAGCTGAAGGTGGCCGTGATCCTGCACGAGCAGCACATCGAGGTCGCGGTGGTCGACCGCGGCCACGGCCTGGCCGAGCCCGAACGCCTGTTCGAACCCTTCTTCAGCACCAAGACCCAGGGCCTGGGCATGGGCCTGAATATCTGCCGTACCATTATCGAATCGCACCACGGCCGCCTGTGGGCGGACCCGAACCCCGCCGGCGGTACTATTTTCCGCTTTACCCTGCCCTGCGCTGCGTCTCAGACGCAGGCTCAGAATGATCAGTCCGAGGAGTTGCACGCATGAACACGCCCCACCTGTCGAGCACGGTATTCATTGTTGACGACGACGAAGCGGTCCGCGATTCGCTGCGCTGGCTGCTTGAGGCCAACGGCTACCGCGTCCGCGCCTACGCCAGCGGCGAATCGTTCCTGGAAGATTACGACCCCGGCCAGGTCGGCGTGCTGATCGCCGACGTGCGCATGCCCGGCATGAGCGGCCTGGAACTGCAGGAACAGCTGATCGCCCGCAACGCCCCCCTGCCCATCGTCTTCATCACCGGCCACGGCGACGTGCCGATGGCCGTGTCGACCATGAAGAAGGGCGCGGTGGACTTCCTGGAAAAGCCGTTCAACGAATCCGATCTGCGCGAAATCGTGGCGCGCATGCTGGAGCAGGCCACGCAACGCGTGAGCAAGCACCAGGCCCAGAAAGACCACGAAGCCATGCTGGCGCGCCTGACCGCGCGCGAGCAGCAGGTGCTCGAGCGCATCGTCGCCGGCCGCTTGAACAAGCAGATCGCCGACGACCTGGGCATCAGCATCAAGACCGTCGAGGCGCACCGCGCCAACATCATGGAAAAACTAGAAGTGACTACCGTTGCCGATCTGATGAAAGTGGCCTTGGCCAAACCGGAGGCGCATGCATGAGCCGCCGGGCCGTTCCCAAGGCGAATACCGTAGCGCGCCGCGCGGAGGTTGCCTAATGTCCGCAAGAATTATTGACGGCGCCGCCCTGTCGCAGCGCATCCGCGAAGAAGTCGCCCAACGCGTTGCCGCCCTGGCCGCCAAGGGCACCCGCCCCGGCCTGGCCGTGGTGCTGGTGGGGGAAGACCCCGCCTCCCAGGTGTACGTGCGCAACAAGGTCGCGGCCTGCGAGAAGGCCGGCCTGCACTCCGTCAAGGAGCAGTACCCCGCCGACATGACCGAGGCCGAACTGCTGGCCCGCATCGACAAGCTGAACCGCGATCCGTCCATCCACGGCATCCTGGTGCAACTGCCGCTGCCCAAGCACATGGACGCGCACAAGGTCATCGAGGCCATCGCCGCCGAGAAGGACGTGGACGGCTTCCACGTCAGCAACGCCGGCCTGCTGATGACCGGCCAGCCGCTGTTCCGCCCCTGCACGCCCTATGGCGTCATGAAGATGCTGGAATCGGAAGGCGTGGCCCTGCGCGGCGCCGAGGCCGTGATCGTCGGCGCCAGCAATATCGTCGGCAAGCCCATGGCCATGCTGCTGCTGGCCGCCGGCGCCACCATCACCCTCTGCAACTCCAAGACGCGCGACCTGGCGGCCCAGACCCGCCGCGCCGACGTGCTGGTGGTGGCCACCGGCAAGCCCGGCATGATCGACGGCTCGATGATCAAGCCCGGCGCCGTCGTCATCGACGTGGGCATCAACCGCGGCGCCGACGGCAAGCTGTGCGGCGACGTCGATTTCGCCTCCGCCAGCCAGGTGGCCGGCGCCATCACCCCCGTGCCGGGCGGTGTCGGCCCCATGACCATCGCCATGCTGCTGGTCAATACCGTCGAAGCGGCGGAACGGGCCGCGGCCTGAAGCCGGCCGTCCGCCCCACCGCAGCGCCCCTGTGGGTTTGCCCCGCGCCCTTTCCGGGGGACGGGGGGGCAAACCCACAGTCGTCTCTGGGCGCCGCGCGCGGAATCCGGCGCCTCTTCCGCGGGGCGCGCCTCCCGCGCCTGCGGGCAGCGGCCCCGCCCTTGCTTTTCAGCAGGCCGCCCCAACCTGAACCTTATGCCTGCTGGCGCGCTCGCATGCCGCCCGCCCCTTTCACGCACTTGGTAACACCATGACCCAGAATCCCCTGCTCGCCCCCGTCTCCGACCTGGTCGACTACCAGGCGGTCAAACCCGCCCACGTCGTGCCCGCCATCGAGGAGCTGCTGGGTATCGCCCGCCAGGCCGTGGACCGCGCCGCCGATCCGGCGCTGGCGCCCACCTGGGAAGCCGTGGTCGAGCCGCTGGATACCGCATCCGAACGGCTGTGGCGCGCGTGGTCGGTGGCCGGCCACCTGAACGCCGTGGTCAACACCCCCGAACTGCGCGAGGCCTACAACGCCGCCCTGCCGCTGGTCACCGAGTTCTCGACCTGGGTCGGCCTGCACGAAGGCCTGTACCAGCAATACCAGCGCCTGGCCGCCGCGCCCGATTTCGCCGCGTGGCCGCCGGTGCGCCGCCGCATCGTCGAGATGGCCCTGCGCGACTTCCGCCTGAGCGGCGTCGAGCTGCGCGGCGCCGACCGCGAACGCTATGCCGCGATTTCCGACCGCGAGGCGCAGGCCTCGCAGAAATTCTCCGAGAACGTGCTGGACGCCATCGACGCCTGGTCGCTGCTGATCGACGACGAGGCGCGCCTGGCGGGCATTCCGGCCGACGTGCGCGCCGCCGCCCGCGCCGCCGCCGAGGAAGACGGCCAGCCGGGCTGGAAGCTGACGCTGAAGATGCCGTGCTACCTGCCCGTCATGCAGTACGCGCAGGACCGCGCGCTGCGCGAGGCGCTGTACCGCGGCTATGGCACGGTGGCGTCCGAACAGGGCGACGCGCAATTCGACAACTCGCCCCTGATCGAGGAACTGCTGGCGCTGCGCGCCGAGGAATCGGCCCTGCTGGGCCTGGGCACCTTCGCCGCGCTGCGCCTGCAGACGCGCATGGCGCGCGACGCCAAGGAGGTCACTACCTTCCTGCGCGACCTGGCCGCGCGCGCCAAGCCCTACGCCGAGCGCGACCTGGCCGAACTGCGCGCCTACGCCGCCGCCGAACTCGGCCTGGCCGAGCTGCAGCCGTGGGACGTGGCCTATGCCTCCGAGCGCCTGCGCGAGTCGCGCTACGCCTACTCCGAGGACGAGGTCAAGCAGTACTTCACCGAGCCGCGCGTGCTGTCCGGCCTGTTCGAAGTCATCGAGACGCTGTTCGACGTGCGCCTGGCGCAGACGCCGGTGTCATCGTGGCATGCCGACGTGCGCGGCGTGCGCGTCGAGAGCCCCAAGGGCGAGCTGATCGGCTACCTCTACCTGGACCTGTACGCCCGCGCCGGCAAGCAGAGCGGCGCCTGGGTCGACAGCGAACGCACCCGCCGCGTGGTCGCCGGCCGCGTGCAGACGCCGATCGCCTACCTGACCTGCAATTTCTCGCGCCCCAACGGCGACCGCGCCGCCGTGCTGACGCACGATGATGTCATCACGCTGTTCCACGAAACCGGCCACGCCCTGCACGCACTGCTGTCGGAAGTGGACGAGCCCGGCGCCGCCGCCTTCGCCAGCGTCGAATGGGATGCCATCGAACTGCCCTCGCAGTTCATGGAGAACTTCTGCTGGGAATGGGCCGTGGTGCAGAAGCTGTCGGCCCACGTCGACAGCGGCGAACCGCTGCCGCGCGCGCTCTACGACCGCCTGGTCGCGGCCCGCAACTACCAGAGCGGCATGCAGACCGTGCGCCAGATCGAGTTCGCGCTGTTCGACATGCTGATGCACGACCGCGCCAAGGGCGCCAGCATCGCTGAAGTGCTGGCGCTGTTGCAGGAAGTGCGCGCCGAGGTCGCGGTGCTGTTCCCGCCGGCCTGGCACCGCCTGCCGCATGCCTTCTCGCACCTGTTCGCCGGCGGCTACGGCGCCGGCTACTACAGCTACAAGTGGGCCGAGGTGTTGTCGGCCGATGCCTACGAGGCCTTCGAAGAAGCCGCCGCCCGCCAAGCCGGCAACGCCCTTGGCACGCTCGATCCGGCCACCGGCGCGCGCTTTCGCCGCGAAGTGCTGGCTGTGGGCGGTTCGCGTCCCGCGGCCGAATCGTTCGCGGCCTTCCGCGGCCGCGCGCCGCGCATCGACGCGCTGCTGCGGCATAGCGGCATGAGCCCGGCCTGAACGGCCAGGCGCGAAACGCGGCCCGCCCTGCGCGGGCCGTTTTTCATGGCACCGTTGCGCCATTGGCGCATCGTGGCGGGCGACGCGCCGACACCACCAGCCAGCGACCGAACACCGCCGCGTCCGAGCCGGCCTGGCGCCAGAAATGGCGGCGGTCTTCGTCCTGCGCCTGCGCCAGGCGGGCCTGGCAATAGCGCCGCGCCGGCCAGGCCAGCAGCCGATCGAGCGCGCCGGGCCGGCCCGGCTCTGCCACGGCATGCAGGGTGATGTCACGCAGGCCGTGATGCGCCAGCAACTGGTGCACCTGCGCAAAACCCAATGGAAACAGCGCGCCTTCCGCATGCGCCGCGCCGGACCACGGGTCGGCATGGACGCCGCGCGCCAGCGTCCGCAGACGGGTCCGAACGTGGCCCGCATTGGGCGCGGTCAGTACCAGCGTGCCGCCCGGCCGCAACGCGTCATGCAAGCCGCGCACCAGCGAACCCGGGCTGGGCGCCCGGTGCAGCGCTTCGCTACAGACCACCGCGTCATAGGGCGCGGCCACGGGCAGCGGCGCTTCCAGGTCGTGGGCGGTCAGGCGCCGGTAGCCGCTGGCCGGCGCCATCAACGCGGCCGGGCCGATGCCATCCACCTGGACTTCGCGCCCGATGGCGCGGCGCGCCATGTCGCCCAGCCAGCCTGGGCCGCACGGCGCATCCAGCACATTGTCCGCCAGGCGGCTGCGCAGGATCTCGAGCACCACGGGGTAGTACGGAAAATAGGGATAGCCCAAGGCATGACGGGCCGCGGGATGCATGATGGCCACCTCGACGGTTACTGACACGGCCCTGAATGTAGCGGGCGCGGCCCCTCTGCGTATGCTGTTTTGCCAGATCTCCAACAATATTCCGACAAAGCTTCACAACCGGGTCCGCGCGCGGCGTCGCGCAAGGACCTGCATGCGTCTTGCGCCAGGACAACTCCGGCCCGGCTGCCCTGCCCGGCCACCTTGCCGCCTGCGGGTAGAATCGATGGGTTTATCCCTGCAACCGGCGATGAAACCCATGCGACACCTGCTTACCGGCCGCGCCTGGCGCGGCCTCTTCCTGGCCTTGTGCATGCTGCTTGCCGCCTGCGGCGAACGCAATGTCGATTGGACCCTCTACAACATCAAGGGCCACCTGCCCGACCTGAAATTCTCGCTGCCGGGCGCGGGCGGCAAGACGGTCAGCAGCGACGACCTCAAGGGCAAGACCGTGCTGCTGTTCTTCGGCTATGCCAGTTGCCCCGACATCTGCCCCACCACCATGGCGCAGCTGACGGCGGTGTTGCACAACCTGGGCGAGAAAGCGCGCGACGTGCGTATCGTGTTCGTCAGCGTCGATCCGCATCGCGACACGCCGGACATCCTGCAGGCCTACGTCAACGCCTTCAACAGCCAGGCCATCGGCGTGACCGGCAACGAAAAGCAGGTGGCCGACCTGGCGCGCCGCTATCGCGTGGCCTACCAGATCGAAAAACCCCGGCCCGGCGACGATGCCGATCAGTACGACGTGACGCACAGCCGTGGCGTGTATATTTTCGACAACCAGGGCCGCGCCCGCCTGCTGGCCTCGGACACCGACAGCATCGAGGCCATGACCAAGGATCTGCGCCAGCTGATCGACCTGACCTCGTAAGGCCGCTTGCAACATTGCTGCATCGGCGATGCACCGCAGCATGTTGCGCGCTTGCGCCACACACCAGTTGTTACAGTGCGCCCGCCGCGCGCATGGGTAATATCAGGGCACTTCGCCCTTTACCCTCGCAAGGAGTATGCGCATGAGCATCATCATCATGATCATCGTCGGTTTCGTCGTCGGGCTGATTGCCCGCGCGATCATGCCGGGAGACCAGAACATGGGGATCATCATGACCACCATCCTGGGCATCGTCGGGTCGGTGGTGGCCGGCTTCCTCGGCCAGACCCTGGGTTGGTACGCCCCTGGCGAACCGGCGGGCTGGATCGGCTCGGTGGTGGGCGCGATCATCGTGCTGTTCGTCGTCGGCATGATCGCCAAGAAGCGCGGCTGACTCGCAGCGCGCCTCATGCAAAGCGGGCCGATCTTTCGATCGGCCCGCTTTTTTCATGCCCGGCGCGGTGACGTTCAGCCCGGCTGGCCGGCCGTCGCGGGAGCCGCCGTGACGGTGCGCTCGGTCCAGCCGCCCCCGAGCACCTTGTACAAGGTGACCAGGTTGGACAGGCGCGACAGGCGGGCGTCGACCAGCGCCTGCTGCGCGCTGTAGAGCGAACGTTGCGAATCGAGCACCGTCAGGTAGTCGTCGATGCCCTGGCGGAAGCGCTGCTCGGACAGGTCATAGGCGCGCTGGTTGGCGGCCACCAGCAGCTGCTGCGCCTGGATCTGCTCGTCCAGCGTGCCGCGGCCGGCAAGCGCGTCGGCCACTTCGCGGAAACCGGTCTGGATGGTTTTCTCGTACTGCGCGACCTGGATGTTCTTCTGCACCTTGGCCAGGTCCAGACCGGCCAGCAGCGAGCCGCCGGCGAAGATCGGCACCGTGATCTGCGGCACGAAGCTCCAGGCGCCGGAGCCCGCGTTGAACAGGCCGCCCAGGCTGGCGCTGGCGGTGCCGGCGCTGCCCGTCAGGCTGATGGTCGGGAAGAACGCCGCGCGCGCCGCGCCGATGTTGGCATTGGCGCCCTTGAGCTGGTGTTCGGCCGCGCGGATGTCGGGGCGGCGCGCCAGCAGTTCGGACGGCAGGCCGGCCGGCAGCGCGGTCGGCAACATGGCGTCGTCAAGCTTGACGGCGTTGTCCAGCGCCGCCGAGATGTCCGGCGACAGCGGCTGGCCCACCAGCAGCACCAGCGCGTTGCGGTCCTGCGCGGCCTGGCGCGTGTACTGCGACAGGTTGCGCTGGGCCGTGCGCAGCGACACTTCGGCCTGGCTCAGATCGAGCGCGGTTGCCACGCCCTGGTCATAGCTCTGCTTGGTCAGTTGGTAAGAATCGTCCTGGCTCTTGAGCGTATCGCGCGTCAGGCTCAGCAGTTCCTGGTCGGCGCGCAGCGTCAGGTAGGCGTTGGCCACCTCGGCGATCAGCGTCAGCTGGGTCGCGGTGCGGGTCTCGTCCAGCGCCAGGTACGATTCCAGCGCCTTGTCGCTCAGGCTGCGGATGCGGCCGAACAGATCCAGTTCCCAGGAGGACAGCGCGGCGCCGACCTGGTAGTTGTGGCTGGTGGTGGCCTGTCCGCTGGGCGACAGGTCGGCCGGCGTGCGTTGCGCGGTCTCCTTGCCGGCGATGCCGACGCTGGGCAGCAGGTCGGCGCGCTGGATACGGTACTGAGCGCGCGCGGCCTCGACGTTCAGCGCCGCCACGCGCAGGTCGCGGTTGTTGGCCAGCGACAGCCCGATCAGCTGCTGCAGCAGCGGGTCGGTGAAGAAGTCGCGCCAGCCGATGTCGGCCGTGGCCACCGCGCCGGCGGGATCGGCCTTGTAGGCCGGACCGCTCGGATAGGCCGGGGACACCGGCGCGTCGGGCCGCTCGTAGGTCGGGGCCAGCGAGCAGCCCGCCAGGGCCGCCGCCAGGGAAAGGGAAACCAGGGTTCTCATCTGCAGCTTCATTGCGGTTTTCCTTCGGCGGTCACGTCCTGCGCCTCATTGGCGCTGGGGTCGTGCTTGTCGCGCCGCGCGCTCATGCGTTCCACCTTGAACAGGCGCAGCATGATCACGAAGAACGCGGGGACGAAGAAGATGGCCAGAAAGGTCGCGGTCAGCATGCCGCCGATCACGCCCGTGCCGATGGCGTTCTGGCTGCCCGAACCGGCGCCCGAGGAGATCGCGAGCGGTACCACGCCCAGGATGAACGCCAGCGACGTCATCAGGATCGGGCGCAGGCGCTGGCGGGCGGCGTGGATCGCCGATTCCGTCAGGCTCGCGCCGGCCTCGTAGTGTTCCTTGGCGAACTCCACGATCAGGATGGCGTTCTTGGCCGCCAGGCCGATGGTCGTCAACAGGCCCACCTGGAAGTACACGTCATTGGACAGGCCGCGCAGCATCGTCGCCCCCAGCGCCCCGATGATGCCCAGCGGCACCACCAGCATGACCGCGGACGGGATGGTCCAGCTTTCATACAACGCGGCCAGGCACAGGAACACCACGATCAGCGAGATCGCGTACAGCGCCGGCGCCTGGGCGCCCGACAGGCGTTCTTCGTACGACATGCCGGTCCATTCGAAGCCCACCCCGGCGGGCAGCTTGCTGGCGATGCGTTCCATTTCGTCCATGGCGGCGCCCGAGCTGTAGCCCGGCGCCGCCTGGCCCTGGATGTTGTACGACGGCACGCCGTTGTAGCGGTTCAGCTTCTGCGGACCGAAGCTCCAGGTGGCCTTGGCGAACGCCGAGAACGGCACCATGTCGCCATCTTTGTTGCGCACGTACCATTTCTCCAGGTCTTCGGGCAGCATGCGCGCCGAGGCCTCGCCCTGCGCGAACACCTTCTTGACGCGGCCGCGGTCGATGAAGTCGTTGACGTACGACGAGCCCCAGGCGGTCGACAGCGTGCTGTTGATGTCCGACACCGCCACGCCGAGCGCGCGCGCCTTTTCGCGGTCGATGTCGAGCTGGTATTGGGGCGCGTCCTCGATGCCGTTGGGGCGCACGCCCTGCAGGATCTTGCTTTGCGCCGCCTCGCCCAGCAACTGGTTGCGCGCGGCCAGCAGTTTTTCGTGGCCCACGCCGGCGCGGTCCATCAACTGGAAGTCGAAACCGTCGACGTTGCCCAGTTCCATCACCGAGGGCGGCGGCACCACGAACAGCATGGCGTCGCGCTCAGTCTTGCGGAAATGGGCGTTGGCGCGCGCCGCCACGGCGGCCGCCTTGAGCCTCGCGGCGCCACGGTCTTCCCAGTCGCGCAGCTTGATGAACAGGATCGAGGCATTCTGGCCGCGGCCGCCGAAATTGAAGCCGTTGACCGCGAACACCGACGTGACCGCGTCCTTCTCTTCGGTCAGCAGGTAGTGGGTGGCCTCGTCGATGACGGCCTTGGTGCGTTCGGCGGTGGCGCCGGCGGGCGTCTGGATCTGGGCGAACAGGATGCCCTGGTCTTCGGCCGGCAGGAACGCGGTCGGGATGCGGGTGAACATCCAGCCCATGGCGATGACGATGGCCAGGTACACCAACATCAGGCGCTTGGTGCGGCCCAGGCCGCGCGCCACGGTATTGGCGTAGCCGTGGCTGCTGCGGTCGAAGGCGCGGTTGAACCAGCCGAAAAAGCCGCGCTTGGTGCCGTGGTGGCCCTTGGGAATCGGCTTGAGCAGCGTGGCGCACAGCGCCGGCGTGAAGACAATGGCGACGATCACCGACAGCACCATCGAGGACACGATGGTGATGGAGAACTGGCGATAAATCACGCCGGTCGAGCCGCCGAAGAACGCCATCGGGATGAACACCGCCGCCAGCACCATGGCGATGCCGATCAGCGCGCCGGTGATCTGACTCATGGACTTGCGCGTGGCCTGCTTGGGCGTCAGGCCCTCCTCGGCCATCACGCGTTCGACGTTTTCCACCACCACGATGGCGTCGTCCACCAGCAGGCCGATGGCCAGCACCATGCCGAACATTGTCAGCGTGTTGATGGAATAGCCGAACGCCGCCAGCACGCCGAAGGTGCCCAGCAGCACCACCGGCACCGCCAGGGTCGGGATCAGCGTGGCGCGGAAGTTCTGCAGGAACAGGTACATCACCAGGAACACCAGGATGATGGCTTCCACCAGCGTCTTGAACACTTCCTCGATCGACAGGCTGACGAACGGCGTGGTGTCGTACGGATAGACCACGTCCATGCCCGGCGGGAAATACGGCTTGAGGTTGTTGATGGTGTCGCGCACCGCCTGCGCCGTGTCGAGCGCGTTGGCGCCCGGGGCCAGCTTGATCGCCAGGCCGGCGGCGGGCCTGCCGTTGTAGTAGCTGTCGATGGCGTAGGTCTGGCCGCCCAGCTCGATGCGGGCGACGTTGGCCAGGCGCACCTGCGACCCGTCGGAGTTGACCTTGAGCAGGATGCGGCCGAAGTCTTCCGGCTTCTCCAGTCGCGACGGGCCGATGATGGTGGCATTGAGCTGCTGCCCGCGCACCGCCGGCAGGCCGCCCAACTGGCCGGACGAGACCTGGACGTTCTGTTCCTTGATGGCGTTGACCACGTCGACCGTGGTCAGGCCGTAGTTCAACAGCTTGGCCGGGTCCAGCCAGATGCGCATGGCGTACTGCGAGCCGAACAGCTGGAAGTCGCCCACGCCCTGCGTGCGGCTGATGGGATCCTGCACGTACGAGGCGACATAGTCGGCCAGGTCGTCCTTGGTCATCGTGCCGTCGGTGGACACGAAGCCCGCCACGATCAGGAAGTTCTTGGTGGCCTTGGTGACGCGGATGCCCTGCTGCTGCACTTCCTGCGGCAGCAGCGGCTGCGCCAGCGACAGCTTGTTCTGCACCTGCACCTGGGCGGTGTCGGGGTTGGTGCCCTGGCGGAACGTCAGCGTGATCGACATGCTGCCGTCGGAGTTGCTTTCCGAGGAGATGTATTCCAGGCCGTCAAGGCCGTTCATCTGCTGCTCGATCACCTGCACCACGGTGTCCTGCACCGTCTGCGCCGAGGCGCCCGGATAGGTCACCGCGATGCCGATGGCCGGCGGCGCGATGTTCGGATACTGCGACACCGGCAGCTTCAGGATGGACAGCGCGCCGGCCATCATCAGCACGATCGCGATCACCCAGGCGAAAACCGGTCTATCGATAAAAAACTTTGCCATGCAAGGCTCCCTGACTACTGCTTGGCCGCCGCGGCGCCCGCTTGCGGTTGCTGCGCCGGCTTGGCGCCGGCTTCGGTGGCAACCACCTCGACACCCGGCCGCACCATCTGCAAGCCTTCCACGATGACCTTGTCGCCGGCTTTCAGGCCGTCCGTCACCAGCCACTGGTCGCCAATGGCGCGGTCGGTCTTGAGTTGCCGCAGTTCGACTTTGTTCTCGGCATTGACCACCAGCGCCGTCGGCTGGCCGCGCTGGTTGCGCGTCACGCCGCGCTGCGGCACCAGCAGGCCGTCGACGGCCACGCCGTCGATCAGGCGGGCGCGCACGAACATTCCCGGCAGCAGGCGGCGGTCCGGGTTGGGGAACACCGCGCGCAAGGTGACCGAGCCCGTGCCGGGGTCGACCGTGACTTCGGAGAATTGCAGCTTGCCCTGCTGGGCATACTGCGAGCCGTCCTCCAGCGTCAGCGATACCAGCGCGGCCTGCTCGCCCTCGGCCTTCTGCAACTGGCCGCTGGCCAGGGCGCTCTGCAGGCGCAGCAGTTGCACGCTGGACTGGGTCACGTCGACGTAGATCGGATCGATCTGCTGTACGGCGGCGAGCGCGCTGGCCTGGTTGGCGGTGACCAGGGCGCCCTCGGTGACCGAGGAACGGCCGATGATGCCGCTGATCGGCGACAGCACCTTGGTGTAGACCAGGTTGATGCGCGCGGTGTCGAGCGCGGCCTTGGCCGAGAGCACGTCGGCGGCGGCCTGGTCGCGCGCGGCCACGGCGTTGTCATAGGTCTGCTGGCTGACGGCGCGGGTGGCCACCAGCGGCTTGTAGCGCTCGGCCAGCAGCGCGGCGGTCTTCTGCTGCGCCTGCGCGCGCGCCAGGGCGGCCTTCTGGCTGTCGAGGCTGGCCTGGTAGAGCGCGGGATCGATCTGGTAGAGCTGCTGGCCCGCCTTGACCTCGCCGCCTTCGGTGAACAGGCGCTTCTGCACGATGCCATTGACCTGCGGCCGCACTTCGGCGACGCGGAACGACGCGGTGCGGCCCGGCAATTCAGTGGTCAGGGAAACCGGTTTGGTGGTCAGGGTGACCACCGTCACCTGCGGCTTGCCCGCCTGGGGCGCTTCCTGTTTCTTGCCGCAAGCGGCCAACGTCAGGGCCGATGCCGTCAGCGTGAGCACCGCCGCACCGCGCCACATCGCGCTTTTCTTGTTCATAGATTGCATTCCCGATTTCCAACTAAAAAGGTAGCCCTCGCGCCCGCCCGCCGGGCCGGCGCCCGCAGCGAGACCGCGGTTGCCGCCGGAAACCCGGCGGCAACCGCGGCGTGAGCCGAACCACGCATCGGTTCGGCTCGTGAGGATTGACTGGGGTGTGGTTTCGCCTCAGACATTCAGGCAGGGCTTCGACACTATGCTGCAATGCAGAATTGGCATTTTGCGTTATCCCGCCCGAGAAACAAAGAGGCATATTGAGAAAACATCATTCCAGAAATGGGACAATAATTCAGCCCATCGTGTGACAGAATCCCTGTCATGAAACGCTTACAAGGCATGGAACTCTTCGTGGAGGTGGCCAAGACGCACAGTTTCAGCCGTGCGGCGGCCGCCCTGGGGGTGCCCAAATCGACACTGTCCCGCCAGGTGGCCGAACTGGAACGTTCGGTCGGCCTGCGCCTGCTCAGCCGCACCACCCGCAAGGTGGAGCTGACCGACGCCGGCCGGCTGTACTTCGAACGCTGCCAGCGCATCGTGGCCGAAGCCCAGATCGCCCACGAAGAACTGCAGAAGCTGGTCGACACGCCGTCGGGCCCGCTGCGGGTGAACATGCCGGCGGATTTCGGCACGGATTTCCTGGCTGAATCGTTCATGGAATTTTCGCGCCGCTATCCCGACGTCACCTTTTTCCTGGATCTTGCCAATCCCGACCACGCGCAACGCGTGTTCCAGACCTGCGATATTTCCATCGAGATCGGCGAACTGCCCGACTCGACGCAGATTGCCAGGCTGCTGGGCATGCTGCCGGCCCACCTGTACGCCTCGCGCGAATACCTGGAGAAGCACGGAGAACCGAGGCACCCCAGCGATCTGACCCGCCACGAGTGCATCGAATTCCGCGCCGAAGGCGCCGGGCGCGTGACGCGCTGGCCGCTCAACAGCGGCGACCAGCACATCGAATTCACGCCCGGCAACCGCTTTTCCGTCAACGGCGTGGCGATGGCCCGGCGCCTGGCGATGCTGGGCGCGGGCATCACCGTGCTGGTCGGCGGCCAGACCGCCGAGCAGAAGTCGGGCCAGCTGCGCCGCGTCCTGCCGGACTGGCAACTGGGCCCGTTCCCGGTCTATGCCGTCACCGAGACCCGGCTGCTGCCCGCCAAGACCCGGATCTTCATCGAGTTTCTGATGGAGCGTCTGTGCGGCGGCGGGCAGGCGAAGGATACCGCGCCATTCATGAAATGAAGGACGGCCGGAAACAGACTGAAAAATTTGTGTATGGCCGGCGGCCGCCGCTGCACCGGGCGGGCGGCGCATCGCGCCCGCCCCGGTCAGAAGCGTTCGTCGTCGCGCAGATAGCGCCACTGTCCCAGCGGCAGGTCGCCCAGGGCCACGCGGCCAATGCGCACACGCTTCAGGCCGACCACTTTCAGGCCCACCAGTTCGCACATGCGGCGGATCTGGCGCTTCTTGCCCTCGCGCAGCACGAAACGCAACTGGTCGTGATTCTGCCAGCGCACCTGGGCCGGCTTGAGCGCCTTGCCGTCCAGCGACAGGCCATGGTTGAGCAGCGCCAGGCCGTTCTCGGACAGCTCGCCCTGCACCCACACCAGGTATTCCTTGTCGATGCTGGAGTCCTCGCCGATCAGCAGCTTGGCCACGCGGCCGTCCTGCGTCAGCACCAGCAGGCCCTGCGAATCGATGTCCAGCCGTCCGGCCACGGCCAGGCCGTCCAGGTGGCCGCGCTCGAAGCGCTGCGGACTGCGGTCGCCGGCAAAGCGCGAACGCGCGTCGATCAGGGCGACCGCGGGCGTGTAGCCCTTTTCGGCCTGGCCCGAGACATAGCCCACCGGCTTGTTGATGAGGATGGTGACGCGCGAGGTCTGGCGCGCCTGCGCGGCGCGTTCCAGGGTGATGACCTGGTTCGGGAAGGCGCGCGCGCCCAGTTCGGACACCACTTCGCCGTCGACCCGCACCCAGCCGCGCTCGATATAGCTGTCGGCCTCGCGGCGCGAACAGAGTCCACGCTCGGACATGAGCTTGGAGATTCGTACTTTTTCCATGGGCGGTATTGTATGCGCAGGCCCTGGCGCCGGCCTTGGCATAATACGCAGCCATGATGACCTCAGCAGCAGCACATCGCCCTCCCCTGGCCGCCGGCTGGCTGGCCAGCGCTCCGCCCGTCCTGACCCTTTCCCAGCGCCATTGGCTGTTCCGCCCCGGCGCCCTGACCGCCGGCCTGCGCCAGGTCGGCCAGGTGCGCCTGCGGGTGCTGGCCGAATACGCCGACGGCGCCCCCGCCGACGAGGCGCGGGCCATGCGCATCGCGCCTGGCGCGCCCGTCTGGGTGCGCGAGGTGCTGATGTCGGTGGACGGCGTCGACAGCGTGCCGGCGCGCAGCCTGACACCGCTGCGCGCCTCGCATGGGGCCTGGCAGGGCATGCGGCGGCTTCTCACGCGGCCTCTGGCGGACATGCTGTATCACGACAGCACCGTGATCCGGTCGCCGTTCGCCTGCCGGCGGCTGGCCTGGCCGGTGCCATTTCACGCCACGGCAGCCGCCGCGCTGGCCGCCCATGGCCGCGCGCGCGACGCCGACCGGGTCTGGGCGCGGCGCTCGGTGTTCTGGCGCCAGGGCCAGCCGCTGCTGGTGGCCGAGTGCTTCCTGCCCGATTTCTGGGATCTGGTGAGCGGCCGCGCGGCGCCGCCGCTGGTGCCACACCAACGCACGCCGCGCTAGCCGCGAGGCGGCGGCCGGCCGCGCGCCGCACCCCAGCGCCCCCTCGCGCGCCGCGCCGACGCTCAAGCATGGGCGGGCCTCGGCCGCGTATCGACCGCCAGGCACAGCACGCCCGTCAACAGCGCCAGGCCGACATGGCCGATGTACACCGGATCGAAGTCCGCGTGGCTCAATGTGCCCTTGCCCAGCAGCAGCACCGTCAACGCCACCCCCAGCACCGCGCCGATCTGGCGCGTGGCCTGGTTGACGGCGCTGCCCACCGCGTAGTGCTGCGGCGGCAGGCGGTTGACCGCGGCGCCGGCCAGCGACGGCAGCACCATGCCCACGCCCAGCCCGCTCAACAACAGTCCCGGCAGCCAATGCGCCAGATAGGCCGGTTCGACGCCCGGCACCAGCAGAAACCACAGGCCGCTGGTGGCATAGACCAGGGCGCCTCCCACCAGGAACGGGCGATGCCCCATGCGGGCCGCGAGCCTGCCGGTGATGATCGCCGTCGGCATCACCAACAGAGGCCCCGGCGTGACGGCTAGTCCGGCGCGCGGCAGGCTGTAGTGCCAGACGCCGGTCATGTAGAAGAAGAAGGCGAAGAACATCATGGCGAAGGCGATGCCAAAGCTGAACGTCGCCAGGTTCACGTAGCGATAGGTGCGGTGCTTGAACAGCGCCAGGTCCACGAGCGGGTGCGGTGTGGCGCGCGCCCAGCCGACGAACGCCGCCAGCGATGCCAGCCCCAACGCCGCCACCATCCACAGCTCGCCGGGACTCCAGTGCGGCGATTCCGACTGCACGATCGACAGCGCCACCGCGCCCACGCCCGCCATCAGCAGCGCCATGCCAACGCCATCGACGCGCCGCCGCGCTTCGGGCCGCACCGACTCCTTGAGCCGGCCGGCGCCGAACCACAGCGACAGCGCCCCCAGCGGCAGGTTGATGTAGAACGCCCACGGCCAGCCGGCGGCATCGACCACGAACGCGCCCAGACTGGGGCCGACCGCCGCCGCCAGCGCGGCCACCGCGCCCCACAGGCTCACCGCCACCGAGCGCTGCGAGGCCGGGAACGCCGCCAGCACAATCGACAGCGAGGCCGGCGTCAGCAGCGCCGCGCCGACCGCCTGCGCCACGCGCGCCGCGATCAGCCCGCCCACGCTGCCGGCCAGACCACAGGCGGCCGAGGCCGCCAGGAACAGCAATACGCCGAGCATGAACATGCGCTTGCGACCATGCGTGTCGGCCAGTCCGCCGGAGGGGATCAGCATGGCGGCGTAGACCACCGTGTAGGCGTTCAACACCCACGACATGTCGGCCGCCGAGGCCTGGGGAAAGCCGGCGCGCATGGCGCCGAACGCGGCATAGAGCATGGTGGCGTCCAGCGAGACCAGGAACACGGCCACGCTGGCGATCCAGAAGACCGGCCAGGGGGATGCGGCCGCGGGGCGCGCGGCGGCGGCATGGATCGCCGCGGGAGGGGTATTGGAATGCATGTCGATCGAACTCGGAGATGAAGTCAGGAAGGCCGCAAAGGCGTGGCGTGCGCGGCTCAAGCCTGCAGGTAGACGGCCGGCTCGGCCGCCAGGCCCTGCTTGACCTGGCGCGTGGCGTCGTCGGCCAGCACTTCCTCGGCGCCGGCCTCGAGGGCATCGAAGGCCTGGCGCGCCACGGATTCAGGGGTAATCTTGGGCGCGTCCAGGCCGCGCGTCAGATCGGTATCGACAAAGCCCATGTGCAGGCCCAGCACCTGCGTGCCCTGCTCGCGCAGTTCGTGGCGCAGGCCATTGGTCAGCGCCCAGGCGGCCGATTTGCTCATGCCGTACACGCCCAGCAACGGCCGGTTGATCCAACTGGCGATCGACAACACGTTCAGCAGCGCGCCGCCGCCATTGGCCGCCAGCACCGGCGCGAACGCCTGCGCCACGCGCAGCGGGCCCAGCAGATTGGTTTCCAGGTGGCGGCGCGCCGACTCGATGCTGCCGTCGGCCAGGAAGCCGCCGGTCGCGGCGATGCCGGCGTTGTTGATGACCAGTGTCACGTCCTTGGCCAGCGCGGCCGCGGCGGCCACGTCCTGGTCGCGGGTGACGTCGAGCCTGATAGCCTGCACGCCCGGCAGCGAGAGGCTGGCCGGATCGCGCGCGCCGGCATAGACCTTGCGGGCGCCACGGGCCAGCGCCTCGCGGGCGAAAGCCAGGCCGATGCCGCGGTTGGCGCCGGTGATGAGGACGGTTGCGTTGTTCAGTTCCATGATGTCTTTCCTTGGGGTGCTGCGTTCAGACGGCGGCCGGCCATGCCGGTCGGGGTGACAAAAATATGATGATCATCATATTTT
>LXNH01000067.1_pt1 | contig 21935 bp, 21 predicted proteins | sample 809111 | NCBI WGS metagenome assembly LXNH01 (sample SAMN04870528, study PRJNA318959) | seawater metagenome | biome: 00002010; material: water; isolation source: marine seawater | place: Greece: Milos, Mediterranean Sea | collected 2013-05-29 | depth 5-7 m
ATCCAGCAGTCCTGGCAAGCGCCCATCATGCAGAAGCCGGCGCGCGGGCCGCCGCCAAACTCCGAGACGCGCAGCTGTTCGGCCTGCGTCAGCACCGCGGTCAGCACGGTATCGCCGGCCAGCGCGCTGCAGGCTTTGCCGTCCAGCGTGAAGGCGACAGGGGGCCGGGCCGTTTCGGCCAGGCGTTTCAGTATTGCCATGATTGCGGGATCTCCCGTTCTGCTTGCGGCACGGTCTTCATTTCTGTCCCACCAGCACGCGATCGAGCCCATAGACGCGATCCAGCAGCAGCATGGTGGCCGCGGTCAGGCCGATCACCAGCGCCGACACCGCCGCCATCATCGGATCGATCGACTCGGTCGCATACATGTACATGCGCACCGGCAGCGTGATGGTCGACGGCGAGGTGATGAACACCGACATGGTCAGTTCATCGAAGCTGTTGATGAAAGCCAGCAACCAGCCGCCCGACACGCCCGGGATGATGAGCGGCAGCGTCATCTGGAAGAACACCGTGGCGCGGCTCGCGCCCAGGGACAGCGCGGCGTGCTCGACCGAACGGTCGAAACCCACCAGCGCGCCGATCACCAGCCGCATCACATAAGGCGTGATCACCACCACGTGGCTGAACACCAGCCAGCCGAAGCTGCCGGTGGTGCCCATCAGCGCGAAAAAGCGCAGCAGCGCCACGCCAAGCACCAGGTGCGGAATCATCAGCGGCGACAGGAACAGGCCATTGAGCGCATTGCGCCCGGGAAAGCGGTAGCGCGTGATGGCGATGGCCGCCGGCACCGCCAGGCACACCGCGATGCTGGCCGACAGGAACGCCAGCCACAGGCTGTTCTGGAACGCCTGCATGAAGTTGGAATGCTCGAACACCGCGCGGAACCAGCGCAGCGAAAACACGGTGGTCGGCACCGTCAACGTGGACTCGGGCGTGAACGCCACCAGGCACACGATGACCAGGGGCGCCAGCACGAACAGCACCACCAGGGCGTTAAAGAGCAGGGCGAAGGGACCGTTTTTCTGCATGATCGTTGCCCTCGCTCAGCCCAGGCTGCGCCGGTAGGAGCGCTCCACCACGCGGTTGTACGCCATCATGATGACCACGTTGACCACCAGCAGCACGATGGCAATAGCCGCGCCCATCGGCCAGTTCAGTTCGGTCAGGAACTCATCGTAGACCACGGTGGCCACCATCTTCAGGCGCCGGCCGCCCAGCAGCGCCGGGATCGCGAACGAGCTGGCCGACAGGCCAAACACGATCAGGCTGCCCGACAGGATGCCCGGCATGGCCTGCGGCAGCACGATGCGCAACAACGTCTGCAAGCGCGAGGCGTTGAGCGACAGCGCCGCGTGCTCGACGGTGGGGTCCAGCTTCTGCAGCGAGGTCCACACCGGAATCACCATGAACGGCAACATCACATGCACCAGGCCGATGATGACGGCGGTGGGCGTGTAGAGCAGCGGCCCCAGGCCCAGCGCCTCGGCGGCGCGGCCGATGGCGCCGCCCGGCCCCAGCAGCATGCTCCAGCCAAAGGCCCGCACCACCAGCGAAATCAGCAAGGGCGACAGCACCACCAGCAGGAAGATCGAACGCCACGGCTTGCCCATGCGCGACAGGATGTAGGCCTCGGGCGCGCCGATCAGCACGCAGATCAGCGTGGTCACGGCCGCGATCCAGAACGTGCGCCAGAAGATCTCCAGGAAATAGCTGTCGGTCACCACCGCCAGGTAATGCTCGAAGGTATGCCCCGGCAGGATGCCCGCGTTGTAGTCGAACGGACGGAACGACAGGACCAGCGTCAACGCCAGCGGCGTCAGCACCAGCGTCAGGAACACAAGGGCCAGCGGAATCGAACCGAGAATGGCCAGCAGGCCGTCGGTGCGCGGCTTGGGCGCGCTGGCGGCGCCCGGTCGGGTCAGGGTCGCCATGTCAGGCCTCGCTGGCGGCGGCGGCCGGCGCGCGCAGCACGCGCAGCACGCCCTCGGCCCAGTCCAGGCCGATGGCATCGCCATCCTCGTGCGGACGGCGGCCATCGTTGGGGGTCAGCACCGTCAAGGCCCCTAGCGGCGAATCCAGTCCGTACATCCACTGGCTGCCCAGGAAGTAGCGCGTGCTGACCACACAGGCCAGCTTGCCCTGGCCCGCGGGCACCGGCACCAGCTTTTCCGGGCGCAACGACAACTGCACGCTGTCGCCATGGCGCAGGCCCGCGCCATCGACCCGCACGCGCAGCGCGCCCGTTTCCACTTCCGCCTGCTCGCCACAGCGGGTCACGCGGCCCGGCAGCAGATTGGTCTTGCCGACGAAACGCGAGATGAACTCGCTCTGCGGATGCTCGTACATCCGGTACGGCGCATCCACCTGCGTGGCGCGGCCATCCTGCATCACCACCACGCGATCGCTGATCGACAGCGCCTCGGCCTGGTCGTGCGTCACCATCACGGTGGTGGTGCCGATCTGCTTCTGGATGCCGCGCAACTCGAATTGCATGTCCTCGCGCAGCTTGGCGTCGAGGTTGGAGAGGGGCTCGTCCAGCAGCAGCACCGGCGGCCGGATCACCAGCGCCCGCGCCAGCGCCACCCGCTGGCGCTGCCCGCCCGACAGTTCACGCGGAAAGCGGTCGGCATGCTTGTCCAACTTCACCAGCGCCAGCGCCTCGCGCACACGCGCCTGGCGTTCGGCGCGCTCGACCTTGCGCATCTTCAACCCGAACGCGACGTTGTCGGCAACCGTCAGGTGCGGAAACAGCGCGTAGCTCTGGAACACGATGCCCAGCCCGCGCGTGTTCGGTTTGGCATGGGTGATATCGCGGCCGTCGAGCGTGATACTGCCTTGCGTCACCTCGGCAAAGCCCGCGATCATCTGCAGCGTGGTGGTCTTGCCGCAGCCCGACGGCCCCAGCAAGGACACGAATTCCCCTTTCTCGACCGCCAGGCTCAGATCCGAGACGACGCGCAGGTCGCCGTAATTCTTGGAGACGTTGTCCAACCGCAGAAATGTCATTTTCCAAACCCCGTGCCCGGTGAGAAGCGGTACGCGAGGCGGGCCCCGCGTTGCAATCGATGCAGGGCAGTCTAGGAGCCGCTGAAAAGGCCGGTCAATTAGGGTTTTCCGAATAATCGAATTTTAATCTTGTTAATTCCGTATGACTGAATTTTCTGATAAAAATACGTCTGTATATTTTGATTATCGGAATTGAATAATGAAGAAATCAGAACTCAATGAAGACACCGGCGCCCAGGGCGTGCTGCAACGCGCCTTCGCCGTGCTGCGCGTCCTGTCCGACGCCAAGGGCGAAAAACTGCGCCTGACCGACATCGCCAGCCGCACCGGCCAGGCCCAGGCCACCGTCCACCGGGTGCTGCAAGGCCTGGTGCAGGAAGGCATGGTGGAGCAACCCGCGCAAAGCAAGGGCTACCAGCTCAGCGTCGCTTTCTTCTCGCTCGCGGCCAACGCCGGCAACCACCAATCGACCCTGCGCTCGATCTACCGCCCCGCCATGCTGCGCCTGAGCGGCATGCTCAACGACACCATCTTCCTGTTGGTGCGCAGCGGCTTCGACGCCGTCTGCCTGGACCGCATCGACGGCGCCTTCCCGGTTCGCTCGCACACTGGCGACATCGGCGGCCGCGTCCCGCTCGGCCTGGGCCAGGGCGGCCTGCTGTTGCTGGCCAACCTGCCCGACGCCGAACGCGAAGAAGTCCTGCGCTTCAACATCCCGCGCCTGCACCACCTGGGTTTTGTCGACGAAATCTCGATGCGCGCCGGCATCAAGGAATGCCAGGAACTCCAATACGCGCGCAGCAAGGGCCAGGGCATCTTCCCCAACATCGCCGGCCTTGCCGTGCCCGTCCACGACCCCAACGGCGTCACCGTCGCCGCCCTCAGCATCGCCGCCCCCGTCGAACGCATCAGCGACGACCGCCTGCCTTTGATCGTGGAAATCCTGCGCCGCGAAGCCGCCGGCATCAGCGCCCAGCTCAACCCGTTCGACCCGGCGCTAAGGCGCCCCAGCCAGTTCCTGGGCACCGGCAACCGGGAGTGAGGCAGCCGGCCAACCTACGAAGAACGCAAGACAGCAAAAAGCCGGCAAGCCGCACCCAGCGACCCACCGGCTTCAAGCCGATCAAGAAACCTCAGACGGGGTAAGTCCCCGGCAACAAGATACTCCGATCCCCAACCTCGATATTGCGCCGTCCGCAAAGCGCCATCGTCGTATCCATTTCCTTGTAAAGGATCTCCAACACGCGCGTCACCCCTGCCTGCCCGTAAGCACCCAACCCGTACAGGAAGGCCCGCCCGATCATCGCGCCCCGCGCGCCCAGCGCCACCGCCTTGAGGATGTCCTGCCCCGAGCGCACGCCGCCATCCATCCACACTTCGATCTTCGACCCCACCGCATCCGCAATCGAGGGCAGCGCCGCGATCGACGACATCGCCCCGTCCAGCTGGCGCCCGCCGTGGTTGCTGACGATCAGCGCATCGGCGCCGCTGTTGGCCGCCAGCTGCGCATCCTCGACATCCAGGATGCCCTTGATGATCAGCTTGCCGCCCCAACGCTGCTTGATCCATTCCACGTCGTCCCAGCTCAGCCTAGGATCGAACTGCTCGGCCGTCCACGCCGACAGCGACGACAGATCGCTCACGCCCTTCGCATGGCCGACGATGTTGCCAAAGGTGCGGCGCTTGGTCCCCAGCATGCCCATGCACCAGCGCGGCTTGGTCGCCAGGTTGATGAGGTTGCGCAGGGTCGGCTTGGGCGGCGTCGACAGCCCGTTCTTGATGTCCTTGTGGCGCTGGCCCAGGATCTGCAGGTCCAGCGTAAGCACCAGCGCCGAACAACCGGCCGCCTTGGCGCGGTCGATCAGATCGCCGACGAACTCGCGGTCGCGCATCACGTAGAGCTGGAACCAGAACGGCTTGCCGGTGGCCGCCGCCACGTCTTCCAGCGAGCAAATGCTCATGGTCGACAACGTGAACGGCACGCCGAAATCCGCCGCCGCCTTGGCCGCGAGGATCTCGCCGTCGGCGTGCTGCATGCCGGTCAGGCCCGTCGGCGAAATCGCCAGCGGCATCACCACATCGTGGCCCACCAGCGTCGTGCGCAGCGAACGGCCCTCCATGTTCACCGCCACCCGCTGGCGCAGCTTGATCTTCTGGAAATCGCTTTCGTTGGCGCGATAGGTGCCTTCGGTCCAGGCGCCCGAATCGGCGTAGTCGTAGAACATGCGCGGCACGCGCTTGCGCGCAATCGCGCGCAGATCTTCGATGCAGGTGATCGTGGAAAGGTCAGCGGTCATGGTTATTTTTCTGGGGAAAGTGGGACGCGATACCGCGGCGCCCGGTCCCGCGCGAACCTGCCGCGCCTTTTGGGGCACGCGCCGTCCACGCCGGGCGGCACGGCCCCGCGGCGCCGCCCAGTATACGCGCCGGGGCCGGCAAGCGCCCCCCTGCCGGCCCCGATTTCCCCAGTATGGCGACCGCGGCGCATGACTCGCGGACGGTCGCGCGCGCCCCGCTAGCGCGGCCAGACCTTGCTGACGGCGCGGATCGTGGCCCACGCCACCCAGCGCGGACTGGTCAACCGCGCCGCCGGCAGGCGCCGCATCACATCCACCGCCAGGCCACCGCGCCGGTGCCATTCCTTCTTGCGCGTCTGGCTATCGGTCCAGCGGCCTTCCAGCCACGGGAACTCGCGCCGCCCCGGCTTGTAGACCGGCGGCGTGTTGTAGATCAGGATGTACGCCAGCCGCGGCTGCGGCGAGGTGTTGGCCCCCGTGAAATGCAGGGTGCGCGCATCGTGCACGGTGCAGCCGCCCGGCTGCAGCGGTTCGGCCACCGCCAGATGGCGCGGGAAATCGGCGCAGCATTCGAGCGGATGCAGCGCCTTGTCGCCACCCGGCGAACGATGCTCCAGCACCTCGCTCTTGTTCGAGCCCGGAATGAACTGCATGCAGCCGTTCTCCAGCGTGGCCGGCTGCAGCGCCAGCCAGATGCTCAACTCGTTGTAGACGAAGTCCGGCGAGCGGAACGCCTCGTCCTGGTGCCATGGCGTCTCCGGCCCGACCAGCGCCGGCTTGAGCAGCGCGTGCTCGCCATACAGCGCGGCATCCTCGCCCAGCAGCTGGCGCGCCAGCTCCAGGGTGCGCTCGTGATAGGTCGTTTTCAGCAGGCCCGGGGCATAATGGCGCGGATCATGCAGACTGGGAAACTTGGCCGGCTTGGAAGGATCGTCGCGGCTGATGAAGTCGTATTGCGCTCCCTCGTTGTAGCCGGTCTTGTTCGCGAACAATTCCAGCAGCGTGCGGCGGATGTAACCCACCTCATCGGCCGGGCACATGTCCTGCAGGGCCAGGTATCCCTGATCCCTGTAGCGCGCTGTTTCTGCTTCCGACAACAGACTGGTCTCTTCCATAATGGCTTCTCCAAGCTTTGCTTGCGGGGATCCCGTTGGCACGTTTTGACATGAGCTCTAACGTATCGCTTCGATGCCCGGGGGGCCTATCGACCATCCGCTGTAGCCGGAACCGCCTAGATAATTGGCGCGCTGCGGCGCATCACCCGAAGGAAATCCAATGCAAGACACCGCCATAGAAACCGTCCACGTCACCGTCAGCGGCACCGTGCAGGGCGTGGGCTATCGGCATGCCACGGTGCGCCGCGCGCACCTGCTGGGCGCCCGCGGCTGGGTGCAGAACATGCTGGACGGCACGGTCGAAGCCCTGGTGCAGGGCACGCCCGACCAGGTCGATCACATGCTGGAATGGCTGCGGCGCGGCCCGCCCGGAGCCAGCGTCACCGAGATGGTCACGCGTCGGGAGTACACCGACAAGCGCTACGCGCACTTCGAACAGCTGTAGGGCGCCGGGCCACTCATCCCAAAGGAGGGAGGAGACACGGCCGGTAAAGGATGACCTGTTCCGGATGAGGCCCCGGGGCCAGGACCGCACCGCGGCATCCTGACGGCGGCCGGAACGCTTCAGCGGTGGCGCAGCCAGCGCCCGCCCACCTGGTTGATCACCAGCCCCGCCAGCACGCCGCCCGCGCCCACCCACTGCAATGGCAGCAGGCGCTCGCCAAAGGCCGCGGACGCCGCCCACAGCCCCACCACCGGCACCAGCAGCGAGAACGGGGCGATCTTCGCGGCCGGGTGGCGTGTCAACAGCCGGGTCCACAAGGTATAGGCCAGCAGCGTGGCCAGCACCGCCAGATACAGCACCGACAGCGCCTCGCCCCAGCCGATGCCCAGGATCATGCCCGCCACCGCGTCCCAGCCATCGGCCCACGCCGCCAGCGCCAGGAACGGCAGCACCGGGGCGGCACTGCTCCACGCGATGAAAGCGAAAGGGTCGTAGCCGGGCGCCTTGCGGCTGGCCAGCCGCACGATGATGTTGGACACGGCCCACATGGCAGCGGCGCCCAGCGTCAGCACGAAGCCCACCATGGTCATCTGCCCCGGCCCTTCGCCACGGCCGCCGGCAATCACCGCCAGCCCCAGCGCCGCCACGCCCAGTCCGACCCAATGATGCGGCCGGGCCCGCTCGCGCAGCGCCGGCGCGGCCAGCAGCAAGGTGAAGAACGCCTGGGTCTGGATCACCAGCGAGGCCATGCCCGCCGGCATGCCGAACTTGAGCGCCGTGAACAGCAGGCCGAACTGGCCCAGGCCCTGCACCAGTCCGTAGGCCGCGATCCATTGCCACGGCAGGCGCGGCGGCCGCACGAACAACACCAGGGGAAACGCCGCCAGGGCGAATCGCAGGGCCCCAAGCATCATGGGCGAGAGACCCTTGAGGCCGATCTTCATGACGACGAAGTTCAGACCCCAGATCACCACTACCGTCAGTGCGCAGAGATAATCTTTCTTGGAGAGGTGGGTGGCGGACATGCGCGTATTATCGCATCGCCCGCCCTCGAAAAACGCCGACTCAGCGGCTCGCCAACACCTTTTTGAAGGCCTCGATGGCGCGGTCGATGGCCGCGTCGTCGATATGGCGATGGGTCACGCAACGCAAGCGCGTGCGGCCCCACGGACGGGTCAGCAGGCCCGCGTCTTCCAGTGCCGTGACCCATTGCACATTGGTCATGCCGGTATCGGCAGTTTCGACCTGCACGATGTTGGTCTGCGGCACCGTGGCCGACAGCGCCGGGGCCAGCCGGTTCAGGCCGTCGCTCAGGCGGCGGGCGCGGGCGTGGTCCTCGATCAGCCGATCGCCCATGGCCTGCACGCCTTCCAGCCCGGCCGCGGCCATGATGCCGGCCTGGCGCTGGGTGCCGCCCAGCATGCGACGCAGCACGCGAGCCCGCGCCAGCACCGGCCGCGCGCCGGTCAGCACCGCGCCCACCGGCGCGCTCAGGCCCTTGGACAGGCATAGCGAGACCGTATCCGCATGGCGCGTGATCTCGGCCGGCGCCACGCCCAGCGCCACGGCGGCGTTGAACAGGCGCGCGCCATCCAGGTGCACCGGCACCCCGGCGGCCTGCGCCATGCCATACACCGCCTGCATGTGCTCCAGCGGCAGCACCGCGCCCCCGGCGTTGTTGTGCGACGTCTCCATCGCCACCAGCGCCGTCTTGAGCCTGTGGCCGCCCGACAGCATGGCGTCTTCCAGACGGTTCAGGTCCATGGCGCCATTGGCGCCGGTCACGCCCTGGTAGAACAGGCCGGTAAACGTGGCCGCGCCACGCTCGGACGTATACATGTGCGCGGTGGACTCCAGCACCACCTGCTCATTGCGCTGCGACTGCGCCAGCACGGCCAGCAGATTGGCCATGGTGCAGCTGGGCACGAACAGCCCGGCCTCCTTGCCCAGCCGCGTGGCCACATACGCTTCCAGCTCGCGCACGCTGGGGTCGCCGTCCAGCCCATCATCGCCGATCGGCGCCGCGCGCATGCGCTCGTACATGGCGGCGGTGGGGTGGGTCACCGTATCGCTGCGCAGGTCGATGCGTGCGCGGGAGGGGTCGACGGGAGTCCGTTCAGTCATGACTATCAGTGCTGCAGAATTTTGGAAAGAAACTGGCGCGTGCGAGGCGCGCGCGCCTGGACATCATCGAAAAAGGCCGCCTTCGGGCAATCCTCGACGATCTTGCCGCCGTCCATGAAGATGACGCGGTCGGCGACGCGGCGGGCGAAGCCCATTTCATGGGTCACCACCATCATCGTCATGCCCTCGCCGGCCAGGTCGGTCATCACGTCCAGCACCTCGTTGACCATCTCCGGGTCCAGCGCCGAGGTCGGCTCGTCGAACAGCATCACCACCGGATCCATCGACAGGGCGCGGGCGATGGCCACGCGCTGCTGCTGGCCGCCGGACAACTCGCCGGGGTGCTTGTCCTTGTGCGCCGACAGGCCAACCCGCTCCAGCAGCGTCAGGGCACGGGCGCGGGCCTCGTCCTTGCCGCGCTTGAGTACCTTGACCTGGCCCAGGCACAGGTTCTCGGTCACCGACAGATGCGGGAACAGCTCGAAGTGCTGGAACACCATGCCGGCCACCGAGCGCAGCTTGGGCAGGTCGGTGCGCGGATCGCCGACGTGGATGCCGTTGACCATGATGTCGCCTTTCTGGAAGGGCTCGAGCGCGTTGACGGTCTTGATCAGGGTCGACTTGCCCGACCCGGACGGGCCGCACACCACCACCACTTCGCCGCGGCCAACCGTGGTGGAGCAGTCATCCAGCACCTGGAAATCGCCATACCATTTGCTGACCTGCTTGATCTCGATCATCGGGGGTTTCGAAGAGATTTGCATCGTTGGACCTGTGGATAACCTGGGCGCCTAGCGCAGCACCCGCACGCGCTTTTCCAGCCGTTTGACCAGACGGGATGCCGTGAAGCAGATCACGAAATACACCACCGCCACGAAGAGATAGAGTTCCACCAGCCGGCCGTCGCGCTGGCCGATCTTGGACGCGGCGCCCAGGAAATCGGTCAGCGACAGTACGTACACCAGCGAGGTGTCCTGGAACAGGATGATGACCCGCGTCAGCAGCGCCGGCACCATGTTGCGGATCGCCTGCGGCAGGATCACGTAGCGCATGCCCTGCCAATGGTTCAGCCCCAGCGCCATGCTGGCCGACACCTGGCCGCGCGAAATCGACTGAATGCCGGCGCGCATGATTTCGCAGAAGTAGGCCGCCTCGAACAGCGTGAACGTGACCACCGCCGAGTTGAATGCGCCCACCCGCAGCGGCGTGGACGAGCCCACGATCCACGCCGCGATATACGGCACCAGGAAATAGAACCAGAAGATCACCAGCAGCAGCGGCACCGAACGCATCACGTTCACATAGATGCCGGCCGGCACCGACAGGATCCTGAAGCGCGACAGCCGCATCATGGCCAGCAGCGTGCCCAGCGCCAGCCCCATCACCGCCGCCAGCAGCGTCAGGGTCAGCGTGAACGTCATGCCGGTCTTGAACAGGTACGGCAGCGCGCTGCCGATCACGTCGAAATCGAATTTGCCCATGTCGATGCCTAGCGTCCGTTCTTCGCCGCCGCGCCGATCAGGCCGGGGACCGCCACACGGCGTTCAAGCAGGCGCATGCCCAGGACCACGATGCCGTTCAGGATCAGGTAGATCACGGTCGCGGCCGTGAAGGCCTCGAAGATATGGAAGCTGAACTCCGCCATCGAGCGGGTCTGGCCGGTCAGCTCCAAAAGCCCGATGGTCAATGCCACCGAGGAATACTTGATGGTGCCCATGAATTCCGAAGTCAGCGGCGGCAAGACAATGCGATAGGCCTCGGGCAGGATGATGTAGCGGTACACCTGCGTCTCGGTCAGGCCAAGCGCAGTGCCCGCCTGGAACTGGCCGCGCGGCAGCGACTGGATGCCGGCGCGCAGTTGCTCTGACACGCGCGCCGAACCATAGAAGCCCAGGCACAGCACGGCGGGCACGAATTGCCCCCAGGGTTGCGGCATCTGCTTCATGGCCAGGCCCCAGGCATGCGGCAACAGTTCCGGCAGCACGAAGTACCACAGGAACATCTGCACCAGCAGCGGCACGTTGCGGAAAATCTCGACGTAGGTCGCGCCGGCAGCATTGGCCAGGCGCGACGAGGCGGTGCGCATCACGCCCAGGCACGATCCCAACAACAGCGAAAACACCCACGCCGTCAGGGCCAGCGCCAGGGTCCAGCCCACACCGATCAGGATGGTCTCCAGGAACGTGTGCACGCCATCGGGCGACATGTCCAGGAAGACACTCCAGCTCCAGTTGTAATTCATGCTTCAGGACCTGTGGACAACGAAAGAAAAAGGCGCCGGCGGGCGGCGCCCCGGGTCGCGCGGCGCCGCGGCGCCCATGGCGGGCCGCCGCGGCGTGCCGGCTTACTCGTAGGCCTTGGGGTCGCCAGAGTCGGTGGGATGCGCCAGCGCGCGCTTGAGCGCGTCGCTCATCGGGTACTTCAGGTTGATCTGCTTGGGCGGGATCGGCGAATTGAAGTACTTGTCGTAGATCGCCGCGACGCGGCCGGTCTTGATCATGTCCAGCACCGCATCGTCGACGGCCTTCTTGAAGGCCGGGTCGTCCTTGGGTTCCATGATGCCGTACGGGGCAATCTCCAGGCCCTTGGTGCCGATCACGAACACATCCGGGTTCTTCGACGACGCCACCACGCCATAGGCGATGCCATCATCATTGGCCGAACCGGCGGCGCGGCCCGATTCCACCATCAGCAGCGTTTCCGCCGTATCCTTGGTGGGCGCCATGGTGATGCCCAGGTTGCCCTCGGCGTTCAAGCGCGAAATCAGCTTGAAGGTCTGGCCGCCGGCCTGCGCGGCGATGGTCTTGCCGCGGAACGAAGCCAGGTTGTTGGGGTCGACGCCACCGTCCTTGCGCGCCACCAGCACCACTTGCGCCACGAAGGTCGTGGGCGCGAACGACACCAGCTTGTGGCGTTCCAGGTTGTTGGTGGTGTTGCCGCACTCCAGATCGATGGTACCGTTGGCAAGCAACGGAATGCGGGTGGCCGATGTGGTCGGGTTGTAGCGCACTTCCAGCTTGGGCAGCTTGAGGGCGGTCTTGATGTGCTGGGCGATTTCCTGGCAGATCTCGACGGTGTAGCCGATCGGCTTCTGGTTGCCGTCCAGGTAGGCGAACGGCACCGAGGTCTCGGGGTGGCCGATGGTAATCACGCCGCTTTCGCGGATCTTGTCCAGGCGGCTGGCGCCTTCGGCGTGGGCGGCGGCGCCGCCGAGCAGGGCGGCGGCGACAGAAATCGCGGCAAATGCTTTCATCGTATTCCCTTGGCGCCGGTCGAGCGGCGCGTGTTTATGTTCACGAACAGCGGTGCCGGATTGCATAGGTACCGCCGCGTCCCGCGATGAGCCCCGCGGCTGGCAAAAAGTATCAACTAGCGTTATGGTTTTATCCAGTTCCAATCGGGTATTCCTCTATACGGATTTGATATGGCCATTACACGAATGGGCTTGCGACACATCGAGGCTTTCCGGGCCGTCATGATGACCGGATCCATGACCGCCGCGGCACGCAGAGTGCATACCTCGCAGCCGCACGTTAGCCGCTTAATTGCGCAATTGGAAGCCATTACCCAGTTTCCCCTGTTCGATCGCAACGGCAGCCGCCTGACCCCGACCCAGGATGGTTCCCGCTTCTTCCAGGAGGTGGAAAAGACCTTCATCGGCCTGGCCGGACTGGAGTCCGCGGCCGCCAGCATCCGCTCGTTCAGCGCCAGCCGCTTGAGCGTGGCGGCCATGCCGCGCCTGGCCGGCGGCCTGCTGGCGCGCATCGTGGCCGCCTTCAAGACCGAATACCCCGACGTCATGGTCTCGATCCATTCCGGCAACGCCAGCGCCGTGCACAACTGGATCAGCTCGGGCTTCTGCGACACCGGCCTGGCCATGCTGTCGGGCGACAGCCCGGGTATCCAGGTAGAACCGGTACTGACCATGAACTGCGTGGCGGTGCTGCCCAAGGGGCACCGGCTGACCAAGCTGAAAAAACTCAAGCCGGCCGACTTCGCCGGCGAACCCTTCATTGCCTTCCCCAGCGCCACCCCGCTGCGGGAAAAGATCGACGCCGTCTTCAAGGCCGCCAAGGTCGAACGCCAGACCGTGGCCGAGGCCGGGCTGGGCTCGTCGGTCTGTGCGCTGGTCGGCGCCGGCCTGGGCGTGGCGCTGATCAACCCGCTGGCCGCGCGCGAGGAATACGAGGCCAACGGCGTCGAAGTGCGGCCCTTCAGTCCGGCGGTGCCGGTCACGGTGGCGCTGCTGTACCCGCCGTACCATACCCGCACCCGGCTGGTGAGCGTGTTCTCGCGCTATGCGCACCAGCTGATGCAGGAGGAAATGGCGGACCTGAAGGCGCGGCCGGCGCGGTAGGCGCAACGACCGCCCGCCAGCGAACACAACAGGGCCCCGTCAGCGGGGCCTTGTTGTGTTCGGGACGCGGCCATCTCAGGCCGTGGCTGCCGCCCCGGGACGGGGTGCGCGCAGGTCCAGCCACGCCACCAGCAGCAATCCTCCCGCCAGCCCCAGGTGCTCATAGAATGCATTGGCGGCCATGAAGCGTTCCTGGCCCGCCGGCATCTCCCAGTAGCGCAGCGCGATCGCCGTCGCCACCAGCGTGAAGCCCGCCAGCGCCAGCGCCCCCAGCCAGCGCAGCCGGCCGCTCAGGATCATGGCCGAGGCCAACAGCTCCAGCGCAATCACCAGCGCCGCGAACAGCGGCGCGGGCGCCAGCCCGAAATGCGCCATCTCGGCCAGCGCGCCGGGAAAATCGGTCAGCTTGACCAGGCCGCCTTGCAGATACGCGGCGCACAGGCCCAGATAGGCCAGGAACCGCACGGCGGCGGAACCGAACAACGGCCGGGCCAGGCCGGCCAGCCGCCGCTCCCATTGAAAGGTCGCGTTCATGGCCGGCCTCCTCAAACCGCCCAGCAGGAACAACCCAGGGCGCCGAAAAAGCCCTGCAGGTCTGAGCTGGGCGCGTTCGAGGTCCAGGCCTTGGCATGATCGTGGCCATGCAATCCGCAGCTGCTGGCGCAGCCGCAGGCCGCCATGTTGCGGTAGCCCAGCGAATTGCGGCCGGCGCCGTCGGGGTCGCCCCAGGCGGCATAGCCGCCGAACAGGCGCGTGGGCGACCAGTCCGGCATGGCGGGCGGCAGCGCGTTGTCGTCCAGCGGGCCGAATTCGCCCGCGCCATAGACCACGCGGCCGCCGACCACCGTCAGCTCGGACGTCAGAAACGAGATCTCGTCCTCGGCGCAGCGGAAGTAGTCCTTGCTCGGCACGATGAAGTCGGCCAGTTGGCCCGGTTGGATGCGGCCGCGCTTGCCTTCCTCGTTGGCGAACCAGGCCACGTTCTCGGTCCACATGCGCAGCGCGGTCTCGCGGTCCAGGCAGTTGCGCGCCGGATAGAGGCGGGTGCCGCCCACCGTCTTGCCCGTCACCATCCACGACAGCGACACCCACGGGTTGTAGGACGCGACCCGGGTGGCGTCGGTGCCGGCCGAAACCTTCACGCCGCGGTCCAGCATCTTGGCGATCGGCGGCGTGGCCTCGGCCGCGGCCGCGCCGTAGCGCTCGATAAAGTACTCGCCCTGGTAAGCCATGCGGTGCTGCACGGCAATGCCGCCGCCCAGCGCGGCGATGCGGTCGATCGACTTGTCCGAGATCGTCTCGGCATGGTCGAAGAACCAGTTCAGGCCGGCCAGCGGCGTGTCCTGGTTGACCTTCTCGAACACATCCAGCGCGCGCGAGATGGTCTCGTCATAGGTGGCATGCAGGCGCCACGGCCACTTGTTCTGCACGAGCACCCGCACCACTTCCTCCAGCTCGCCTTCCATCTCCGGCGGCATATCCGGGCGTTCGACGCGGAAATCCTCGAAGTCGGCGGCCGAGAACACCAGCATCTCGCCGGCGCCGTTGTGGCGGAAGTAGTCGGTGCCCTGCTTGTACTTCACGCTCGACGTCCACTTCAGGAAGTCTTCCTTTTCCTGCTTGGGCTTCTGCGTGAACAGGTTGTAGGCCAGCCGCACCGTCATCTGGCCTTCGTCGGCCAGCTTCTGGATCACGGCGTAGTCATCGGGATAGTTCTGGAAACCGCCGCCCGCGTCGATCACGCCGGTCACGCCCAGGCGGTTCAGCTCGCGCATGAAGTGGCGCGTGGAATTGACCTGGTAGTCGAACGGCAGCTTGGGGCCCTTGGCCAAGGTCGCATACAGGATGGTCGCGTTCGGCTTGGCCAGCAGCAGGCCGGTGGGGTTGCCCTGCGCATCGCGGATGATTTCGCCGCCCGGCGGGTTGGGCGTGGTCTTGGTGTAGCCCACCGCGCGCAGCGCGGCGCCGTTGAGCAGGGCACGGTCGTACAGGTGCAACAGGAACACCGGCGTGTCGGGCGCGATGGCGTTGATCTCGTCGATGGTGGGCAGGCGCTTCTCGGCGAACTGGTGCTCGGTGAAGCCGCCCACCACGCGCACCCACTGCGGCGCGGGCGTGATGGCCACCTGGCGTTTGAGCATGGCCATGGCATCGGCCAGCGAGCGCACGCCGTCCCAGCGCAGCTCCATGTTGTAGTTCAGGCCCCCGCGCACCACGTGGGTGTGGTTGTCGAACAGGCCGGGCAGGGCGCCGCGTTGTTTCAGGTCGACGCGCCGCGTGGCCGGGCCGGCCAGCGCCATGACTTCGGCATCGGTGCCGACGGCGACGAAGCGGCCGTCCTTGATCGCCACGGCGCTGGCCTGCGGCTTGGCGCGGTCCAGGGTGGTGATGCGGCCGTTGTGGAAAATGATGTCCGGGGTGGGGGTTGAAGCATTTGGCATGAGGATTCTCCTTTGGATCAGCTTTGATCTTTGTCCTGCGCCTGGCGGCCGGGCAATTGCCCGAACACGTGGCTCACCGCCCGCTCCTTGTCGCAGGCGGCGACGAAGGCGGTGCCGTTGAGCAGCTGCTTGCCCACCGGCACGATCTGCTCGCCGACCAGGATGCCGAGCAGGCCAATCAGCGCCACCAGCGGCGGCGCGGGCGAGCGCACCTGCAGCAGGCTGTACACCACGCCGACCAGCAGGCCGGCGCCAAGGGAAAGTAGATAGATCTTCATAGGCATTCTCTCTGGGATGATGGGGTCAAACGTGGATATCGGCCAACAGCAACTCGGCGTCGTCCAGCGCGGTGATGCGCACGTCGGTCTCGTCCAGGATCGCGGCGCCGTCGCCGCTGCCGATCTCCACGTCGTTGACGGTCAGCCGGCCTTTGGAAGAAACCAGGTAGCCTCGGCGGCGGCCGCGCGCGAATTGATAGGTGGCGGCTTCGCCCGCCTTGAGCGCCACGGTCAGCAGCCGCGCATCGCAGCGGATCGGCAAGGCATCGTCATCGCCCTCGATGCCGCTGGCGAGCGTGACGAAGCGGCCATTGCAGGCTTCCCGCGCAAACGATTTGCGGCCCCAGCTGGGCGGGATACCGCGGCGGTCCGGCTCGAACCAGATCTGGAACACGCGCGCCGGCCCGCCCTCCATGTTGAATTCGGCATGCGTCACGCCGCTGCCCGCACTCATGACCTGCACGTCGCCGGCGCGCGTGCGGCCGCGGTTGCCCAGGTCATCCTCATGCGTAAGGGCGCCTTCGCGCACGCAGGTGATGATCTCCATATCCATGTGCAGCAGCGGCGGGAAGCCCGCGCCCGGCGCGATGGTCTCGTCGTTCCAGGCCCGCAGCGCGCCCCAGCGCATGCGCCGGGGATCCTGGTAATGGGCGAACGAGAAATGATGCTTCACATCGAGCCAGCCGCGGCGGGCGTGGCCCAGGGTGGTGAGGGGACGGCGCTCGATCATGATGCGGCTCCAGGACGGGGACTCGAATGCGATGGCGATGCCATCAAGGCTTCAATGCCAGGAAGTGATGCACTTGGGGTTTGTCCGCGCCGGTATGGAAACGCAGCGCCTCGGCCTGCAGATCCGCGTCGGCATGCGAGACGCGGTGATGCTGGCGCAGGTGTTCGGCCCACGACTCCACGAAGAACCACTCCACCACGCGCTCCGGATCGCCGGTGTGCTCGACCACGCCCCAGGCATAGGCGCCGTCACGCAGACGCTCCTGCGACAGGCGCCGCATCGCGTCCAGGAACGCGGGACGGTCTTCCTGGCGAATGCGGTACTCGACCTGGATCAGCACCGGCCCGCGATCGTTCGCCACCGGTGCGGACACCAGCGGCTCCGGCCAGTGGTTCGACGCCTGCAGGTCGGCCTCGCCCACCGGCAGCCGCGCCCGGTGAAACAGCAACGCCACGATCACCAGGCCGGTGGCGCTGGCCACCAGCGCATACGGCACGCCGATTTCTCGCGCCACCAGGCCCCAGCCCAGGCTGCCGGCCGCCATCGCGCCGTTGAACACCATCAGGTACACCGCCAGGCCGCGGCCGCGCACCCAGTTCGGCAGGATCGCCTGGGCCACGCCGTTGAACGTCGTCAGCGCGGTGATCCAGCCCATGCCCAGCAGCACCAGCATCAGTACCGCCAGCCACTGGGGCGGCGCGAACACCAGCACGCCCATCACCCCCGCGCTGACCACCGAGGCCAGCAGCACCAGGCCATCGGCATCGAGCTTGGCGCCCAGCTTCGGCATGACCAGGGCGCCGATGATGGCCCCCGCCCCCACGGCGCCGAGCAGCACGCCGTAGAAGCCCGAAGACCCTCCCAGCATCTGCCGCGCCACCAGCGGCAGCAAAGCCCAGAGCGCGCTGGCGAACAGGAAGAACACGGCGGCGCGCAACAGCACGCGATGCAGCTCCTTGCTGGCCCGGGTATAGCGCAGGCCGGCCCGGAACGCGCCGAAGAAGTTCTCGGACAGGGCGCTGTCGGTCTTGGCCGGGCGCTTCCACCACAGCAGGGCTCCAATCACGAACACATAGCTCAATACGTCCATGCCGTAGGTCACCGCCGCGCCGAAGCTGGCCAGGATCAGGCCGCCGGCCGCCGGGCCGATGGCGCGCGCGATATTGATGCCCAGGGAATTGAGCGCGACCGCGCCCTTGAGGTCCTCTCGCGGCACCAGCTCCGGCACGATCGACTGCCAGGTCGGCCCCATCAGCGCCGCGCCAATGCCGCCGACAAAGGTCAGCGCGATCAGGTAATCGACCGTCAGCGCGCCGAAATGCGATAGCAGCAACAGCGTGCCGCTGACCGAGGCCAGCAACACCTGCACGAAGATCAGGAAGCGCCGGCGGTCGAGAATGTCCGACAGCACGCCGGCGGGAATCGCCAGCAGGAAGACGGGCAGCGTGGCCGCCGTCTGGATCAACGCCACCGCCGCCGGACTGGCCGACAGGTCGGTCACCAACCAGGAACTGGCGACGTCGCGCATGAAGCTGCCGACGTTGCCCAGCACCGCGGCCGCCCACAGCACGGCAAAGACGGATTGGCGCAGGGGGGCGAAACCGCCCCGCGAGGGCGTGGAATTGACTGGCATGGAAGCGCTCCGGGATCGCCAGGGCGGCTCGTCGCGCGCCCCCGCCGTGGATAACGAGGAGAATCGCCGCGGGCGCCGGATCGCCGGTCACCCGCGGCTTGCGGCTTACTTGGCCGGATTGGGGCCGATGCGTTCGCCATGCTGCACGCGCTCGGCCAGTTTGTGGACGTGGGTCACGGCGTAATCGATACCCATGCCATAGGCGCCCGAGTGTTCCTTGGCGATGCCGGTCACGGCGTCATAGGTTTCCTTGCGGGCCCAGTCGCGCTGCCATTCCAGCATGACTTGCTGCCAGGTCACCGGCACCACGCCGGCCTGCACCATGCGGTCCATGGCGTACTTGTGCGCGTCGGCCGTCGTGCCACCCGAGGCGTCGGCCACCATGTAGATCTCGTAGTCGCCTTCCAGCATGGCGCACAGCGCGAACGTGGTGTTGCACACTTCGGTCCACAGGCCCGCCACCACGATCTTCTTGCGGCCGTTGGCGGCCAGCGCATCGCGCACATTCTGGTCGTCCCACGAGTTCATCGAGGTGCGTTCCAGGATCTTGTTCTCGGGGAACACGGCCAGCAACTCGGGAAAGGTGTTGCCTGAAAACCCATCGGTTTCCACGGTGGTGATGGTGGTCGGGATGTTGAAAGCGCGCGCGGCCTTGGCCAGGCCCACCACATTGTTCTTGAGCGTCTGGCGGTCGATCGACTGCACGCCGAACGCCATCTGCGGCTGCTGGTCGATGAAGATGATCTGGCTGTTTTGCGGGGTCAGGACTTCGAGGTATTTGTTGGCGGACATGATGGCTCTCTCTCTCTCAAGGAATCGGTCAGGAAAATGCGGCAAAGTGAATTCGGGGTCCTGCGCAAGCCGCTGCGGCCTGCTCCGTTGCCGTCGTGTCCGAACTGCCGCTTGCAGGGTTTCGTTCACGTCGTGTGTCGGTAGGGGCATATTAGGGAAGCACCCGCCGCCTGAGAATCCGCAACCGGGAATTCCATCCTTTCCATTTTTTGCATGATCCCCGTGACATGGCCGTTACCGGCCCACGCCGTCGGGGCATTCTTGTTCGCCACATAGTCAGCCGCTATCATCGACGCGACTTTCTTCGCGAGAACCACCATGAACAAACTGCCGGATCTGGAGGGCTGGGCGATCTTCGCCAAGGTCGCCGACACGGGCTCCTTCGCCAAGGCGGCGGCCGAACTGTCCCTGTCCCAGGCCACGGTCTCCAAGACCATCACGCGGCTGGAAACCAAGATGAAGACCATGCTGTTCCACCGCACCTCGCGCAGCATGTCCTTGACCGAATCCGGCTACGCGGCGCTGGAACGCGCCGCCCGCATCCTCGAAGAAGGCGAGGCGGTCGAGGCCGAGGTCACGGAAAAATCCACCAGCCTGCGCGGCAAGATCCGCCTGGCCGCGCCCATGTCGTTCGGCGTCACCCACCTGGCGCCGATGCTGCCGCCCTTCATGCAGGCCCATCCCGAGGTCGACCTGGAAGTCGAGTTCAACGACAAGCAATCCGACCTGGTGTCCGAACGCTTCGACCTGGCCCTGCGCATCTCCAACCTGGTGGACTCGACCCTGTTGGCGCGGCGCCTGTGCTCGGTGCGCATCCTGCTGGTGGGCGCGCCCAGCTACTTCAAGCGCGCCGGCCGGCCCAGGCACCCGCGCGACCTGGCGCAGCACACCGCGCTGCAATACATGTATGCGCGCAACGGTTCGAGCTGGCGCTTTCGCCACGACAAGCACGGCGAGTTCTCGCAATCGCTGCCGGTGCAGTTGAACGTCAACAATGCCGAGGCCTTGTCACCGGCGTTGCAAGCCGGCCTGGGCCTGGCGCTGCAGCCGGAATTCCTGGCCTGGGAAGACCTGCAATCGGGCGCGCTGGAAACCGCCATGGACGATTGGCAGGTCGACCCGATCGCGCTGCACATCGTCACGCCGCCGGGACGCCGGCGGCCAGCGCGGGTGCAGGCGCTGATCGAATATCTGGCACAACGGTTGACGGCGCAGCCGTGGGCCAGCGACGTGCAGGGGTAGGCCACGCGCGGCGGCTCACGGGCCGATCGCACAGGAAATTAAAAAGGGGCTGCGCACAGGCAGCCCCTTTTTCATGTATTCCGGATCGCGCAAGACGCGCCGGCGATACGATCAGACGTCGATGTTCCCCGCCGACAGCGCATGCGTCTCGATGAAGTTGCGGCGCGGTTCGACATCGTCGCCCATCAGCGTGGTGAAGACCTCGTCGGCCGCGATGGCGTCCTCGATCTGCACGCGCAGCAGGCGGCGCACCTTCGGGTCCATGGTGGTTTCCCACAGCTGGTCCGGGTTCATTTCGCCCAGGCCCTTGTAGCGCTGCTTGGAGATGCCGCGCTCGGCTTCGCTGCGCAGCCACTGCATGGCTTCGCGGAAGTCGGACACGGGCTGTTCCTTGCGCTTGTCGCCTTCGCCGCGGGCCACCAGCGACTGCGGGCCGACCTTGCCGGAGAAGCTCTTGGCCGCCTTGGACAGGATGGCGTAGTCCGAACCACCGACGAAATCGGCGTCGATGATGCTGACGCGCACATTGCCATGGTGCATGCGTTGGATCGACAGGCGGTGGCGCTCGGTGGCGGCGTCGAACTCGGGCACGACCTCCACGCCATTGCCACTGACCGGGTCGCGCATGGCGTCGGCCAGGCGCTTGGCCGAATCGGCGGCGGCCTCGGCCGTCTCCAGGTTGATCTCCACGCCCTCTGCCATGGCCGACAGCGCGGCCACGTCGAACACGCGCGACAGGCGCGCAATGACGCCGTCGGCAGCCACGTATTGGTGCGCCAGCTCGCCCAGCTCATCACCGCGGATGATCTTGCCGCCGGCAATGATCTCGGCGTCTTTCAGGGCCTGCTGCAGCATGAACTGCGCTTCTTCCTGGTCATCCTTCAGGTAGCGCTCTTCGCGGCCGACCTTGACCTTGTACAGCGGCGGCTGCGCGATGTAGACATAGCCGCGCTGCACCAGTTCGGGCATCTGGCGGTACAGCAGCGTCAGCAGCAGCGTGCGGATGTGCGCGCCGTCCACGTCCGCGTCGGTCATGATGATCAGGCGGTGGTAGCGCAGCTTGTCGACGTTGAAGTCGGGGCCGATGCTGGTGCCCAGCGCGGTGATCAGCGTGGCGATCTGTTCGCTGGCGATCAGGCGGTCAAAGCGTGCCTTCTCGACGTTCAGCACCTTGCCGCGCAGCGGCAGGATGGCCTGGAACTTGCGGTCGCGGCCTTGCTTGGCCGAGCCGCCCGCGGAGTCACCCTCGACGATGTACAGCTCGCACAGCGCCGGGTCTTTTTCCTGGCAGTCGGCCAGCTTGCCGGGCAGGCCGGCGCCTTCCAGCACGCTCTTGCGGCGCGTCATTTCGCGCGCCTTGCGAGCGGCTTCGCGCGCGCGGGCGGCCTCGACGATCTTGTTGCACAAGGCCTTGGCGTCGTTCGGGTGCTCCAGCAGCCAGGTCTCCAGCGTACGGGCCACCGCTTCCTCG
>LXNH01000068.1_pt1 | contig 21929 bp, 17 predicted proteins | sample 809111 | NCBI WGS metagenome assembly LXNH01 (sample SAMN04870528, study PRJNA318959) | seawater metagenome | biome: 00002010; material: water; isolation source: marine seawater | place: Greece: Milos, Mediterranean Sea | collected 2013-05-29 | depth 5-7 m
GCCGCCCGGCGATACCGTCCCGCCGTTGGTGACATTGCCCAGAACCGTGCCGTGCCCGCCCAGCACGCCCTGCGCGCCAACGGCGACGTTGCCCCCCAACTCCGCGCCGCCATGGCTGGCATCGCCCACCTGCAGGGTGCCCCCGTCGACCGTCGTGGTGCCGCTGAATGCGTTGTTGGAACCGTTGATCACCAGCATGCCGGTGCCTTGCTTGACCAGTGAGCCGGTGCCGCTGAAAGCGCCGGAAAAGGCGCCGGAGGCGTTCGTCAACGTCAGGGTGCGCGCGCCCAGGGCGACCGTGCCGGTGCCCGCGAGACTGGCCAGGGACACGCCGCTCGTGGTTGCCGAAATGTCCAGCGTACCGTTGTTGTTCACGCCGCTCGATGCCGCCACACTGCCGCTGCCACTGAGCGTGAGCGTCGCGCCGCTGTCGATCGTGGTGGCGCCTGTATAGGTGTTCACGCCCGTCAGGGTCTGGTTGCCGGCGCTGACGCGGACGCCGCCGGTGCCGTCGATGACGCCATCGAACGCGCCCGCGGCATTGGTGAGCGACAGTGACTGCGCGCCGAGACGTACCGTGCCCGAGCCGGACAGTGCCTTGATCGACGCCCCGGCCGTCACCCCGGAGATGTCGAATACCGCGTTCACCACCACGCCCGACGACGCGGCGAGACTGCCGGCGCCGGTCAGGGCGAGCGTGCCGCCGCTGATCGTGGTGGCGCCGGTGAAGGTATTGACGCCCGACATCGTCAACGTCCCCGTGCCGCTGGCACTCACCGAGCCCGCGCCGGAGATGACGCCCGACTGCGCCAGGCTATTCGCGGCGGTGGAAAACGTGACGCCGGATGCGGCGTCGGTCAACACCACGTTGTTATCCAGCGCGAGCCCCGCATTTTGCGCGGCGATGGTGGCCGTCGCCCCCGCATCGAGCATCAGGTTGCCGACGATGAGGGAGCCTGACAACAGATTCAATGTGTTGCCCGCGCCGCCGAACTCAATGGCCGCGGCCCGGGCGCCGCCCGGGCCGATGCCGCCGATGATGGTGCCCGAGTTGCTGATCGTGTCCGCGCCCCGGGTCACGATACCGACCCCGCCGCCGTTACCGGCCCCGCCCGCGATCGTGCCGGTATTCGCCACGGAATTGCCGGTGCCGGCAAGATTGACGCCGACCCCTGCGGCGCCGTCCGCGCCGCTGCCGGACGCACCCGCGCCGGCGTTACCGCCCGTGCCACCGGTAATGCTGCCGACGTTAATGATGGTGGCTTGGCCCCCCACCGCGAGCAGGCCATCGCCGCCGGCACCACCGCCGCCGCCGAAGCCGCCGGCGCCGCCGATGCCCCCCACCCCGCCGACGATCATCCCTAAGTTGGTGATCGAGGCCAAGGCCGATGTCGATATCAGGCCGCTGCCACCGCCACCGCCGCCGCCGCCGTTGCCCGTCAAGCCGTTACTGGTATTGCCGCCGGCGCCGCCGGCGCCGCCCGATAGTGTCGCCGGAGCGGACACAGTGAGATTTCCGCCGGAGTAAAAGAGCCCCGTATTGCCGCCATTGCCACCGCTGCCGAAATTGGCGCCGTCCGGCCCGGTGTTGCCGGCCGCACCGCCCAAGGAGGCGACTACGGTGGCGGTGCCGGCAGTAGTGGATGTCGCGGGCGCATTGCCCGCGGCGCTACCGCCGTCGCCCGCCGCGCCTGTGCCACCCGTACCCGAGGCCCCCCAGCTTCCCGGAATCTGCACCGTCACGCCGCCCCCGTCGAGCTGGCTCGATCCGCCGCCTTGACCATTTCCGGTCCCGCCGGCGCCGCTGCGTCCGGGGAAACCGGCCCCGCCCGGCGCGCCGCAACCGCTGATGTCGCCAGCGGAACAGGCGGCCCAGGCGGGCGCCGACGTCCCGGCGAGCGCCAACGCAAGGGCGCTGCCGCCGGCCGCCAGGGCGAACCGGGCGCCGGCCGGTAAACGCGCCGACACGGCAGCGCGAGCCGACATGCCGGAGGCAGGTAGGGACATCTGCGACGCCGATGCGGCGCACAGCGCGCCATGGGTAACGAGGCCCGCTCGGTTTTGAATCATGGAATCCCCTTGTATACCGCCGTGCATGGCGAACGGCAGCCGGGAAGGCACGGCCTGGACCCGCAAGGCGGTATGGTGTGAATGCCAGCGCTCGGGATGGCAAGTCTGCTCGATGGAAGAGCGCTGGGAGGTCGCGCGGTCTGATCCGCGCAGCGCCTGCAAATGTAATACAAAGCAACAACTTGCGCTAGCGCGGCGGGAACCGCCAGTGGGGACCGCATCGGACCGGGGTTCGCGCCAGGCCGCCGGGGACGGCAGCGGGCCGCCTACTCCAGCTTGATCCCCGCCTTGTTGATCACCTCGCGCCATTTGACGACCTCGCCGCGCACGAACGCGCCGAACGCCTCGGGGCTGCCCGGCCGGGGCTCCGCGCCCGCGGCCAGCATCGCCTTGGCCGTCGAAGGATCGGACAGCACTTTCACCATGTCCGCGTTCACCCGCGCCACGATCTGCGCCGGCGTGCCCTTCGGCGCCATCAACCCGCTCCACGAATACGCCTCGTAGCCGGGCAATCCGGACTCGGCGATGGTCGGCACCTCGGGCAGCATGCTCGAGCGCGCGGGATTGCCCACGCCCAGCGCCCGCACCTTGCCGGTCTTCAGGTGCGGCACGGCCGAGGGGCCGTCCGCGAACATCACCTGCACCTGGCCGCCCAGCAAGTCCTGCATCGCCGGCGCGCTGCCGCGATAGGGAATGTGCTGGATCTTCACGCCCGCCATCGCGTTGAACAGTTCGCCTGCCAGGTGCGTGCCGCCGCCCGTGCCGGACGAGCCGAACGACAGCCTGCCCGGATTCGCCTTGGCGTAGGCGATCAGTTCGCTCACCGAATTCACCGGCAGCGACGGATTCACCACCAGCACGATCGGGAACACCGCCGCCATGCCCACCGGCACGAAATCACGGTTGATGTCATAGGTGAGGTTGTCGCGCAAGCTGGGCAGCACGGCATGGTGAATGGAGGCGAAGAAAAAGTTGTAGCCGTCCGGCTCGGCCTTGGCGGCGAATTGCGCGCCGACGATGCCGCCCGCGCCCGAGCGGTTGTCCACCACCGTCGGCACCGACCACAGGTGGCCGAGCGGCTGCGCCGTGAAGCGCGCGGTGGTATCGACCGGGCCGCCCGCGGGAAACGGCACGATGAACGTTACGGCATGGCCGGGCCAGTTGGCGGCGCGGGCGAAAGGGGTCAGCAAGGTCGAGGCGCACACGGCGCCCAGCCCCGCGATGACGCGGCGGCGTTGGGAATCTGGCAAGGCGGTCTCCTGGGTTTCGTTTTTGTCGGCGGCGTGGCCGGGCTTTTTTTTATTATTTGCCGCACAGCCGCGCTTTGCCGCTACACATTTGCAAAAGCCCCTCTTTCGCCGCACGCCCAGGTTCGACGGTCGGACGCTCCCGCGCCCCTTGCCGCATCGCGGCGACGGCGCCCGTTCGCGCTACTGCCCCCGCGCCGCGCGCTGCACGTGCTCGATGAAGCACTCGGCGAAACTGGGCAGGTCGCGGCCGCGCTGGCGGCACAACAGCCGGTCGCGCAGCGCCCAGGAGTCTTCCAACTTCAGCACGTGCAGGGCGTCGGGCCGGCTGTAGCGCGCGGCGCAGGCGCGCGGCACCACCGCGATGCCGGCCCCCGCCTCGACCATGCGGCACACGGCCTCGAAGCTGCCCACGTGCACGCGCTGGCAAATGCGCTTGCCCAGGCCGCTGGCGATGTCTTCCAGGAAGGTCTGGATGGCGCTGTCGGGATGGATGCCGACGAACTGGTAGGCGTCGACCAGATCGGCGAAATGGGCTGACGTCGATGCCGCCAGCGGATGGTCCAGCGCCGTCACCACCGTGAGCTCATCGCGGAACAGCGGGGTCACGTCCAGGCCCTCGACATCGATGTTGCCGGCCACCAGCCCCAGGTCGCCGGCGCCGGCGCGAATCGCGATGACGATGTCGCCCGAGATTTTCTCCTCCAGTTCGACATCCACGTCCGGGTTCTCGGCCAGGAAGGTCGACAGGGCGTCGGCCAGGAACGAATTGGTGGCGGTGGTGTTGGCCAGCAGGCGCAGCCTGCCCTTCAGCCCGCTGGCATAAGGCTGCAGGTCGGCGTTCAGGCATTCGAGCTGGCGGAACACGGCGTTGGCGTGTTTCAGCAGCACCTCGCCGGCTGGCGTCAGCGCCACGCCCGTGGCCATGCGCACCAGCAGGCGCGCCTTGAAGGCCTCTTCCATGTGCTTGACGCGCGCGCTGGCGGCGGGCAGCGACAGGAACGTGCGTTCGGCCGCACGGGTCAGATTGAGCGTCTCTCCCACGTTCACGAAGAGCCGCAGGTCAGTCAGGTCATGTCTCATGTTCCACCACACAGAAGGGGGGCATTTCTAATTTTGAATTCTTCGAATGCCGTGACGAACATACCATGGTGCAACCCCGTAAACCATACGGTTTGACGCGGAATGGTTTCCCTCGCGGCGTGCCGCGGCATCAGGAGTGAGTCCCAATGAGCGGTATTGTTTCCGGCAAGGTAGTGGTCGTTACCGGCGCGGGCGGCGGCATCGGCCGCGGCATCGCGTTGGCCATGGCGCGGGCGGGCGCCAAGGTGGTGGTCAACGACATCGGCGTCTCGCTTACCGGCGAAGGCGGCGGCGAAGGCCCCGCGCAGGCCGTGGCGCGCGAAATCACCGCGGCCGGCGGACAGGCCGTCGCCAACACCGACAGCGTGGCCGCCTACGACAGCGCCAGCCGCGTCATCCAGACCGCCATCGACGCCTTCGGCCGCATCGACGCGGTGGTCAACAACGCCGGCAATCTGCGCGACCGCGTGTTCCACAAGATGAGCGAAGAGGAATGGCGCCAGGTCATCGACGTGCATCTGAACGGCTCGTTCTTCATGAGCCGCGCCGCGGCGCCGTATTTCCGCGAACAGGAAGCGGGCGCCTTGGTGCACATGACGTCCACCTCGGGCCTGATCGGCAACTTCGGCCAGGCCAACTACGCCGCCGCCAAGCTCGGCATCGTGGCGCTGTCCAAGTCGATCGCGCTGGACATGGCGCGCTACAACGTGCGTTCGAACTGCATCGCGCCGTTCGCCTGGAGCCGCATGACCAGTTCCATTCCCGCCGAGACCGACGAGGAAAAGGCGCGCGTCGAGAAACTCAAGAAGATGGAAGCCGACAAGGTCGCGCCCATGGCCGTGTACCTGGCCAGTGACGCGGCCAGCGCCATCACCGCGCAGGTGTTCGCGGTGCGCGCCAACGAGATCATGCTGATGAGCCAGCCGCGGCCGCTGCGCAGCGTGCACTACAGCGAAGGCTGGACGCCCGAGCTGATCGGCGAGATCGCCGTGCCCGCCATGCGCAAGCACTTCTACGCGTTGGAGCGCTCGCCCGACGTGATCGACTGGGATCCCATTTGAGGCCGCCATGCCGCTCGACTATGCAACCGTGAAGCACTGGCGCTTCGACGACGTGCGCCAGCACTACGACGACAAGGACACCATGCTGTACGCGCTGGGCATCGGCCTGGGGCAGGACCCCGAGGACCCCCGGCAGTTGCGCTACGTGTACGAAAAGGACCTGCGCGCCTTTCCCACCATGAGCGTGGTGCTGGGCTACCCCGGATTCTGGATGAGCGACCCGCGCGCCGGCATCGACTGGGTGCGGCTGGTGCATGGCGAGCAGCGGCTGGCGGTGCACGCGCCCTTGCCCACGTCCGGCACCGTGATCGGCAGGAGCCGCGTCACCCACGTCATCGACAAGGGCGCGGACAAGGGCGCCATCGTCATCACGGAGCGCACCCTGCACGACAGCGCCGGCGCGCACCTGGCGACGCTGCAACAGAGCACCTTCTGCCGTGGCGATGGCGGCTTCGGCCAGGGCGACGCCGGCCCCGAACCGCTGCCCGCCGCGCCGCAAGGCGAACCCGAACGCCGCTGCGAACTGCGCATCCCGCCGCAGGCGGCGCTGCTGTATCGCCTGAACGCCGACCGCAATCCGCTGCACGCCGACCCCGAGGTTGCGCACCAGGCCGGCTATCCCAAGCCGATCCTGCATGGTCTGTGCTCCTACGGCGTGGCCGCGCATGCGCTGGTCAAGAGTTGGTGCGACTACGATGCCGCGCGCCTGACGCGGCTGGACGCGCGCTTCTCGGCCCCGGTCTATCCGGGTGAAACCCTGCAATGCGACATGTGGCGCATGGCCGATGGCCAGATCCGCTTCATCGCCCGCGCCGTCGAGCGCGACATCGTCGTCATGAGCCACGGCACCGCCGAGGTGCGGCCATGACGCGCCCGCCCGCGCTGGACGGCATCCGCGTGCTGGACCTGTCGCGCATCCTGGCCGGCCCGTGGTGCACGCAGAACCTGGCCGACCTGGGCGCCGACGTCATCAAGATCGAGCGCCCCGGCGTGGGCGACGATACCCGCGCCTGGGGGCCGCCTTTCCTCAAGGATGGCGAGGGCGTCGACACCAACGAGTCGGCCTACTATCTCAGCGCCAACCGCAACAAGCGCTCGGTCGAGGCCGACATGGCCACGCCGCAAGGCGCGGCGCTGATCCGCGAACTGGCCGCGGTCAGCGACATCCTGGTGGAGAATTTCAAGGTCGGCGGCCTGGCCAAGTACGGACTGGACTACGCCAGCCTGAAGGCCATCAACCCGCGCCTGATCTATTGTTCGGTCACCGGCTTCGGCCAGGACGGGCCGTTCGCGCGGCGCCCTGGCTACGACTTCATGATCCAGGGCATGGGCGGCCTGATGAGCATCACTGGTGAACGCGACGACCTGCCCGGCGGCGGCCCGCAGAAGGCCGGCGTGGCGGTCACCGACATCGTCACCGGCATGTACGCCACCGTGGCCATCCTGGCGGCGCTTCAGGAACGCCATCGCAGCGGGCTCGGGCAGCATCTGGATATCGCGCTGCTGGACAGCCACGTGGCGCTGCTGGCCAACCAGAATTCCAACTACTTCAATTCCGGCGTGGCGCCGACGCGCGCCGGCAATGCCCACCAGAACGTGGTGCCCTACCAGGTATTCGCCGCCAGCGACGGCCACCTGATCGTCGCCACCGGCAACGAATCGCAGTACCGCGCCTATTGCAACGCCATCGGCGCGCCGGAACTGGGCGACGATCCGCGCTTTGCCAGCAACCGGCTGCGCGTGACCCACCGCGAGGAACTGGTGGCGATACTGGCCGCCATCATGCGCCAGGGCGCACGCGACGACTGGATCGCCAGGCTGGAGGCCGTCGGCGTGCCCTGCGGGCCGATCAACAACATCGCCCAGGCGTTTGCGCACCCGCAGGCGCAGGCGCGGCAGCTGCGCCGCGACCTGCCGCATCCGGCGGGCGGTGTCGCGCCCGTCACCGCCAGTCCGTTGCGCTTTTCGGATTCGCCGGTGGTGTATCGGCGCGCCCCGCCGCTGCTGGGCCAGCACACCGAGGAAGTGCTGCGCGAGGTGCTGGGCAAGTCGCCGCGGGCCATCGCGGAATGGATGGAGACGCATCGCCAAGGCGCTGAGTGACGCCCCCACATATCGGACAACATAACGAATGAAGGCGCGTATCCGGCGAGGGTTTTGATTCTATGATTCGGGCCACCGATTCATTCACCGCCCATCGCGCCGAGCGAGCCTTCATGCCAGCGATCCGCCCCCTCAAGCGCCTGTTCCGCCGCGAACGCGATACCCGACATGCCGACCTGCAAGGGCAGCTCGCGGCCATCCACAAGGCGCAGGCGATCATCGAATTCGACCTGGACGGCCATGTACTGGCGGCCAACCGGAATTTCCTCGACCTCATGGGCTACGCGCTGAGCGAGCTGGTGGGCCAGCATCACCGCCTGTTCGTCGCGCCCGAGCGCCGCGATTCGCAGCAGTACCGGGCCTTCTGGGACAAGCTCAAGCGCGGCGAATACGACGCCGGACGCTATCGCCGCATCCACAAGGACGGCAGCGACGTCTGGCTGCAGGCCAGCTACAACCCGATCCTCGACCCGCAGGGCCGGCCTTTCAAGGTGGCCAAGTATGCGATGGACGTCACCGAGCAGCAGCGCCGCCAGGCCGACACCGAAGGCCAGTTGGCGGCCATCTCCAAGGTGCAGGGCATCATCGAATTCGAACTGGACGGCACCATCATCCGCGCCAACGACCTGTTCCTGGAAGCGATGGGCTATCGCGAGGACGAATTGCGCGGCCGCCATCACAGCATGCTGGTGCTGCCCGAGGAAGTGCGCGCCCCGGCCTACCAGGACTTCTGGCGCAAGCTGCGCGGCGGCCAGTACGACACCGGCCAGTACCTGCGCATCGGCAAGAATGGCCGGCGCGTCTGGATCGAGGCCAGCTACAACCCCATCTTCGACGCCGAGGGGCGGCCGTTCAAAGTGGTGAAATTCGCCACCGACATCACCAAGCGCTTCACCGCCGCGCAGACGCTGCGCGTGGCGGTGCAAGGCCTGACCGAGAACGCCGAACGCGCCAGCCAGGCCAATATCCTGGCACGCGATGCCTGTCGCGTTGCCGAGGATGGCGGCAAGACCGTGGCCGGCGTGGTGGCCACGATGGGCGCCATCACCGACAGCTCGCGGCGCATCTCCGAAATCATTGGCGTGATGGACGGCATTGCCTTCCAGACCAACATCCTGGCGCTGAACGCCGCGGTCGAAGCGGCGCGGGCCGGCCCGCACGGCCGGGGGTTCGCGGTGGTGGCGGCGGAAGTGCGCAGCCTGGCGCAGAACAGCGCCGCCGCGGCCAAGGAGATCAAGCACCTGATCACCACCTCGGTCGAGCAGATCGGCAACGGCGCCGAACAGGTGCAGTCCGCTGGCGCAACCATGGAGAACATCGTCACCTCGTCGCGCCGCGTCACCGAGATCATGGGCGACGTCGTGGAAGTGTCGCTGGCGCAGTCGGCCAAGCTGGGCGAAGTCACCGAGGACATCACCCAGATGACGGCCGAAGCGGCCCAGGAACTGCAAGGCGTCTATGACGCGCAGCCCAGCCCCGCCAAGGCCGGCACAACGACCGGCGCGCGGACGTCCGCCCAACCGGCGCTGGAATACGTGCGCTACTGAAACAGGCGCGCTGCGGCGGACGAACGAAATGAGGCCCCCACGCGGGCGCGCCATGCATCGCCAAAAAAAATCGGGCGCCGTGATCGGCGCCCGATTTGCGTTGCCGCTGCCGGCTTACGCCACGGCGACGGGAATCTTGCCGATCCTGGCCTGCCATTCCTTCGGGCCGGTGGTGTGGACCGAGGTGCCCTGGGCATCCACCGCCACGGTCACCGGCATGTCCTTCACGTCGAACTCGTAGATGGCTTCCATGCCCAGGTCCGCAAAGCCCAGCACCTTGGCGCCGCGGATCGCCTTGGACACCAGGTAGGCCGCGCCGCCCACGGCCATCAGGTAGGCCGAGCCGTGCTTCTTGATCGACTCGATGGCGACCGGGCCGCGCTCGGACTTGCCGATCATGGCGATCAGGCCGGTCTGCTCCAGCATCATGTCGGTGAACTTGTCCATGCGGGTCGCGGTGGTGGGGCCGGCCGGGCCCACCACTTCGTCGCGCACCGGATCGACCGGACCGACGTAGTAGATGACGCGGTTGGTGAAGTCCACCGGCAGCGGCTCGCCCTTGGCCAGCATGTCCTGGATGCGCTTGTGCGCGGCGTCGCGGCCGGTCAGCATCTTGCCCGACAGCAGCAGGGTCTGGCCCGGCTTCCAACTGGCGACTTCTTCCTTGGTCAGCGAGTTCAGGTCGACCTGCTTGGACTTGTTGTAGTCCGGCGCCCAGTGCACTTCCGGCCATTCGGACAGCGACGGCGGGTCCAGGCGCGCCGGGCCCGAGCCGTCCAGCTCGAAGTGGGCATGGCGGGTGGCCGCGCAGTTCGGGATCATGGCGACGGGCTTGGAGGCCGCGTGCGTCGGGAAGGTGTTGATCTTGACGTCCAGCACCGTGGTCAGGCCGCCCAGGCCCTGGGCGCCAATGCCCAGCGCGTTGACCTTTTCGTACAGTTCGATGCGCAGCGCTTCGAGCTTGTTCTGCGGGCCGCGGGCCAGCAGTTCGTACATGTCGATGTCTTCCATCAACGACTGCTTGGCCATCAGCATGGCCTTTTCGGCGGTGCCGCCGACGCCGATGCCCAGCATGCCCGGCGGGCACCAGCCGGCGCCCATGGTCGGGACCGTCTTGAGCACCCAGTCCACCAGCGAATCGCTGGGGTTGAGCATGGCGAACTTGGACTTGTTTTCCGAACCGCCGCCCTTCGACGCCAGCTGCACGTCGACCTTGTCACCCGGGACCAGTTCGACGTGCAGGATACAGGGGGTGTTGTCGCGGGTGTTCTTGCGGGCGAACAGCGGGTCGTCCAGCACCGAGGCGCGTAGGGGGTTGTCCGGGTTCAGGTAGCCGCGGCGGACGCCTTCGTCGCACAGTTCCTGCAGGGTGCGCTTGGTGTCGAAACGCACGCCCATGCCGACCTTCAGAAAGACGTTGACGATGCCGGTGTCCTGGCACAGCGGACGCTTGCCCTCGGCGCACATGCGCGAGTTGGTCAGGATCTGGGCCATCGCATCGCGCGCGGCCGGGCTTTCCTCGCGCTCGTAGGCGCGCGCCAGGTGGCGGATGTAGTCAACGGGATGGTAATAGCTGATGAACTGGATGCCATCGGCTATCGACTGGATGAAGTCTTCTTCTTTGATGAGGACGGACATGGCGATATGCGATTAACGAAGGGATAACGTGAAAACGCGGCCGCCCTACCGGCCAGCCGCGCGGGTGAAAGGATTACTTTTCTTTTGCCGCCGGGCCGCCCCAAGGCAAAAGAGCCCCCTGGGGGGCAGCCAGCCCGCGCAGCGGGCGCGGCGTGGGGGCATTCATTCATTTGCCTTGCCAAACCGGCTTGCGCTTTTCCGCGAAAGCCGTGGCGCCTTCCTTGGCGTCGGCCGACGCGAAGATATGGGCGATCAGCGGCCGCTGGCGGTTGAACATCTCTTCCTGGGTCCAGTCGCCGGACTGCGCCACGATGCTCTTGGCGGTCTGCACCGACAGCGGACCGTTTTCGACGATGGCGCGGGCCAGCTCCAGCGCGCCGGCCAGGGCGCCGCCCGGCTCGGTCAGGCGATTGACCAGGCCGAAGCCGTAGGCGCGCTCGGCGCCCAGCATGTCGCCGGTCAGGATCACTTCCATGGCGATGTGGTACGGCAAGCGGCGCGGCAGGCGCAGCATGCCACCGGCGCCGGCCACCAGGCCACGCTTGACCTCGGGTAGGCCGAACTTGGCGTTGCTGGCGGCCACGATCAGGTCGGACGCCAGCGCCATTTCGCAGCCGCCGGCCAGCGCATAGCCCTCGACCGCGGCGATCAGCGGCTTTTTGGGCGGCGCTTCGTTCAGGCCGGCGAAGCCCCGGCCCTCGACGTAGGGGCGCTGGCCCGACTTGGCGAAGGCCTTCAGGTCCATGCCCGACGAGAACGTCCCGCCCGCGCCCGTCAGGATGCCGATGCGCACGTCGTCGCGGCTGTCCATCTGATCCAGCGCGGCGGCCATGGCCTGGGCGGTTTCCAGGTTGATGGCATTCTTGGCCTCGGGGCGGTTGATGGTGATGATCTGGATGCCGTCGGCGACTTCCACCTTGATCAGGTCAGACATGCGGATGCTCCTTCCGGGGGGGTTGGATGTTGGTTTTATATAAGACAGGTCAACCCGGAATGATACGACCAATGCCCGCCCGCCGCAGGGCGGCGCCCGGGCGGTGTCCACCTGGGACACGTCACGGCAAAGATGTAACCGCGTGGATGTAACCGTGATTCCGGGGTCCGGCCCCAGGGCCGCCCCGGGCCAGTTAAAATGCCGGGTTTCCCACGCCCACGGCAAACGTCGCCCGGCGACCGAATTCCAAGAATCCTATGCTCACCTTTCAGCAAATCATCCTTACGCTCCAGGAATACTGGGACAAGCAGGGTTGCGCCCTGCTGCAGCCCTACGACATGGAAGTCGGCGCCGGCACCTCGCACACCGCCACCTTCCTGCGGGCGATCGGCCCGGAGCCCTGGCGCGCGGCCTACGTGCAGCCCTCGCGCCGGCCCAAGGACGGCCGCTACGGCGAAAACCCCAACCGCCTGCAGCACTATTACCAGTACCAGGTGGTGCTGAAACCCGCGCCCCCGGAAATCCTGGACCTGTACATCGGCTCGCTCAAGGCGCTGGGCATCGACCCCACGCAGCACGACATCCGCTTCGTCGAGGACGACTGGGAAAACCCCACGCTGGGCGCCTGGGGCCTGGGCTGGGAAGTCTGGCTGAACGGCATGGAAGTGACCCAGTTCACCTACTTCCAGCAGGTCGGCGGCCTGGATTGCACCCCGACCACGGGCGAGATCACCTACGGCCTGGAACGCCTGGCCATGTATCTGCAGGACGTGCAAAGCGTGTACGACCTGGTCTGGACCGAAGGCGCCAACGGCCGGCGCGTGCTGTACCGCGACGTGTTCCACCAGAACGAGGTGGAACAGTCGACCTACAACTTCGAGTACTCGTCGGCCGAGATGCTGTTCGCGCACTTCAACGACTACGAAGCCGAGGCCAAGCGCCTGATGGACGTGCCGCTGGCCCTGCCCGCCTACGAGGCCACGCTCAAGGCCGCGCACACCTTCAACATGCTGGACGCGCGCGGCGCGATCAGCGTCACCGAGCGCGCCGCCTACATCGGCCGCATCCGCAACCTGTCGCGCGCCGTCGCGCAGGCTTATTACGATTCCCGCGAACGACTGGGCTTTCCCATGCTGGGCCGCGACCAGGCCGCCGGGGAGGCTGCATAAATGACGACGAACATCCGCCCCCTGCTGGTCGAGCTGCTGACCGAAGAACTCCCGCCCAAGGCCCTGCAGAAGCTGGGCCAGGCTTTCGCCGAAGGCGTGCGCGCCACGCTGGCGCGCCACGGCCTGCTGGCAGACGGCTGCACCGTGCAGCCCTACGCCACGCCGCGCCGCCTGGCGGTGCGCCTGTCGGCCGTGCTGGCCCAGGCGCCCGACCAGGCCTACGCCGAAAAGCTGATGCCGGTGAAGATCGGCCTGACCGAAGACGGCAAGGCCACCCCGGCGCTGCAGAAGAAGCTGGCCGCCAAGGGCCTGGAGAACATCGACCTTTCCACCCTGGAACGTGAATCCGACGGCAAGCAGGATTACCTGGTCGCCCGCGGCACCGCCCCCGGCGCCGCGCTGGCCGCCGGCCTGCAGGAAGGCATCGACGCGGCCATCGACGGCCTGCCGATCCCCAAGGTCATGCGCTACCAGCTGGCCGATGGCGTCACCACCGTCAAGTTCGTGCGCCCGGCGCACGGCCTGATCGCGCTGTTCGGCGCCGACGTCGTGCCCGTGGCCGCGCTTGGCCTGAATGCCGGCCGCGACACGCTGGGCCACCGCTACATGAGCAGCGGCGCCATCACCATCGCCGATGCCGACGCCTACGCCGCCACCCTGGCCGAGAAGGGCCGCGTAGTGGCCTCGTTCGAAGGCCGCCGCGACGAGATCCAGCGCCAGTTGCTGGAGCACGCCGGCCGCCTGTCGGCCACGCTGGGCGACGACCCGGAAGTGGCCGCCCTGCTCGATGAAGTCACCGCCCTGGTCGAACACCCCACCGTCTACGTGGGCGAGTTCGAGGAACAGTTTCTGCAAGTGCCGCAGGAATGCCTGATCTTGACCATGCGCCTGAACCAGAAGTACTTCCCGCTGTTCGACCCGGCCAGCGGCCGCCTGACGCACCGCTTCCTGATCGTGAGCAACATGCACACGGACAACCCGGTGAACATCGTCGAAGGCAACCAGCGCGTGGTGCGTCCGCGCCTGGCCGACGCCCAGTTCTTCTTCGAGACCGACCGCAAGACGCCGCTGGCCGCGCGCGTCGAACAGCTGGGCTCGATCGTCTACCACAACAAGCTGGGCACCCAGCTCGAACGCGTCGAACGCGTGCGCGCCATCGCCCGCGATGTGGCCGGCAAGCTGGGCGGCGACGTCGCCGCCGCCGACCGTGCCGCCTTGCTGGCCAAGGCCGACCTGGGCTCGAACATGGTGGGCGAATTCCCCGAGCTGCAAGGCATCATGGGCGCCTACTACGCCGCCGGAGACGGCGAGCCGGACAGCGTGGTGCAGGCGCTGCGCACCCAGTACCGCAACCGCTACGACACGCCGGTCTCGCAGGACGACCTGACGGCCGCCACGCTGTTCATCGCCGAACGCGCCGAAACCCTGGTCGGCATCTGGGCGATCGGTCTGGCGCCCACCGGCGAACGCGACCCCTTCGGCCTGCGCCGCGCCGCGCTGGGCCTGATCAGCGCCTTCGAGCAACTGGCCGCCGGCGGCTGGCTCAAGCTCAACCAGGACGGCCCGCTGTCGCTGGACGGCCTGCTGGCCGCCACCGCCGCCACCTTCCCGGCCGGCAAGATCCCCGCCGAGACGCTGGCCGAGGTGCGCGCCTTCATCTATGAGCGCTACCGCAACCAGCTGATCAACGAACATGACCGCAACGCGGTCGAGGCCGTCGTCGCCCTGACGCCGCCGCTGCACCAGGTGGCCGCGCGCGTGCGCGCCGCCGCCGCCTTCGCGCAGATGCCCGAGGCCGCCAGCCTGGCCGCCGCCAACAAGCGCATCGGCAATCTGCTCAAGAAGGCCGAAGGCGAGATCGGCACGGTCAATGCCGACGCCCTGGTCGAACCCGCCGAAAAGACGCTGGCCGCCGCCATCGCCACGCTGCGCCCGCAAGCCGAGGCGCAACTGGCCGCCGGCGATTTCGCCGCCAACCTGCGCACCCTGGCCCAGGCGCGCGAACCGGTGGACGCCTTCTTCGCCGACGTCATGGTGATGGCGGAGGACCCGGCGGTGCGCGCCAACCGGCTGGCGCTGCTGGGGCAGTTGCACACCCTGATGAACCAGGTCGCTGACATTTCCAGGCTGGCACAGTGAAACTCATCATCCTCGACCGCGACGGCGTCATCAACCAGGACAGCGACGCCTTCGTCAAGCATCCCGACGAATGGATCGCCCTGCCCGGCAGCCTGCAGGCCATCGCCCGCCTGACCCAGGCGGACTGGACGGTGGTGGTTGCCACCAACCAGTCGGGCCTGGCCCGCGGCCTGTTCGACATGGACACGCTGACCGCCATCCACACCAAGATGCGGCGCGAGCTGGCCGCGGCCGGCGGCAGCGTCGATGCCATCTTCATGTGCCCGCACGGCCCGGACGACAACTGCACCTGCCGCAAGCCGCGTCCCGGCCTGTTCGAGCAGATCGGCCACCGCTATGATGCCGAGCTGGCCGGCGTGCCGGCCGTGGGCGACTCGCTGCGCGACCTGCAGGCCGCCGCCGCGGCCGGCTGCTCGCCCTGGCTGGTGCGGACCGGCAATGGCGGGAAGACGCTGGCCAAGGGTGGCCTGCCCGAGAGCACCCGGGTCTGCGACGACCTGTCGGCCGTGGTCGACGCCCTGCTGCAGGACAACTGATGGCCTGGCTGCGCTCGCTCCTCTACTTCCTGTTCCTGTCCGTCACGGTCATCCCATACGCGTTCGCCTGCGTGCTGTGGGCGCCGCTGCCGCAGCACCTGCGCTACAAGCTCACGGTGGGCTGGCCGCGCCTGGCGATCTGGGGCGCCAAGGTCATCTGCGGCATCCGCTGGCAGGTCAAGGGCTGGGAAAATCTGCCCGACGGCCCGGCGGTGCTGCTGTCCAAGCACCAGTCGGCCTGGGAGACCCTGTTCTTCCCGGCCCACATGCCGCGCGAGGTCTGCTTCGTCTACAAGAAGGAACTGCACCTGGTGCCGTTCTTCGGCTGGGGCCTGGCGCTGCTGCGCATGATCGCCATCGACCGCGCCAAGGGCCGCGACGCCTTCGAACAGGTGGTCAAGCAGGGACAGGCAAGGCTGGACGAAGGCCGCTGGCCACTGCTGTTTCCCGAAGGCACCCGCGTGCCGCCAGGCAAGACCGCGCGCTTCAAGATGGGCGGCGCGCTGCTGGCCTCGCGCACCGGCGCGGTGGTCATCCCGGTGGCGCACAACGCCGGCGAATGCTGGCGCCGCAACGCCTTCGTGAAACATCCGGGCATGGTTACGCTGTCCATCGGTCCCGCGATAGAATCGAAAGGAATCTCCCCCGAGGAACTGAACCGGAAAGTCCAGGACTGGATCGAAGGGGAAATGCGGCGTCTCAATCCAGAAAGGTATGCCCAGCACTGACCAGCTCGAACTCCTGTTCGACGTGCAAGACGCCGATGCGTCCCTGGACGCATCGCCGCTGACCGCGTCTCCCGCGCCCCGCAAGGCGCCGGTGGCCACGCCCCCCGCGCCGCTGTTTCCTCCCGCCGCCGCCAGCGCGCCCGGGCCCGCCGGCGAACCGCTGCTGACGCCATCGCCCAACGCCGCCGCGCGCGTGCCCACTCCCTGCCCCGATCCGCTGCCGCCCGGCGCGCGCTGGCGCGAGGTGGACACCGGCCCGCAACCCATCGGCTTCGTGCTGCTGCGCTCGCGCCGCCGCAGCATCGGCTTCGTCATCACCGACGACGGCCTGCGCGTCACCGCGCCCAACTGGGTCACGCTGACGCAGATCGACGACGCGGTGCGCGAAAAATCCCGCTGGATCGTCGCCAAGCTGCGCGAGTGGCATACCCGCAAGCAGCAGTTGGCGATGGCGCACACACGCTGGCAGGCCGGCGGCGAGTTGCCCTACCTGGGCAAGCGCATCGTGCTGGGCGTGGGCGGCGACAGCCGTCAGACCCGCCTGTCCGGCGACGCCGAAGCGCCGGCTGACGGCGACACGCTCTGGCTGGCACTGCCGGCCGACGCCGACCAGGGCCGCGTCCGCGATGCCGCCCAGGCCTGGCTGCAACAGCGCGCCGGCGCCTGGTTCGGCGCCCGGCTGGCGCATTTCCTGCAGATCAGCGGCCTGAAGATCCGCCGCTGGCGCCTGTCGTCCGCGGCCACGCGCTGGGGTTCGTGCACCAGCGACGGCAACATCATGCTGAACTGGCGCCTGATCCACTTCGCGCCGGCCATCATCGACTATGTCATCGCGCACGAACTGGCCCACCTGCGCGAAATGAACCACAGCCAGGACTTCTGGCGCGAAGTCGGCCAGATCCTGCCGGATTTCGAAGCAGCGAAAAACGTACTGCGACGCCACGACCCGGCGTCGCTTCCTCAGTTCTAGGCCGGTTGCGCCCGCCGCGGCAACCGGTTCCGTGACTCCGCCCCTCATCGCTAAAGGAATTTCACCATGCGTATGCTCCACACCATGCTGCGAGTCGGCAACCTCGACAAGTCCATCGACTTCTACACCAACGTGCTTGGCATGCGCGTGCTGCGCCGCAACGACTACCCCGACGGCAAGTTCACGCTGGCCTTCGTCGGCTACCAGGAAGAATCCGAAGGCGCCGTGATCGAGCTGACCCACAACTGGGACACCGACAAGTACGACCTGGGCACCGGCTACGGCCACATCGCCCTGGAAGTCGACAACGCCTACGAGGCCTGTGACAAGGTCAAGGAACGCGGCGGCAAGGTTACCCGCGAGGCCGGCCCGATGAAGCACGGCACCACCGTGATCGCCTTCGTCGAGGATCCGGACGGCTATAAGATCGAGTTCATCCAGAAGAAAGGACGGGTGGACTGAAGCTCCGCCCACCATCGCCATGATCCATACCATCCTGAAAATGGGCGACCCCCGGCTGCTGCGCGTGGCGCCGCCGGTCGAACGCTTCGACACTCCCGAGCTGCACGCCCTGATCGAAGACATGTTCGAGACCATGGCGGCGGCGCAAGGGGTGGGGCTGGCCGCGCCGCAGATCGGCGTGGACCTGCAACTGGTCATCTTCGGCTTCGACCGCAACGAGCGCTATCCCGATGCGCCCGCGGTGCCGCAGACCATCCTGTGCAATCCGGTCATCACGCCGCTGTCGGACGACATGGAAGACGGCTGGGAAGGCTGCCTGTCGGTGCCGGGGCTGCGCGGCCTGGTGCCGCGCTACCGCCATATCCGCTACCAGGGCAAGGACCCCTACGGCCGCGACATCGAGCGCGAGGCCGAGGGCTTCCACGCCCGCGTGGTGCAGCACGAATGCGACCACCTGATCGGCCGCCTCTACCCCTCCCGGATCCAGGATTTCTCGAAGTTCGGCTTCACCGAAATCCTGTTTCCGGGCATGGATCCGAATCAGGACGATTGAGCGTCCGCCGGCGCCCGGCGCGGGTCCGCGTCCGGCGCCAATTCCTCCGGCGCGAAATCATCCACCTGCAGCACCTGCGACACGAGCGCCTCGGCCTCTTCCAGCTGTGCCGCCTGGGCCGCCGTGATGGCGCCGTGCCGGTGCGCTTCGCGCCAATCGCGCACGCCCGACTGGCGCAGCCGGTCACGGATCGGCTGCACCGCGTCCACCAGGGCGAAGGCGCGGGTCAGCAGCGCCAGCGGATCATCGCCGGCGCCCGTCTCGGCGGACGTACGCTGGAGGTCGGCGGCCAGCCGCGCATGCGTCGGCGACGGCTTGAGCAGCAGTTCCGCGCATTCGCGGGTCAGCGCATCATCCGGCCCCCGTGCCGACCGGCGCGGCAGGATCGCGGCCCGCAAGGCCCAGGCCAGCGGCCGGCCGGGCAGGTTGGACAGCACCTGGTCCATGCGCGTTTCGATCTCGGCGTAGCCGCGCGCCATGCACCAATGCACCAGCGGCAGGTCGTCATGCTTGCGCCCCTCGTCCTCCCAGCGTTTGAGCACGGCCGACAGCAGGTATAGCTCGGACAGGATGTCGCCCAGCCGCGCCGACAGCATCTCGCGGCGCTTGAGGCCGCCGCCCAGCCGCGCCAGCGCGGCGTCGGCCAGCAGCGCGAAACCGGCGGCATAGCGGCCCAGCCGGCGGTAATGGCTGGCGGTCGGGCCGGACACCGGTGACGGCGCCAGCACGCCGCCGGTCCAGGCGCGGCCGATGGCGCGCAGGGTATTCATGCCGGCGTGGCGCAGATGGCGCCAGAACACGTCATGGAACACCTCCATGCCGCGCTCTTCGTCGGGATTGCCGAGCGCCAGGATTTCCGGCATCAGGTAGGGATGGGCGCGGATCGCGCCCTGGCCGAAGATGATCAGATTACGCGTCAGGATGTTGGCGCCCTCGACCGTGATGGCGATGGGCACCGCACGGTACAGCGCCCCGAGGTAATTGCTGGGCCCGTCGATCACGGCGCGCCCCGCGTGCACGTCCATGGCATCGTTGACCGACACCCGCATGCGCTCGGTCGCATGGTATTTCATGATGCCCGACACCACGGCCGGCTTGACGCCCTGGTTCAGCGCCGCGCAGGTCAGGCGCCGCGCCGCTTCCACCAGGTAGGCATTGCCCGCCAGGCTGGCCAGCTTTTCCTGCACGCCCTCGAACTTGCCGACGGGAAGGCCGAACTGTTCGCGCACCCGCGCATACATGCCGGTGGCATGCGCGCTCATCACGCACGCCGCCGCCGACAGCGACGGCAGCGAAATACCGCGCCCGGCGGCCAGCGCGCTCATCAGCATCTGCCAGCCATGGCCGGCGCGCTCGACCCCGCCGATCAGGGCGTCCAGCGGCACGAACACGTCGCGCCCGCGATTGGGGCCGTTCTGGAAAACCTGCATCGCCGGCAGATGGCGGCGGCCGATCTCGACACCGGGCGCGTCGGTCGGCACCAGCGCCACCGAGATGCCGATGTCGCGCGCCCCACCCAGGATGCCGTCGGGGTCGGACATCTTGAACGCCAGCCCCAGCACGGTGGCGACCGGCCCCAGCGTGATGTAGCGCTTGTGCCAGTTCAGGCGCACGCCGATCAGCTCGCGGCCATCGACCACCTGGCGGCAGACCACGCCAGTGTCCACCATGGAGGCGGCGTCGGAACCGGCCTCGGGACTGGTCAGCCCGAAGCACGGCACCTCGCGGCCGTCGGCCAGGCGCGGCAGCCAGTAATCGCGCTGGGCCTGCGTGCCGAACTGCATCAGCAGCTCGCCCGGCCCGAGCGAGTTGGGCACCATGACCGTGACGCCGGCGGTGATCGAATAGGCGGAGATGCGCCGCACCACCTCGGAGTGCGCATAGGGCGAGAAACCCAGGCCGCCGTGGCGCTTGGGGATGATCATGCCGAAAAAACGCTGTGCCTTGAGAAAATCCCAGACTTCCGCGGGCAGGTCGCGCCGATGCCAGGTGATGTCCCATTCGTCCAGCATGGCGCACAGTTGCGCCACCGGGCCGTCGATGAAACGCTGCTCATCGGGCGTCAGGGTCACCGCGGGCAGGTCCAGCAGCTTGCGCCAATTCGGGTTGCCGGTGAACAGGTCGGCCTCCCACCAGGTATCGCCGGCCTCGATGGCCTCGCGCTCGGTGGCGGAGAGCGGCGGCATCGCGTTGCGGGCCCAACGGTACGCGGGCTCGGAGATGCGGCGCCGGCGCCATGCGTTGAAATCCATCTGTTCCCCCTATATTCGAGATGCTACTGGGCGTATCGAATCAAAGTACCAGAATTGCGCCGTCCAGGCCAAACCGCGGCACGCCGACTCTGCGACAATGGATCTCCCCGCGCTGGTGCGCAATCCAATCGCTGTACGGGTACACACCGCATGCTGAACAAACTCTGGCTGGGCTTTTTCCTGACTGCCGCCGCGGCCGCCCTGTACCGCTGGCTGGCCATCGGCGATCCGGATGTGTTCCACGCCATGGTCGCCAGCCTGTTCGACATGGCGCGGGTGTCGGTCGAGGTCATGGTGCTGCTGTTCGGCACGCTGACGCTGTGGCTGGGTTTCCTGCGCATCGCCGAACGCGCCGGGCTGGTAGAGCGGCTGGCGTGGCTGCTCGGGCCGCTGTTCAGCCGCCTGATGCCCGAAGTGCCGCGCAATCACCCCGCGATCGGCCTGATCACCCTGAACTTCGCCGCCAACGGCCTGGGCCTGGACAATGCCGCCACCCCCATCGGCCTGCGCGCCATGCGCGAATTGCAATCACTCAATCCCACTCCGGAAGTCGCCAGCAACGCCCAGATCCTCTTCCTGGTGCTCAACGCCTCGTCGCTGACCCTGTTGCCGGTGACGCTGTTCATGTTCCGCGCACAGCAGGGCGCGGCCGATCCGACGCTGGTGTTCCTGCCCATCCTGCTGGCCACCAGCGCGTCGACGCTGGCGGGCTTGCTGGCGGTGGCGGCGTGCCAGCGCCTGCGGCTGCTCGATCCCGTCGTCATGCTGTGGCTGGGCGGCGCGGCGCTGCTGCTGGGCGGTTTCATGGCGCTGCTGGCCAGCATGTCCGCCAGCGCCATCGCCGCGCTGTCGTCGCTGATGGGCAACCTGGCGCTGTTCAGCATCCTGCTGGCGTTTCTCATCGCCGGCGCCTGGAAGAAGGTGCCGGTCTACGAGGCCTTCATCGAGGGCGCCAAGGAGGGCTTCGACATCGCCAAGAGCCTGCTGCCCTACCTGGTGGCGATGCTGTGCGCGGTCGGGGTATTGCGGGCCTCGGGCGCGCTCGACTTCCTGCTCGACGGCATCCGCTGGGCAGCCTCGCACGCCGGCTGGGACACGCGCTTCGTCGATGCGCTGCCGACCGCGCTGGTCAAGCCGTTCTCGGGCAGCGCGGCGCGCGCCATGATGCTCGAGACCATGACGCATTTTGGCGTGGACAGTTTCCCCGCGCTGCTGGCGGCCGTGATGCAAGGCAGCACCGAAACCACCTTTTACGTGCTGGCGGTGTATTTCGGTTCGGTCGGCATCCTGCGCGCGCGCCACGCGGTGGGTTGCGCGCTGGTCGCCGACCTGGCCGGCGTGCTGGCGGCCATCGGCGTGTGCTACTGGTTCTTCGGCTGACGCCCCGTCAATCCACCAGCAGGATCTTCATGCCATTGGTGCCGCCGCTGTCGCGGT
>LXNH01000069.1_pt1 | contig 21803 bp, 22 predicted proteins | sample 809111 | NCBI WGS metagenome assembly LXNH01 (sample SAMN04870528, study PRJNA318959) | seawater metagenome | biome: 00002010; material: water; isolation source: marine seawater | place: Greece: Milos, Mediterranean Sea | collected 2013-05-29 | depth 5-7 m
GCCGCCGCCGTGAAGTTCTACCGCCGCACCCTGGATTGAAGGCCCACCCATGCCCCTTCCGCCCGTTCGCCCTCGCCTAGTCCGCCGCAGCGCCTGGCTGGCCGCCTGCGCCCTGTTGCCGGGTTGCGCCGTCGGCCCTGACTTCAGCCGGCCGGCCGCGCCGCCCGTCGCCGCCTACGCCACGCCGCAGGCGGCCAACGCCAGCCCCTCACAGCCGCGCCTGACCGCCGCCGACATTCCGGCGCAATGGTGGCATCTGTTCCGCTCCGATGCGCTGGACGCGTTGGTGCGCCAGGCGCTGGAGGCCAGCCCGACGCTGGAACAGGCCCGCGCGCGCCTGCGCCAGGCCAGCGAAGACCTGAACGCGGAGACCGGCGGCCGCCTGCTGCCGGCAGTCGACGCCCAGTTGTCGGCCGCGCGCCAGAAAGTCGACCCGTCCGCCTTTGGCGTGCCGGTGGCCGAGCAGCCGCCGCCGTTCACGCTCTACAACGCCTCGATCGACGTGTCCTACACACTGGATGTGTTCGGCGGCGAACGCCGCGCGCTGGAAGGGTTGGCGGCCCAGGTGGACTACCAGTCGCACGAGTTGCAGGCCGCGCGCATGACGCTGGCCGCCAACGTGGTCACCACCGCCATCCGCCAGGCCGACCTGGCCGCCCGCCTGGCCGACACCCGCGAGCTGTTGCGCGCGCAACGACGCCAGCGCGACATCATGGCGCAACGCCTGCAGGCCGGCGGCATCGCCGAGGCCGATCTGCGCAACCAGGAACTGCTGCTGGCGCAGACCGAGGCCGGCGTGCCACCGCTGCAATACCAACTGGCTCAGGCCAGCCACCTGTTGGCCACCTACCTGGGCCTGCCGCCGGCCGCCTGGCAGACGCCGCCGCTGCGCCTGGCAGACCTGACGCTGCCGGCCGAAATTCCCACCGGCGTGCCCTCGGCGCTGACGCGCCAGCGGCCCGACATCCTGGCCGCCGAAGCCCTGCTGCACCAGGCCTCCGCCCAGGTCGGGGTAGCCACCGCCAATCAGTACCCGCGGTTCACCCTGACCGCCAGCTTCGGGTCGCAACGCACCCGGGCCGGCGATATCACCGATGGCGTGAATGTCTGGAACCTCGGGCTGGGGCTGGTGCAACCGCTGTTCCGTGGCGGCGAGCTGCGCGCCCGCACGCGCTCGGCCCAAGCCGCCTACGAGGCCGCCGCCGCAGCCTACCGCCAGACCGTGCTCGACGGTTTCCGTCAGGTGGCCGACGCCCTGCGCGCGCTGCAGACCGATGCCCAGGCCTACGATGCGTATGACATCGCCTGGCGCCGCGCCGACGACGCCGCGCGCATCGCCAGCGCCCGCTACCAGGCCGGCGGCATCAGCCACCTGGAGATGCTGGACAGCCAGCGCCAGTTGCTGCAGACGCGCATTGCCCGCGGCGCGGCCGATGCCGCCCGTTATGCCGACACCGCCGCCCTGCTGCAGGCGCTCGGAGGCGGGTGGTGGAACACCCCGGCGCCAGACCCGACACGCGGCGCGCCATAGCCCGCGAGGCCGCGCCAGGGCAAGCGATCCCGCATCATGTCCGAGAATTCGGGTCAGAAAATGGTGTTGTGCGACGTTTAGGAATTCGTTGTATCCGATGCATCATGCATGCGCTCAAGCTGCACTGATCTCGACAACGATTCATGAATGACCTACTAGACCTGATCGTCTTCTCACCCGACTCCCGCCAACGCGCGCTGCGCAGCGACGCGCTGGCGGGCATGGGGTTCTCGCCGCGCGCTTGCGAGGACTCCAATGGCCTGTTCCGCCTGTTCCAGGCTCGCCGCACACCGCTACTGGTAATGGAAGCCGAACTGACCGACCTGTGCATGGCCGTCGCCGGCCTGCGCGCCATGGACACCACCGCCGGCATCGTCGCGGTGTCCACCTTCGACTCCCCCGAAAACCGCATCCTCGGCCTGCATTGCGGCGCCGACGCCTGCTTTCCGCCCGACGTGGCCAGCGCCGAGATCGCCGCGGCATTGCAGGCGCTGGTGCGGCGCGTGCCGCTGAGCGGCCGGCGGCCGGCCGAGGCCGACTCCCGCGCCAGCGTCGCCCCGCCTGCCGAACCCAACGGCAAATGGCAGTTCCAGGACGCCGCCTGGACCCTGGTCAGCCCGCGCGGCAAGCGCCTGGCCCTGACCCAGGCCGAACGCGATTTCCTGCTCAAGCTGACCGCCAGTCCCGACAAGCGCATGCCGCGCGGCGACGTGCTGGCCGGCGATCCGCAAACCGGCCGCGAATCGCTGCGGCGCACCGATGTGGTGGTCAGCCGCTTGCGGCGCAAGGCCCAGGAAACCAATATGGAATTGCCGATCCGCACCGTCTGGGGATGGGGCTACGCCTTCACCGGCGACATTTGACCAACGCATCGCGCGCACGCAATGGCGGGCGCCCCCGCCGCGCCACGGCGGCCGCGAGCGGGGCGCGCCGGCCGCGCCATCGCGGATGGCTGCCGGCCGACGTATCATGCGGCATGGCCGGCGTGCCTGCCGGCCCCCCGCCACGACCCTTTGCCCTCATCATGCACGTCTACGACCGCCTGCAAGCCCTGTTGAACGAGCACCGGGCCCGCTACCGCCTCATTTCCCATCCCGCCGCCGGCCGCTCGGTGGAAGTCGCCGCCGTGCGCGGCACCGCCGTCAGCCAGGGCGCCAAGGCGCTGGTCTGCCGCGTCAAGATCTCATCCAACCAGCGCAGAAACGTGCTGGCGGTGTTTCCCGCCGACCAACAGGCCGACCTGGACGCCATCGCCCGCGCCGCCGGCGGCAAGAAAGCATCGCTGGCCTCGCAGGATCTGGCGCGCGAACTCACCGGCTGCGAGATCGGCGCGATTCCGCCCTTCAGCTTCAATCCCGATCTGCATTTGCTGGTGGATCCGAGCCTGCGCCTACGGCACGATGAAATCGTGTTCAACGCCGGCCGGCTGGACGCCTCCATCCTGATGGCCACCGCCGATTACTTCCGCCTGGCCGCGCCACAGGAAGCACCATTGATCAAGCGCCAGGACGGCGCGCGTGCGGGCCAGCCGGCACAGGAAGGCGCCTCGCATGAGCTCCCCAATGAACGCCCCAGTGAGTGACCAAGGCGCCCGGTAGTATCAACAGGCTCCCGCTTTCCATCAGCGAGGTTCCCTTGCCCGATCTCCCCGCCGCCCGCCGCGCCCGCAGCACCAATATGCGCTGGCTGATGAGCCTGGCGCACATGGAGCCGTCGCCGGTCAGCCGCTGGGTGGCCCTGCGCGCCGCGCTGGCGCTCGGCCTGCCGACCGCCGCCGGCCTGCTGCTGGACCAGAGCGCGGCGGCGGCACTGGTGGCGCTGGGCGCCCTGCCGGCCATCACGGGCGACAACGGCGGCCCTTACCGCAACCGCGCGCTGTCGATCGGCAGCACGGTGTTCGGCGGCGCGTTCGGCTACTTCCTGGGCACGCTCCTGGCCGGCCACGGCCTGCTCGGCAGTGTCGGCATGACCGTGTTGGTGCTGATCGCCAGCCTGCTCGGCACTTTCAACAACATCGCCGCCGTGGCCACCCTGCAATTCGCCACCTACGTGATCGTGGGCGCCAGCCTGAGCTCGCCGCTGCCCGCCTGGTTGCCACCCGCCCTGGTGGGCGCGGGCGGCCTGTTCGGACTGGCGCTGACGCTGCTGGGATGGCTGGTCAATCCCACCGCGCCGGAGCGGGCCGCGGTGGCGCTGGCCTACCGCAAGCTGGCGGCCATGTACGCGGCCATCGGCACCTCGCGCATCATGACGGCGCGGCGCGACATGGAAGCGGCCATGGCCACGGCCTACGGCACGCTGCTGGCGGCCCGCCGCCGCGCCGCCGGCTCCTCGCCCCGACTGGCGCGATTGGCCTCGCAATTGCAGGCCTGCACCCCGCTGTCGGACGCCGCATTGGCGCTGGCGCGCGCCGGCCGGGTGCTGCCGCGGGACTGCGCGCGGGTCATCAACCGGCTGGCCGATCACGTCGAGAACGACATCCCGCAAACGCCCGCCCGGGACATCGAGGCGCTGCGCCAGGCCGGCGCCACGACCCTGGCCGACGCGCTGGCCCAGGCCCGTCCCCTGCTCGAAGGCAGCGGCCCGGTCCGGCCCGACACGGTTCCCGCCCTGGCGCCGGCGCGCCCCCGCACGCCATGGCGCGTGCTGGCGCGCACCTACCGGCCCGGCCCCGCCGCCGTGCGCTACCTGCTGCGGCTGGGCCTGTGCCTGATCGTCGCCGAGACCGTCGCGCACGCCGTGGCGCTGCCGCGTTCGTACTGGGTGCCGCTGATCGTGGTGGTGGTGTTCAAGCCCAATTTCGGTTCGGTCTTTGCCCGCGCGCTGCAAAGCTGCGCCGGCAGCGTGGTGGGCGTGGCGATCAGCGCCACGGTGCTGGCGCTGGACCGCAACGGCATCGCCAGCGTGCTGACGGTGACCACGCTGGCGGCCCTGCTGCCGTGGTCGATCCGGCGCAACTACGGTTTGTTCTCCGCCATCCTGCTGCCGATCCTGATGCTGCTGATCGGCGCGCTGCAGCCGGGCAGTTGGCCGATCGCGCTGGCGCGGCTGGAAGACGTGGCGGTGGCCGCCGCCATCGTGCTGGCGGTGGGCTACCTGCCCTGGATGCGGATCGAGCGCCACAACCTGGACCAAGCCGTCGCCACCGCCATCGACACCCTGGCCGCCTACCTGAACGCCGTGTTCCAGGCCGACGCCGCCACGCGGCACGACTTGCGCACGCAAGCCTACGCCCGCCTGTCCGACTTGCGCATCGCCTTGCAGCGCGGCCTCTCCGAACCCCGGCTGGTAAGCCGCCGCGCGCTGGCCTGGTGGCCGGTCGAGGTGGCCCTGGAACGCATCGCCAACGCCATCTCCGACAGCGCCTGGGCGCTGCCTGCCGGCCAGCCGCCCCCCGAACCGGTCGCGGTGGCGCGGCTGTCCGACACCCTGCACGCCATGGCCCAGGCAGTGGTCCAGGGCCTGGACGTCGGCGCCGCCCCGGTGACCACAGGCAACGCCGCGCTGCGCGATGCCGCCGATGCCATCGAAGCCCTGCGCGCCACCCTGGCCGGCCCCGGCTTCGCCACCGCGCCCGGGCGCGCCCGGCCCCAATCCCCACCCCTCTCTCCGGACTGAACCATGTGCCTTGCCGTTCTCGCCCTGCATACCGTGCCGGGCATTCCCGTCCTGATCGCCGCCAACCGCGATGAATTCCACGCCCGCCCCACGCTGCCGGCGGCGCAATGGCCCGACGCCGCCCAGGTATACGGCGGACGCGACGCGCTGGCCGGCGGCACCTGGATGGGCGCGACCCGCGGTGGCCGCTATGCGCTGGTCACCAATTTCCGCGAACCCGGTCGCGTGGTCGCCGACGCCCCCTCGCGCGGTGCGCTGGTCGAGGACTTCCTGCGCGGCAACGCCCGCCCGGCCGACTACATCGCCGCCGCCCATGCCGCCGGCCAGGCATACAACGGCTTCAATCTGATCGTCGGCGATGCCGCTGGCGCCTGGTACGCCAGCAACCGCGACGGCGCGCCCCGGCCGTTGGCGGCCGGCGTCTATGCCCTGTCCAACCATCTGCTGGACACGCCCTGGCCCAAGCTGGCGCGCACCAAGGCCGCCTTCGAACGGGTGCTGGCACACGCTCCGCAACCCGACCTGCCCGCGCTGTTCGAGGCCCTGGCCGACCGCAGCCCGGCCGACGACGCCGACCTGCCCGCCACCGGCCTGGCGCCGGATCGTGAAAAGCTATTGAGCAGCCCCTTCATCGTCAGTCCGAGCTATGGCACCCGCAGCTCCACTGTGCTGGCGCTGCGCGGCGACGGTACCGGCCTGTTGAGCGAAAAGCGTTTCGCCCCCGATGGCGAAGCCAATGGCGAAAGCGTCCTGGCATTCGACTGGCACGCACGAGAGGCAAGCGATCCACCCGGATCGTCCGCGCCCTGAGAAAACCCTCGACCGGTGGCGAACTCGCCGCCGCCATGCCGGTCGAAGTTCTTGCGTGATCATCGCTTCAAGGAGAATTGCATGAACAAGCGCATCGAACGTTGCACCATGGCCGCTGCCATGGCCCTGGGCACCCTGGCTTTCGCGGGTTGCCTGACCACCGCCCAGGCCGCCATGCCGGCCGTGCAGCACCAGGGCAGCGTGCAATATGTCAGTGGCGGCATCGGCCTGGACGAATCCGAGTCCATGAAGGCCGCCGCCAAGGACTACCCGCTGGCGCTGACCTTCGCCGCCCAGCGCGACGGCAAGGCCGACTACGTCGCCGACGTCGCCGTGACCATCACGGATAGCCACGGCAAGCAGGTGCTGCGGGCCGAGTCGCAAGGCCCCTATCTGCTGGTCAAGCTGCCCCCCGGCAGCTACAAGGTTTCCGCCACCTACAACGGCAAGGCGCAGGAACGCGCGGTCAACGTGCAGAACAGCGGCACGGCGCGCGCCGTGTTCGAGTGGAAGTGAACCAGGAATAACGGCCATGCGGCCTGGTCAGGCGCGCGGGGCGCCCCAGGCCAGGCACGGACCGTGGCCGCGGCCTACACGCCCGCGAACAGGATGGCAATGACAAAGCCCACGCTGATCGCCCAGACCAGCGAGCGCAGCGCGCCCCAGCCCGCCAGATACATCGCCAGATAACCCAGGCGCACGCCCAGCCAGCACGCCATCAGCGTGGCCACGTGCAGGGGCGCCGCCTGGTTGTACAGCGCGAACAGCACCGCCGCGTAGAAGAACGGCAGCGCCTCGAAGGTGTTGGCCTGGGCGGCATTGGCACGCGCGCGCCAGCCTTCCTGGCGCGCCAGCCAGGCGCGCGGGTCATTGTTGTCGAACTTCTTGCCGCCGGCCTTGGCGACGATCGTGCACACAAACGGCAGGATCGCCGCCGCCAACATCAACCATGCGATCAGTTTCATTGCTGCTCCTTGCGCGGCCTCTGCCTTTCCCGCCACCAGGCGGGAAGCGCCGCTGCGGCATGGTCGCCCGAAAGCGCGGAAATGAAAAGCGGCCGGTGACCAACGGCGCGCGCAAACGCCGCCATAGGCACAGGCAGCGCGCGCGGCCCCCCGGCGCTTACACTTGCGGGTCCGGACGCCGCGCGCCCCCGTGAACGCCCTGCCGGCGACGCGCCGCCCGCCCTTTCGCAGGAAGAACCATGCCCCTCGCATCCCCGGGATCCCTGATGTTCCTGGCCGCCGCCATGCTGTGGCCGCCAGCCACGCGCCGCTGGGCGCTGCTGCCCCTGGCGCTGGCCTATGGCTGGTCCTGGACGAAGGGCGGCATCGAACCCTTGGCGCTGGCCTGGCCCGCGCTGCTGGCACTGGCCGCGCTGCTGGCGCGCCCATCGCGGGCGCCGGCCGCCGGCCACGCGCTGTTCCTGGTCCTGGCGGCGCTGCTGTTCCTGCATTGGCTGCCCGGATTCCATAACCCGCAGGTCATCGCGCGCGCGGCGCTGACGCCCGATGCCGTGCCCTTCGGCATGTACCTGAACCTGGACAAGCCGCTGGTGGCGTTCTGGGTGGTGCTGGCCGCCACGCCCGCCATGGCCGGCGCCGGCCCGCGCGCCACGCTCATGGCGGCGCTGGCCGCCTGCACGGGCGCCATCGTGCTCTGCCTGGGATTGGCGCTGGCGCTGGGCGTGGTGGGTTGGGCGCCCAAATGGCCGGCATCGGGCTGGCTCTGGCTGCTCAACAACGCTTTGCTGGTGACCCTGGCCGAGGAAGCCCTGTTCCGCGGCTACGTGCAGGAACGGCTGGCGCGCTGCTGGCGCGACCGCGCCTGGGGCGCCACCGCCGCCCTGCTGGTCGCGGCGCTGCTGTTCGGGCTGGCGCATTACGCCGGCGGCTGGCAATGGATGCTGCTGGCCGGCATCGCCGGCGCGGCCTACGGCCTGGCCTACCGCCATGGCGGCCTGGCGGCGGCGGTGCTGGCGCACCTGGGGCTGAACGCGGCGCACTACGGCTTGTTCACCTACCCGATGCGCGCCGCGCTGCACTGATACGCCAACACCGTTGCCGCCCCGTCGCGGCGGGCAACGGCGCCGCGCCTCAGACCGTCGCCAGCGCCGGATAGTCGGTGTAGCCGGCCGCGCCCGAGGCGTAGAAGGTGGACGTATCCGGCGTATTCAACGGCGCGTTCAGGGCGAAACGCCGCACCAGGTCCGGATTGGCGATGTACGGCACGCCGAAAGCCACCGCGTCGGCGCGGCCCGCGGCAATCGCCGCCTCGGCCGATTCGCGCGTGAAACCTTCGTTGGCGATATACACGCCGCCAAACGATTCCTTGAGCTGCGGCCCCAGGCTGTCGGCGCCCTCGTGCTCACGCGCGCAGATGAAAGCCAGCCCACGCCGGCGCGCCGCCCGCGCCACATAGTTGAAGGTCGTGGCCGGATCCGAATCGCCCATCGTGTGCGCGTCGCCGCGCGGCGACAGGTGCAGGCCGACGCGGCCGCCGCCCCAGATCCCGACGCAGGCGTCCACCACCTCCAGCATCAGGCGCGCCCGCGCTTCGAGCGAACCGCCGTAGCCATCGGTGCGATGGTTGGTGCTGTCCTGCAGGAACTGGTCCAGCAGATAACCGTTGGCGCCGTGCACTTCGACGCCGTCGAAGCCGGCCTCCTGCGCCAACTGCGCGCCACGGCGATAGGCCTCGACGATGCCCGGGATCTCATCGGTCTCGAGCGCGCGCGGCACCACGTAGGCGCGCTTGGGCCGCACATGGCTGACATGGCCGCCCGCCGCGATCGCGCTCGGCGCCACCGGCAGCTCGCCATTCAGGAAGATCGGATCGGAAATCCGGCCCACATGCCACAACTGCGCGAAGATACGGCCGCCGGCCTCATGCACCGCCGACGTCACCTTGCGCCAGCCCTTGACCTGTTCCTGCGACCACAGCCCCGGCGTATTCGCATAACCCACGCCCTGCGGCGTCACCGAGGTAGCCTCGGTCAGGATCAGCCCGGCGGTTGCGCGCTGCACGTAATACTCGACCATCAGGTCGCTCGGCACACGGCCTTCGGCGGCGCGTTGGCGCGTCAACGGGGCCATGATGATACGGTTGGGCAGGGTCAACTCCCCTACTTGCAAGGGTTCGAACAGCAGGCTCATAACAATCCTCTTGCCCGGCGGGCGGGCTTGGGTAGCGGCGGCAGGCTACATGTCTTGGTTCAATTGCCGCAGGAACGCGGCAATCACGGTTTCATTGCGACGAAAGAACACCCACTGCCCCACCTTGGTGGCCGAAATCAGCCCCGCGCGCTGCAGCACCGCAAGATGCGAAGACACGGTGGACTGCGACAGCCCGCAACGCCCGTCGATATGGCCCGCGCATACCCCGTGTTCAAAGGTATGGCCCGGACGTTCCTGGAAGTGCGCCTGCGGCTCCTTCAACCACCCCAGGATCTCGCGGCGCACGGGATTGGCCAACGCCTTGAGAATGGCGTCGACATCGATCTGCGTGGAGGCCTCGGCGGCGGTGGAAGCAGTGGTCGTCATATTGAAATATCGCAATTTATCGAATCTTATATCGAGATATCCCGATATAACGTCATACCCCTGCCGGCCGAGGGGCTTTCCCGGCGCCCTGGCGAACCCTCACTCGCCCTGCACCCTTCCCCGCAGCCGCTTGACTTCGCCATGCAGCACCTTGCGCTGCACCCGCCGCCGCTGCGACGCCCGCGTCGGCTTGGTCGCCCGGCGCGGCTTGTCCACCTTCGCCGCCGCCCGCACCATATTCACCAACCGCTCGATCGCCTCGGCCCGGTTTTTGTCCTGGCTGCGGAACGACTGCGACTTGATGACGATCACCCCCTCCTTGGAAATGCGATGGTCGCTCATCGCGCACAACGCCTCCTTGATCTCGGGCGGCAACGACGATGCCCGCACATCGAACCGCAGATGCACCGCGCTCGACACCTTATTGACGTTCTGCCCGCCCGCGCCCTGGGCCCGGATCATCGAGAACTCAATCTCGCGCTCGTCGATATAGAGAGAATCTTGAACATGAAACATAGCGCGAGAGTATATAAGCCCCACGCCCAGGGCGACCTGCGAAGCGCCCTGCCCTCGGCCTGCGGATTCCCCAAAAAGCGAAAAAGCCCACGACATCAAGGACATCCCAGACCCGCGCCCCCAAGAACGACTAAAATAATGCGCTTTTGCCCCCCTCCTGGGCGCTCGCCCCAAGCGCCATCCCCCATGACCTACACCGCCAAAGAAATCTTCAAAACCCTGCAAGGCGAAGGCGCCCACGCAGGCCGCGCGGCGGTCTTCTGCCGGTTCGCGGGCTGTAATCTCTGGACCGGCCGCGAAAGCGACCGCGCCAGCGCCGCCTGCACCTTCTGCGACACCGACTTCATCGGCACCGACGGCGAAGGCGGCGGTAAATTCGCCACCCCCGACCTGCTCGCCGACGCCATCGAAGCCGCCTGGGGCCCCGACACCGCCAACCGCTACATCGTCTTCACCGGCGGCGAACCCCTGCTGCAACTGGACGCCCCCCTGCTGGCCGCCGTCCACGCCCGCGGCTTCACCGTCGCCATCGAAACCAACGGCACCGTCCAGCCGCCGCCCGGCATCGACTGGATCTGCGTCAGCCCCAAAGGCACCGCCCCCGTCGTCATCGAACGCGGCAACGAACTCAAGCTGGTCTACCCCCAGCCCAACGCCCTGCCCCCGCGTTTCGAACACCTGGACTTCGAGCACTTCTTCCTGCAACCCATGGACGGCCCCGCCCGCCAGGCCAACACCGAACAAGCCGTCCAGTACTGCATGCAGCACCCGCAATGGCGCCTGAGCCTGCAGACCCATAAATACATAGGCATTCCATGATTTCCGTGACCCGCAGGCTTGAATTCGACGCCGGCCACCGCATCCCCGACCATCGCAGCCAGTGCCGCAACCTGCACGGCCACCGCTACGTGCTCGAAATCACCCTGACCGGCGACGTCGTCCAGGCTCCTGGCGAATCCGACAACGGCATGCTGATGGACTTCGCCGACATCAAGCGCATCGCCAAGACGCACATCGTCGACGTCTGGGACCACGCCTTCCTGGTCTTCGAGGGCGACACCGCCGTGCGCGGCTTCCTGGATTCGATGCCCGACCACAAGACCGTGGTGCTGGACCGCATCCCCACCGCCGAAAACCTGGCCGCCATCATCTTCGAGATCCTGGCGCCGCACTATCATGGCCACTACGGCGCCGACCTGCGCCTGACCCGTGTGCGCCTGTACGAAACGCCCAACTGCTGGGCCGACTGCAACGCCTGATGCCCCCGCGCGCGGCGGCAAAACCGCCCGCCCGCGCTGCCGCGACATCTCCGCCCCCGGGCGTCCCGCCCCGCCACACCAGGATCGCCGGGCGCCGCGGCCTGGCTTGGCCCGCCCGGCTTTCCATCCACGGAACACCCGCCCCTGATTTTTCCGATTGAAAGAATCAATGGAGATCTTCACTATTTTCAATTAATAGTAAGCTAATAGATAGGATACAATCGATTTCCATGAAAACCCCCACCGACTCCCAGCTCATGGCCACCACCGCCAACCTGATGGTGCTGTCGCGCGCCTATCGCGGCGCCGCCGACAAGGCCCTGGCCGACTACGGCCTGTCACAAGCCACCGCCTGGCCCGTGATCCTGGCCGGCCGGCTCGGCGACGGCGTGCGCCAGGGCGCGCTGGCCGAGGCCCTGGGAGTCGAAGGTCCGTCCCTGGTGCGCGTGCTCGACCAACTGGTCGCCGCCGGCCTGATGGAACGGCGCGAAGACCCGCACGACCGCCGCGCCAAGACCCTGCACCTGACCGAGGCCGGCCATGCGCTGCGCAAGCAGGTCGAGGACGTGCTGGTGGAACTGCGCCGGCGCCTGTTCGGCGGCATCAGCGAAGCCGACCTGCAGGCCTGCCTGCGCGTGTTCGAGACGCTCAAGACCGCCCTGGGGCGCAGTGCCGCCGGCGCCCAGGAGGACCCGCGGCCATGAAACTGCCCAACGTCCGCGAGACGATCTTCTCCCTCAAGAGTTACCTGAGCGCCATCATGGCGCTCTATCTTTCGTACAGCATCGGCCTGCCGCGCCCGTTCTGGGCCATGACCACGGCTTACATCGTGGCCCAGCCCTGGTCCGGCGCGGTGCGCTCCAAGGCGCTGTACCGCCTGGTCGGCACCTTCTGCGGCTCGGCCATGACCGTCTACATGGTGCCGCGTCTGTCCAATTCGCCGGTGGTCATGACCGCCGCCATGGTGGCCTGGGTCGGCTTCTGCCTGTACCTGTCGGTGCTGGACCGTACCCCGCGCTCGTACCTGTTCATGCTGGCCGGCTACACCGCCGCCATGATCGGCTTTCCCAGCGTCACCGACCCGTCGCTGGTGTTCGACACGGCGCTGGCGCGGGTCGAGGAAATCAGCCTGGGCATCGTCTGCGCCACGCTGATTCACAGCATCGTGCTGCCGCGCGGCCTGGCGCCGGCCCTGACGCTGCAGCTGGACAAGGCGGTGCGCGACGCCAAGCTCTGGATCCACGACACCCTGAGCGGCCAGACCGCCGAACAGAAAGACCGCGACCGCCGCGTACTGGCCAACGACATCACCCAACTGCGCCTGCTGTCGACCCACGTGCCGTTCGACACCGGCAACCTGCGCTGGACCGCCGGCGCGGTGCGCGCCATGCAGGACCAGATCGCCGCGCTCACCCCCGCCGTCTCGGCCGTCGAAGACCGCATGCGCGCCCTGCAGGCCGACGGCCAGGCCCTGCCCGAGCCCGTCTCGCAGGTGCTGGCCGACATCTCCGAATGGATCAACGCCGGCGCTCAGGCAAGCCACGAAACCGCGGTGCAATTGCGCGCCGCCGTCTCGCGCCTGACGCCCGCCATCGACAGCCGCTCGGGCTGGCGCGATGCGCTGCTGGCCAGCCTGATGACGCGGCTGCGCGAACTGATCGACACCTATGACGAATGCCTGGCGCTGCGCCGTGAGATCCGCGCCGGACTGGCCGGCGCCCCGCTGCGCGCGCCGCGCGCCGCCGGCGGCGCCAGCGCCACCAACCGCACGCTGCACCGCGACCGCGGCATGGCCTTGCTGTCGGCCGCCGCCGCCGGCGTGGCCATTTCGGTCGTCTGCCTGTTCTGGATCGGCACGGCCTGGAGCAACGGCGCCACCGCTGCCTTGATGGCCGCCATCTTCAGCAGCTTCTTCGCCTCGCAGGACAATCCGGTGCCGGGCATCATGCAATTCCTGACCTACACGGTGTATTCGATCCCGTTGTCGGCGCTGTACCTGCTGGGCATCATGCCCGCCATCCACTCGTTCGAAATGCTGGCGCTGGCGATGCTGCCCACCGCTTTCGTGCTGGGCATCTTCATCGCGCGGCCGGCCTCCACCGGCAAGGCCATGGCGATGCTGTTCGGCTTCCTGGGCACCATGGCGTTGCAGGACACCCACACGGCCGACCTGGTGTCGTTCATCGACGCGCAACTGGCCCAGTGCCTGGGCGTGGCCACCGCCGCGATCATCGCCGCCATCTTCCGCACCGTCAGCGCCGACTGGAGCGCGCGCCGCATCCAGGCCGCCAACTGGAACGAACTGGCCGCGCTGGCCAGCTCGCCACGCGCGCCGGCCCGCCACACCTACGCCGCCCGCATGCTCGACCGCATCGGCCTGCTGCAACCGCGCCTGGCACTGGCCAAGCGCGCCGACGACCTGATCGCGGCCGACGCGCTCAAAGACCTGCGCGTAGGCCGCGACATCGCCGAACTGCAACGCGCCCGCCGCCACCTGCCCATGGCGGACGCCAGCATCGCGCCGGTGCTCGACAGCCTGGCCCGCTTCTTCCGCGAACGCTCGACCCGGCGCGGTGGCGGCAAGACCGCCGAGATGCTGGCGCAGATCGACCGGGCCCTGGCCAGCGTCAGCGCCACGCCCGGCACCATCGCCGCCCGCGACCGCGCGATGGTGGCCCTGGTGGGCCTGCGCCGCGCCTTCTTCCCGGAGGCGGCCGACTATCAACCCGCCCATCCCGCGCTGGAAACATCATGATCGGCGAATTCAACCTCTATGGCATCTACTTCCCCTGGCTGCTGGTGCTGGGCGTGATCACCCTGGGCGTGGCCTGGGCGGTGCGCCGCGTGCTGGCGCGCGCCGGGCTGTATCGCCTGGTGTGGCACCCGGCGCTGTTCGATCTGGCGCTGTTCATCGTGCTGCTGTATGGCGTCTCCCTCATTTCCCCTTATTTTGTGCAGAGATAGGTATGAAACTCCCCAACGCCCTGCGCCCCGCCGCCCTCGGCAAGTTCGCGCTGACCGCCGCCGTGGTCGCGGCCGCCGTCTACGCCGGCTGGCAACTGTGGGTGCACTATGAAGTCGAACCCTGGACCCGCGATGGCCGCGTCAAGGCCTACGTGGTGCAGGTGGCCCCGGACGTGTCCGGCCTGGTGACCGCCGTGCCGGTGCACGACAACCAGGACGTCAAGGCCGGCGACGTGCTGTTCGAGATCGACCGCGCGCGCTTCCAGCTGGCCTATGACCAGGCCGAAGCCTCGGTGCGCTCGCAACAGGTGGCGCGCGACCAGGCGCTGCGCGACGCCAGGCGCAACCGTGCGCTGGGCCAGTTGGTGGCCGCCGAAACGCGGGAACAGAGCCAGGCCAAGCTGCAACAGACCGAAGCCGCGCTGGCCCAGGCCAAGGTGCAGCTGGACACCGCGCGCCTGAACCTGGAACGCAGCCGCGTGCTGGCCGCAACCGACGGCCGCGTCACCAACCTGGACCTGCGCGCCGGCTCGTACGCCAGCGCCGGCCATGGCGTGATGGCGCTGGTCGACGCCAGCTCGTTCTACGTCGAAGGCTATTTCGAAGAAACCAAGCTGCCCGGCATCCACACGGGCGACCCCGTCACCGTCACGCTGATGGGCGACAACCGCCAGATACGCGGCCACGTCGAAAGCATCGCGCTGGGCATCGCCGACCGCGACCGCAGCACCGGCGCCAACCTGCTGCCGAACGTGAACCCGACCTTCAACTGGGTGCGCCTGGCGCAACGCATCCCGGTGCGCGTGAAGATCGACGACGTGCCCGCGGGCGTGCGCCTGGTCGCCGGCCAGACCGCCACCGTCGTGGTCAACGCCGCCCCGTCCGCGCAAACCGGCGCGCGCCAGCCCTCGTGAGCGCCGCGCTCGCGCAACCCCGCAACCTTTCAGACAACGCCAAGCCGTAACCGCCATGAACACCCGATTCCTCCTGCCGCTGATGCTGTCCGCCGCGCTGGCCGGATGCGCCGCCGTGGGCCCTGACTACCAGGTGCCCGCCGACGCGGCCGCCACCCGGCCCGACGCGCAGGCACCGTTCGCCGAGGCGCGGGAGGGCGTGTTCCAGCGCGACCCGGTGCCCGGACGCTGGTGGCGCCTGTACAACGACCGGGTGCTCGACGGCCTGGTGGAAAAGGCCCTGGCCGCCAACACCGACCTGCGCGTGGCCAGCGCCAACCTCGAACGCGCCCAGGCCGCCGTGCGCGAAACCCAGGCCCAACAACACCCCAGCCTGGGCGTGAACGCCTCGCCCAGCTTCGGCCATGTGTCCGGCATCCAGGAACTGGCGCCGGGCATCGACCCGCCCAACCGCTGGTCATACTCGGCCGGCGCCAGCATGTCGTACCAGGTGGACCTGGTCGGCCAGATCCGGCGCGCGGTGGAAGCGGCCGGCGCCGATGCGCAGGCGGCGCAGGCCGCCTACGACGCCACCCGCGTCACGGTCGCGGCCGAAACCGCGCGCGCCTACGCCAACCTGTGTTCGGCCGGCATGCAACTGGCCTCGGCCGAACACTCGGTCAAGGTGCAGCAGGAATCGCTGGACGCCGTCAGCCGTCTGCAACGCGCCGGCCGTGGCACCGCGCTGGACGTCACCCGCGCGCGCAGCCAACTGGAGCAATTGCGCGCCAGCCTGCCGCCGTTCCAGGCGCAGCAGCGCACCGCGCTGTACCGGCTGGCGGCGCTCACCGGCCAGACGCCGGCCGAGATTCCGACCGCGTTGCTGCAATGCGCCGCCGCGCCGCAGTTGCGCGAAACCATTCCGGTGGGTGACGGCGCCGCGCTGCTGCGCCGCCGTCCCGACATCCGCCAGGCCGAGCGCGCGCTGGCCGCCGCCACCGCGCGCATCGGCGTGGCCACGGCCGACCTCTACCCCAAGATCACGCTGGGCCTGTCGGGCGCCTCGGGCGGCCCGGCCGCCATGTTCGGCGACCGCGGCACCTTCAGCTGGAGCGTGGGTCCGCTGATCTCCTGGACGCTGCCGAATACCGGCGCGGTGCAGGCGCGCATCGCCGAGGCCGAGGCCAACACCAAGGCCGCCGTGGCGCGCTTTGACGCCTCGGTGCTGAACGCGCTGCGCGAAACCGAGAGCGCGCTGGTGGTGTATGCGCGCCAACTCGACCGCCAGACCGCGCTGCGCGCCGCGCGCGACCAGGCGGCGCAGGCCGCCGCGCAGGCGCGTCAGTTGTTCCAGTATGGCAAGACCGACTACCTGACGGTGCTGGACGCCGAACGCACCCTGGCCAGCAATGAAAGCGCGCTGGCCGCCGGCCAGGCCGAACTCAGCAACGACCAGATCGCCGTGTTCCTGGCGCTGGGCGGCGGCTGGGAGCAGTAACCGGCAAGCCCCAGCGCACGCTCCGCGCCGATCATGGCGCCCGCCGGGCCCGGCCCTGGCGGCATCCCCTTGGCCCGTCCGCTCGGGCCACGCTCCCTCTCCTTTCTCTCCACCGGCCATTGCGCCCGAGCCGTGGCTGACGCGCGGCGGCGGATTTGGCGAGGCTCACCGGCGCGCCGTCAATGCACCGTGGTGCCGTCGGGCGGCGACTGGTTCAGGCCCAGCGCCGCTTCCCAACTGCGCAGCGGCACGCAGGTCTGCAGGCGCACGATGGCGCGCTGGATCAGAGCCGGATGCAGTTCGTGGCCGACGTGCGTGGCCACGTCGATGGTGGAATCGCCATGCAGCTCGTCCAGCCGCGCCTGCGCCGCCTGAATCAGGGCCACCGGCATGACCGGATCGTTGGCGCCATGCAGCAAGTGCAGCGTGGTGTACTGCGGCGCGGCCTTGGGCAACTGCGCATAGCGGCCCGAAAAGGCGATGACGCGGCCGGCCATGCCGTCGTGCGCCTGCACCAGTTCTAGCGCCATGATGGCGCCCTGCGAGAAACCAGCCAGCGCGGTGTCGGACTGCAACAGGCCGAAGCGGGCCTGGGCCGCTTTCACATAGGCTTCCAGCGGCGGCAGGGCCTGGGCCACCCGCTCGGGCCGGTTGTCCTCGGACACGCCACGCACGGAGAACCACTGGCGGCCGGCGCCGCCGCCGTCGAAGGGCTCGAAGCCCTCGGGGATCAGCACCGCCGCGGACGGGAATGCGGCGCGCACGGCCTCGGCCAGCGGCGCCAGGTTGGCGGGCGTGCCGCCGACGCCATGCAACAGGATGAACAACTGCCGCACCTCGGTGCCGGGTTCGGGCAGGAATTCGATTTCGTGGGGGGACGCAGGGGAAGAAGTGGCCATGCTACGGCTCCGGACAGGCACTGGGTGGCCCCATTGTAAAATGCCGGTCACACGCAATCCTAGGCAAGGCGCCCACCGGGCCGGCTACTGCCCCCGGTGCCCACCAGGCGCTGACGGGCGATCGTGGCCGGCGCAGCGTTTTGCATCAACCAGTGCATTCCATGAAAACACCGACGACAGACTCGGGAACCCCGCCGGCCGGCAAGAACCAGTTGCACCGCGTGCTCAAGGCGCGCCACCTGACCATGATCGCCCTGGGCGGCGCCATCGGCACCGGCCTGTTCATCGCCTCGGGCGCGGCCATCGCCCAGGCTGGCCCGGGCGGCGCGCTCACGGTCTACCTGCTGATCGGCCTGATGGTCTATTTCATCATGACCAGCCTGGGCGAACTGGCCACCTTCATGCCCGTGTCGGGCTCCTTCTGCACCTATGCCTCGCGCTACGTGGACGGCGGCTTCGGCTTCGCGCTGGGTTGGAACTTCTGGCTCAGCTGGGCCACGGTGGTGGCGGTGGACGTGGTGGCCGCACAGTTGGTGATGGCGTACTGGTTCCCCGATACCCCGGGGTGGATCTGGAGCGTGACCTTTCTGGCGCTGACCTTCGGCCTGAACGCCTTCTCGGCGCGCAGTTTCGGCGAAGCCGAATACTGGTTCGCCATCATCAAGGTGGTGGCGGTGCTGTGCTTCATCGTACTGGGCCTGGCCATGCTGGTCGGCATCATCCACAGCGACGCGCCGGTCGGCCTGCGCAACTGGAGCGTGGGCGAGGCGCCGTTCGTGGGCAACGCCGCCACCTGGGTCGGGGTGGCCATGGTGGTGGCCTATTCGTTCCAGGGCACCGAGCTGGTCGGCGTGGCCGCGGGCGAATCCGAGAACCCGCGCCGCAACGTGCCGCGCGCCATCAACCACGTGTTCTGGCGCATCCTGCTGTTCTACGTGCTGGCGATCCTGATCATCGGCCTGCTGATTCCCTATACCGACCCGCAGCTGCTGCGCAACGAGGTCGAGGACATCGCTGTCAGCCCGTTCACGCTGGTGTTCCAGCACGCCGGGCTGCTGTCGGCGGCCACCATCATGAACGCGGTGATCCTGACCTCGGTGCTGTCCGCTGGCAACTCGGGCATGTACGCCGCCACCCGGATGCTGTTCAATATGGCGGCCGAGGGCCTGGCGCCGAAGCTGTTCCAGCGCGTGACGGGCAACGGCGTGCCGCTGTACGCGCTGCTGGCCACCACCGCGCTGGCCTGCCTGTGCATGTTCAGCGTGGTCTACAGCCCCAAGGCGGTCTACATCTGGCTGCTGAATTTCGCCGGCATGACCGAGTTCATCGTGTGGCTGAGCATCGCGGTCAGCCACTACCGCTTCCGCCAGGGCTACGTGAAGCACGGCTACGACACCGCCGACCTGCCCTACAAGGCCGGCCTGTTCCCTTTCGGCCCGCTGCTGGCCTTCGTGCTGTGTCTGTTGGTCACGCTGGGCCAGAACTACCAGGCCTTCCTGGACGAGCGCATCGACTGGATCGGGGTGGTCTCGACCTACCTGGCGATCCCGCTGTTCCTGGCGTTCTGGATCGGCCACCGGCTGGTGAAGAAGTCGCGCTGGATCCGCTACGAAGACATGCGGTTCTACGGTTTCGAGGCCGACCGCGCCGCCGGCGTCGGCCAGGACGCGCCGGTGGCCGCCGGCCAGCCGGCGCGGTCCTGAACCCGCGCCAGCGCTATTCGAAAGCGTTGCGCGGGCGCTGCGCGATGACGCCGTACCAGCCCAGGCCGGCATAGGTTTCATAACCCGGCGTCAACGCGAACCCCACCAGGCCGCGGTCGGCGTTTTCGTAGTAGCCGCGGAGCTGCTCGTCGTGGCGCAGCACGTAGCGCTCTTGCAGCGATGCCGCGCCATCCGAGGCGGCGATGACGCGCTGGCGGCTGTCGACCAGCAGGCAGCGGGTGCGTCCCCATTCCTCTTCCGACAGGCCCACCGACTTGACGATGCTGTCGGCCTGCTGGGTCCAGTCGAAGAACACCCCCAGCACGCCCAGCGGCTCGCCCTGCTTGTCGGCATCACGTCGGATCGCGGTGGCGTAGGTGGCGACGTGGGCGCCGTCCAGCAGCCGCGCGCGGTCGATGTCCATGGCCACGTATTCGCCGCCGTCAGCCGTGGCCATCCCGCGCCGGAACCATTCGCTCTGGCTGACGTTGGCGCCGCGCGCCTGCGGATAGCGGTCCGGACGGCCATTGGCCACCACCCGCCCCTGCGCGTCGGCCACCCACAAGTCCAGGTAGACCGTGTAGCTGTCCAGGATCACGCCCAGCCGGCCGCTGGCGTGGCGCGCGCTGTCGGCGCCGGGTTCCTGCAAGGCCCGCACCACCGCGGAATCCGTGGCCCACCAGCGCACGTCGCAGGACCGCTCGTACAGGTTGCGGTCCATGGTCTCGATCATGTTCAGCGCCAGGTCGCTCAGGCGGCGGCCCTCGTAGCCACGGATCTCGTGCAGGGTGTGCTCGCCGATGCGGATCAGGTCGGCGATGGAGCCAGCCAACTCTTCCTTGAGCGCGTCGGCAATGCCGGTGATCTGCTCGGACACGTACTGCACCTGATTGGCCACCACCGCGAATCCGCGCCCCGCCTCGCCCGAGCGCGCGGCCTCGATACGCGCATTCAGCGACAGGTACTTGGCCTGCTGGTTGATGTCGACGATGCTCTCGATCTTCTCGTTCGAAATCCGCTCGACGCGGCGCGACAGTTCGACGATGCGTTCGGGTTGATGGGCCATGTTCAGCACTCCTTTTGTTGGACGTTGTTGCGAGAGGAGACGGTGACATGGGGACACAAGCAGGAAGCGTGCCAAGCCGTGCACGGGTTAATGAGTCGCCCCATCCAAGGGCACGGCGGGCATGGCTGCGGGTCGGCGCGCCTCGAAGCGGGTCGCGCGGCGCGCACCAATACGGTGCAACCGGCGGATACATCCCTAGCCTTCCGGGTCGGGTAAAATACTGTATATTCATACAGCAAAAGCAGCTTCAGCCCGGGGCTTACCCCCGACTGCCGCGCCGTCCACCGCGTCTTCACCCAGAGAAACCGGGTCGTCCGCCCGCCATGCCGTCGCCAGAACAGATCCATCCCGCGTTGTGGCGCGCCACTCAGTTGGCGCGCGGCGCCGCCCGCAGCCTGCCCACCGGCCACGCCGCCCTGTCGGCCGAGCTGCCGGACGGCGGCTGGCCGCTGGGATCGCTGATCGAACTGCTGGCGCCGCAACCCGGCATCGGCGAAATCCGCCTGTTGCGCCCGGCCCTGGCGCAACTGGAAACGCGCCGCGCCATCGCCCTGGTGCAGCCGCCGCACGCGCCGCACATCGCCAGTTGGATGAGCTGGCGGCTCGACCCGCGCCAATTGCTCTGGGTCGCCCCCGAAAAACCGCTGGACGCCCTGTGGGCCGCCGAGCAGATCCTGAAAAATGGCAGTTGCGGCGCGCTGCTCTGCTGGCTGCCGCACGTGCGTCCCGAAGCGCTGCGCCGGCTGCACCTGGCGGCGCAGGCCAGCGACTTGCTGTTCGTTGCCCTGCGCCCGGCCAGCGCGGCCCAGCATGCCACCCCCGCCCCCTTGCGCCTGGCGCTCGCGCCCGCGCCGGGCGGGCTGTCCGTCCACATCCTCAAGCGCCGCGGACCGGTCTGCGAGGCCCCGCTGTACGTGGGCCTGGAGCCCGGCGTCGCGGCGCCCACCCGCCCTCATGCGCCTCTGGATCGCCGCCTGCCTGCGCTGCCTGCCGCTGGACGCCCTGCGCCCGCACTGGCCGCATGAGGCCCAGGCCTACGCGGTCCTGGACCAGGAACGCGTCGCCGCCCTCACGCCCGCCGCGCGCCAGGCCGGCGTGCGCCCCGGCATGCGCCGCGGCGGCGCGGCCGCCATCGCCCCCCAGGTCGAACTGCTGACGCGCGACCCGGTGGCCGAGGCCGACACCCTGCAAGGCGCGGCGCTGGCGCTGTTGCAATACACCCCCGAGGTCGCAGTGGCGGACGAAAACACCGTGCTGCTGAACGTCGGCGCCAGCCTGCTGTTCTTTCGCGGGCCGCGCGCGCTGCACCAGCGCGTGGCCGCCACCCTGGCCGCGCTGGATCTGCGGGTGTCGCTGGGCATGGCGCCCACCGCCGCCGGCGCCTGGCTGCTGGCGCATCGCGGCGGCCGCCGCGCGCCGCGCCGGGTGCTCACCGCGCGCACGCTGGCGCGCCGGCTCGACGCCCTGCCCGTGGCTCTGCTGCCCCAGGCCCAAGCTCGCCTGG
>LXNH01000070.1_pt1 | contig 21694 bp, 20 predicted proteins | sample 809111 | NCBI WGS metagenome assembly LXNH01 (sample SAMN04870528, study PRJNA318959) | seawater metagenome | biome: 00002010; material: water; isolation source: marine seawater | place: Greece: Milos, Mediterranean Sea | collected 2013-05-29 | depth 5-7 m
CGCCTTCGAAGCCCAGGCCATGCGGCAGCGGATGCGGATACAAACCCGTGCGGAAATAGATATCGATGAAATTCAAGCCGGCCGCGTGCTGGTCGATGGTGACCTCATTGGCGGCTGGCGGCGGCACTTCGACCTCCGCCAGCTTCAGGACTTCGGGACCGCCATGCTGTTCGATACGAATTGCCTTGACGAGATTGCTGGCCATACTGGCCTCCTTTCATTGGAATGTTGCGACTCAAACGGGAAAACCGGATCTCAGCGCGCGGGCGCGCTACCGCCCGGTGCGGAGGGAGGCGCCTTCGCGGCCCCGCCCCCCATCAATGCGAATACCCCGGCCAGCACCAGCGCGGTCCCGGCCAACTGCCACACCGTAATGGGCTCGTGCAGAAACCACGAGGCCAGGAACAACACCGACACCGGCCCCAGCATGCCCAGCAGCGACGCGGTCGGCGCGCCGATCAACGCCACCGCCCACATCAGCATGAAGACAGGCACCACCGTATTCAGGGTGGCATGGATGATCGAATAGCCATACACGCCCATCGGCTGGACCAGCACCGCAGCCGGGTGCACCACGAAGAACTGCACGATGCAGGCCACGCACGACACCAGCATGGCATATGCCACCAGCCGGGTGGGTCCGATGCGCTTGATCAGCTCTCCCGAACAGATCAGGTAAACAGAATAGCTGAGCGCCGAACCGAACACGAACAAAGACCCTGACAGCACCTCGACGGAGCCGCCGAAGCTCAGGTCATGGGCGAACACCAGCACCACGCCGGCATAAGACAGGGTCATCGCCAGCCATTGACGCCGCTCGACCGGACGCCGGAACCAGAACGCGGAAATCAGCACCACCAGCGAGGGCGACAGGAACAGGATCAGCCGTTCCAGGCTGGCGGTGATATAGCGCAAGCCGAGAAAGTCCAGAAAGCTGGACAGGTAATACCCCAGCAGGCCGAGCAGGCAGACCTGGACGCGCTCTTTCCAGGTCATGACGACAATCTCGCCGCGCGCCGCCAGGCGCGACTGATGCCAGGCCACCGCCGCGAAGAAGGGCATGGCGAACAACATGCGAAAGGCAATCAGGGTGACCGCGTCGATACCATAACGGTAGGTGAACTTGACGACGATGGCCTTGGCCGAGAACAGGATGGCGCCAAGCGCGGCCATGAGGAATCCGGCCACACGGCTGGAGGGGCGGGAGACCGGCAAAAACCTGGCGATTCGATTCATGCGATGATTTTAGATTCGGCGCAACGGGATGTGCACGCCCGCCGCGCGCTTTTTTAGCCCCTGGCGCATCCCGCCGCCCTCGCCTGCCCTTTGCCCCTCGCGTATGACCCGACACCGCGCTCTGACTTATATCCACGTGGCCGCCGTCCTGTTCGGCCTGACCGGCGTATTCGGAGAACTGATCCAGGCCAGCGCGGCGGTCATCACCCTGGGACGGGCGGTCTTCGCCGTGCTCTCGCTGGGCCTGTTCGCCCGCATGCGCCGCCGTCCACTGCTCGGCGCGCTGACGCCGGCCCAATTGTTCGTGCTGGTGGTGGCCGGCGCCTTGCTCGCGGCGCATTGGGTCACCTTCTTCATTTCGGTGAAGGTGGGCGGCATTGCCATCGCCACGCTCGGCTTTGCCAGCTTTCCGGCATTCATCACCCTGTTCGAAGGGCTGATCTTCCGCGAACGGGTGCGCCTGGCCGAATGGCTGCTGCTGGGCCTGGTCACCGCGGGCCTGGTGCTGGTCACCCCCTCCTTCGACCTGGCCGACCAAGGCACCATCGGGCTGGCCTGGGGCCTGCTGTCCGGCCTGACCTTTGCCCTGCTGGCCCTGAGCAACCGCCGCTCAGCCTCGGGCATGGATCCGATGCAGGTGGCCTGCTGGCAAAACCAGGTGGTGGCGCTGGTGATGCTGCCGTTCGCAGTGGGCCAGTTGCCCGCCCTGCCCGCCCTGGACTGGCTCTGGCTGGCGCTGCTGGGCGTGTTCTGCACCGGCCTGTCGCATTTCCTTTTCGTCTCCAGCCTGACGCGCCTGAATGCCCGCAGCGCCGGCCTGGTCATCGCGCTGGAACCGGTCTACGCCATCGCGTTCGCCTGGATCCTGTTCAGCCAGCAGCCCACGTTGCGCATGATGGCCGGTGCGGCGCTGATCGTGGCGGCCATTGTCTGGTCCGGGTTGCGCAAGGCGCCCGCCCTGCCCGGCGAGCCGAAGAAACAGCCTTGACAATTACTGCCTAGGCAATAAAATAGGCCACATGAATGCCCCGCCACGCCCTGAATCCTCTGAAAATCCGGTCCATTATCGCGGCGATACCCGCTGCATGATGGAAGACAATGCCGGCTACCTGATCAAGCTCGTCGCCAATTCCCTGAACCGGATGCTGGACCAGGAAATGGCCCCCCTCGATCTCACCGCCATGCAATGGCGCCCGATCGCGATGGTCTCGCTGGGCCGCGCCGACACGCCCGCCGAACTGGCGCGGCTCAACGGTGTCGACACCGGCGCCATGACCCGCACGCTCGACCGCCTCGAGGCCAAAGGCCTGCTGCGCCGCGCCCGCAACCAGCTCGACCGCCGCGTCGTGAAGATCGAACTGACGGAACTGGGCGAAACCAAGGCGCGCGAAATCCCGCCCAACATCGCCCGTGTGCTGAACCACCATCTGCGGGGCTTCTCCACCGATGAAGTCACGCAACTGATGCACTTGCTGCGCCGCATGATCGCCAACGGTTCCGCCTCGGCCCCCGAACGCTGACGACGCCCGTCCCCTGCATCAGGGGATTTTATTTGACATAATATTTGCCTAGGCAAATACAGATTAATCAATTACTTTCAGCAGATTGTCAGGATGAAACGCCTTCTTTCTACCGCATTAGTATTGGCCTTGAGCGGTTGCGCCCTGATGGAACCCGGTCCGGAACCGGCGACCGCCCTGAATGAAACCAAGCTGGGCCTGACCGGACAGGCCGTCACCTGGCCCGACACGCAATGGTGGCAGCGCTACGGCGACAGCCAGCTCAACGCCCTGATGGACGAGGCGCTGGCGAACAGCCCCTCCATGACCGCCGCACAGGCGCGCCTGGCCAAGGCCAACGCCGCGGTCAGCACGGCGCGCGCCCCATTGATGCCGCGCGTGGACGCCAACTACACGCTCAACCGCGAGCACCTGTCCAGCGATTACATCTATCCCGCCCCGCTGGGCGGTTCGGTCGTCAGCGACAACCGGCTGGCGCTGGACTTCAGCTACGAGCTGGATTTCTGGGGCAAGAACCGCTCGCGCCTGAAGGCCGCCGTCTCGCAGCAGGCCGCCGCCGCAGCCGACGCCCAGGCCGCGCGCAACGTGCTGGCCAGCGCCACCGTGCGCGCCTATCTCAATCTGCAGGACGCTTTCGCGCAGCGCGATGTCCTCAAGCGCGTGCTGACCCAGCGCGAGGAAGTGCTGGCGCTGACGCGCGGCCGCTATTCCGCCGGCCTGGATACCCAGGTCGAAGTCAAGCAGGCCGAATCGTCGCTGGCGGCCGGCCAGGTCGAACTGACCCAGACCGAGACCACGCTGGCGCAATTGCGCAATCAGGTCGCGGCGCTGGCCGGCGCCGGGCCGCAGCGCGGCCAATCGCTGGTGGCCACGCCCCTGACGGCGCCGGCCGGCACGGTGCCCGCCAGCGTGCCGCTGGCGCTGCTGGGCCACCGCCCGGACGTGGTCGCGGCGCGCTGGCGCGCCGAGGCCGCCCGCCACCAGATCGACAGCGCCCGCGCCGAGTTCTATCCCAACATCAACCTGGTGGCCTTCGCCGGTTTCCAGGCGATCGGCACCGGCAACCTGCTCGGCGCCGCCGCCCGCACCGCCGGCATCGGCCCGGCCGTGACCCTGCCGATCTTCCACGGTGGCGAACTGAACGCCAACCTGGCCAGCCGCCGCGCCGACGCCGACCTGGCCGTCTCCGACTACAACCAGACCGTGCTGGACGCCGTGCATCAGGTTGCCGACGCGCTCGACGGCCTGCGCCTGCTGGAACAGGAACGAGCGCAGCAGCGCCAGGCGCGCGAAGCCATCGAGGCGGCCTACGAACTGGCCGTCAACCGCTACAAGGCCGGCATGGGCAACTACCTGACCGTGCTGATCGCGCAGACCGGGGTGCTGACCCAGGCCCGGCTCGACACCGACCTGCGCATCCGCGCCTACCAGCTCGACGCCAACCTGGCCACCGCCCTGGGCGGCGGCTATGCGCCCGCCCCCGCGCAACCGTCCGCGCCCGCCACGAACTCCACTCATTGAACGCTCCGGATTCAGACGTCATGAACGCAGCCACTCCCACGACCAATCCCGCCCGCAAACGCCTGCTGCTGATCGCCACCGGCGTTTTCATCCTCGTCGCGATCGCCTACGGCATCTGGTGGATCCTGTTCGGCGCCCACTTCGAAAGCACCGACGACGCCTACGTGCACGGCAACCTGGTGCAGATCACCCCGCAGGTGCCGGGCACCGTGGTGGCCATAGAAGCCGACGACACCGAGACCGTCACCGCCGGCCAGCCGCTGGTGCGCCTGGATCCGGCCGACACGCAGGTTGCCCTGCAGCAGGCCGAGGCCAAGCTGGCGCAGACCGTGCGCCAAGTCCGCACCTACTACGTCCAGAACGACGCGCTGGCCGCCGAAGTCGACCTGCGCAACGCTGACATCCTGCGTGCCCAGGCCGAACTGACCCGCGCCCAGAGCGACGTCACCCGACGCCAGCAACTGGCCAAGTCCGGCGGCGTCAGCGGCGAGGAAATCCTGCACGCCGAGGCGGCGCTCAAGAGCGCACAATCCGGCCTGGCGCAGGCGCGCGCGGCGCTGGCCGCCGCACGCGCCAAGCTGGCCACCAACCAGGCCCTGACCCAGGGCACTACGGTGGCCGACCACCCCGATGTGCGCCAGGCCATGGCTGGCCTGCGCAACGCCTGGCTGGCGCAATCGCGCACGGTGTTGCCGGCGCCCGTCGGCGGCGTCATCGCCCGCCGCAGCGTGCAGGTGGGCCAGCGCGTGGCCCCCGGCGCCGCGCTCATGACGGTGGTGCCGCTGGACCAGGTCTGGGTCGAAGCCAACTTCAAGGAAGGCCAGTTGCGCAAGATGCGTGTCGGCCAGCCGGTCAAGATGGTCGCCGATCTTTACGGCAGTTCGGTCACTTACCACGGCACCGTCGAGGGCCTGGATGCCGGCACCGGCAGCGCCTTCGCCCTGCTGCCGGCGCAGAACGCCACCGGCAACTGGATCAAGGTAGTGCAGCGCGTGCCCGTGCGCATCAAACTCGACCCTGCGGACCTGAAGGCGCATCCGCTGCGCGTGGGCCTGTCGATGGATGTGGAAGTCGACGTTGGCAAGCAGGAAGGCGAAACCCTGGCGGCCGCGGCCCGCAAGGAACCCGCCTGGTCGACGCGCGCCTTCGAGCCGGCCCATGACGAGGTCGACGCCATGATCCAGAAGATCATCCAGGCCAACCTCGCGTCCGACGAATTCAGTCCGCAGGCGGCCACCGCGTCCGTGGCCAAAGCGGGCGCGGCGCGCGGCGCCAGGTAAGGGAGGGCTCCCATGAGCACCACCGCGCAGCCCGCGGCCGGCGGCGGTCCCGCCGAACCCACCGTCCTCCCGCCGGGCACCTACCCGCCACTGGAAGGCGCGACCCGCATCATCGGATCGATCGCGCTATCCACGGCGGTGTTCATGAACGTGCTGGACACCTCCATCGCGAACGTGTCCATCCCTACGATCTCCGGCGACCTCGGCGTCAGTTCCAGCCAGGGCACCTGGGTCATCACCTCGTTCGCCGTGGCCAACGCCATCACCGTGCCCCTGACCGGTTGGCTGACACAGCGTTTCGGCCAGGTGCGGCTGTTCCTGATCTCCACTCTGCTGTTCGTGCTGGCCTCATGGCTGTGCGGCTTCTCGCCGTCGCTCGAAGCCCTGATCGCCTTCCGCGTGCTGCAGGGCGCGGTGGCGGGCCCGATGATTCCGCTGTCGCAGACCCTGATGCTGGCCAGCTTCCCCAAGACCAAGGCGGGCATGGCGCTGGCGGTCTGGTCCATGACGACCCTGGTGGCGCCCGTAGCCGGCCCCTTGCTGGGCGGCTGGATCTCCGACAACTACACCTGGCCGTGGATCTTCTACATCAACGTGCCGGTCGGCCTGCTGGCGGCCTGGATCAGCTGGCGCATCTACGGCAAGCGTGAATCGCTGACCCGCAAGCTGCCGATCGACAAGCTCGGCCTGGTACTGCTGGTGATCTGGGTCGGCGCGTTGCAGATCATGCTCGACAAGGGCAAGGAACTGGACTGGTTCGCCAGCCCCACCATCATCGCGCTGGCCGCCATCGCCTTCGTCGCCTTCGTTTTCTTCCTGATCTGGGAATTGACCGACGCGCATCCGGTGGTCGACCTGCGCCTGTTCAAGGAGCGCAACTTCACGGTCGGCGCGTTGACCCTGGCCGTGGCCTACGGCGTGTTCTTCGGCAACGTGGTGCTGCTGCCGCTCTGGTTGCAGAGCTACATGGGCTACACGGCCACCTACGCCGGCATGGTGACCGCGCCGGTGGGCCTGCTGGCGATCCTGCTCACGCCCATCGTCGGCAAGATGCTGGCCACGCGCGATCCGCGCCAGATTGTCACCGTGGCGTTCCTGATCTTCGCGCTGGTGTGCTTCATGCGGTCCGGCTTCAACACGCAGACCGACGTGCGCACGCTGATGATCCCTACCATCATCCAGGGCGCGGCAATGGCGGCATTCTTCGTGCCGCTGACCTCGATCACTCTGTCCAGCATCGAACCCTGGCGCATCCCGGCCGCCTCGGGCCTGTCGAACTTCCTGCGCCTGACCGCCGGCGCTTTCGGCACTTCGATCGCGACCACCTTGTGGGAAAACCGCGCCACCCTGCACCACGCCCAGCTGACCGAGGTCGCCAAGCCCGGCCAGCAAGCGTTCGACCAGACCCTGAACGCACTGCAGAACGGCGTCGGCATGTCGCACCAGCAGGCGCTGACCACGGTCGACCGACTGATCAACGCGCAAGCGTTCACCATGTCGGCGGTGGACGTGTTCTATGCGTCGGCGGTCATCTTCCTGCTGCTGACCGGCCTGGTATGGTTCGCGCGGCCGCGCTCGGCCAAAGCGGGCGGTGGCGGCGCCGCGGAAGCGGCGGCTGGCGCTCACTGACGACGTCAATGCAAGGCGCCGCCCCAAAGACGGCTGCCGGCCCACGAAAGGGCCGGCGCTAGCCGCGCCTTGTCAATCCTTCAGCAAGGCATGCCAATCCTGCCGCTCGATCACCTCGGGCGGCAAGGCGCTGACCGGTGACAGGTTGATCACCGAGACGCCGCGGCTGCGCCACTGAGGCGCCGCGAAACGGAACGACGGCTCGATGAGCCGCGCGAAATTGCGCGCCAGCCGGCTGGCCTGCGGCGTGGAGCCTTCATCGTAAAAACGCATGCCATGCTGCAGGTTCAGGTCCAGGCCGTGCAAATAGACCTTGCGCGCGCCGCCGGAGATCAAGACCTGCAACGCGACATAGGCCACCGTATCGGCATCGAATACCCCCAGCGAGGCATCGAAGCTGAAGCCCAATCCCTGCTTCGCATCCAGCAGTTGCAGATCGGGCGAGGCCGCCACCATGCGCTTGAGCACGGCCGGCGCCGCGCTACGCTGGTAGGCACGTTCGGAAATCAATTCGACGATGCAGATGCGGCAGCGAATCAGTTCCTGCGGAATCCCCTGCATGATGTATCGCAGCACCTCCGGCAACACGTACAGCGTCAAGTCACAGGCGACGATCTCGCGCACCAGGTCGATGCGATCCCGCACGAAGTTCTGGTCAATGATGCAGTAATACTTGAACGGCACCTTGAACTTGTGCCTGAGCGCAATCGAGCCGTTCACGCCCATCGCCGCGCCGACGGCCAGACGGTCGTACGGAATCTCGGCGATCGATGGACCGCTCAGGATCAGATGCACCTCGCGGTCGTCGGGGTCGTACCCCTGCTCCAGCGGCGTGATGGGCTGCGTGCGGCCGAACGCCCGGAAACTACAGATCACCCCCGCCGGATTGCGCCAGATCCGCACGAACGGCCACAGATGCTGGTTGTGCCGTTGCGTGCGCGAACGCAGCATGCGAAACAGCTTGCGGGCGAACCGGTCGGCGCGGCCTCCCCCCACCGGTGTCGGCGGCGAGGAAGCGACCGAGTCGACCATGTCTTCGGCCCCCTGCGGATGCACCGTTAGGCCGCCGCGATCAACGACGCGATGGCATCGCCGACTTCAGCGGTCGAGGCGCTGCCCTGCATGTCGCGCGTGCGCGGGCCTTCGGCCAGCACCGTTTCGATGGCGCGCACCACGGCCGCCGAAGCGTCGGGATAACCCAGGAAATCCAGCATCAGCGCGCCACTCCAGATCTGGCCGATCGGGTTGGCGATGCCTTTGCCGTAAATGTCAGGTGCGGAACCGTGCACGGGCTCGAACAGGGACGGGAACTTGCGCTCCGGGTTCAGGTTGGCCGACGGCGCGATGCCGATCGTCCCGGTGCAGGCAGGCCCCAGATCGGACAGGATATCGCCGAAAAGATTGGAGGCCACGACCACATCGAACCAATCCGGATGCTGCACAAAGTGCGCGCAAAGAATATCGATGTGGTATTTGTCCCAGCGCACATCCGGATAGTTCCCGGCCATGGCCGCGACCCGCTGGTCCCACCAGGGCATCGAAATGGAAATGCCGTTGGACTTGGTGGCCGCCGTCAGGTGCTTGCCGCGCTTGCGGGCCAGTTCGAACGCGAATTTCAGCACGCGATCGGCGCCGACGCGAGTGAACACGCTTTCCTGGATCACCACTTCGCGCTCGGTACCCCCGAACAGGACGCCACCACTATTGGAATACTCGCCCTCGGTATTTTCGCGCACGATGAAGAAGTCGATTTCACCGGGCTTGCGGCCGGCCAGCGGCGACGGCACACCCGGCATCAGACGCACCGGACGCAGGTTGATGTACTGGTCGAATTCGCGGCGGAACTTGAACAAGGATCCCCACAGCGCCTCGTGATCGGGCACCGTGGCGGGCCAGCCGATGGCGCCAAAGAAAATGGCTTCATGCTGGCCGATCTGCTGCTGCCAGTCGTCGGGCATCATCTTGCCGTGCTTGGCGTAGTAGTCGCAGCTCCAGTCGAAATGATCCCACTGGAAGTCGATGCCGAAGCGCGTGGCCACGGCATCGAGCACCTTCAAACCTTCCGGCACGACTTCCTTGCCGATCCCATCGCCGGGGAGCACTGCAATCTTGTGTTTCGCCACCACTATTTCCTTTGGATTTCTGAGTTATGTCGGCCAGAATCATAGGCATAAATGGCGTGAGTGCAATAGCCCCTCGTTACAAAGAACGCATTACCCCGCATTACAAGACGCGGTAACCGCTTTTGTGCCAAAAATGGAATACAGCGTTCAACGCCGCGACTTGGAGCCCAGCAGCGAACCCAGGATACCTCGCGCCAGTTCGCGCGCGATGGATCGCGCCGTGCTCTTGGCCACGGTCTGGACGACACCATCGCGCTTGCCGCCGCGTGGCCCGGTCGAACCGAACAGCACGTCGTTCAAACTGTCCATGAAGCCGCCACGTTCTTCGGCCGGCGCCTTGCCCGCGCCCGGGGCCGGCTCTGCCGGCGCCTGTCCGGCCGGCTTCGCGGCGCGTCCGGCCAGCACTTCGTAGGCGGACTCCCGGTCAATGGCCTGCCCGTACTTGGCGGACATCGGGCTTGCCTGGCGCAGGGCCTGGCGCTCGGCGTCCGTGGCCGGGCCGATGCGGCTCGCCGGCGGCACGACCCAGGCGCGTTCGGTCGGCATCGGCCGGCCCTTGGCGTCCAGCAGCGACACCAGCGCCTCGCCCACGCCCAGTTCCGTGATCGCCGCCTCGATGTCCAGCCCCGGATTGGGCCGCATGGTCTGCGCGGCGGTCTTGACCGCCTTCTGGTCGCGCGGCGTGAAGGCCCGCAGCGCGTGCTGCACCCGGTTGCCCAACTGGCCCAGTACCGTGTCCGGGATATCGAGCGGATTCTGCGTGACGAAATAGACGCCCACGCCCTTGGAGCGCACCAGCCGTACCACCTGTTCGATCTTGTTCAGCAACGCCGGCGGCGCGTCGTTGAACAGCAGGTGCGCCTCGTCGAAGAAGAACACCAGCTTGGGCTGGTCCGGGTCGCCCACTTCGGGTAGTTTCTCGTACAGGTCGGCCAGCAGCCACAGCAGGAAGATGGCATACAGCCGTGGCGCCTGCATGAGCCTGTCGGCGGCCAGCACATTGACGATGCCGCGGCCCTGGGCGTCGGTGCGCATCAGGTCGGCCACATCCAGCATGGGCTCGCCGAAGAATTTCTCGGCGCCCTGCGACTCCAGCGCCAGCAGGCCACGCTGGATCGCGCCGATGCTGGCCGAAGAGACATTGCCGTAGCGGGTCTTGAGCTCGGCGGCGCGGTCGGCGACGTTCTGCAGCATGGCGCGCAGGTCTTTCAGGTCCAGCAGCAACTGGCCCTCGTCGTCGGCCACCTTGAAAACCAGGGTCAGCACCCCTTCCTGCGTATCGTTCAGTTCCAGGATGCGCGCCAGCAGCAGCGGCCCCATATCGGTGATGGTGGCGCGCACCGGCGTGCCCTGCTCGCCGAACACGTCCCACAGCGTCACCGGGCTGGCTCCCCAGGCCGGTTCGTCCAGTCCCAGGTTCTTGAGCCGCTCCTGCAGTTTCGGACTGGCCACCCCGGCCTGCGAGATGCCTGTCAGATCGCCCTTGACGTCGGCCATGAAGACCGGCGTGCCGAGGCGGGAGAAGGCCTCGGCCAGCACCTGCAGGGTGACGGTCTTGCCGGTCCCGGTGGCCCCGGTGATGCAGCCATGGCGGTTGGCCAGCGCTGGCAACAGGGCCAGTTCGGTCTGCGCGTTCCTGGCGATGACGATGGGGTTGGGCATGGGCAGCTCTCCGGACCGGAATGACTCAGATGCCCAAGTGTAGAGCCTGCCGCGGCGCTTGTGCGCGTGGCAATATGGACACAGGCGGCCGGCTCCCGGGCGCGCGGGCCGCCGGCACGGTAAAATGCCGCTTTTGCAGACAATTTATCCTGGGAAGCCATGGCCGGACACAGCAAATGGGCCAATATTCAGCACCGCAAGGGCCGTCAAGACGCCAAACGCGGAAAGCTCTGGACCAAGATCATTCGTGAAATCACCGTGGCGGCGCGCGCCGGCGGCCCCGACCCGGACAGCAACCCGCGCTTGCGCATGGCCTGGGACAAGGCCACCGACGCCAACATGCCCAAGGACAACATCCAGCGCGCCATCCAGCGCGGCGCGGGCGGCGCGGACGGCGACGCCTACGAGGAAGTGCGCTACGAGGGCTACGGCATCGGCGGCGCGGCGGTCATCGTCGACTGCATGACCGACAATCGCACCCGCACCGTGGCCGAAGTGCGCCACGCCTTTGCCAAGAACGGCGGCAACCTGGGCCAGGAAGGCTCGGTGGCCTTCATGTTCAAGCACTGCGGTCAATTCGTGTTCGCCCCCGGCACGCCCGAAGACCAGGTCATGGAAGCCGCCCTCGAGGCCGGCGCCGAAGACGTCACCACCGACGAGGAAGGCGTGATCGAAGTCATCTGCGCCCCGGCCGACTACGCCGCCGTGCGCAAGGCGTTCGACGAGGCGGGCCTCAAGGCCGAAGTCGACGGCATCGTCATGAAAGCGCTGAACGAAACCGAATTGGCCGGCGACGACGCCGTCAAGATGCAGAAACTGCTCGACGCCCTGGAAGGCCTGGACGACGTGCAGGAAGTCTATACCACCGTCATTTTCGACGAAGCGCAGTAATCCTTTACCCTGGCGCGGTAGGTCCCCGGGCCGCCCGCGTCCCGCTGTCATCGGCGCCGGGCCTGCCCGGCGCCGTGGCCTATTTCTCGGGCAGGTGTCCCACGACACTCGACTGGCAACCTTAAGACTCACGCAACGATGAAACTCCTGGTAATTGGCTCGGGCGGCCGCGAACATGCCCTCGCCTGGCGACTGGCCCGCTCTCCGCGCGTACACAAGGTGTACGTGGCGCCGGGCAACGGCGGCACGGAACGCGCCGAGCAGATGGAAAACATCCCGCTCACCAATGCCGAGGAATTGGCCGACTTCGTCCAGCGCGAAGGCATCGCCCTGACGGTGGTCGGCCCCGAGGCGCCGCTGGCCGCCGGCGTCGTCGACGTCTTCCGCGCCCGCGGCCTGAAGATCTTCGGGCCGACCAAGGCCGCCGCGCAGTTGGAAAGCTCGAAAGACTACGCCAAGGCCTTCATGGTCCGGCACAACATCCCGACCGCGCGCTACGAGACCTTCACCGATCCGGCCGCCGCCCACGCGTACATCGACCAGCAAGGCGCGCCCATCGTGATCAAGGCCGATGGCCTGGCCGCCGGCAAGGGGGTGGTGGTCGCCGCCACGCTCGACGAAGCGCATGCCGCCGTCGACGCCATGCTCGGCGACGGTTCCATGGGCGAAGCGGGCGCGCGCGTCGTCATCGAGGAATGTCTGGTGGGCGAGGAAGCCAGCTTCATCGTCATGTGCGACGGCCGCAACGTGCTCGCGCTGGCCACCAGCCAGGACCACAAGCGTCTGCAGGACGGCGACCAGGGTCCGAACACCGGCGGCATGGGCGCCTACTCGCCCGCCCCCATCGTCACGCCTGAACTGCACCACCGCATCATGCGCGAAATCATCCTGCCGACGGTGCAGGGCATGACGCGCGACGGCATCCCCTACACCGGCTTCCTGTATGCCGGCCTGATGATCGCCCCCGGCGATGACCCCGACCGCGATATCAAGACGCTGGAATTCAACTGCCGCATGGGCGATCCGGAAACCCAGCCGATCATGATGCGCGTCAAGAGCGACCTGCTGGATGCGCTCGAACACGCCGTCGAGGGCACGCTGGACCAGGCCGACATCACCTGGGACCGCCGCACCGCCCTGGGCGTGGTGCTGGCCTCGCACAACTACCCCAACACCCCGCGCACCGGCGATGTCATCCGCGGCCTGCCGGCCGACGCCGACGACTGCATGGTGTTCCATGCCGCCACCCGCCTGGTGGGCGAAGAAACCCAGACCACCGGCGGCCGCGTGCTGTGCGTCACCGCGCTGGGCGACTCGGTCAAGATGGCGCGCGACCGCGTCTACGAAGCCATCGACGGCATCCACTTCGACGGCCGCCAGTACCGTAGCGACATCGGCTGGCGCGCGCTCAAGCCGTCGCAGCAGAAGCCCAAGTCCAACGCGTAACCGGAAGCGCCGATGAACGCCTTGCCCGTCGCCGAGGTCCGCGACTACCTGACCGGCCTGCAGTCCCGCATTGTCGCCGCGCTGGAGGCCGCCGAGGGCGGCCCCTTCCGCAGCGACGAATGGGTCCGGGCCGAAGGCGGCGGCGGCCTGTCGCGCCTGGTCGAAGGCGGCCGGCTATTCGAACGCGCCGGCGTACTGTTCAGCCATGTCCGGGGTTCGAAACTGCCGCCTTCGGCTAGCGCGCACCGACCCGAACTGGCCGGCCGCTCCTGGGAAGCCATGGGCGTGTCGATGGTGCTGCACCCCCGCAATCCGTACGTGCCCACCACGCACATGAACGTGCGCATGTTCGTGGCCGCGGCACGTCCCGGCCATGACGAGGCCGACGTGTTCTGGTTCGGCGGCGGCATCGACCTCACCCCCTACTATCCCTTCGAGGAAGACGCGCGCCACTTCCACACCGTGTGCCGCGATGCCCTGGCCGGCCATGGCGCCGACTACTACCCGCGTTACAAACGCTGGTGCGACGAGTACTTCTTCCTCAAGCACCGCAACGAGACCCGCGGCATCGGTGGCATCTTCTTCGATGACCTGAACGCCCCCGGGTTTGACGCCTCGTTCGCCTTGACGCGCTCGGTCGGCGATGCCTTCCTGCGCAGCTACCTGCCCATCGTCGAGCGCCGCCGCGACACGCCCTACGGCGAACGCGAGCGCGACTTCCAGGCCTACCGCCGCGGCCGCTACGTCGAATTCAACCTGGTATTCGACCGTGGCACGCTGTTCGGCCTGCAATCGGGCGGCCGCACCGAATCGATCCTGCTGTCCATGCCGCCGCTGGCGCAATGGCGCTACGACTGGCAACCGCAGGCGGGCACGCCCGAAGCCGAGCTGGCCGCCTACTTGACGCCGCGGGACTGGGTGTGAAGCGCATCGGACTCCTGGGCGGCAGTTTCGATCCCGTCCACCTCGCGCATGTGGCGCTGGCCGACAACGCCTTGCGCGCGCTTGGCCTGGCCCAGGTGCAGTTGATCCCAGCCGCCAACCCCTGGCAGCGCGCCGCCCTGCATGCCAGCGCCGACCAGCGCCGCGCCATGCTGGAACTGGCCATCGCCGGCCACGACGGCCTGGCGGTCAACCCGATCGAACTCGAACGCGGCGGCGCCACCTACACCATCGACACCCTGCGTGCCCTGCCCGCGGATGCGCGCTACGTCTGGCTGCTGGGCGCCGACCAACTGGCAAATTTCTGCACCTGGCAAGCGTGGCGCGAAATCGCCAGCCTGGTGGATCTGGCGGTGGCGACGCGTCCCGGCACGCCCCTGGCGCCCCCCGCGCCGCTGAACGACTGGCTGCGCGAGCAAGGCCGCCAGCTTGAAGAACTGCCATTTGCGCCGATGCCGGTGTCGGCATCGCAGATCCGCGAGCGGCTGGCGCGCGGCGAATCGACCGATGGTCTGCTGGCCGCTCCGGTCGCCGCCTATATTGCGGCGCACCATCTTTACCGATAAACCCACACCTGCCCGGCGCGCTGCGCGCGCCCTGGAACCGGCATCCGCCGTGCTTCAGCGGGTTATATTTGCACCTATGGATATTCAGAAACTCCAACGCGCCGTCATTGACGCCCTCGAAGATGTCAAGGCGCAAGACATCAAGGTGTTCAACACCACGCATCTGACCAGCCTGTTCGATCGCGTCGTGATTGCCAGCGCCACCTCCAACCGGCAGACTCGCGCGCTGGCCGCCAGCGTGTCCGATCGCGGCCGCGCGCTCGGCCTGTCCGGCATCACGATCGAAGGCGAAGACACTGGCGAATGGGTGGTGGTCGACCTGGGCGACGTCGTCGTCCACATCATGCAGCCCGCCATCCGCCAGTACTACAACCTGGAAGAAATCTGGGGTGGCAAACCGGTGCGCGTCAAGCTGTTGCCCGAATCCACCCGTGCCGCGCCGGTCGCCAGCGACAGCGCCTACGACAGCGCCGACGACTAAGGCGGCGCGGCGTGAAACTGATCGTCGCCGCCGTCGGCACGCGCATGCCGGACTGGGTACAGACCGCCTGGGACGACTACGCCAAACGCCTGCCGCCCGACTGCGCGCTGGAACTGCGCGAGATCAAGCCTGAACCCCGCACCACCGGCAAAACGCCTGCCCAGATGATGGCGGCCGAGGCCAAGCGCATCGAGGCCGCCTTGCCGCCCGGCGCGCTGCGCCTGGCGCTGGACGAACGCGGCCGCGACCTGACCACCATGGCCTTGTCGCAGAAACTCGAACAATGGCGCGCCGGCGGCCAGGATGTTGTCTTCCTGGTCGGCGGACCGGACGGCCTCGATGCCGGGCTCAAGGCCTCGTGCAGCGGACAGTTGCGCCTGTCGTCGCTGACTCTGCCGCACCCCATGGTGCGCGTGGTGCTGGCCGAACAGCTCTACCGCGCCTGGGCCATCATGACCAATCACCCCTATCACCGCGCCTGATGCCGGCCGCCGGGCGCCAGCCTTGCGTGCCTGCGGTGCGCCGCCACCCATGACTGACGCCTTCTCTCCCGCACGCATCTATCTCGCCTCCGCCAGCCCCCGGCGGCGTGAGCTGCTGACCCAGATCGGCCTGGCCCACGAGGTGCTGCGCGTGCCCGCGCCTCCCGGCGAAGACGAACCCCAACACCCGGGCGAACCTGCCGCCGACTACGTCCGGCGCACCGCGCGCGACAAGGCCGAGCGTGGCCGCGACTGGCTGCGATCACAGGCCCTGCCGGCGCTGCCACTGCTGGCCGCCGACACCACGGTGATTCTGGATGACCTGGTGCTGGGCAAGCCAGCCGACCGGGACGACGCGATCCGCATCCTGCAGGCGCTGTCGGGCCGCGCGCATCAGGTACATACCGCCGTGGCCTTGTGGAGCGGCGAACGCCTGCTGGAAGCGGTCTCCGTCACCGATGTGCGGATGCGCGTACTGCAACCCGACGAGATCGCGCGCTATTGCGACAGCGGCGAACCGTACGGCAAGGCCGGCGCCTATGGCATCCAGGGCCTGGCCGGCACCTTCGTGGCGCGCATCGAGGGCAGCTATACCGGCGTCATGGGCCTGCCGCTGTTCGAAACCGCCAACCTGCTGCGCGCGGCAGGCATTGTCCTTCCCTGACGCGCGGTCCCAAAGAAAAAGCCCCCGAACCTCGCGGTTCGGGGGCTTTTGCATGCCTCGGACAGGCGTCGATCAGCCTTGCAAGGTCGAGACCTGCGGCGCCACGGCCTGCGGTTGCGCCGCAGGCGCCCCGCCGTCAAGCGCCGCGTGCAACTGCTCCTTGTCCAGTTCGCCTTCCCAGCGTGCCACGACGACCGCGGCGGTGGCGTTGCCGACCAGATTGGTCAGCGCGCGGCATTCGGACATGAAGCGGTCCACGCCCAGGATCAGCGCCATGCCGGCCACCGGCACGGTCGGTACCACCGACAGCGTCGCCGCCAGGGTGATGAAACCGGCGCCGGTCACGCCCGCCGCCCCCTTGGAACTCAGCATTGCCACCAGCAGCAACAGGATCTGGTCGCCCAGCGACAGAGGAATATCGCACGCCTGGGCGATGAACAGCGCCGCCATCGTCATGTAGATGTTGGTGCCGTCCAGATTGAACGAATAACCGGTGGGCACTACCAGGCCGACCACCGATTTGGAGCAACCCGCGCGCTCCATTTTCTGCATCAGCGTCGGCAGCGCGGCTTCCGATGAACTCGTGCCCAGCACCAGCAACAGTTCTTCACGGATATAACGCACCAGCTTCAGGATCGAAAAGCCGTTATAGCGCGCCACCATGCCCAGCACGACCACCACGAACAACACCGCAGTCGCATAGAACGTGCCCACCAGCATCGCCAGGTTGACGATCGACTTGATGCCGTACTTGCCGATGGTGAACGCCATCGCGCCGAACGCGCCGATCGGCGCGGCCTTCATCAGGATGGCCACCAGCTTGAAAATGGGTTGGGCCAAAGCCGTCAGGAAGTTCAGCACCGGCTTGCCACGTTCGCCCACCTGCGCCAGCGCGATGCCGAACAGCACGGCCACGAACAGTACCTGCAGGATGTCGCCGCCGACAAAGGGGCTGAAGATGGTGGTGGGAATGACGTTCAGCAGGAAACCTGTGATGGTCGAATCATGCGCCTTGGCGACATAGCCCGACACCGCCTTCTGGTCCAGCGTGGCCGGATTGATATGCATGCCGGCGCCCGGCTGCACGATATGGCTCACCAACATGCCCACAATCAAGGCCAGGGTCGAGAACACCAGGAAGTACAGCATGGCCTTGCCCGCTACCCGGCCGACCTTCTTCAGGTCGCTCATGGCCGCGATGCCAGTGGACACTGTCAGGAAGATCACTGGCGCGATGATCATCTTCACCAGCTTGATGAAGCCATCGCCCAATGGCTGCATCGCCTGGCCGAGGTCGGGCTTGAAATAGCCCAGCAGAATGCCCACCACGATGGCGAACAGGACCTGCACGTACAGGATTTGATAGAACTTGAGCTTGCGCGCGGGCGCGCCTTGATCCACGTCGATCATTGGGATTTGTCCCCACCAGGGGCCCCATGCTCCCTGCGATGGCACGCAGCGGGTATCGGGGCGTTTTCTCTTTTAGAGCGCTGCGTATCTCCGCAGGCCGATTTCACCCGGCGCGCGATGCCGCCAGGCTTGCCCCCTATATGCAAATGGCATGCCAACCGGTCCCGCACCTCAAGGCGGCAGCCAAGGCATTGATTTATCTGTATTTTTGACTTTACCCATTCAATCGCCATCGATAACATTGGCGAAATTTCACACAAAATCCGGATAGAATGTGCGAAAAACCGCACGCAACCATGCCATCCCGTTCTCCTCCCCAGCCCGCCGTGGCGCCTCCCGTTCCAGCCGACGGCCGCTCGTCAGGGCGACGCTCGGCCTGGCCATGGGCGATACTGGCCATCGCGGGCGCGGCCATCGTCGTCGGCGTACTGCACGTGGCCGGGCAGTGGGCGCGCGAGGGCGCGCTCAAGGAAGCGTATCTCCAGGCGCGCAGCGCCGGCCAGATCAACGCCGCCCTGCTGCGCAACAACCTGGACAAATTCCGCGCCCTGCCCTTTGTCCTGACCCGTGACGTGGACCTGCACGCCGCGCTGCGGACCCCCACGCCAGCCCTGATCGAATCCCTGGACGAAAAGCTCGACACGCTCAGCCATGGCGTGGGCGCCTCGGCCATCTATGTGTTGAACCGAAGCGGCTACGCGATTGCCGCCAGCAACTGGCGCGAACCGGCTACCTTCGTCGGCGTCGACTACCAATTCCGGCCCTATTTCCAAGGCGCGGTCGCGCATGGCGCCGCCGAGCATTTCGCCTTGGGCACCGTCAGCCACGAGGCCGGCCTCTACCTGTCCCGCCGCGTCGACGACAACCGCGGCGCGATGCTCGGCGTGGTAGTGCTGAAGGTGGATTTTCGCGATCTGGAAGCCGACTGGCGCCAGTCGAATGCGCCCATTTTCGTCACCGACGAGCACGGCGTGGTGTTGCTGGGCAGCCTGCCCGGCTGGCGCTTCCGCGTGCAGGCGCCGCTGGCGCCCGACCTGGCGCAGACCCTGCGCACCAGCTTGCAGTTCGGCGACGCCATGTTCCAACCGCTGCCACTACAACCGCCACTGCAGACCGTGACAGGCGGTCAGATCGTGCGGGCGAGCGAGCCCTTGCCACTGATCCCCGCCGGCGCGCCCATGCTGCACACCACGCTGCCAATCGTCGAGTCGCCCGGCTGGACACTGCATCTGCTGTCGCCGATGCAGACAGCGCTGAACCGCGCCACCGCCAACGCCCAACTCGGTGCCCTACTGGCGCTGGCGGTGCTGTCCGCCACCTTCGGCATCCTGCTGTATCGCCGCCACCGCAGCCGTGAGCGGGCCGCGCAGCAACTGGCCATCAGCCGGCAACTGGCCGCCCAGGTCGAGGACCGCACGGCCCAGCTGCGAGAGGCCAATCGGCAATTGCTGGGGCAAATGGACGAACGCCAGCGCACCGAAGCACGCCTGCACACCATGCAGGATGAACTGGTACAGGCCAGCAAGCTCGCGGTGCTGGGCCAGGTCGCCGCAGGCGTCGCGCATGAGATCAACCAACCCGTGGCCGCGATCCGCGCCTACGCCGATAACGCCGCCGAATTCCTGCGCCGCCAGGACACGCCTTCGGTCGAGGACAATCTCGGCACTATCGCTGCGCTGACCGAGCGGATTGGCCACATCACCGGCGAACTACGTGCCTTTTCGCGCAAGGCCGGCGCCACGGTCGGCCCCACCAGCCTGAAAGAGGCGCTCGACGGCGCCCTGCTGCTGGTAGGCCCACGCGCCAGGCGCCAGGGCGTGGCGCTGCACCGCCCGCCGGCCGGGCAGGACTATCAGGTGCAGGCCAACCGCATCCGCCTCGAGCAGGTGCTGGTGAACCTGCTGCAAAATGCCCTGGATGCGCTCGAAGGCCAAGCCGACGGCAACATCGTCATCGCCTTGCAGGACATGGGCACCACGGTACGCTTGATCTTCAACGACAACGGCCCCGGCTTGTCGCCGCAAGCCAGCGCGAACCTGTTCACGCCCTTTCACACCACCAAGGCCGAAGGCCTGGGATTGGGCCTTGTGATCTCGCGCGACATCATCGCCGAGTTCGGTGGCGACCTGCGCGCCGCGCCTCATGACGACACCATCCCTGCTACGCCCGACGGCTCCCGCCGTGGCGCGATATTCACCCTGACGCTGCGCAAATCGCCGCCTTCTCAACCATGACACGCGTTCCAGATCCCTCCTGCCCGCCGTCGAACCACGCTGACGCTGGCGCGCACGCTGCCGCCCCGTCGCCGGCGCCGCACGTGCTTTTTATCGACGACGATGAAGAGTTGCGCCGTGCCAACGTGCAGACACTCAGGCTGCACGACTTCACCGTGCAAGCCCACGCCAGCGCCCGCGCTGCGCTCGCTACGCTGAACCGCGACTTCGACGGCGTGGTAGTCACCGACATCCGCATGCCCGACATCGACGGGCTGCAACTGTTCCAGCGGCTGCGTGCGATTGATGCGGAGATTCCGGTCATCCTGATCACCGGTCACGGGGATATCGCCATGGCCGTGCAATGCATGCGTGACGGCGCCTACGATTTCCTGGCCAAGCCGTATCCCCCCGATCGCCTGATCGCCGCCATTACCCATGCAGCCGAAAAGCGCCATCTGATCCTGGAAAACCGGCGCCTGCGCGAAGCGGCGTTCACGGAGCCGGCCGACCAAGTCCCCTTTATCGGCACCACGCCGGCAATGCAACGCATCAAGCAAACACTGCGCCATATCGCCGACGCCGACGTCGACGTGCTGGTGGAAGGAGAAACCGGCACAGGCAAGGAAGTTGTCGCCACGGCCCTGCACCGCTTGAGCCGTCGGCGCCACCACGCCCTGGTGGCGATCAACTGTGGCGCGCTGCCGGAAAGCGTGATCGAAAGCGAACTGTTTGGCCACGAGGCGGGCGCCTTCACCGGCGCGCAGAAGCGGCGCATTGGGCGCATCGAACACGCCAGCGGTGGCACCTTGTTCCTGGACGAGATCGAAAGCATGCCCCTGGGAGTGCAGGTCAAACTGCTGCGCGTGCTGGAGTCACGCCAGATCACCCCTCTGGGCAGCAATGAGGTTCGTAATCTGGATCTACGCGTCGTGGCCGCCACCAAGGAGGACCTGGGCAGCCCTGCGGTTCGCGCGAGATTCCGCGAAGATCTGTTCTACCGCCTCAACGTCGTCACTATTCGCATCCCGCCACTGCGTGAACGTCGCGATGACATTCCACTGTTGCTGGCGCACTATCTGGGCCTCGCATCGCGTCGCTTCCAGCGCGACATCCCCGACATGCCCGCCGACCTCAAACGCCATCTCCTGACGCATGATTGGCCCGGCAACGTCCGCGAGCTCGCGCATTTCGCCGAGCGCTTCGTGCTCGGCGTACTTGATACGCCCAGCCTGGCTACGCCGGCCCCGGATAGCGGGACGGGTACATTGCCGGAAAAGATGGAACGTTTCGAGGCCCAACTCATTCGCGAAGCGCTCGCCGCCCATCAAGGTGACGTGCGCGCGACGCTCGAGACGCTGGGCATTCCCCGCAAAACTTTCTACGACAAGTTGCAGCGCCACGGTATCGACCGCCAGGACTATACCGCCCAGATACCGCGCCTCTGAAGGGCTGGCTGGCCTTCCTGTGCGGCGCTGCCGCACCGGGACGCTCTACACACACAATCCGCGCGGCCAAAAACAAAACCCCACAGGCGCGAGCCTATGGGGTTTTGAGCAATAAAAGCCTGACGATGACCTACTTTCACAGACGTCCGTCCACTATCATCGGCGCAAAGGCGTTTCACT
>LXNH01000071.1_pt1 | contig 21668 bp, 19 predicted proteins | sample 809111 | NCBI WGS metagenome assembly LXNH01 (sample SAMN04870528, study PRJNA318959) | seawater metagenome | biome: 00002010; material: water; isolation source: marine seawater | place: Greece: Milos, Mediterranean Sea | collected 2013-05-29 | depth 5-7 m
AAATGATGTCCCGCTATTCCCCCCTACACCTGCTGCGCCTGACGGCGTGCTCGTTCGCGCTGGCGTTTGCTCCGGCGCTCGTCAGCGCCGCGCCCGCGGCCGCCCCCTCCCACTCCACCTCTGAAGGCACCAAAGCCATGAGCACCAACCCCCGCGTCAAGCTTCACACCAACCAAGGCGACATGGTCATCACCCTGGACGCCGCCAAGGCGCCCAAGACCGTCGAGAATTTCCTGACCTACGTCAAGGAAGGCTTCTACAACGGCACGGTGTTCCATCGCGTGATCGATGGCTTCATGATCCAGGGCGGCGGCTTCGAACCCGGCATGAAGCAGAAGCAGACGCACGCCCCGATCGAAAACGAAGCCAACAACGGCTTGAAGAACGACAAGTACACCGTGGCGATGGCCCGCACCAGCGACCCGCACTCGGCCACCGCCCAGTTCTTCATCAACGTCGCCAACAACGACTTCCTGAACTTCACCGCGCCCACCCCCAACGGCTGGGGCTACGCCGTGTTCGGCACCGTCACCGAAGGCACCGACGTGGTCGACAAGATCAAGGCCGTCAAGACCGGCAACAAGGGCTTCCACCAGAACGTGCCGAACGACGACGTGATCATCGAGAAGGCCGAAGTTCTTGAATAAGATCGCCCTGCCCGGCCCGATCTGGCTGGCGTCCGACCTGCACCTGGGGCCGGCCACGCCGGCCACGGCGGAGGCTTTCCTGGCTTTCCTGCGGGCGGCCGAGGAAGAAGCGGCCGCCCTGCTGCTGCCGGGCGACATCTTCGACGCCTGGATCGGCGACGACGTGATCCGCGCCGCGCCGCCCTGGCTGGCCACGGCGCTGACCGCGCTGCGCGCCACCGCCAGCCGCATCCCGCTGTGGCTGGGCCGCGGCAACCGGGACTTCCTCATCGGCGCGGAACTGGCCGACGCCGTCGGCGCCAGGCTGCTGCCCGAACCGGCGCTGCTGCAGACCGATTGCGGCGATGTGCTGCTGACCCACGGCGACGAGTTCTGTACCGACGACGCGGCCTACCAGCAGTTCCGCCAGATGGTGCGCGACCCGCAATGGCAGGCTGCGTTCCTGGCCAAGACCATCCCCGAGCGCCTGGCGATGGCGCAACAGGCGCGTGGCGAAAGCCAGATGGCGAATCAGGCCAAGTCCATGGAGATCATGGACGTCAACGCCGCCGCCATCGAGCAGGCCTTCCGCGACAGCGGCGTGGCCCTCATGGTGCACGGACACACGCACCGCCCCGCCCGCCACGTGCTGCAGGTCGATGGCCTCAAACGCGAGCGCTGGGTCCTGCCCGACTGGGACTGTGACCACGTTTCGCCGCCGCGCGGCGGCTGGCTGGTCATCGACCGCGACGGATTGCAGTTCTACGACCTGGAAACGGCCGGCTAGCCAGGCGGCTTGCCGGACCGGACAAAGCAAAGGGCCGCGTTGAACGCGGCCCTTGCTCATTGTGCGCCAGCGGCGACTGCGTCAGCGGGTCAGGATCCAGGCCGCCACGACGCCGCCGAACACGATGCGGTACCAGGCGAACACCCGGTAGGTGTGATTGGCGACGAAGCGCAGCACCGCACGCACCACCACGATGGCGCTGAGGAAGGCCGCGACGAAGCCCACGGCGATGCCGGACAGGTCATGCTGGGTCAGCACGTCCATGTTCTTGTACATGTCGAACACCGCGGCCCCCAGCATGGTCGGCATGGCCAGGAAGAACGAGAACTCGGTGGCCGTCTTGCGCTGGATGCCGGCGATCATGCCGCCGATGATGGTGGCGCCCGAGCGCGAGGTGCCCGGGATCATGGCCAGGCACTGCGCCACGCCCACGCCCAGCGCCTGCTTCCAGGAAATCTGCTCCAGCGTCATGGCGGTGGCGCGCTCGTCGGACGCGGTGTCATCGGCCGCGCCCGGCTGGTCGCCGGGCGTGTGACGGGTGCGGCGCTCCACGTACAGCATGATCAGGCCGCCCAGCACCAGCGTCACCACCACCACGCCCGGGTGGTAGAACACCTGCTTGATGGACTTGATGAAGATGGCGCCGATGACGGCGGCCGGCAGGAAGGCGATCAGCAGGTTGCGGGTGAAGGCGACTTCGCTCGGCACCCCGGTGAGGGTGCCGCGGATCAGTTGCAGCAGCCGCGCCCGGAAGACCCACATCACGGCCAGGATCGAGCCCAGCTGGATCACCACCTCGAACACCTTGCCCTGGCTGGACTCGAAGTGGAGCCAATCGCCGATGACGATCAGGTGGCCGGTGCTGGACACCGGAATGAACTCGGTCAGGCCCTCGACGATGCCGAGGATGAAGGCCTTGATCAGATAGAGCGCGTTGTCGGTCACGATGGCAAGGGTTCCTTGGGAATGAGTCAGGCGCTAGTCGTTGGTCAGCGAGGCGTCTTCGTCCAGCGTCTCCGGCACGCGCTTTTCGACGCGCACCAGGGCAATCCGGCGACCGTCCATCTCCAGCACTTCGAAGCGGAAATGGTCGTGGTGGAATTCGTACTCGCAGACGTCGCCCGGCTTGGGCAGGTGGCCGAAGCGCGACAGCAGATAGCCCGCCAGGGTGGAAAAATCCTGCGCCTCGTCGACCAGGCCTTCGGTTTCCAGCACCTGCTCGACGTGGTGCAGGTCGGCGGCGCCATCGATCTTCCAGATGTTGGGGCCGTCGGCGACGATGTCGGGCAATTCGTCTTCGTCGGGGAATTCGCCGGCGATGGCCTCGAACACGTCGATCGGCGTCACCAGGCCCTCGATCGCGCCGAACTCGTCGGCCACCAGCACCAGTTGGCCGCGCGAGCGCTTGAGGGTGTCCATCAGGCGCAGGATGCCGATCGATTCATGCACGATGATCGGATCGCGCAGGCGGTTGCGGCGCACCCGGCCCTCAGTGATCAGGTCGGCCACCAGTTCCTTGGCGCGGGCGATGCCCAGCACCTCGTCGAGCGAGCCGCGGCAGACCGGGAAGAAGCTGTGCGGCGCCTCGGTGATCTGGCGCCGGATAGTCTCGGGGTCGTCGTCGATATTGATCCACGATACGTCGGTGCGCGGCGTCATGATCGAGCGGATGGACCGTTCGGCCAGGGTCAGCACGCCGCTGACCATGTTGCGTTCCTCGACCCCGAAGGCCGGGATGGCGGGGCCGTCGGCGCTGGGCAGGTCGGGCTCGTCGGCCGGCGGGCGCTTGCCCAGCATACGCAGCACCGCCGAGGCGGTGCGCTCGCGCATGGGCCGGCGCGCGTCCAGCTTGAGCAGGTTGCGGCGCGCCACCTGGTTCAGGGCCTCGATCGCCACCGAGAAGCCGATGGCGGCATACAGGTAGCCCTTGGGCACCTTGAAGCCAAAGGCCTCGGCCAGCAGCGAGAAGCCGATCATCAGCAGGAAGCCCAGGCACAGCACCACCACCGTCGGGTGGGCGTTGACGAAGCGCGTCAGCGGCTTGGAGGCCAGCAGCATGATGCCGATGGCGATGACCACGGCGATCATCATGATGGCCAGGTGGTCCACCATGCCGACCGCGGTGATGACCGAATCCAGCGAGAACACCGCGTCGAGCACCACGATCTGCGTCACGATGACCCAGAAGCTGGCGTACACGCGCGGCCCGGACGAGCCGCCGTGCTGGCCGCCCTCCAGGCGCTCGTGCAGCTCCATGGTGCCCTTGAACAGCAGGAAGAAACCACCCGCCATGAGGATCAGGTCGCGCCCCGAGGGCGACAGCGGTCCGACCGAGAACAGGGGGGTGGTCAGGGTGACCAGCCACGACATGACCGACAACAGGCCCAGCCGCATGACCAGCGCCAGGCTCAGGCCAAGAATGCGCGCGCGGTCGCGTTGCGACGGCGGCAACTTGTCTGCCAGGATGGCGATGAAAATCAGGTTATCGATTCCCAGGACGATCTCAAGGACGACCAGGGTAAGCAAGCCGACCCACGCAGCAGGGTCCAGCAGCCACTCCATCAGGAGCTCCAGAAGTTACACGACCGGTAATCGTACCCGGAAAATGCGTGACACGCCGGTGACACGGCTCGTGCGCATGGCTTACGGCGGACGATCCGGCAGCGCCTCGCGCGCTCGCGCCCCCCGTCCCACGCCCGGCCGCAGGCGCTGGCGCCGCCATGAAAAAAACCGGCAATCGGCCGGTTTTTTTCATGGGCACGGCTGCCAGGCGTCAGGCGGCCGGCGCCGGATTCAGCGCGGTCAGCATCTGCGTGAAGATCTTCGGGCTGGCGGCCAGCACATTGCCCGAATCCATCCAGCCCTGCTCGCCGTCGAAATCGGCCACCAGGCCGCCGGCTTCCAGCACCATCAGGCTGCCTGCCGCCAGGTCCCAGGGCTTGAGGCCCACGCCGCAGAAGCCATCCAGGCGGCCGCAGGCCACGTAGGCCAGGTCCAGCACGGTGGCGCCCAGGCGGCGCACGCCGGTGCTGCCTTCGGCCATGGCGCGGAAACGCGCCGAGCCTTGCTCCAGGTCGCCCGAATTGGGCCAATGCGCGCCCAGCAGCGCCTCGTGGTAACGGGTGCGGCCCGAGACGCGCACGCGGCGGTCGTTCAGGAACGTGCCGCTGCCCCGGCTGGCGGTGAACAGTTCGTTGCGCGACGGGTCATAGATGACCGCCTGCGTGACCTGGCCGCGCTGGGTCAGGGCGATCGACACGGCGTAGTTGGGCAGGCCGTGGATGAAGTTGGTGGTGCCGTCCAGGGGATCGATGATCCACTGGAATTCCGCCTGGTCGGGGCCCTGCAGGCCGAACTCCTCGCCCAGGACGGCGTGGTCCGGGTAGGCGGCGCGCAGCGTCTCGACGATGGACTCCTCGGCGGCGCGATCGACTTCCGTGACATAATCGCGCGGCCCCTTGCGAGCCACGCTGAGTCGTTCCAAATCCATGCTGGCACGGTTGATGATGGTGCCGGCACGCCGGGCCGCCTTGATGGCGATGTTGAGCATCGGGTGCATAAAATTCCGTACGTATGCGGTGGGTAGGCCGCTAGCCGCCCTCCCGGATCCGCCGCCCCGACAGGGGAAAACCGGCCTAAAAAACCAGGAAGGCACTAAGCCAAACGTGCCATTTTAAATGACTCAAGCATTTTCACGCGTTCGCTTCATCATGGTGAACCCCAGCCACCCCGGAAACGTCGGTTCGGCGGCCCGCGCCATCAAGACCATGGGCTTCTCCGAACTGGTGCTGGTGGGCCCCAAATTCGCCGATGTCATCCACCAGCCGGAAGCCGTGGCCCTGGCCAGCGGCGCCCTGGACGTGCTGGAAAACGCGCGCATCTACGATACCCTGGAACAGGCGCTGGCGCCCGTGACCCTGGCCTTCGCCCTGACCGCCCGGGTGCGCGACCTCGGCCCCCCGCCCTGCGACATCCGCCAGGCGGCCGAGCTGGCCTGCGCCCACCTGGCGGAAACCGCCGAGGGTTGCGCCGCGGTCGTGCTGGGCACCGAGCGGGCCGGCCTGACCAACGCCCAGATCGGCCTGTGCCACCGCATCTGCCACATTCCCGCCAATCCCGAGTACAGCTCGCTGAACGTGGCCCAGGCGCTGCAACTGGCGGCCTGGGAGCTGCGCTACGCGCTGCTGGTGGATCAGGGCGCCGCCCTGCTGCCCGCTTCGACGGCGCAAACGCCCTCGCGCGGCGCCGAGCCGGCCTCCGGAGAAGCGGTGCAGGCCTTCCTGGCGCACTGGGAAGAGGCGCTGGTGGGCGTGCGATTCCTGGACCCGGCCCATCCCAAGAAGCTGCTGCCGCGCATGCGGCATCTTTTTTCCCGGGCCGCCCTGACGCGGGATGAGGTCGACATGATGCGCGGCGTCTGCACCGCCATGCTGGCCGCGGTCCGCGACAGCGGCACAAAAAAATAGGGACAGGCATAAGCCTGTCCCCGGTCATCGGCCGCCAGCCGGCCTGCGCCGGCGGCACGAAGCCTGCTCAGTCGACCTTGGCGCCCGACGCCTTGACCACCGGCGCCCAGCCTTCCACTTCCGACTTGATGAATTTGCCGAATTCGGCCGGAGTGGTCTTGACGCCCACGGCGCCCAGCTTTTCGAAGCTGGTCTTCACTTCAGGCTTGTCCAGCGCCTTGACCATGGCGGCGTTGAGCTTGTTGATCACTTCCGGCGGCGTGCCGGCCGGCGCGATCAGGCCGAACCAGGACGACACATCGAAGCCGGCGAAGCCCGCTTCCTGCATGGTGGGCAGGTCCGGCGCGCTCTTGGAGCGTTCGGCGGTAGTCACCGCCAGCGCGCGCAGCTTGCCCGATTGCGCGTGCGGCCAGGCCGACGGCATGTTGTCGAACATGAACTGCACCTGGCCGCCGATCAGGTCGGTAATGGCCGGCGCGCTGCCCTTGTAGGGCACGTGCAGCACATCGATGCCGGCCTTCATCTTGAACAGCTCGCCCGCCATGTGGATCGAGGTGCCGCTGCCCGAAGAGGCGAAGGCCAGCTTGCCGGGGTTCTTCTTGGCGTAGTCGACCAGTTCCTGCACCGACTTCACCGGCACTTGCGGATTGACCACCAGGATGTTCGGCACCTTGGCGCCCAGCGCCACCGGCGCGAAATCGCGGGTCAGGTCGAACGACACGTTCTTGTACAGCGTCTGGTTGATGGCGCTGGTGACCGCCACGAACAGCAGCGTGTAACCATCGGGCGCGGCGCGCTGCACCATGTCGGTGGCGATGTTGCTGCCAGCGCCCGGCTTGTTCTCGACCACAAACGACTGGCCCAGGCTCTCGGTGAGTTCCTTGGCCATGATGCGGGCGATCACGTCGGTGGTGCCACCGGCGGAAAAGCCGACCACGATGCGGACGGGTTTGTCGGGATAGGCGGCGTGGGCGGAACCCATGGCGAAAGCGCTTGCGGCGGTAGCCAATAGCGTGGCGGCAAAACGCCGCAGTCCAGGCTTGTGACCGGTCTTCATATAGTCTCCGTGCTGATACTGTCCATCAAATGGACGATTTGAATTATTGGATGGTGCATTCTGATCTATACATGAGCGATGCATCAAGGTAGAGTCCACTCTACGGACGATGGTTTTCCCTCAACCATTCCGCAATAACCCTAAGATTTCAGAGAGTTGCATGCAAGACAGCGATGCCGCGGCCGCAGGCCCACGCACATTGCGGCGCGGATTGGCCGTTCTGGCCGCCCTGCGCGACCAAGGGCCCGACGGGCTCAGCGTGACCGATATCGCCCGCTTGACGGGCATTCAGCGTCCCACCATCTACCGCCTGCTGGCGGCCCTGCTCGACGCGGGCCTGGTGCTGCCGGTGGCGGGCACCAAGAAATACCGCGCCCAGTTGGCGGTGGACCCCGACACCCGCTCGCGCGACCCGCGCGTGCGCCAGTTGCTGCCGGTGCTGCGGCGGCTGGCGGACCGCACCGGCGATGCCGTGTTCCTGGTGGTGCGCGACGAAGACGATTCCATCAGCCTGCACCGCGAGATCGGCAGCTATCCGGTGCAGATCCTGGCGACCTACGCCGGCAAGCGCCAGCCGCTGGGCGTGGGTTCGGGCGGCATGGCGCTGCTGGCGGCGCTGCCCGATGACGTCGCCCGCGGCATCGTCGAGCGCAACTCCAGCCGCCTGGACGAGTACGGCGGCATGACGCCGCAGGAAATGTTCCGCCTGATCGAGAACACCCGCGCGCGCGGCTATTCGGTGGTGGGCAACCATGCCGTGCGCGGCGCGCTCGGCGTGGGCTGCGCCCTGCTGGACGCGCATGGCGCGCCGCTGCTGGCGGTCAGCGTCACGGCCATCATCGATCGCATGCCGGCGCAGCGCCAGCGCGAAATCGCCGGCTGGATCAAGGCCGAGCTGGCGCGGCTGGCGATGCAGGCCTGAGCGGGCGCCGGGCCGACGCGGCGGGCGCCGCTTGCGGGCCCGGGACCGTCCCGCGCAGTCGAAAGAACGGGCGTCCGCCTTGGCTGGCGCGACGCCCGTGCGCTTGCCGGCGCCAGGCCGGCATTCAGGCCGCGGCGTTGGCCTTCGGGTTCTGGATCTCGCGCAGCGGGATCGGCGCCTGGAAGCCGGCGGCCTCCAGCGAGCTGCGGATCTGGTGGTACAAGTCCCAGCGCAAGTCCCAGTATTTGGCCGCCTCGGCCCATACCCGCACATTCACGACCACGCCGTTTTCCTTGTAGTCGACCACCTTGACCATGGGTTGCGGATCTTGCATGGCATTGGGATTGGCCGCGACGATCTGCTGCAGCTTGGACACCACCGCGTTCAGATCATCGCCATAGCGCACCGGCACCGGGATATCCAGGCGGCGCGTCTTGTTGCGGCTGTAGTTGGTGATGGTGGCGTTCCAGACGGTGCTGTTGGGCAGCGTCAGGTGAATGCCATCGACCTGCACCAACCGCGTCAGGAACAGGCCGACTTCTTCCACCGTGCCCTCGGCGCCCGTGCTCAGGCCCACGTATTCCCCGGCGCGCACCGGCCGCAGGATCAGCAGCATGATGCCGGCGGCGATATTCTGCAGCGTGCCCTGCAAGGCCAGGCCCACGGCCAGGCCGGCGGCGCCGAGCACCGCGATCAGGCTGGCGGTTTGCACGCCAAAGCGCGCCAGCACCGCGATCAGCGTGAAAATGCGCACCGTCCAGACCACGGTGCTGTAGAACATCGGCACGATGGTCGGATCGATCTTGCTGGAGCGTGTGGCGATACGCCGCACCCAGCGCCCCAGCAATGCCGAGACCCACCAGCCGATGATCAGGATCAGCAAGGCCACCAGCAGATTGATGCCCAGATCCACCAGCCTGGGGGCCCAGGTACTGAATTCCTTCAAGGCGTCTTCCATCGTTGTTGCTCCCTCTTGCAAAACAGACAACCGAAAACTTTATCAGATGCGTCCCCAGGATTGGGCCGCGCCGAGGGCGTCGGAATGTCAGGCTTTGTAAGACGCGGCGCGGGCGACCCGGCGGAAATGGTTGTCCCAGGAACGCTCGCGCGAGGGCGACAGCAGCGGCCGCTCGCCGCCCGCCGCATCGGTGCGCAACATCGCGCCCAGGCCGCTGCTGACGAGAAAGCCGGCGCCGGTGGCGGGCGCCACGCCGCAGCCATCGGCCAGCCGGGTTTCGCCCAGCCAACGTCCGCTGGCGGCATCCCAGTACAGCACCCGCCCGCCCACCGGACTGGACGTGGCGATCACCGCGCCGGCCGCGTCCGCCGCCACCGAGCCGACGTAGTTGCGCATCTCGCGCAAGGTGGCGGCCGGTCCGCTGAACAGTTCCGGCTGCGCGCCGCGTCGGTGGCGACCGACCAGCGCCGGCCGGTCGCCGGCCGGTCCCATGTACTGGCAGCCGAACCAGACGCTGCCGTCGCCCGCCAGCGCCAGATGGCGGATCGACAGGCGATGCAGCGCGGGCGCCAGCTCGACGCGCTCCAGCAACGCGCCGCTAGCCGCGTCCAGATACGCCAGCGATGGCCGCATGGTGTCCAGATTGAGTTCCAGCTTGCCGTAGTCCGGATGCGTCAGGATGCCGCCATTGGCCACGCACAGCGTCTTGCCGTCCGGCATCAGCACCACTTCGTGCGGGCCGATGCCGCCGCTGTCGAATTCGCCGATGCGGCGATAGCCGCCGCCCGGTGTCGCGTCGTAGATGCCGAGCACGCCGCGCCCGCCGTCGAAATCGTTCTCGGTGGCGGCCAGCAGGCGGGCGCCGTCGAAATAGGCGCCATGGCCGAAGAAATGGCGGTCTTCGGGCAAAGGCAGCGCAAGCGGCGCGCGCGTGCCGCGCAGGTCGAACGCCAGGGCGAAAAAGCCCGGCTGGCGGCCGAACACCACGGCGCGCTCGGAGGCCGCGTCGATCGCGAAACTGTGGCCGCGCGCCGGCATCGGCACCACCCGCCGGTCCTGGCCGGCGCCGTCCAGCACCACCGCTTCGTCGCGGCCGCCGCGCTGGCGCGCCGCCAGATAGCGGGCGCGCGTGTCGTCATCGGCGGCGGCTCGCGCCAGGCCCGGCCAGGCCAGCGCCGCGCCCAGCGCGCCGCCTCTGGCCAGCAACGCGCGCCGCGCGGGGCGCGGCGGCGAGCGGCTGCCGTCAGTCGCCATCGAGCGCATTGAAGCCGATAGTCACGCCCAGCGCCGGCGCCAGGTCCTGGTCGACGATCGCCTTGGCGTTCTTGAGCGTCAAGGCCGCCAGTCCCAGCAGGCGGCGCCCTTCGGTGTCGGTCAGCGCCTGCTCCAGCGGCGCCGGCACCTCGCGCAGCGTGCGCGCCGCGCTGCGCAGTTCGCCCAGCACCGCCTGCGCCATCCAGTCCTCGCCCTTGGGCAGCGCATAGCCGCCGGCCGTGTAGAACGCCGCCAGGCCATCCAGGCCGGCGGCCAGCGTGCGCATCGACAGGCCGCTGCGCCAGAACGCGGCGCGCCTGGGCCGGGCGTCGTCTGCTGCCGCGCCCAGCACGGGCAGCAGCTTCACGTCGCGCGCCAATTGCAGGCCGGTGGACAGCGCCTTCATGGCTTCAGCCGCCACTTCCTGCGGATCGCGGTAGAGATCATTGTCCGCCTGCGGCCGCGCGAACTGGCGGCCGAAGCCGGCCTTGCCGTCCCAGGCCTGGGCCACCTCGCGCGAGATCGCTGCGACGTTGGCCGAGACCGCGCGGGCATAGCCGCAGGCATAAGCGAACGTCGGCGCGCCGGTCTGCCGCAGCAGCGCCGGTTCGCCATACAACACATATTCCAGCGCCGGCAGGCCCTGCACCGCCACGCTGCGGCCGGACAGCGCGCCCGGCTTGAGCAGCCCGGCATCCTGCGCCGCGATCACGGCCTGCACCTGCCGTGGCATCACGCCGCGCGTGTCCGGCCAGAACGCCAGGCGTTCGTAGCGGTTGGCCTGCACCAGCGGTCCGAAGCGCAACGGTTCCAGGCGGGCCCAGGCCAGCGCCAGGTCGGCAAAACCGTCCTCGACCGTCCGGGCGCCGGCGGCGTCGGGCTTGGCGCACCACGTGGCCAGCGCGCCTTCCAGCTTGCCGGCGGCCTCGGCCATGCCGGCGGCGGCCGGCCGGGCGTAGCCCTGCGCCAGCCGCTCGCCCAGGTCGGCGGGCAAGCCGGCCGCGCCGGCGGACAAGGACCAGGCCAGCGTCAGCGCGGCGGCCAGGCCTCTGGCGGGCGCGCTGCGGCGGATAGCGGTGAGCGTCATTACAGCGACTCCAGGAAACGGATCAGGTCGGCGCGTTCTTCGGGTGTCATCGCCACCACGCGGTCGCGCGCCGGCTGGCCGGCGCCGCCGTGCCACAGCACCGCTTCCAGCAGCGTGCGGGCGCGGCCGTCGTGCAGCCAGGTGGCGTTGGGGTTGACGGTCCTGGTCAGGCCGATGCCCCACAGCGGCGGCGTGCGCCATTCACGCCCATTGGCCGAACCGTCGGACACGCCATCGGCCAGATCCTCGCCCATGTCATGCACCAGCATGTCGGTGTACGGCCAGATCAGCTGGAAGCGATGCTCGGCCTGCCTGGCGTTGCGGCTGGTGACGTACTTGGGCACGTGACAGGCCACGCAATTGGCTTCGTAGAACAGCTTCTTGCCGGCCAGCACCCGGGCGTCGTCGGTATCGCGCCGCTGCGGTACCGCCAGGTTGGTGGAATAGGTGGTGACGAAGTCCATCAGCTTGGCCGGCACTTCTTCCGCGCCGAAGCGCGGCTGCGCGCCGTGCGGCATCTGCAGGCATTGCGGCTGCGCCGCGGTGCAGTCGCCGTAGTGCTTGGGAAACAGCGGCGTGGACAGGCCCATGTCGTTGGAGAACGCGGCGGCGCTCTGCTGCGCCACCGTGGGCTGACCGGCTTTCAGGTTGAAGCGGCCCAGCACGCGCTGGCCGGTGCGCGCGTCGGTGACCCAATTGGCCTTGCCGACGATGCCGTCGCGCTTGTCGGCGCCGATATTGGCCAGGATGTCGGCCTCGTGGATCGATTCCAGCAGGCCCAGGCCGATCATCGGCGGCGCCAGGCGCGGCGAGATCTGCGTGTCCTTGCGCATCGGCCCATAGCCCAGGTTGTCGATGCGGTAGGCCGGCTTCATCAGTGTGGCGCTTTCGCCGCCATTGAGCCGGACCGTGACCGGCGTGTAGTCGATTTCCATGCGGCCTTCGGCCGGCAGGCCGGCCACCGCGAAGTTCTGCAACTGCACGCCGTAGACGGGTTCGGGCAGCAATGCGATCTCGCCCGGCGCCAGGCGCGGATGGCCACGGTCGGGCCCTTCCGGCACTGCCAGGCGCAGCAGCAGTGCCACTGCGTCGGGCCGCTCCAGCGGATCGAAGCCCGGCACCGAGCCGCGCCCATCCTTGGTATGACAGGCCTGGCAGGAACGCGCGTTGAACAGCGGCCCGAGGCCGTCGGAAGCCTGCGTGGACGCGGGCGCCGACACCCAGTCCTTGCGGAACAGGCCGTTGCCGACCTGGAATTCCTGGCGCCGCTCGAAGCTCATGTTGGCCGACGGCTGCGAAAAGATGTCGGCGTTGATGAGCTTGTTGGTGGTGGCGGCGCCGGCCTGCATGGTCTCGAAAGCCTCGGCCTTGGAGAAATCGCGGGTGGGCGCAGTGATGGCGCGAACGCGCTCGAGGTCGGCCGCGCTCAGGTCGTCGCGCCCGGCCGGCGCGGAAGCGGCCGCGCAAGAAGCGGCGGCGTGGGCCGACGCCGCCAATACGGCAACGATTACGCGCTTCACTTGAATACGGCGTCGGGTTGGTCCAGGCTGTCGGAACCTTCGATGGCGACCTTGCCCAGTTCCAGCAGCGCAATCACGCGCTCCAGGCTGCGGGTCTGGTCGACCAGGCGGTCGATGGCGGCCTGCACCACCGCGTTGCCTTCCTTGTTGCCGTCCGCGATCATCTGGTCGTAGGTCTCGACCGTTTCGGCGCGCGTCTTCATCGCCTGCATGGCGGCGACGGTGGCGTCCAGCTTGGCGCGCACCTCGGCGTCCAGCTTGGGATCGCGCGCCTTGACCAGCGCCGACAGGCTGGCGCCCTCCAGTTTCTTGCCATCGGGCCGGGTATACGCGCCCAGGTAGACGTTGCGGATGCCGATCTGGTTGTAGAAGTGCGAGTTATGGGTATTGTCCGAGAAGCAGTCGTGCTCTTCCTCGGGATCATGCAGCATCAGGCCGAGCTTCATGCGCTCGCCGGCCAGCTCGCCGTACGACAGGCTGCCCACGCCGGTCAGCATCGCCACCAGGCCGGCCTTGGGATCTTCCTGCACCGCCTTGCGCGCGGCGCCGTCCTGCCGCCAGTTGCCAACCATCTCTTCCAGGTCGCTCACCAGCAGATCGGTCACAGCCTTCAGGTAGGCGATGCGGCGTTCGCAGTGGCCGCCGGTGCATTGCTTGACGTCGAAGTCGGTATACGGGCGGTTGCCCGCGTGACGCTCCTGCGGCGAGCCCTTGCGCGCGGCCGGCGCCGGACCGGAACCATTCAGGTCCTGGCCCCACAGCAGGAATTCGATGGCGTGGTAGCCGGTGGCGACGTTGGCCTCGTTGCCGTCGGCCTCGTGCAGCACTTCGGATAGCAGCTTGGGCGTGATCTGGCTGACATCGATGGTCTTGCCGCCCACCGAGATCGTGGAATTGGCGATGACGTTGACCGCATAGTAGGCGTTTTCGTCGTTCTCGGTGCCATAGGAAGCATCGACATAGTCGATCAGGCCTTCGTCCAGCGGCCAGGCGTTCACGCGCCCTTCCCAATCGTCGACGATGGGGTTGCCGAAGCGGAACGCCTCGGTCTGCTGATACGGCACGCGCGCGTCCAGCCAGGCCTGGCGCGCGGCCTTGAGCGTCTGTTCGCTGGGCTTGGCCACCAGGGCGTCGATGGCCTCGCGCAAGGTCTTGGCCGAGCGCAGCGCGTCTTCGTAGCCGGCCAGCGCCAGATCCGAATAGTTGGCGACCACGGCCTTGGGCTCCACCGCCGCATGAGCCGTTCCGCCGAACACCGCGGCGGCCAGCGCCACCCCCAACAACAACTTGCGCATCACTTTCTCCCGTAATTCGGACAAAATCCGCCCCGCGGCAGTCCCGTCCACACTGAATTTTGTAGATGCGAGTGTAAACAATTTTCGTTTGTTATTCAGAATAAAGTCAGCTACCTGACGTTTTTCCGAATAAAAAAGGAAGCCCCCCTGCCGCGGCCGCCATCCGCCCGCGGTCTGCGCTGCCGCAAGCCCGGGCGCGGAAAAAGGCCCGGGCGAACCCGGGCCGATGAGGGCAAGGCCGGCAGCGCGTTCAGCGTTGCAGCGGCGCCTTGGCGGTCTCGCGCGCGGCCAGCACCGAGATGGCGGTCACCGCCAATGCGGCCACCACGTACAGCGACACCGCCACGGTCGAGTTCCATGACTTGAACAGGCTGGCGATGATCAGCGGGGCGAAACCGCCGCCGACGATGCCGGCCAGCGTGTAGGCCAGCGACGCGCCGGCGTAGCGCACCCGCCCCGGGAATTGCTCCGTGACGAAGGCGGCCTGCGGTCCGTACATCATCGCGTGGATCAACAGGCCCACCACCACCGCGGCGCAGATGGCCACGGGCTGCGCGCTGTCCATCAGTGTGAAGAACACGAAGGCCCAGACCATGCCCAGCAGCGCGCCCGCCAGGTAGACCGGGCGCCGCCCGATCAGGTCCGACAGGTGGCCGAACACCGGCACCGCAATGGCGTTGAGCGCCGCGCCCAGCATGGTGGCGCCCAGCGCCAGCGGCCGCGGCAGGCGCAGCACCGTGGTCACGTAGGTCAGCGTGAACACCACCACCAGCGCATACAGCACGTCCGAACCGATGCGCGCACCGCCGGCCACCAGCAGCTGGCGCCAGTGTTGCACCAGCACGTCCCTGACCGGGGCATTGGCGGTCTCGCGCTTCTGTTCCATGTCGCGGAACACCGGCGTTTCCTCGACGCCGCGGCGCAGCCACAGGCCGAACAGCACCAGCGCCACGCTCGACACGAACGGCAGGCGCCAGCCCCAGGCCTGGAACTGCTCCGGCGTAAGCCACAGCGAGACCAGGGCGATGAAGCCGGTGCCGATCAGCGTGCCGCACGACGGCCCGACCTGCGTGAAGGACGCATTGCGGCCGCGCTGGTCGGGCTTGCCGTGTTCCATCGACAGCAGCACCGCGCCGGCCCATTCGCCGCCCAGCGCCACGCCTTGGACAAAGCGCAGCGCCACCAACGCGGCCGGCGCCCACACGCCCCACTGCGCGTAGGTCGGCAGCATGCCCATCAGGCCGGTCGACAGCCCCATGATGACGAGCGTGGCCACCAGCACGAACTTGCGGCCCAGGCGGTCGCCCAGGTGGCCGAATACGAAACCGCCCAGCGGCCGCGAGACATAGCCGACCGCATAGGTCGAGAACGCCAGGATGGTGCCCGTCAGCGGGTCGAACGACGGAAAGAAGATGGCGTTGAAGACCAGCGCCGCCATCAGGTTGTAGACCGTGAAGTCGTACCATTCCAGCGTGGTGCCGACCGAACTGGCCAGCGCCAGCTTCTTCATCTTGCCGGACGACGCGCCGCCGTGCGCGGCGGCCGGCGCGTGCAACGTGTTCTCAGTCATTTGATTACCCCTGTCCCGTGTACATGGCGTTGCTTGTCTTGGCGCGGTTCAGCGCAGGTCGGCAGCGGCCAGCTTCCAGCCCAGCGCCAGCAGCCAGTTGTCGGCGGCCCGCGTGCCGAACGCGGCGGCGGCCTGTTCGCCCAGGGCGCGCGCGGCGGCGGCGGAACCGGCCTCGATCACGAACAGCGGATCGAGGCGGCGGTTTGCCATCGATTCTCGCGGCAAGGGGCCGCTGAGCGCCGTATCCGGCGCCAGCAAATAGGACTGGACGAAACCCTCTGACCGCGCCAGGGCGCCACCGCTCTCGGCAGCGCGCGCCGTCAGGCCCGCCGCGTCGCCGCCGTACACCAGCGGCAGCACCGCGATGTGGCTGCCGCTGCCGAAACCCGTCACGGCCTGCACCGCGCACACACGGCGCATCGGGTCGCGCATGCGATCCAGGTTGGTCACCGACCACGGCGTCTGGCGCTCGAAGGCGGCGCGGTAATCCGCGCTGGTGAAGGCGCCCAGCGATTGCGTGCGGTACAGCCCCAGGTACTTGCGGCCGCCGGACAGCGACACATAGCGCGCGCCAGACAGGAAGCCGGGGATGCGCACGCGCTCCTCGACGTGCTCGCGGTCGTACCAGCGGTTGAAATCGGTCTCGAAGGCGGGATCGACGTCGCAGGCAACGAACAGCATGCCGTTGGGCGTGGCGGAAGCGGTGGTTTGGCTCATGGAAAGAAAACGTCCCTTCGATAACGGAAGGGACTCATCTTCGGCCGGCCGGGCCAGGTCCGCCAAACGAGTAATTTTTCGCGGCGGCAACAGAATTACTGAAAGCCGACCTAGGGATAACGCTATTGCGCCGACGCGAATGTTGGCGGCGTGACCGACGCGGTGTACTGGTCCGACGCGCGGCAGGCCAGCTCGGCCACCAGCCGGATCGCCTCCGAGCCGGCGCCTTCCAGGTAACTCACCACCAGCAACTGCGGCGGCACCGGCACGTCGCAGCGGATCATCTGCACCTCGCCGCGCGCCACGTATTCGTAGATCGGCGGCAGCGGCACCAGGGCACGGCCGAAGCCGCTGCGCACGAGCCGCGCCAGCGCCGACATCGAACTGACGCAATGCACCTTGCCCAGCGGCAGGCCGGCCTCGCGGAACAGCCCTTTCAACGCCTCATGCGGCTGCGAACCGGGACTCATGGTCAACACCGGCTCGCTCAGCAACTGCTGCACCGTCAGCGCCTCGTCATCGCCGGCGGGGCCGACCCAGCCCATCTCCATCGGCAGGCACGGCGTGCTGATGATGCCAGTGTCGGTCAACAGATCGGTCTGCAAGGCGATATCCAGCGTACCCTCGCGCAGGCCGCGATGCAACGCGCGCGTGGTCTCCGAGGTCAGCCGCACCTCGATGCCCGGATAGGTCGAGCGCAGATTGGTCAGGAAACCGATCAGCCAGGTATGCACCACCGTCTCGATGGCGCCGATGCGCACCAGGCCGAACACCTCGTCGCCGGTGCGGCCCAGCGACAGGATCTGCTGGCGCAACTGCAACAGGCGTTCGCCATAGTCGAGCAGGCGCGTGCCCACCGCCGTCAGCCGCAACTCCTTGGCATCGCGCTCGAACAGGCGCGCGCCGATGTCTTCCTCGAGCGAGGCGATGCGGTTGGCCACCGCCGCCTGGGTGATGTGCAGGCGGTCGCTGGCCGCACGGAAACTGCCCAGCCGGGCCGACCACAGAAATGCTTCGACAAAACGGGTATTCATATCGACGCCGCAGCGCGCCCTTCTTCCTTGAATGGCGGAGCGGCAGGCCCCGGCCTGCGCACATCCTAACGCCTGGCGGGGCCGGCGCGCCATGACGGGCCGCGCGCCCTGCCGCGGTGCCGCATGCACCAGCATGGTTCACGCGCTGCGCCATGATCGCCCCGCCATGGCGAAAAACCGGGCTTTTCAAGGTTGGCACGAGTCTTGCTTGATGACTGGTATGCAAGCTTGTCTACAAGCGCCCGTCCCTTTTCCGACCAGGAGTCCCACATGACCCAACGCCCCGCGCCCTTCGCTTTCAACGCCACCCGCCGCCGGCTGATGCAGGGCGCCGCGCTGGGCGCCGCCACGCTGGCCGCGCCGGCCCTGGTGCGGGCGCAGTCGGGTCCGGTCATCCGCATCGGTTACTGGCCGGTCGCCGCCGGCCTGCCGTTCTACGCGGCCATCGAGAAAGGCTACTTCAAGGAAGCCGGTCTGAACGTCGAGGCCCTCAAGTTCGCCGGCGCCCAGCAGGTCATGGAAGCCATGCTGGCGGGCCGCGCCGACGGCAGCGCCAACGGCACCGGCTCGGCCAACCTCGCCATCGGCGAAATCGCCTCGCCCGGCCTGTTCAAGATATTCGCCTCGAACCCCAGCAATGCCAAGAACGTGCTGGACGAGTTCATCGTCGCCAAAGACAGTCCCATCAAATCCATCGCAGACCTCAAGGGGAAAAAGGTCGGTTCTGGTCCCGGCATCCAGAATTCCACGCTGGCCAAAGCAGTACTGGAGCGCGCCGGCGCAACCGGGGCGACCGTGGTCGAGCTGGCGATCAGCCAGCACGTAGCCGCGGTCGCCGCCGGCCAGTTGGACGCCTGCTACACACTCGAGCCCACCGGCACGGTCGGCCGCCTGAACGGCACCACCCGCGTGCTCGAAGCCGGGGTCATCGCCAAGTACGTGCTGGGCGACCCGATGGCGCCGTGGTTCGGCGGCTCGGCCTCGCTGACCACCGCGTTCCTGAAGAAGCACCCCGAGGAAAGCAAGAAATTCATCGCCGCCTACGCCCGCGGCATCGAACTGATCCGCACCAAGCCAGACGAAGCGCGTCCCTTCATGAAGGGCTACACCGCCATCGAAGGCCCCATGACCGAAGCCGTGCCGCTGGCCGCCTACACGCTCTACAACGAGTTCCAGCCCAGCGACATCCAGTATTTCCAGAAATTCTTCGACCTGTTCACCGACAAGGGCATCTTCGCGCAGAAGGTGGATGTGGCCTCGATGCTGTACAAGGGCTGAGCCATGGACGCGACCAACGCAAGCCGCGCTGGCGCGGCGGCCGCCACGGCAACCGCCGGCGCGCCGCCCGCCTCGCGCCCGCCCCGCAAATGGACCGCGGCGCGCCTGCTGCCGCTGATCGGCCCGCTGGCGCTGTACGTGGTGTGGGACCTGGTGGTGCGACTGCAGCTGGTCAGCCCGGTGCTGCTGCCCACGCCCGGCGCCACGCTGGTGGCCCTGGCCAAGGGCATGGCCGGCGGCCCGCTGCTGGGCGACTTCCTGTCCTCCGTCAACCGCACGCTGCAGGCCTTCGTCATCGCCGGCGTGATCGGCGTGCCGCTGGGCGTGCTGCTGGGCAGCAACGAAAAGGCCTACCGCAGCGTCGAGTTCCTGGTGGACTTCTTCCGCTCGACGCCGTCGTCGGCGCTGATCCCGCTGTTCCTGATGATCTTCGGCGTGACCGACATGAACAAGATCGCCATCGCCGCCTTCGCCGCGGTGCTGGTGATCCTGTTCAACAGCGCCTACGGCGTCATCAACGCGCGCAAGCAGCGCGTGATGGCGGCGCGGGTGATGGGCGCCTCGCGCTGGCAGATCTTCAAGGACGTGCTGATCTGGGAAAGCCTGCAGCCCACCTTCGTCGGCCTGCGCAGCGGCGTGTCGATGGCGCTGGTCATCGTGATCGTGGCCGAGATGTTCATCGGCTCGGACAGCGGGCTGGGCAACCGCATCATCAATGCCCAGCAGGTGCTGAACGTGCGCGATATGTACGCCTCGATCCTGGCCGCCGGCGCGCTCGGCTATGTCCTCAACATTCTGTTCCTGGTGCTGGAAAAGCGCGTGGTCCATTGGAGCGGCCGCTAATCATGTCCACCGTCATCAACCCCGTCATCGCCCCCGCCCCCACGCCCGCGCCGTTCCGGCCGGGTCCGGCGGGCACCCACATCACCATCCGCGGCCTGACCAAGTATTTCGCCGGCTGGCCGCTGTATGAGGACTTCAACCTCGACATCCCCAAGGGCAAGATCGTCTCGGTGTTCGGCCCCAACGGCTGCGGCAAGTCGACGCTGATCAACATGATCGCGGGCCTGATTCCCATCGATGCCGGCGAGATTCTGTTCGACGGCAAATCGCTGGCGCAGACCAAGATCGGCTACGTCTTCCAGAACTACCGCGAGGCCATGTTCCCGTGGCTGCGCACCATCGACAACATCGCCTACCCGCTGCGCCTGGAAGGCCGCAGCAAGGCCGAGGTCGATGCGCGCGTGGAGGAGCTGGTGGCCTCGTTCGACGTCAAGTTCGACCTCAAGCGCTATCCCTACGAACTGTCGGGCGGCCAGCAGCAGACCGCGTCCATCATGCGCGCCCTGGCCCCGGGACCCGAGGTGCTGTTCCTGGACGAACCGTTCTCGGCGCTGGATTTCGAGATGACGTTGTTCATCCGCGAAAAACTGCAGGAGGTCTTCATGCAGACCGGCACCACCATGCTGCTGGTGTCGCATGACCTGGAAGAAGCCGTGTACCTGGCCGACCAGGTGCTGCTGCTGACCAAGCGCCCCACGCGCGTGGCCGAGATACTGGACTACGGCGACGCCCGTCCGCGCACGGTCGAGACGCTGTCCGAGCCCAGCTTCATCGGCATGAAGAAACTGAGCCTGGAGATCTTCCAGCGCGAGGTGCGCCGGTAACCCCCGCGCGCCGCCGCCGTCCGTCTTAAACATTCCCGCCGGGAGCCCCGCCATGACCCAGGAAACCATCGACCAATACGTACGCAGCGCGCTGGCGCTGGCCGGCTACGCCCTGCGTGAACCGGCCGCGGCCGAAGTGGCGCAGCAATTCAGCCGCATCCACGACATTGCCTCGACCTTCATCGACGAGGCGCTGCCGCTGGAGCTGGAATCGGCCTCGGTGTTCCGCCCGTGAACAGCGCCCTGCTCGACCTCGCGCGGCAAATCCGCAACGGCGAACGCAGCGCATCGGCGGTGCTCGAAGCCACGCTGGCGCGCATCCGCACGGCCGATGCGCGCTACAACTGCTTCACCAGCCTCACCGAAGCCCGTGCGCGGCAGGAAGCCGCCGCCATCGACGCGCGCCGCGCCCGCGGCGAGGCGCTGCCGCCGCTGGCCGGCGTGCCCTACGCCGTCAAGAACCTGTTCGACACCGCTGATGAAGTGACGCTGGCCGGCGGCCGCGTCAACGCCGCCAATCCCCCCGCGCGGCGCGACGCCACGCTGGTGGCGCGTCTGCGCGAAGCCGGCGCGGTGCTGGTGGGCGCGCTCAACATGGACGAGCATGCCTACGGCTTCACCACCGAGAACTCGCACTACGGCGCTTGCCACAACCCGCACGACCTCGCCCGCATCGCCGGCGGCTCCTCGGGCGGCAGCGCCGCCGCGGTGGCCGGCGGCCTGGTGCCGCTGACACTGGGCTCGGACACCAACGGCTCGATCCGGGTGCCGGCCTCGCTATGCGGCGTCTTCGGCCTGAAGCCGACCTTCGGCCGCCTGCCCCGCACCGGTTCGTTCCCCTTTGTCGGCAGCCTCGATCACCTCGGCCCGTTCGCGGCCGACGCGGCCGGCCTGGCCGCGGCCTACGACCTCCTGCAAGGCCCCGATCCCGAGGATGTGGCCTGCGGCCAGCGGCCGCTCGAGCCTGTGCTGGCGGAGCTGGCCTCGGCGCGGCCGCTGCGCGTGGCGGTGCTGGGCGGCTACTTCGCCCACTGGGCCGGTCCCGAGGCGCGCCAGGCGGTGCAGATGGCGGCGCGCGCGCTCGACGCCAGCGCCACCGTCGAACTGGCCAGCGCCGCGCAGGCACGCGCCGCCGCGTTCGTGATCACCGCGGCCGAAAGCGGCGCGCTGCATCGCCGCCGCCTGGTCACCCATTACGACTACTACGAGCCGCATTCGCGCGACCGCCTGGTCGCCGGCAGCCTGGTGCCCGCCGCCTGGGTGCAGCAGGCGCAGCGGGTACGCCAGCGCGCTTACCATGAAGCGCAGGCGCTGTTCGCCGACTACGACGTATTGATCGCCCCGGCCACGCCGGTGCCCGCCACCGCCATCGGCACCCAGAGCCTGACGCTGGCCGGCCAGACGCTGCCCGCGCGCGCCAGCATGGGTTT
>LXNH01000073.1_pt1 | contig 21419 bp, 16 predicted proteins | sample 809111 | NCBI WGS metagenome assembly LXNH01 (sample SAMN04870528, study PRJNA318959) | seawater metagenome | biome: 00002010; material: water; isolation source: marine seawater | place: Greece: Milos, Mediterranean Sea | collected 2013-05-29 | depth 5-7 m
GGCCGTAGGCGGTCGCGTGATACGTGCCGTGGGAAGGCAGGAACTGGTAGGTGCTGCCGCCGCGGTCCTGCTGATAGTTGGCCAGCAGGGTCAACGACGTGCGCGCCGACGGCCGCCAGGTCAGGCTGGGCGCCAGCATCACGCGGTTCAGTTCCACGTAGTCGACCTGGGTGTCGGCGTGATAGGCGGTGCCCACCACGCGGTACAGCCATTCGCCAGAGTCGCCCATCGGTCCGCTGACGTCGGCGTTCAGGCGGGCCAGGCCGTCGGTGTCGGTGCCGACTCCGATCTCGCCGCGCGCGTAATCGGTGGGCCGCTTGCTCACCACGTTGACGAGCCCGCCCGGCGCGATCCGGCCGTACAGCACCGATGAGGGGCCGCGCAGCACTTCGACCCGATCCAGGCCGAAGCCGTCGAACTGGGTGGCCGAGGCGGTCGCGCCGCTGCTGCTGCCCGGCGGACGCAGGCCGTCCAGGTAGAGGTTGTTGGCGAAGCTGCCCGTGCGGAAGCCGCGCACGGAAATCTCGTCGACGCGGCTGTCCACGCCATACGAGCCTACCGAGACGCCGGCGCTGTAGCGCAGGGCTTCGGCGGTGTTCTTCGCGCCGATCATGTCCATCAGCTCGCGGTTGACCACGGACACGGATTGCGCGGTCTCGATGAGTGGCGTGGCGGTCTTGGTGCCCAGGCTGCTGTCCAGCGCCAGCGGGCCGATGTCGCCCATGCCCTGGCCGGACACCGTCACGCTGGGCAGTATGGCTGTGCCCGCGCCCACGGGCTCGGGCGCGCGTTCGATGCGGTAGCCCTCGCCATTGGCGTTGGGCACGGCCCGCAGCTTGCTGCCGCGTAGCAACTGTCGCAGCGCGTCCGCCACCGATCCCCGCAGACGCATGGCCGGCGCCTGTTTGCCGGCAGTGAGCGGCGGGGCGCTGATGATGGTCACGCGGGCGGCCTGGCCCAGGCGCAGGAGCGCGTCCTGCAAGGACAGCGCTGGCAGCGTGATATCCACCGGGGCGTTTTCCGCTGCCCGCGCAGGCGGCGTCGCGGCGAGCGCGGCGGCGCACAGAAGCAGGCAAAGCGCGGCTGGCTTGAAGCGGCGGATCCGGCCGCCGTCAGGAGAGAGTCGTTGGGACATCGGTATGGGTTCTTCGGTTGGGGCCCGCGCAGCGGGCTTCAACTTGTCCTAACGAGCGGGCGTCGGGAACCTGCCGGATATTTACATGTTGTTTCAGAATCAGGCCGGTTCGACACGGACCCAGTAGCGCGTGCGATACCGCACCCGCAGGCCCAACGTGACGGCCAGCGCCTCCAGGACCTGGTCCGTATCCTGGAGGCGGAAACTGCCGTTCACGCGCAGGGCGGCCACGCGCGCGTCGCATTGGACCAGGCCCGGCCGATAGCGCGCCAGTTCCGCGAGAAACGCCGCCAGCGGCATATCGTCGGCGATCAGCATGCCGTGCACCCAGGCGAACTCGCGCCCGGCCCAACCGGCCTCGTCTTCGATGCGGTGCGCCGAGAAGCGGCGCACGTCGCCTGCGCGCAGGTTCAGGCTGAGATCGCCTCGGGTGGTGAGGACGGCCTCTCCCGCATCGAGCGCCACGCGCGTCAGCGGGCCTTGCGCGCGCACCGCCAGGTGCGCGCGCGTCGGCACGATGCAGCCGCCGCGGGTCAGCACGCGCAGCGCCGAGTCAGCGGCGCGGGTGTCCAGCATGATCTCGCCGTCGTGCAGTTCGATGTCCAGGCCGCGTTCGTCCTGCCTCAGGTCCAGCGCGGTGCCGGTGTTCATCATCAACGCCACATTGTCGTTTAGCGCCAGGTTGCGCTGTTCGCCGGTTGCGCTGCGGTAGGCCGCGAACCAGCCGGCTCCCTGTGCCTGGCGATAGAGCAGCGGGCTGCCCATCGCGATCCCGGCGCCGGCCGCCAGCAGCTTGAGCGTGCGCCGGCGCGCGTGGCGAAAGTCGATGGCCCCGAGCGCGGCGGCAGCGGCGTCGCCGCTCGCGGGCACGGCATCCTGCAGCAGCGCGAAGCGCCGCCAGACCTTGGCGTGCGAGGGCGACGCTTCGTACCAGCGCTGCCAAGCCTGCCGCGTGGCGGCGCTGCCGTCCTGTTCCAGGCGCACCAGCCAGCCGGCGGCCTGCGCGACCACGTCGGGCTGGCGCCTAGACATCGAGCGCGTGATAAAGGCGTTGCCAACCCTGGACCATGTCTTTCTGCACCACGTTGACCGTGATGTGCAGACGGCTCGCGATCGCCTCGTAGGACAGGCCCTGGAGGCGCGCCAGCAGGAACACTTCGCGCATGCGCCGCGGCATGCGGTCCAGCACCGCGCACACGGCCAGCAGTTGCTGCGACACCTGGGCCAGCATTTCGGGCGACGGGGAGAGCGGCTCGGGCTGTTGTGCCAGCGCGGCCAGGTAAGCAGCCTCCAGTTCGCGGCGCCGGTGGCGGTCGATCAGCAGGCGGCGGGCGATGGTGGCCAGGTAGCCGCGGTTCCAGCCGCGCGATTCCAGGTAGGTCTGGCGCAGCAGGCGTTCGAAGGTGTCCTGCACCAGGTCCCAGGCGTCGGCCGGGTGTCCGCCCGTCTGGCGCCGCATGAAGGCGAACAGCCAGGCGTGGTGTTCGCGGTACATCGACGCGACCAGGTTGGGATCGGCCGCCGCAGGATTTGAGGGCGCTTGCACGATGATGAAAAAGATTTGCGAATAGGAATCAGACGCAATTCTATATTTAGCGTGCCTGCCTGGAAAGCGGGCCAGGGCCGGATGTCCACGGGGGAAGAGGAATGGGGGCGGCAAGGACGCGCAAGCGCGGGCCGACGGAGGCGTGCGATGGTGCCCGAGACCGGAATCGAACCGGTACGGCCTTGCGGCCGAGGGATTTTCGTACCACTTCGGCTTTCGCCGCCGGCGCGCGGGGCGCCGTTCGTGGTCTGGAGCACGCCTTCACCTTAGCCTTGCGGCCTTAGGTGCCCGCCGTCTGCTCTCTACACCTTCCCGGTTCTCGCGAACCGGGCTTGGCTCGGCGTTGGCTCGGAACGGGTCCAGGGCATTCGCCGAGTTTGACGGGCTACACCTCTGGAGTTTCCTCCGGAGGGCTCAAATGGATTCAAGTCCCTTGTGTCTACCAATTTCACCACTCGGGCATTGCGGACCCCGCTGGCGGGGCGGCAATGGGATACCGGGTGAACCGCGCGGGCGCGGCATGGGTATCCAGCGGCCGTGACTATACCACTGCAGCCGGGCGTCTCACGCCCGGCCAGGGGCTGGCCGGCGGAAATCAGCCGCTGAAACGCACGGTCTGGCGCGCGCGTTCATCCACCTCCAACGTGAAGATGTCGGGCCGCGCGTAGTGGCCCACCACGTCGAAGTCATAGCGGGCGCGCACCAGGTCGTCGACATCGACAGAGGCGGTCAACAGGCCGGTCTGGCCATGCAGCGGGCCGGCCAGCACGTCGCCCAGCGGGCCGACGATGAGCGAGCCGCCATTGATGAGCGGGCGTTGCGGCGCCCAGCCAGGCACCTCCACGCCCAGTTCCGCGGGCGCAGGCTGTACCTGGCAGGCGCTGATGACGAAGCAGCGCCCTTCGTGGGCGATGTGGCGCATCGAGCATTGCCAGATGTCGCGTTCGTCGACGGTGGGCGCGCACCAGATCTGCACGCCCTTGGCGTACATGGCGGTGCGCAGCAGCGGCATGTGGTTTTCCCAGCAGATGGCGCCGCCGATGCGGCCGGCTGGCGTTTCCAGGACGGGTAGGGTGGAGCCGTCGCCCTGGCCCCAGATCAGGCGTTCGGTGCCGGTGGGCATGAGCTTGCGGTGCTTGCCCGCCAGGCCGGTGGCGGGATCGAAGTAGAGGGCGCTGCAATACAGGGTGCTGCCGGCGCGTTCGATCACGCCGATCACCAGGCTGGCGCCGGTGCGGTGCGACAGCCCGGCCAGCGCGTCGGTCTCGGGGCCGGGCACGTCGATGGCGTTCTGGAAGTAGCGGGCGTAGGCCTCGCGCCCTTCGGGCAGGCGATAGCCGAGCCGGGTGCCGAAGATTTCACCCTTGGGGTAGCCGCCCAGCAGGGCTTCGGGCATGACCACCAGCGTGGCGCCGGCATCGATGATCGCGGCCTCGAATGCGAGGATGCGTTCCAGGGTGTGTTCCTTGCCCTCGGGCGAGGCGCCGATCTGCAGTGCGGCGACGGTCTTGGCGGCCATGGGGATTCCTTGCGGGGAAGTGGGATAGGGGTTAGCGGGCGCGCGTGGCGACAGGTTTCAGTGTCGGGGCGCGCCTAAAATCAATCAATCCCATCTGGCAATAAGTGATATGAGTGATATCGATATCGAATCGACCGATCTGAACCTGCTCAAGGTGTTCGAAGCGATCTACGACGAAGGCGGAGCCGGTCGCGCGGCGTTACGGCTGGGCCTGACACAGTCAGCCGTCAGCGCGGCGCTGGCGCGGCTGCGCCTCGTGTATGCCGACCCGCTGTTCGTGCGCACCGGCCGGGGTCTTGCGCCCAGCCGGCGGGCGCGGGAATTGCGCCCGATCATTGGCGAAGCGCTGGACAAATGCCGCCAGAGCCTGTCGCTGGCCCGCCCGGGGGAGGCCGGCTTTGCCGGGCGTTCAGTCACGCTGGGCCTGTCGGACGATTTCGAGATCGCGCTGGGCCGCGAGGCGATCGCGGCGTTGGCCACGGCTGCGCCGGGCCTGCGCCTGATTTTCCGCCAGACCCACAGCCGCCTGGCGGCCGACATGCTAATGGCGCGCGAGGTCGATCTGGTGATCGCGTCCGGCGGCCTGACCGCGCCGGCGCTGCAACGCGTGACCGTGGGGCAGGGCGGCTATGCCTGCCTGGTCGACCCGGCCAGCCTGCCGCAGGATCGGGGCGGGCTGTCGCTGGCGGACTTCACGGCTCGGCCGCACGTGCTGGTTTCATCCGGTGGTTTCATCGGCGTGGTCGATGAAGTGCTGCACGGGCTGGGGTTGAAGCGCCGGGTACTGGCGGCCACCACGCATTTTTCGGCGCTGGCTTTTCTGCTGCGCGGCGGTGATGCGCTCGCCACCCTGCCGACCCATGCCGCGCGCGGGCTGGCGCAGGTCACCGGCCTGCGGCTGCTGCCGTGTCCGGTGGCGATGCCGGGCTATGCCATCGAGATGGGCTGGCGCGCCGACGCGCTGCGTGACGAGGCGGTGGCCGCGGTCCGGCATTGCCTGCTGGGCCTGCTGCAAGGCTATCGCTGGACGGCGGCGCCCGCAGGGGCCTGACACGCCCCTGCCGCAAGGCCGCGCGCCAAGGCGTTGGCGACGCCTACTTGCGGCCGAAAAGTCGGCCGAGTAGGCCCCGCGGCGTGCTGGCTGCCTGCTCGGCCGCCAGGGCCTTGTCCAAGGACAGTTGCTGGTACTGGGGCTTGCCGTTCTGTTGGTAGGCCGCGGCGGCCTGGCGGAAAGCCGCCGCGGATTGCGCATGGCGTTTCATGGCGCCGTAGATCTCGCCACGCGAGAACAAGGCCCAGCTGCGGAATTCGGGGTCCATCGCGATCAGCCGTTCGCACGCGGCCAGCGCGTCGTCGTGACGCTCGGCGGCCAGCAGGGCATTGACGGCGTCGGCCTGCAGCATGCTGTCGTCGGGCCAACGTTGCAGCGCGCGTTCGGCATCCGCGACGGCCTCCGCGCCGCGCCCCAGGTGCGTCAAGGCGTCGATGCGGACGCGGCGCCACTTCAGCCAATCGGGATCCAGCGAGATTGCGACTTCCGACAGGGGCAAGGCCTCACCGTAGCGTTCCAGGCGGTTGAGCATGTCGGCGGCGTTGCCGGGCAGAAAGTCGTTGTCCGGCGCCAGTTCGTAGCCTCGCAGGTAGTACGCCAGGGCCTGTTCCCATTGGCGCAGGTCGCGCTGCGCATTGCCGGCCACGAACAGCAATTGGGCATCGCCGCTGGTCAGCGGATCCAGGCCGCGCAAGGCCTGCTGCGCCAGTTCCGGATGCCCGCTGCGGACGAATTCCCGGGCCTGCTCCTTGCGGCCTTCCCAGCCGCTGTCCGACAGTGCATCCAGCCGTTGCCAAAGCGGTGCGGCCTCGTCGGCCCGGCCCAGGCGATGCAGCGAGCGGGCTTTGCCTTCCAGGGGCCAATCCCAGTCGGGTTCGCGGCGCAGCAGGCTGGTCCATTCCTCCACCGCATCGGCATCGCGTCCCAGCGCCTGCAGGCACGAGGCGCGGTTGTGCTGGATGGCGTTTTCTTCGCCCAGGATCGCGCGGGCGCGGTCGAACATGGCGATGGCTTGGCGCAGGTCGCCCAGGCGGCGATAGGTGTTGCCGGCGTCATACATGAAGCGGCCGCTGCCTGGCGCGAGCGCCACGGCGCGCTCGAAGTACGGCACGGCTTCGTTGTGGCGACCGGCATTGGCCAGGTTGGAGGCGATATAGCAATGCGGCGCGGCGGCTTGCGGGCGGCGCTGGATTGCGTGGGTCCAGCAATCGATGGCGTCCTGCAGGCGGCGGTCATTGATCAGCAGATAGGCTTGGGCCATCAGCAGTCCGAAATGTCCGGGCGCGCGCTGGTCGGCGGTGCGCAGCAGGCGCCAGGCCTCTTGCCGGTCTCCTTTGTCATAGCAGGCCATGGCCTGCACGCCGACGGCTTCCGGGCAATACGGGTCGAGTGCCAGCGCTCGCGCCAGGTCGGTATCGCGGGCGGTGCCGGCGCCGCTCGTGGCGTGGCAGCGCGCGCGCAACGCCCAGATCACGGCGCGGTCGGGCTGTTCGCGCAGGCCCCGGTCGCACAGCGCAAGCATGAGCGGCGAGTCGTCGCCGTCTTCGGCGCGCAGGATGGATTCGATCAGGCTGGACAAGCGGATTCCTTGGTGAGCGCGCTGGCGGTGGGGCGGCGCCGCATCGGGCGCGCGGGCGTCAGTGCGCCGCGGCGCCGGCCGCATGGCGGCAGTTGTAAGGGCGGTCGTTCGGTGCGATGTCATCGCTGCCGCATTGCCAGCGCCGGATGCCGCCGCCTTTGCGTTCGGCACGCAGTTCGGGCAGGTAGACCAGGTGCTTGCCGGCCAGGGGGAAGGAGTCGTCGATACCGGCCGGCGCGGCGATGGTGAAGCGCAGCACGCCATTGACCGGGTTCAGTTCCAAGTCCGAAAAGCCGCTGGCGGCCAGCGATTCCCGCGTCACGCCCAGCGCTTGCAGCGTCGCGGCGAACTTGCCGGTACTGCGGTAATGGTTTTCCGCGAGCATCCTGACCGGTTGCGACACCCGGTCGAGCCGCCGCACATCGGCCGCCAGGGGGCTGTCGGCATCGCGCGGGCCCAGGGTCAGGGCGGCCAGCACGAAGCCGGCCAGCAGCAGCACCACCGCGCCGGCGGTGAACAGCAGGAATTTGCCGGCGCCACTGATCGGGCGGGCCTGGGCCAGGGCGGCCTGCACCCGTCGCAGGTCGGCCTGGCTGGACACCACGTAGGTGCCGGCAGCCCAGTTGTGCAGGGCGCGGTCGCCGAAAATGGCTTGCTGGATGTGATGGAACACGCCGGGTAACGCCAGATTCAGGGGGAATTTCAACAGGTGCCGCCAGAGGGATCGCAACAGGCCGGGGCTTTGCCCATTGCGCGCGACCACGCGCTGTTTGAACAGCCGTTTGCCGGGTGAGCCGCTACCCCAGGCGTCCATCAAGGCGGGCAGCAGCAAGCCGATCAGGCCGGCCGCGAGACTGAGCGGCAGGGGGGCTGGCTGGCCCCGCAGCGTTTCGTAGCTGAGGCGGGCGGCCCAAGAGAACGCGAACATGGCCGCGATCATCGTGGCCGCGTCGACCACGCTCGCGGTCAGCCGCGGCCAGATGCCGGGGATGACGGGCACGTTCGCGGCGCGCGGTTCGCGCGGCGCCGCCGGCGCGGGCAGGGGCGCATGGCAGCTGAAGCAGTGGGTATGGGAGGCCGGGTTCTGCCAATTGCATTTGGGGCACTGCATGTTGCAAGTCACGTTCCGGTCGGGGGCGATGGGGAGTGGCCTCGGTCGCGCGGGCGGGCATCGTGGGCTACGCCCATGCTGGAGAGCATGGGCTGGCGCACCGGCCTCGACAGGCGCGGCGCGTGCCCATTGCTGCCAATGGGCGGGGAACGGTTCCTTGGCGGAAGCGGTGAGATTCGAACTCACGAACGGTTGCCCGTTGCCGGTTTTCAAGACCGGTGCAATCGACCACTCTGCCACGCTTCCTGGCGTCCCGCTTTACTGCGGCGGCGGCAATCCGGCCGCCAGGCAAACACTCTACCCGGCGAACACGCGACCTGCCGTAAAGGGCGCAATAATAATCCATTTGCTGCGAAGGAGGCACGCGATGCACTGTATAGAAATCTCACGCCCGGGCGGCCCCGAGGTCCTGGTTCCCGCCGAACGCCCTACGCCCGAAGCCGGCAAGGGGGAAGTTCTGATCAAGGTCAGCGCCGCGGGCGTCAACCGTCCTGACGTGTTCCAGCGCAAGGGCAACTACGCGCCGCCGCCGGGGGCATCCGACCTGCCGGGCCTGGAAGTGGCGGGTGAAATCGTGGGCGGCGACCTGGCCGGCAGCGGTTTCGCGCTGGGCGACAAGGTGTGCGCCCTGGTGGCGGGCGGCGGCTATGCCGAATACTGCGTCGCGCCGGCCGCCCAGTGCCTGCCGATCCCCAAGGGCCTGTCCGAGATCGAAGCGGCCGGCCTGCCGGAAACCTACTTCACCGTCTGGAGCAACGTGTTCGATCGCGGCAGCCTGGCCGACGGCGAGATCCTGCTGGTGCACGGCGGCGCCAGCGGCATTGGCACCACGGCCATCCAGCTGGCCCGCGCCATGGGGAACACGGTCTACGCCACGGTCGGCAGCGATGAACGCGCCCGCGCGGTGGAAGCCCTGGGCGCCGCGCGCGGCATCAATTACAAGACGCAGGACTTCGTCAAGGAAGTGAAGGATGCCACCGGCGGGCGCGGCGTCGACGTCATCCTGGACATGGTGGCCGGCGACTACATCGCCCGCGACATGCAATGCCTGGCCGACGATGGCCGCATCGTCATCATCGCCCAGTTGGGCGGGGCCCAGGCCGCCGTGGATACCAGCCAGGTCATGCGCCGCCGCCTGACCATCACCGGTTCGACCCTGCGGCCGCGCCCGGTGGCGTTCAAGGGCGCCATTGCCCAGGCGCTGCGCGAGCGCGCCTGGCCGCTGCTGGAGCAGGGCGCGATCAAGCCGATCGTCCACGCCACCTTCCCCTTGGCCCAGGCTGCCCAAGCCCATGCCATGATGGAAAGCGGCGAGAACATCGGCAAAATCATCCTGACGATGTAAGAAACGCGCGGTGTTCGGCGCGCGGCCGCGCAACAGGATACAATCACGGGTTTCGCCTGGAATTATTTCCAGGCCAGCCCGTGGGCGGGTGCTTTTCCCCCGGGTTCACCCACTCTGACATTTGCGCCATGACTTCAGTCGAACACCGCGCCCGCCTCGTGCTGGGCAACTGGAAGATGCACGGCAACCTGGCCGAGAATGCCGCGTTGCTGACCGAACTGCGCGCCGCGGATGCCGCCAGCCATTGCGAGATCGGTGTCTGCGTTCCGTTTCCGTATCTGGCCCAGGCCGCCTCGGCCCTGACCGGCAGCGCCGTGTCGTGGGGCGCTCAGGACGTCAGCGCCCACGACAAGGGCGCCTATACGGGCGAAGTCGCGGGCGCCATGCTCAAGGAATTCGGCTGCCGCTATGCGCTGGCTGGCCATTCCGAGCGCCGCGTGCTGCACGGTGAAACCGACCAGATGGTCGCCGACAAGGCCCGCGCGGCCCTGGCCGCCGGCCTGACGCCGGTGGTCTGCGTGGGCGAGTCCCTGGCTGACCGCGAAGCCGGCGACACGCTGGCCGTGATCGAGCGCCAGCTCAAGCCGGTGCTGGCGCTGGGCGCCGAGGCCGTGTCGCGCATGGTGCTGGCCTACGAACCCGTCTGGGCCATTGGCACCGGCCGCACCGCCAGCCCCGAGCAGGCGCAGGAAGTCCATGGCGCCATCCGCGCCGCCCTGGCCGCGCTGGGCGCGGCCCAGGTACAGGTTTTGTACGGCGGCAGCGTCAAGGCTGCCAATGCCGCCAGTTTGTTCGCCATGCCTGATATCGACGGCGCCCTGGTCGGCGGCGCCTCGCTCGTGGCCGAAGAATTTTTGCGAATCGCCGCCATCTAAGTTTCCGTTCCGGAGTCTGTAATGCCCTTGATGCTCAAACTTCTGCTGGCCGTCCAAGTAATTTCGGCGCTGGCTATCATCGTGCTGGTCCTGCTGCAGCAGGGCAAAGGCGCCGACATGGGGTCCGCCTTCGGCAGCGGCTCGGCGGGCAGCCTGTTCGGCGCCACCGGCGCGGCCAATTTCCTGTCGCGCGCCACCAAGTGGGCGGCGGTGGTCTTCTTCGCGTCCACGGCCGGCCTGGCTTATGTCAGCCACAAGGGGTCGAGCGCCACGGCCGTCGATTCGGGCGTGATGCAGAACTTCCCGGCCGACCGCTCCGTGCCGCAAGTGCCGGGCGCTGCGCCCGCGCCGCAAGGCGGCGGTGCGTCGTCGGTTCCGGGCGCTTCGTCCGTGCCGGGCGCCGCCTCGTCGGTCCCGGGCGCCGGCTCGGTTCCCGCCCCGGCGGCCGCGCCCAAGCCGGATGCGTCGGTGCCGTCGGCCCCGGCCGCCGCGCCTGCCGCGGGCGACAAGCCGGCCGAAACCCCGGCCAAGTAAGGGCCCGTATCAGCATGAAAAAAGCCGGCGTCAGCCGGCTTTTTTTTCGTACAAACCGCGCGGCAATTTCATCGCCGCGCCTGGCGCGCTCAGGCGCCCGGCAACATGTGGCGCGCGGATACGGCGAGGATGCGCTGGGCGGATTCGCGCCACTGGCGTGCTTCGCGGTAGGCTCGCAGGGACACGACGGCATCATAGCGGCGCGCGCTGCGCGGGCCGGCGAGCAGCGTGGGGCGGCGGGTCAGGATCGGGGATATCAAGCGTTGCATGGTGGAGCCCTTCCGTGGGCCTCTGGGGCCCTGTTTGTTGTGTATGGCTGGCATCGTAAGCCTGCCCGGCATGCGCGCCAACGACTTCCCGTGCATATGGATATCCGGGGGCAATCGCCGGGGCGGCATGGCGTTGCCAGTATCGCTGGCCGAGATGACAGTGTGATGCCAGCGACAGATTTACGCCTATCGGTAATTACGTGATAGAATGTTCGACTTTCCAGGAAAGCACACCTTTTCTGGTCAAAGCCGCCGACGTGGTGAAATTGGTAGACACGCTATCTTGAGGGGGTAGTGGCGAAAGCTGTGCGAGTTCGAGTCTCGCCGTCGGCACCAGGAATTCCTTGTAAAACGCCCGCTGGAACGCAAGTTCCAGCGGGCGTTTTGCTTGGCCAGCCGCACTGCGGCGAAGCCTGTGCCGGCTGGCGCCCGTCTGGGCTCGCCAGCCCGGTGCGCCGCCTCGATAGCCATGCCATCCTGATGCCGCCAATGGCATTCAGCTTTTGTTCATAAACCTTTCATTTTGCTGTTATTGCTGCGTCATGTTCGGGAACGATGATGCCGCCAGGCTGGCTCGCGGGTGTGCCAGTCGAGAACACCGACAATGACAGGAAAACTGATGAGCTCTTCGGATCAGGACGACATCGCGTCCAACCCTTCCCAGGCCGTGCATTTCAATGAAGTGGTGCGCCGCGCGGTGTCGCGCCGGGGCTTTCTCAAGGCGGGCCTGGGCGCTGGCGCCGTCGGCTTCATGGGCGCGGGCCTGACCGCCTGTGGCGGCGATGATGATGGTGATGGCGATTCGTCCGGCGCCACGCCCGGCGGGGAAAATCCGTCCAAGCCGGTCGCACTGAATTTCAAGGCGGTGCCGATCAGCACGGCCGATACCGTGGTGGTGCCCGAGGGCTACCAGTTCGCGGTGATCAACCGTTGGGGCGATCCGCTGTTCGCTGGTGCGCCGGCCTTCAAGGCCGATGCCAGCAATGGCGGCGACGATCAGGCGCGCCAGCTCGGCTACAACCACGACGGCATGCATTTCTTTCCGATCGATGGCACCGACAGCGCCAACGGCAGCAGCGTGGAAGGCCTGATGGTCACCAACCACGAATACACCACGCCGGAGTACTTCTATCCCGTTGGCGTGCAGCCCGGCAATGCACAGTGGAATCTGGACTGGGTGCGCAAGTCACAACATGCGCACGGCGTGTCGGTGCGCCATCTGCGCCTGAGCAATGGCCAGTGGGAGCCGGTGCTGGATTCGCCTTTCAACCGCAGCGTCAATGCCACCGTCGCCATGCAACTGGTGGGGCCGGCCGCGGGCAATCGCCTGGTCCGCACCAACGCCGATCCGTCGGGCACGCGCTGCTTCGGCACGTTTGGCAATTGCGGCAACGGCTATACGCTGTGGAATACCTACCTGACGTGCGAAGAGAATTTCACCGACTACTTCGGCGTCGGCACGGCCGACCCGACCACCGTGAACTACCCGGATGCCGAGTACCAGGCGCACATGGAGCGCTACAAGGGCGCGGGCAAGACCTCCAGCGGTTCGTACCGTTGGGACCATTACGACGACCGCTTCAACTGGGCGCTGGAACCCAATGAATACAACCGTTGCGGCTGGGTGGTTGAAATCGATCCGTTCGATCCCAACTCCACGCCCAAGAAGCTGACCGCGTTGGGCCGATTCAAGCATGAGAACGCCGCCCTGACCCTGGCCGACGACAAGCGCGTGGTGGTCTACATGGGCGACGACCAGGTCAGCGAGTACATCTACAAGTTCGTCTCCGACGGCAAGTATGATCCGGCCCGCCCGGCGCTGAACCGCCTGTTGCTGGACAAGGGCACGCTGTATGTTGCGCGTTTCCTGGACGGCGCCGCGCAGGGCGACGCCATGGGCGTGGGCGAGTGGATTCCACTCAAGCTCGACACCCCGGCGCAGGCAGGCGGCACGCTGGGCGCGCTGTTCAACCAGGACATGGGCGAGCTGCTGGTCAAGACCCGTCAGGCCGCCGACGCCGTGGGCGCCACGCCAATGGACCGGCCCGAGTGGATCACCACCCATCCGACCACCCGCGAAGCATATGTCACGCTGACCAACAATAGCGCGCGCGGCGGCGGCGGCACCCGCTACCCGGGCGGTCCCCAGCATCCGGGCGCCGACGACGCCAATCCGCGTACCGCCAACCAGTACGGCCAGATCGTGCGCTGGCGCGAGCAGAACGGCGACCCGGCGTCGCTCACCTTTGAATGGGATATTTTCGTGCTGGCGGGCAACCCGACGCTGTACCCGCGCACCGATCTGCGCAGCGGCTCGGCCAACATCACCGCGGACAACACCTTCAACAGCCCGGATGGCCTGGCCTTCGACAAGCGCGGCCTGCTGTGGATCGAGACGGACGGCAATTACTCCAATACCGGCGCCTACGCCGGCCAGGGTAATAACCAGATGCTGGTCGCCAATCCGGCCACCAAGGAAATCCGCCGGTTCATGACCGGTCCGATCGGTTGCGAAGTGACCGGACTGACCTGGACGCCCGACCAGAAGTATCTGTTCATCAACATCCAGCACCCGGGCGAAGGCCCGAGCGTGACGGATGCGCAGAACAACCCGCTGATGGCGTCCAAGTGGCCCGACGACGCCACTGCCAGCCGGCCGCGTCCGGCCACCGTGGTGATCTGGAAGCAGGACGGCAGCGCCGTCGGTACCTGACGGCACTGCGCAAGAGGGCGGCGGACCGCGCGCCCGCCGCCCTCAATGCAGGTGGTGGCCGAACAACATGGCCGCCACCACGAAGGCCGCCGCGCCGATGCCCGCCAGCCAGTAGGCGCGCCGGGCCGCCGCGGCCTCGTTGCGGCCAAAAGCCACCAGCAGCGCGATGAGCGACCAGATGCCGGTGAAGGCGAGCAGGGTAAGCGTGTAGACGAAGCCCGACAGGTCATAGCCACCGCCGCCAATGGACGGATATTCCGGGCTACGCGGCCAGAGCAGTGCCACATGCGACAGGGTGACCAGCGCGAATACGGACAGCCAGATCAGGAAGCGGCGGTCTTTCAGCATGGCAGGCTCCGAGTGAGGGAAGTCGTAGTCTGACACCATTTTCATCCACCCACGTACCTGCCCACACTCCGGAATATTCCGCTTTCCCGCAGCGCCCTGTCCGTCATCGCCGCCGTGCGCAGCGCAGCGTCGCACACGCGTCGGCCGGCGCCGCCGGTCGCAGGCGGTCGAGCCAAGCCAGGCGGTCGCGGCCTCAGGGGCAGGCCGCCGGCGCGACAGCGGGCCTCACATGGCGGCCGCCGGCTCGGCCTGGTAGGCGCGGTGCAGCAGCGCGATGAAGTCATGCGACAGGGGGAGCACCGCGTCTCCCATCCGGCTGACGGCAATGCCCGGGGTCCACGAGTTCATAACCGCCGCGCCCTGTTGCCGGGCCATGTCGGCCGGCGTCATGGCGCGGATGCGCTGCGGCACGCCCAGTCGCGTCAATTGGCGTTGCACGATGCCCTGGGTGGTGCCGGCCAGCATGTCGGCCTCGGGCCACGTCACGGCATCGCCGTCCCAGAACGCCAGGTTCCAGATCGACGCTTCGCTCAGGCGCCCCTGGCGGTCAGTGAAGGCGACATCATCGTAGCCCTGCGCGGCCGCTTGCCGCAGGTAATAGGTCTTGGCGGCCTCGCCGACGTGCTTGATGGCGGGCACCACGCGCTCGTGCGCGATGACGGCCAACGCCAAGGGGCCGGCGGGGCCGTCGGCGGGCGGGGCGGTGCGCACCAGTACCCGCGGCAGGATCCCGGGACCCGCCACGGTGAATTCGCCGGCCGGCGAGTACACCGTGGCCGTCAGGGACAGGTCGGCCGGGCCGGCCTGGATCGCCTGGCGCAGGTAGGCGCGCAGCGTGTCGTCCGGCAGGACCACGCCGTACAGCGCCAGCGATGCGTCGCGCAGGCGCCGCAGGTGCAGGTCCAGGCCACGCACCTGGCGGTCGCGCACCTGCATCGCGGTGAAATGGGCGTAGCCGGCGAACGCCAGTGGCGCCAGGTCGGTGGCGCTGGCCGCGTGGCCGTCCAGTTGGACTACGAAGGAAGCCGTGTCTGCCGGCATGGAATGCTCCGGAAAGGTCGTCGTGGCGGTCCGCGACGAGCCGGGTGAGGGGAATGGACCGCCGCGGAGGCGGCTGGCTTGTGGCGTTCACTATCCGGGATCGCGCAGCCTTCGGGAAACGAATGTTTCTTGCGCGATCTTCAAGCGCGGCTTGAAGATCGTCGCTGTCCAAGGCAGTGCCAAGGTGGGCGCCAATCGCCGCACGCGGCTGGGTGTCCGAGGGCATTTGCTCCAAAACTGGAACAGTTTGTTCCGCGAAAAATCGCCCTTTTTGGCCGCCTGGCGGTGGTCGCCCGCGATGCCGGCCAGTAGAATTTGCTCACTCTTTACCCCTCTATCTACCAGTCGAAAGGCATATCCTCATGAGCAACGCATACCTCGACGCACTGAAGAAGCGCCGCACGCAGTATTCGCTGGGCCGCAACCTGTCCGCCTCGAAAGAGGAACTGGCGACCCTGATCCAGGAAGCGATCAAGCACAGCCCCTCGTCGTTCAATTCGCAAAGCTCGCGCGCCGTGATCCTGTTCGGCGCCGAAAGCGACAAGCTGTGGAACCTGGCCATCGAGGAAGTGCGCAAGGTCGCCCCGGCCGAAGGCTTCGACAAGACCGAAGCCAAGCTCAAGAGCTTTGCCGCCGGCGTGGGTACCGTGCTGTTCTTCGAAGACCAGGACGTGGTGCGCAGCCTGCAGGAGAAATTCGCCCTGTACGCCGACAACTTCCCGGTGTGGTCGGAACAGGCCGGCGGCATGGCGCAATTGTCGGTCTGGTCCGCGCTGGCCAATGCCGGCGTGGGCGCCAGCCTGCAACACTACAATCCGCTGATCGACGCCGCCGTGGCGCGTGAATGGAACGTGCCCGCCAGCTGGAAGCTGCGCGCGCAGATGCCGTTCGGCTCCAACGAAAACGGCTTCGGCGAAAAGGCCTTCATGGACGACGCCGAGCGTTTCCGCGTGGTCGGTTGATGCGGGCGTCTGGCGCGCGGCGCCAGACCGGATCGCGAAACCCGCAGGTCCCCGGCATGGGGACTGCGGGTTTTTCATTGGGCGGCCGGAGCGTTACGAGCGGAGCGGCGGGCCGGCCACGCCGCGCAGGCGGCGCGGCGCGCGAGCGCCTGCGCCGCGGGCAGGCATAATCGTGGGTTTTGTCCGCATACAGAAAGGCCCTGCCGTGAACGACGCCGCACCCATCAGCCAAGCCGACTACGATCTGCCCCTGGAGACGCTCGAAGCGCATCTGCTGGCACAACGCCAGCGCGCCGCCGATGTGGTCAAGGCAGCAACACGCAACTGGACCTGGGTGCGTCATGGCGCCTTCCTGGCGTCCATCGTCATCGTCGGCATCGAGAAACTGGTCACCGGCAAGGTGGGCGCCCATACCGCCGTCTTCGCCAGCGTGATGCTGTTGATGGCGCTGAGCTTCATTGCCGCCGCCAAAACCCGCCGCATCATCAAGAGCCTGGGCAGCGGCCAGCCGACGCCCAAATGGGTGCTCAAGCGCATGATCCGCAAGACGATTTTCAAGGGCGCCAGCAGCCTGAAGGGAACGGCGCGTTTCTATCCCGAGCGTTTTGTGCTGGACCAGAACGGCAGCCATTTCGAGTCCGAATACGAAAACGACAAGATCGCGTTGATCGCCTTGACGCCGGATTATCTGCAGATCATTCCGGTACAGCGCCAGGATGTGCCGGACGAGGTGTATTTCATCCCGCTGGCGCAGGTCAGCCAGCCGGAGGCGTTGCTGAAATTCCTGGGCGGTAAGCCGAATTATGTGGATGCGGCCTGAAGCGACACGAGCCGTTATTCGTAAGCCTGTTTCGCCGCCGACCACCTGAACGTGCGCTTCCATTTGCCGCCCTGCTGGCGCAGTTGGATGTCGAAGTAGCCGGCGGTCTTGCCCGGCAGGATCACCAGGGAATTGCTGGCATCGGATTCGTCGTGTTCACGCGTGCCGTCGGGGTTCCAGTCGCCGGCGATGCTCTTGACGAACGCCATGGGTTGGGCGAACACCACGCGCAGGGCCGCGCCGTCGAGGCGGAACAGGTACAGCGCCTCGAAGTCGGCGCCGCCGCCCGCGTAGCCTTCGCTCCAGCCGGCGCGCAGGCCGAATGCCGTGTTGCCGGGCGCGATCCGGTAGGGCGCCAGGTCGAAGCGTTTCCAGCTTTCGGGCGTGGCCAGCATCGGCGCGCCGGCGTCCTGCATGGTCAGGCCCATGGGCGGGTCGATATCGGTGTCGCTCCAGTCGGTGGGGGTCGTCACCGGGGCCTCGGTGCGCGCCAGCAGCCGGGGCGCGGCGCCGGGCACCGACTCGAACACGCCGATCCAGACTTCGTTGTTGTCCTGGTCGCGCGACAGGGTGGCGCAGTCGCCGCCGCCGAACTGCTTGAGCCGTTCGGCGCGCTCGGCGCTGGCCGCCAGGCACACCAGCGCTACGTAGGCGCCCGGGCGTTGCGGCCAGGCCTTGGCGCCGGCCAGGAGCAGGCGGTTCGGGTTCCGGCCGGGCGCCAGTTGCTGCAACAGGAAGGCGTTGGTGAAGCCGGCCGGCAGTTGCGTGCCCAGGCCATCAGGCTGGGGCGCGCCGCTCATCTGGCTGTCGTACATCCTGCGGGCGTCCTGCGTCTTGATGGCGCCGGGCACCTGGTCGAGGGATTGCACCCGGGTGTCGGCCCGCGCCAGCGCGGTGTGCAGGGCAAGGGCCAGGGGGCAGAGCAGCAGGGCGGCGTGGATACGCATGGGCGTGGCCTCGGGGCGGACCGGGCGCGAGTTGTGGCGGTGTCTGATTATCGCCGAACGTATCGCCGAACGCCGCTGCCAGGCGGCCGGCCACGTCGTCCCACTGGCCGGTCTGGCCCGCGCCGGCGATCGCCATGACCTTGGTGCCTGGCTTGAGCAAGTCCTTGCAGTCCCGGATGTTTTTCGGTTTGACCGGCGGACGGGCAGATGGGGCGCGGCGCCGTTGCGGCAGCGGGCCCTACTGGTGTGGACGTCGGGAAGGCGGCGAATATTCCATCGATTTCCGTCTATAGTGCCCGGTTGACGGCGATGAACCGAGCAGAGAGAGATCGATGGACAAGCGACAAGACCTGGCTCCCCTGGCCCTGCAGGAGGGCGCGGCGCATGCCGCCGGCCCGGCCGGCCCGGCGCCGGTCGCGCTGGACGCCCTCACGATCGACATCGAGGCCGATCCGACGCTGGGTTACGCGTCGATCCAGAACGCGGTGCCGGTGCTGCGGTCGCTGCGGTTGACCAATCGCTCGCAAGAGACCTTCGAGAACGTCGAAATCGCGATCCGCTGCAATCCGGCATTCGCCCAGGGCGCGCGGCTGCGCTTCGACATGCTGGTGCCGGGCGAGATCCGCCGCATTGCGCCGCTGGACCTGGCGCCTGACCATGCCTACCTGGCCGGACTGCAGGAAGCGCAGCGCGCCGCCATCGAGGTCACGGCGCTGGCGGCCGGCCGGGAAGTGGGCCGCGCGACGCAGTCCGTGGCCGTGCTGGCCTATGACCAGTGGGCCGGCACGCGCGCCCTGCCGGAATTGCTGGCCGCATTTTCCATGCCCAACAATCCGGCCGTGGATGCGCTGATCGGCAAGGCCGCCCGGCTGCTGCGCGAACAGCAGGCCGACCTGACTCTGAACGGCTATCAGTCCAAGCGCCGCGATGTCGTGTGGCAGCAGGTGTCGGCGATCTACAGCACGCTGGCGGCCGAAGCGTTGCATTACGCCGAGCCGCCGGCCTCCTTCGGTGTCGATGGCCAGAAGATCCGCACGCCGGAGCGCATCCTGGAGGCCCGCGTGGCCACCTGCCTGGATCTGGCCATGCTGTTCTCGTCGTGCCTGGAGCAGGCCGGGCTGCGCCCCGTGATCCTGATGAAGGAAGGCCACGCCTGGGTGGGGGTGTGGCTGCATCCGGCGAGTTTCCCCGATCCCCTGACCGACGATGTGCAGGCCGTGCGCAAGCGCGTGGACAGCGGCGAGTTCCTGGCGTTCGAGACCACCGGCATCGCCCAGCATCCGAGTTTCCGGCCCTCCTTGCGGCTGGCGCTGGAGCAGGGCGCGGCGCACCTGCGCGAAGCGGATACCTTCCGCTATGCCATCGACGTGCATCGCGCGCGCGAATTGCAGATCAAGCCCTTGCCGGCGCGCGGCGCGGGTCTGGCGCCCGAGGCGGCGCCGGCCATCGAAGCGCCCGCCGCCATCGAACCGATGCCTGCTCTGCCGCCGTTGGATCCGGAGTTCGTCATCAGCCTGGAACCGGCCGACGACACGCCCGAAGGCCGGTTGGCCAGGTGGAAGTCGCGCCTGCTCGACCTGACACTGCGCAACCGGCTGCTGAACTTCAAGCTCACCAAGTCCACGCTGCCGCTGGTGGTGCCCGATTTGGCACGGCTGGAAGATGCCATTGCCGAGGGCAGTGAGTTCCGCATACGGCCCCTGCCGGCGGCCTTGATGGAGGGCAGCGACCCGCGCGTGGCGCAGGTGCATGTCGACCGCGGCGGCCGCGCGCCGCTGGACGACATGGCGCTGGAGGCATTGGCCAATCATGAACTGATCGCCCGCGTGCCGCAGGAGGCGCTGGACGCCAACCTGTTGAATATTTTCGGCGCCGCGCGCACCGGCCTGGAAGAGGGCGGCGCCAACACCCTGTACCTGGCGCTGGGCATGTTGCGCTGGACCGAGCATGCCGCCGCCGAAAGCGCGCACCTGGCGCCGCTGATCCTGATGCCGGTGTCGCTGCAGCGCCAGTCGGTGCGCAGCGGTTTCCGGCTGGTGCGCCACGACGATGAGACCATCATCAATCCCACCTTGCTGCAGATGTTGCGCAACGAGTATGAGTTGCGCATTCCCGGCCTGGACGTTCTGCCGAGCGACGACAAAGGCGTGGATGTGGCGCGGGTGCTGCAGGCGTTCCGGCTGGCGGTGCGCGAGATCGCCGGCTGGGAGGTGCTGGAGCAGGTGCACCTGGGGATTTTCTCCTTCACCAAGTACCTGATGTGGAAGGACCTGCAGGACCGCAGCGGCCAGCTCAAGGCCAACCGCGTCGTGCGGCACTTGATCGACCATCCCGGCCAGGCCTTTGCGCAGGAACCCTGGGATCCGCGCCTGGAGCGCCTGGACGAGAACTACCGGCCGGAAGACCTGCTGACGCCGCTGCTGTCGGATTCCTCGCAATTGAAGGCGATCTGCGCGGTCGACGCCGGCCGCGACCTGGTGCTGGAGGGGCCGCCCGGCACGGGCAAGAGCCAGACCATCACCAACCTGATCGCGCACCTGCTGGCGCGCGGCAAGACCGTGCTGTTCGTCTCGGAGAAAATGGCGGCGCTGGAAGTGGTGTATCGCCGCCTGGCCCAGATCGGCCTGGGGCCGTTCTGCCTGGAACTGCATTCGTCCAAGGCGCGTAAATCCGAGGTGCTGCAGCAGTTGGGCCAGGCGCTGGAGCTGGGCAGCCAGCGCACCAGCGAGCAATGGAACCGCGAAGCCGAGCGCCTGGGCGTGCTGCGCCAGGCACTGAACGGGCTGGTCCAGGCCCTGCACCAGCGGCACCCCAATGGCCTGACGGTCTATGACGCCATCGGCACCAGCATCCGGCACGCCGGTCAGGAAGCATCGCCCATGTTCTGGCCGGATGCCCAGTCGCATGATGAAAAAGACCTGGCGCGGCTGCGCGAGGCGGCGCGGCGCATGTCGACGCTATCCGGCGAGTTGGGCACGCTGCATGGCCACGCGTTGGCGCATATCGGCATGACCGAGTGGAGCCCGAGCTGGCAGGACGCGCTGCTGGCGGCGGCGCAGGCGCTGGATCAGGCGGTGGCGGCTTTCAAAACGTGCGCGGATGCCGCCGGCGCGGAGCTGGGCGTGCCGGCGGCCGGGCTGAGCCTGGATGCCTGCGCGCGCCTGGACACGCTGATCGATGTCTTGCTGGCCGCGCCGCGCGTGCCCGCCGGCCTGGCCGCGCAGGCGCACGATCCGGCCGCACGCCTGCGGGTGCAGGCCCTGGCCCGCCATGGGCTGGCCCGCAATGCCTGCTGGGCCGAGGTCGGAACGGGCTGGCAGGCCCAGCTGGCGGACCTGGATGCCACGGCGCTGCGGGCCGAGTGGCAGGCCGCCTGCGCCGCCTGGTGGCCCAAGTCGGTCTTCGCCAGGCGCGGCGTGCGCAAGCGGCTGGCGGCGTATCGTGCCGACGCGCGCCGTCCGGACGACACCGCCATCGCCGCCATGCTGGAGCCGCTGGCGCGCGTAAACGCCGAAGACCGTGAACTGGCGGCCTTGAAGGCCGACGCCGAGCGCCTGCTGCTGAATGACTACGCCGGCCTGGCAACGGATTGGGAGCAGGTTGGGCGCCATGAGCAATGGGCCG
>LXNH01000074.1_pt1 | contig 21353 bp, 18 predicted proteins | sample 809111 | NCBI WGS metagenome assembly LXNH01 (sample SAMN04870528, study PRJNA318959) | seawater metagenome | biome: 00002010; material: water; isolation source: marine seawater | place: Greece: Milos, Mediterranean Sea | collected 2013-05-29 | depth 5-7 m
CCAGCCGCAGCATGTCGGTGTCGTACAGTTCGTTGATCTCGTGCTGCGCCCGCCAGTAGGTGGCGGCGATGGTCAGCAGCCAGCCCAGCGGCACGGCCAGCAGCACCGCGATGATCAACCGGCGCTGCAAGGTCATGATTCGGCGTCCGGCTGACCCAGCGCATAGCCGGAGCCCCGCAGGGTCCGCACGATCTTGGGATGGATCTTGCGCCGCAGGTGGTGCACATGCACCTCCAGCGTGTTGCTGCCTTCGTTGTCGGTGTCCCAGTCATACAGCTTGTCGCGCAGAAAATCACGCGTCAGCACCCGGCTCGGGTGCGACAGGAACAGCTCCAGCAATTGCGCCTCGCGAAAAGTCAGGTCGACCGGCTGGCCCTTCCAACGCGCCTCGTGGGCCGAGGGCTGGTATTCCAGGTCGCCATGGCGCCACACCGGTTCCGGCTTGCCGGCCACCCGCCGGGTGACCGCGCGCAGGCGGGCGGCCAGTTCGTCCAGGGTGATGGGCTTGATCAGGTAATCGTCGGCGCCCGCATCCAGGCCCGCGATGCGGCTGTCGACGGCGTCGCGGGCGGTCAGGATGAGCACCGGCAGGTCGTGTCCGGCCCGGCGCCAGCGCAGCAACAAGGCGACGCCGTCCTCGCCGGGCAAGCCCAGGTCCAGCACCACCGCGTCGTACTGCACCACCCGCAGCGCCTGATCGGCTTCGGCGGCGCTGCCGAACCAGTCGACGGCATAGCCCAAAAGGCGTAGGCCCTTCTTGATGCCATCGCCGATCAGCGGATCGTCCTCGACGATAAGGATACGCATTTTATCCCCCAGCAGTCCGATGACTCCGAGATTACCACCGCCGCACGCTTAATTTGCGATTAAGGTCCGGCCTCTACGCTGCGGGCCATCGTTAAAGGAACTCGACGATGCGCCGACCGGAATCTTTCATGCCGCAGTTCAAATCCTCCTCGCTCCTTGCCGCCATGGCCCCGCACACCACGGCCCGCCCCGAACGGCCGGTGCTGCACGTCCATCCCGAGGGAGATCCCGCCCGCGCCCGGGTCGAAGCCTATATCCACGAACGCTACCGGCAACGCTTCGGCGCCCAGCTCAAGCACTGGATGCCCAGCCTGGTAAGCCTGCGCATCGGCGAGGAGATCCTGGCCGCGGCCGGCTACCGCGATGCGCGCGAGCCGCTGTTCCTGGAGCGTTATCTGGCCGCGCCGATCGAGCGTTACCTGGGCGAGCGCGGTTTGCCGGTGGCGCGCGCGCACATCGTCGAAACCGGCCAGTTCGCCGCCGCGCGGCCGGGCGCCGGCCGTCTGCTGGTGCCATTGCTGGCGGATCACCTGCACCGCGGCGGCTTCGAATGGGCGGTGGGCACACTGACCAAGGAACTGCACCATCTGTTCTCGCGCATGGGCCTGGCGCACCAGCCGCTGGCCATCGCCACCGCCCGCGGCCTGGACGCCGCCGACCGCAAGGACTGGGGCACCTACTACGAGCATGAACCGAAAGTGTTCGCCGGCCGCCTGGACGCCATCCTGGCCCACATCCCGGAGCGCGAAGCATGAGTGTCAATGCCTTCTTCGCCGCGCTGCGCGACCCCGCCCGCGCCCAGCACCTGGCGCTGCGCTCGCCCGCGGACACGCTGACCTATGCGGCCCTGGTCGATCGCGTGCGTGATTGCAGCGAACAGCTGTCGCGCAGCGGCGCCAGCATCGTGGCCTCGCTGCTGGACAATGGCGTCGATTGGATCGTGCTCGATCTGGCGTGCCTGGCGAGCGGCGCGGTGCATCTGCCCCTGCCCTTGTTCTTCACGCCCGAGCAGATCGCCGCAACCCTGCGGGCCAGCGGCGCGCAAGCCCTGGCCTGCGCGGCCAGCGATGCCGGCCGCCTGGCCGGCTTCGGCTTCAGCCCCAGCTCGGTCGCGGGCGAACTGGCCCTGTTGCGGCGCCAGGCACAGCCGGCGCAATTGCCGGCGGGCACCGACAAGATCACCTTCACCTCCGGCTCCACCGGCCTGCCCAAGGGCGTCTGCCTGGGCGGCGCCGCCATGCTGGCGGTGGCCGCCGGCCTGGCGCAAGCCACCGCGCCGCTTGGCATCGCCCGCCACCTCGTGGCCCTGCCCTTGCCAGTGCTGCTGGAGAACATCGCCGGCGTCTATGCGCCGCTGCTGCACGGCGCGATGGTCGACGTACGCCCGCTCGCGCAGGTCGGGCTGTCCGGCTCCTCGCAGTTCGAGCCCGCAAAGCTGCACGCCGCGCTCACCGAGGCGCGCGCCGACAGCGTCATCGTCCTGCCGCAGATGTTGCGCGCCTACGCCGGCTGGCTGCACGCCACCCGTCACCCCGCGCCCGCGGGATTGCGCCTAGTGGCGGTCGGCGGCGCCGCAGTCGGCACGACACTGCTGGGACAGGCGCGCGCCGCCGGCCTGCCCGCCTATGAAGGCTACGGCCTGTCCGAAGCGGCGTCGGTGCAGACGCTCAACCTGCCCGGCGCCGACCTCCCCGGCTCGGCGGGCCGGCCGCTGCCCCATGCGCGCGTGCGCATCAACGATGCGGGCGAGATCGAGGTCGCCGGCAGCCTGGCGCTTGGCTATCTGGGCGAACCGGCTGCGCGGCGTGCATGGTGGCCCACCGGCGACCTGGGCCGGATCGACGCGGCCGGCTTCCTGCATATCCAGGGACGCGCGAAGAATGTGCTGATCACCGGCTTCGGCCGCAACGTCTCGCCCGAATGGGTGGAAGTGGCGCTCACCAGCCAGCCCGAGATCCGCCACGCCGTGGTGCTGGGCGAGGGCCAAGCGGCGCTGGGCGCCGTGATCTGGCCGCAGGGCGCGCAGGATGACGCCGCCTTGGCGCGCGCCATCGCCCGCGCCAACCAGCACCTGCCCGACTACGCGCGCATCGGTCCATGGACCCGCGGCCGCGCCGATTTTTCCGCCGCCGCCGGCCTGGCGACGGCCAATGGCCGGCCCCGCCGCGATGCTATCCACCAGTGCCACGCCGACCTGTTCCCCCCCTCCGAGCAACCCTTACAGCCCTGACCCACCATGCTCTTCTATGACACCCTGCTGAGCGAGACGCGGCAACACCGCGACCGCCTGATACAGACCCCTATCATCCAGGAATGCCTGCGCGGCGAGGTCACTCTGCCCGGCTATGTCGCCTTCCTGCGCGAGGCCTACCACCACGTCCGCCACACCGTGCCGCTGATGCACAGCTGCCGCGCGCGCATTCCCGCGCGCCTGGACTGGCTAGACGAAGCGCTGGACGAGTACATCGAGGAAGAGACCGGCCACGACGAATGGATCCTGAATGACCTGCGGGCGCTGGGCGAGGACGCGGACGCGGTGAAGCGGGCCGGACCCGGTCCGGCCACCGAGATCATGGTGGCCTATGCCTACGACACCATCAACCGCAACAATCCGGTCGGCTTCTTCGGCATGGTGCATGTGCTCGAAGGCACCAGCGTCGCGCTCGCGCTCAACGCCGCCGACCGCATCCAGCAGGGCCTGGGGCTTCCGCCCGCGGCCTTCAGCTACCTGCGCTCGCACGGCACGCTGGACCAGGAACACACGGCGCATTTCGCCGAACTGGTGAACGACCTGGACGACCCCGCCGACCAGGCCGCGGTAGTGCATGCCGCGCGCATGTTCTATGGCCTGTACGGCGGCATCTTCCAGGGCCTGCCGCGCGCCGCCGCAGATGAGGTCAGCCGATGAATATCCGCGAAGCCTCCGTCGTCCTGACCGGCGCGGCCGGCGGTCTCGGCAGCGCCATCGCTCGCCGGCTGCGCGCCCAGGGCGCCCGCGTGCTGCTGATCGGCCGCAGCGCCGACCCCCTGCTGGCGCTGGCGCAATCACTGAACGCGGGCGGCACCGACCGCAACGCGGTCGACGCGCTGGTGGTGGACGTCACCACCAGCGGCGGCCGCGCCGCCATTGTCGATGCCGCCGCGGCGCGCGGCGCCAACGTCCTCATCAACAATGCCGCGCTCGCGGCCTTCGCCCCGGCGCAGGACCTGCGGGCCGACCAGGCGCAGCAACTGTTCGCCACCAACGTGCTGGCGCCGATGCTGTTGACCGGCGAAATGCTGCCGCACCTGCGCGCCCTGCCGCGCGCGCAGGTGCTGAACATTGGCTCGGTGCTCGGCAGCCTGGGCGTGCCGGGGTTTGCGGCGTACGGCGCCTCCAAGGCGGCCCTGCGCGTCTACACCGAGGCGCTGCGGCGGGAACTGGCCGGCAGCGGTGTCAAGCTCCAGTACTACGCGCCGCGCGCCATTGACACGCCATTCAATTCGCCCGAGGTCATCGCCTTCAACCAGGCCACCGGCTCGCCCAGCGACTCGCCCGACAAAGTGGCCCTGGCGGTGCAGCGCATGCTCGAAAACGAGTCGCCGCAGCGCTTTGCCGGCCTGGTCGAAGCCCTGGCCGTGCGTCTCAACACCCTTTGCCCGCGCCTGCTGGACGGCGTCTTTGCCAAGCACCGGCGCGCGCTTGGCGCGGTATTTCCCAAATCAGGAGTCTCCTCATGAATCGACGTCATCTGTTGCGCGCCGCCGCCGTCGCGGCCATCACCTGCCTGTCCCTGGCCGGGCCGGGCCTGGCCAGGGCCGAACCGGCCGAACTCGATCAAGGCATACATGCCCTGCAATCGGAATGGGCCGTGATCCAATACCAGACGCCGGAACGCGAGCGCGAAGCGCGTTTCGAAAGCCTGTCGCACCAGGCGCATGCGCTTACCGCGCGCTACCCGGACCGCGCCGAGCCGCATATCTGGGAAGGCATCGTGCTCAGTTCCTGGGCCGGCGCCAAAGGCGGGCTGGGCGCGCTCAGCCTCGCCAAGCAGGCCAAGGCGGAATACGAATCGGCCATCAAGATCGATCGCAAGGCCCTGGATGGCTCGGCGCTCAACAGCCTGGGCGTGCTGTACTACAAGGTGCCCGGCTGGCCGGTGGGTTTCGGCGACAACAAGAAAGCCGAGGCGCTACTGCAGCAGGCGCTGGCGCTCAATCCCAACGGCATCGATCCGAACTACTTCTATGCCGACTACCTGATCTACCGCAACCGGAAAGTGGAAGCCCTGCCCTACCTGCAAAAGGCCCTCAAGGCGCCGCCGCGTCCTGGCCGGGAAGTGGCTGACCAGGGTCGCCGGGCCGAAGTCCAGGCGCTGCTGCGTCAGGAAAACTAGGCGCGGCCGCCGCCGTCCGGCTTGAAATCCAGCGCCTTCATGGCCGCCGCCAGCGCCTGCGGCGCATAGCCGTCCCACGGCGCATCGCCAACATCCAGGCGTTCATGGATGTTGGCGATGGTCCACTGGGCGCTGGACCGGACCTGGTCCAGTTCGTCCCACGCCAGCGGCACCGACACCGCCATCCCCGGCCGCGCGCGCGCCGACCACGCCGCCACCGTGGTGGCGCCGAAGCCGTTGCGCAGGTAGTCGGCGAAGATCCTGCCGACGCGGTTCTTCGGGCCGCTCTTGGCCACGAACCGCTGCGGCAGGGTGCGGGCCAGATGCGCCACGATGGCCTGCGAAAACGCCTTGACCGTGTCCCAGCCATACTGGCGGCGCAGCGGCACCACCACGTGCAGGCCCTTGCCACCACTGGTCTTGAGCCAGCCCTGCAATCCGATCTCGGTCAGCAGCGTGCGCAGCAACTGTGCGCCCTGCCGCACCGCGTCCCAGGTCACGCCCTCGCCGGGGTCCAGGTCGAACACCATGCGGTCGGGCTTGCCAATGGCGCGCTTGACCGCATTCCAGGTATGGAACTCCACCACGTTCATTTGCGCGGCCGACAGGATCGCTTGCGGCGTCGGCACTTCCATCAGCGGCGGATGGTCCGGGTCCAGGGCCTGCGGCAATGACCTCACGCCCGGCATTGGCGCTTCCAGGTGCTTCTGGAAGAAGAGCTCGCCCTTGATGCCGGCCGGGGCGCGCAGGAACGATACCGGGCGGTCCTTCAGGTGGCGCAGCAGCATCGGCGCCACCAGGCCGTAGTAGCGGGCCAGGTCCAGTTTGGTCAGGCCGGTCGACGGATCGATGATGCGGTCCGGATGCGTAAGCTTGCCGACGGTGGTGGCGGCCTTCTCCGTGTGCTTGCCCGCCGCCATGGTGGTCGTCCTCGTGCTTGTCCTGGCGCTCGCCTCGCGGCCTTGCCGCGCCGTGCCTCCGGCCTTGGCGTCCCGTATCGTATCCGCACCCATCGCCACCTCCCGCGTGATCGCGCGCACCGGTTTATCGGTGCGCAGTCCACGGAACACGGGATGGCGCACATGCCCCGATTCCGTCCATTCGCCAAACGACACTTCGGCCACCAGTTCGGGCCGCACCCAGTGCGTGTCACGGCCGGCGCCCCCCGCCTTGACGCTGGCCTGGCGCGTCCGCAATGCCTGCAGCCGCTGGCGCAGCGCGGCCAGCCCGGCGTCGTCGAACCCGGAGCCGACCTTGCCGGCGTACACCAGCCGGCCGGCCGCGTCGTGATACGCCAGCAGCAAGGCGCCCAGCCCTACGCGCGTGCCCTTGGGATCGGTATAGCCGACGACGACGAATTCCTGCCGCCGCGCGCACTTGAGCTTGAGCCAGCTGTCGCTGCGGCGCGCGACGTAGGGCGAGGACAGGCGCTTGGCGATGATGCCCTCCAGCCCCATCTTGCAGGCCGACGCCAGCAGGTCGGCCGGCGCCGCGTCGAAGGCATCGCTAAAGCGCAGCGGGTCGCCGCCGGCGGCCGCCATCACCCGCGCCAGCACCGCGCGGCGTACCCGCAACGGCTCGCCGCGCAGGTCGCGGCCGGTGACGTAAGGCAGGTCGAACACATAGAACAGGATGGCGTCGGTGCGTTCGCCATCGAAGGCGTTCTGCAGCGCCTGGAAGCTGGGCGCGCCGTTATCGGCCAGCATCACGATCTCGCCGTCCAGCCACGCCGTCTCCAGCGGCATGCGCCGCAGCGCCGCCACCAGGTGCGGCAGCCTGGGAGCCCAGTCGTGGCCATTGCGCGTGTACAGGCGCACCTCGCCATGATCCAGCCGCGCCAGCAGCCGGTAGCCGTCGAATTTCATCTCGTAGAGCCAGTCGTCGCCCGCCTGGGCCGGCACGCCCGCCACCAGCGTGGCCAGTTGCGGCTTGAGTCGCCCAGGCAGGTCGGCCGCCTTGCCCGGCAACGGGCCCGCCACGGGCGGATCGTCGGGCGGGTCGCCGGGCGCCGCCATGGCGGACGGCGCGGCGGCGGGCGCCGGCCGGCCACCGGCCGGCGGCGCGACCACGCTGTCGGGCTGTTCGTCGACCACGCTGAACTCGCTTTCGGCGCGGGCGAAGTCGTCGCGGTCCTTGACCAGCAGCCAGGGCGGCTGCTTTTCGGACTCACGGCCTTTCATGCGGATCAACGCCCAGCGCCCGCGCATCTTCTCGCCATGCAGGTCGAACTTCAGGTGCCCGCGCCGATAGCCCTCGGCCGCATCGCCCACGGGCGTCCAGGTGCCGCGGTCCCAGATGATGACCTTGCCGGCGCCATACTGGCCCTGCGGGATCTCGCCCTCGAAGCGGTTGTAGGCGATGGGATGGTCCTCCACCTGCACCGCCATGCGCTTGACCGATGGGTCGTAGCTGGGCCCCTTGGGCACGGCCCAGCTCTTCATGGCGCCGTCCAGTTCCAGCCGAAAGTCGTAGTGCAGCCGGCTGGCCCAGTGCTTCTGGATCACGAAAGCGCGCGCGGCCTGGTTGGGCTGACCGCCGCCGGCCGGCTCCGGAGTCAGCGTGAAGTCGCGCTTGGCGCGGTATTTCGCCAGGGTATCGGCCATGGTCACGCCGCCTTCGTGGCTTTCCGAGCCGCCGTCTTGCTCGCCGCTTTGCCGACCGCTTTCCTGGGGGCTTTCTTCGCGGTCTTCTTCGCGGTCTTTTTTGCCGCCGTCCGCGGCCCGGTCCCGTCCGCGGCCCGGCCCTTCAGGCTGCGTTGCAGCAGTTCGGTCAGGTCGATGACGTTATCGGCGTAGGCCGGCGATTCCTCCCGCGGTTCGATCACCGTCTCGGTCTTGCCCGCCTTGACCTTGCGCGCCACCAGATCCATGACGGCGGCCTTGAACTCGTCCTTGTATTGTTCCGGGTCCCAGTGGCCGGACATGTCGTCGACCAGCTTCCGCGCCATCTTCAATTCGCTGGCGCTGGGCGCGGAATCCTTGGCGCCGGCCTTAGGCAGGTCCAGCTCGTCGGTGCCCTTGACCTCGTCGCCCCAGCGCATCAGGTTCAGCACCAGCGCGTCGCCCGCCGGGATCAGCGCCGTCAGGTGCTGCCTGGTCTGGATCACCACCCGCGCGATGCCGATCTTGCCGGTTTTGGCCAGCGTATCGCGCAGCAAGGCATAGACCTTCTGGCCCTTGCCGATCGGCGCCAGGTAGTAGGGCCGCTCCAGGTACACGAACGGCACCTCGCCGGCCTCGACGAATTGCTGGATCTCGATGGTCTGGGTGGTGCGCGGATAGGCGTCGGCGATCTCTTCGGGGGAAATGATGACGTACTGGCCGTCCTCGTATTCCACCCCCTTGACGATGTTGTCCTTGTCGATCTCCTTGCCGGTGCGCTTGTTGATACGCTTGTAGCCGACCGGGTCCATCGAGCGTTTGTCGAGCCAGTCGAAGTCCACGCCCGATTCGCTGGTGGCCGTATGCAGGCCCACAGGGATGTGCACCAGCCCGAACGAAATCGCGCCTTTCCAGATGGTTCGCGTCGCCATGATGCCGCTCTCCTCTGGGGCGCCGTTGCCGCCCCGTCCACTGTTTGGGTTGACCGCCTGCCTGCATTGTCGCAGCGCCGGGCGCGCGCGCCAACGCCGGCATGAGCGTGTCGCGCCAGCAAGCGGCGTGCCCGCCGCGCCCCCAGCCCCCCCCGGCACGGCCCAGGCCCCTATGGCGTCCCGGCGTCGTCCTCGCGCGTGGCGCGCAGTTTCTTCCACAGGGTCGTGCGGGAAATACCCAGCCGCTTCGCGGCGCTGCCCAGGTGCCCCCCGGATTCGGCGATGGCCTGCTGGATGGCGCGCTGTTCAGCATGGGTGCGGCGGGTCGCCAGATCCGACGCGCCTTCCAGCTTGAGTTCGGGAAAGACGTCGCTGGCGTCCAACTCGGGGCCGTCGGCCAATACCACCGCCCGCGCGATCCGGTTTCGCATCTCGCGAATGTTGCCCGGCCAGTCATGGTCGCCCAATGCCCGCAGCGCCGCGGCCGAAAATCGCTTGCCCATGGCCTGCGGCGACTCCGCCAGCAGGGCTGACGCCAACGGCTCCAGCGCCGCCGGCCGCTCGCGCAGCGGTGGCAACCCCAGTCGCGCCACCGCCAGCCGGTAATACAGGTCGGCCCGCATGCGCCCCTCGGCCACCGCCGCGTCCAGCGGACCGCAGGTGCTGGCAATGATGCGGCAGCGGGTCTGGCGGCTCTGGATTTCGCCCAACGGCCGGTACTCGCCGTTCTCCAGCACCCGCAACAGCGCGGACTGGGTCTTGGGGGCCAGTTCTGCCACCTCGTCGAGATAGAGCGTCCCGGCCTGGGCCTCGGAGAAAAAGCCCTCTCGCGCGGCGTTGGCGCCGCTGAATGCCCCCTTGGCATGACCGAACAACAGGCTCTCGGCCAGCTCGGGCGCGATCGAGGCGCAATTGACAGCCACGAACGGCCCCGCCGCGAACGGCGAGCGGGCATGCGCATAGCGGGCCGCCCGATCCTTGCCCGTCCCGGTTTCGCCTTCCAGCAGCAGCGGCAGGGAACTGGCCGCCAGGCGTTCGAGCTCGCGCGCCAGCGGGCTCGCGGGATCGTCGAAACGGAATGGGTTGTCGCGCACCTCGCCAGCCACGCCGGCAGGCTGGGCCGCGATCACCGCGCGCATGCGCGCCACCAGCGCGTCGGTGTCATAAGGCTTGGTCAGATAATCGCTGGCGCCGGCCGCCACCAGCCTGACCGCCTGCGCGATCTCGCCATAGGCGGTGGCGAACACCACGGTGGCCTGCGCCAGATAGGGAATCAGGCGCCGGTACAGGTCCTCGCCGGAACCATCCGGCAGGCGGATATCGGCCAGCACGAAGGCGGGACGCTGGCGCGAGCGGCGGAACCACTCCACCGCCTGCGCGCAGCTCTGCACCCACTGCGCCGACAGGCCTTCCAGCCGCAGGCGCTGCAACAAGGCCCCGCCCAGCACCGGATCGTCCTCGATCAGCAGGATCTGGGTATCGTTCATCGCGGTTGCCCCCCTTGCGGCAATGGAATGCGCACTGAAATCCGCGTGCCCGGCCCCGCCGCGCGCACACGCAAGCGCCCCTGCATGGCGCGCACCAGGTCGGCGACGATGCCCAGGCCCATGCCGTCGCCGCCGGGCGAGCCGCCCGCCAGCGCCGTGCGCGCATCCGGCGGCAGTCCGGCGCCGCTGTCCGTCACGTGCAGGCTGAGCCAATGCCGCCCGGCCCGCGCCGCGACGCAGACCGCGCCGCCCGGCGGCGACGCCTGCACCGCATTCAATACCAGATTGAGCAGCACCTGGCGCACCGGCCCGGCGGGCAAAGGCAAGGCCTGCTCGCCCATCCCCCGGCACGCCAGCGCCACCCGCACCGCGTCCTTGGCCGCCTGCGACCTGACCATCAGGCGGATATCCTCGATGTCCGCACGCCGCAGCAACGCCGTGCCCGGCCGGAACGTACGCAGGCTGGCGTCGACCACGGCTTGCAGCGCCTCGACCCCGCGGTCGATGAAGCCGAGCGACTCCTGCCGCACTTCGGCGCGATCGCCGAACTGCCGCAATGTCTGTACGGCGGTGCGCAGCCCGCCCAGCGGATTGCGCACTTCATGCGCCAGCGCCGCCGACATGCGGCCGAGCATCGCTTCGCGCTCGATGTGCGCGTGGCGCTGGGCGAAGGCCTCGCGCTCGCGCACGCTGGCCACCATCCAGTTGTAGGCGGCCAGCAGTTCCTGCAATTCCGGATCGCCGGTACGCACCGCCATCTCGCGCGGCTGATCCTCGCGTCCGGCGCGCAACGCCTGGGTCAGCGAGATGATGGGGCGCTGCAGCCGCCGCGCCATGCCGTAGCACAGCCCCGCGCCCAGCAGGCTGACGGCCAGCCCCACCAGTCCCAGTTCGAGCGCCAGTTCGCGCCGCTGCTGCAGGAATTCGCTGACGTCCAGGTTGGCGATCAGGGTCCCCAGCCGCGGCTGCGCGCTGTCGAGCAGCCGCCAGGTCCAGACCCCTTCGGAACGCAGGCTGATCAGGCTGCCGGACCCGCCGTGCAAGGCCGCCAGGGGCACCGGCTCCACTTCCGGATAGCGCGCCACATGCGCCAGCAGACGGTGATCGGCCGTGACCACCGCCAGGGTACGGTCCACCACGCCCAGATGGGTATCGAGCGCGCGATTGAGCACTTCGGTCATTTGGGCGCCATCGTTGGCGCGCACCGCCGGCAGGATCGCCGCCGACAGTCCGTCCAGGTAGACCTGCCCCAGATTGGCGACCTGGCTGTCGAACTGACGCGACAGCCCGTGCAGCGCCAGCGATATCAGCGCGGCGGAAATCACCAGGAACAACAGGGAAACCGCGAGCGGAATCCGCGCGGTAAGCGGCAAGCGAAACATGATCGGCGCGCATGACAGCAAAAACGTGATTATGCCGTGGCCACTGCCTCCCCCCAATTTGCAAGATTTCGCAAGCGCGCCCGCAGCGGGCAAGAAGCGTGCCGACCCCGGTTTCGGGCGCTTTTCATCTTGAAATGTTCACTTTTGTGAACATGGCGATTACAGCTTGTTCACCCTGCGTTACTCCCGCGCGCGCCCCTACCCTCGGCCTCATGGTTATCCCGCAAGCCGGGCGCAAACGAACGAAAGCAGAATGCAAGCCGCCCTCCTTAAAGTCCCGGCTCCCTGGGTCGTGCGCCGCACGGCCCGCGGTCTTGTCATCAACAAAAAACGGGGAGCACGCCATGGGCAGCACCATATTCTCTAGAAAGCGCGATCTGTGGGGAGGCGCATTCATCGCCCTCTGCGGCGCGCTGACCCTCTTCGAGGCCACCTCATACAACATCGGCGAACTGGCGCGCATGGGGCCGGGATATTTCCCGATGCTGGTGGGGTGCTTTTTGGTCGCCCTGGGCGTGCTGATCCCCCTCTGCCCCGACCCCGATGAAGTGCAGGAAGAGCAGCTCGAAGAACAGCTGCCGCAGCCGACGCGGCGCGAGCGTCTGCGTGGCATGGCCTGCATCGCCGCCGGTATCGGGCTGTTCATCGTGCTCGGCCAGACCCTCGGATTCCTGCCGGCCACCTTCGCCCTGGTGTTCGTTTCCGCGTTGGGGGATACGTCCAACACATACAAATCCGCCGCCATCCTGGCCGCCGCCATGACGCTGTTCGGCGCGATCGTCTTCTCGTGGGCGCTGCAATTGCAGTTCCCGATGCTGCGCTGGGGTTAAGCCATGGAATTGCTCGATAACGTTCTGCACGGCTTCTCCGTCGCCTTCCAGTGGGAAAACCTGCTCTGGTCGCTCTTTGGCGTCTTCATGGGCAACATGATCGGCGTGCTGCCCGGCATGGGCGTGCTGGCCGCGATATCCATCCTGCTGCCGCTCACCTACGCCATGACGCCGGTGGCCGCCCTGATGATGCTGGCCGGCATCTATTACGGCGCGCAATACGGCGGCGGCATCACCTGCATCCTGCTGAACCTGCCCGGCACGCCGTCGCACGCCGTCACCTGCCTGGACGGCAACCCCCTGGCACGGCGCGGCAAATCCGGCTCGGCCCTGTTCATGCTGGTGCTGGCCTCGTTCATCGGCGCCAGCGTCGGCATCATCATCATGATCCTGTTCTCGCCGCTGCTGGTGGAAGTCGCCTTCCAGTTCGGTCCGGCCGAGTATTTCTCGATGATGATGCTGGGGCTGTTCGCCGGCGCAACCCTGGCCAAGGGGTCGGCCATCAAGGGCGTGGCCATGGTGTTCCTGGGCTTGCTGCTTGGCGTGGTCGGCACCGACGTCAATACCGGCACCATCCGCTACGCCTTCGGCGTGATCGAACTGAGCGACGGCGTGCAACTGGTGGCGCTGGCCATGGGCCTGTTCGGCCTGGCGGACTTCTTCGCCAACGTCAACCGCATCGGCCGGGCCGCCACCGTCGGCAACGCCACCAAGATGTCGGTGCGCCCCGAGCCGGGCGACGTCAAGCAATCGGTCATGCCGATCGCGCGCGGCAGCGTCATCGGCGCGGTCCTGGGCATCCTGCCGGGCACCGGCGCGACCATCGCGTCGTTCATGTCCTACGCCGTGGAAAAGCGCGTATCGAAGACGCCGAACCGCTTCGGCAATGGCGCCATCGAAGGCATCGCCGGCCCCGAGGCGGCCAACAACTCGGCGGCGCAGACCAGCTTCATCCCCACCATGAGCCTGGGCATCCCCGGGGATTCGGTGATGGCGCTGATGCTGGGCGCGCTGATCATCCATGGCATCCAGCCCGGCCCGCAGATGGTGACCGAGCATGCCGACCTGTTCTGGGGGCTGATCGCCAGCTTCTGGATCGGCAACGTCATGCTGGTGGTCATGAACCTGCCCCTGATCGGCGTGTGGGCCAAGCTGCTCAAGGTGCCCTACAAGTACCTGTTCCCGTCGGCGCTGTTCTTCGTCTGCGTCGGGGTCTACAGCACCAACAACAACCTGTTCGACGTTGGCATGGTGCTGGTGCTGGGCATGGTCGGCTACCTGTTCCTGAAATTGCATTTCTCGCCCGCGCCGCTGCTGCTCGGCTTCGTGCTGGGACCGATGGTCGAAGAGAACTTCCGCCGCGCCCTGCTGCTGTCGCGTGGCCAACTGAGCATTTTCATTGACCGCCCGATCAGCGCCGGCTTCGTCTACGCGATTTTCGCGCTGGCCCTGTGGCTGGCCTTCTCCACCGTTCGCAACCGCTACAAGGTGCGCGCGATGGCGCAGGCGCAATCCTGATCGTCAACACCAAGCAAGACCCCGGGGCCGCCGCCAGGCGGCCCCGGGCGCAACACCGGGAGTACGCCATGAGATCGCACGAGGGTGACGGTCATGCCGCAACGGCCATGCCGATCGCACGCGGACTGTCGTTCGTGGAGCTGATGGAATTGCTGGAATTCAGCCGGCTGCGCTTCGAGGCGCCCGGCACGGATGCCTGCGCCACGCTCATCGGCACGCAGGAGTGGCGCCGCGGCGTCGATGGCAATGCCCTGGCGCCATCCGCCATCTACATCTGCTCGACGCTGGACGCCCTGCGCGATGCCGTGCTGCCTCCCGCCGACGCCCGCCTCGACATCGACATGCCGTCGCTCGGCCGGGTCCGGCTGATGGCCACGATGCGCCGGCAGGTCACGCCGCTTCCCCAGCCATGCCTGCGCGTCGACCTGCAAGCCCTGGTGCGCCGCGTTCTGGTGCCGGCCGATGCCCCGCCGCACCTGTATGATCTGGTGCGACATGTCGTGATGGCGCGACTCTGGATCGAAGTCGCGCGCATATGAAATAGCTACCGAGGAACCCCGCGCGTGACAGACAAGCCGATTGAGATCATTGCCGCGATCGTCTTCGCGATCGCCCTGCTGCACACTTTTTCCACGCCCCTTTTCCTGCGCCTGGCGCACCGCAGCAAGCGCCATGAAGGGCTGTTGCACCTGCTCGGCGAAGTCGAGGTGGTGTTCGGCTTCTGGGCCGCCATCCTGCTGCTGCTCATGGCCCTGGCTGCATCCGGCGACAGCGCGCTCGCCTACGCGGAGTCGCGCAACTACACCGAGCCGGCATTCGTCTTCGTCGTGATGGTGATCGCGGCGTCGCTGCCGGTGCTCACCGCGGTCATGCGGCTGGTCAATCGGCTGGCCCGCCTGATCCCGGTCGCCGACCGGACCGCGAAGGCCTGGCTGTGCCTGGCCCTGGTGCCGCTGGCCGGCTCGTTGATCACCGAACCGGCCGCCATGACCATCGCCGCGATGATGCTGGCGCCGCAGGTGTTTCACCGCGACATGCCGGAACGGCTCAAATACCTGGCGCTGGGTGTGCTGTTCGTGAACATCTCGATCGGCGGCACCCTGACCTCGTACGCCGCGCCGCCGGTGCTGATGGTGGCCGCCACCTGGGGCTGGGACAGCGCTTTCATGCTCAAGGCGTTCGGCTGGAAGGCCGCGCTGGCGGTGCTGATCAACGCCACCGCCATCACCTGGCTGCTGCGGCCGCACCTGCAATCGGGCGACGTCATGGCGCGCGGCGACCAATCCGCGCCGATATCGTCCACGGTCATCGTGGTGCACCTGCTGTTCCTCGCGGCCGTGGTGCTGAGCGCCCACCACCCCGTGATTTTCGTCGGGCTGTTCCTGTTCTTCCTGGGCTACACCCAGGCCTACAAGGCGCACCAGAGCCGCCTCATCATCAAGGAAGCGCTGCTGGTCGGCTTCTTCCTGGCCGGACTGGTGGTGCTGGGCGGCCTGCAACAATGGTGGCTGCAGCCGATCGTCAGCGCGCTCGAACCGCGCGTCCTGTTCTTTGGCGCGCTGGCCCTGACCGCGGTCACCGACAATGCCGCCCTGACCTATCTGGGGTCGCTGATCGACGGCATCTCCGCGCAGGCGCAATACATGCTGGTCGCCGGCGCGGTCGCCGGCGGCGGCCTGACCGTGATCGCCAACGCGCCCAACCCCGCCGGGGTGGCCCTGCTGCGCGGCGGGTTCAGCGATGGCTCGGTCAGCATGGCGGGATTGCTGGGCGGCGCGCTGGCGCCCACCGCGGTGGCGGCGGCGCTCCTGTTCCTGCTGTGACCGGCCGCGCCTGCTGCCAAGCCCGCCGCCCCGGGGCGAGGCCGGCATCGGCGCGGGCCCGTCTCCCCTCGGCGCGGCGGCCCGAAAGTGGCTATATGAAATAACCTGGATTGGCTATTTTTTGCCAAGCCAATTTTGCCTAGGATGGCCGGATTGACAGTCAACCCCGAGCACATCCATGCCAGAACTGACTCCGGCGCTGCGCCAGCGCATCCTCCAAGCCGTGGACGCGGGCTTCGCGGCCCAGACCGAATTGACGGCGCAACTGGTGCGCCTGCCATCGCAGCGCGGCGAGGAAGCCACCGCGCAGGACTTCATGGCGGCGCGCTACGCCGAACGCGGCTATGCGGTGGACCGCTGGCGCATCGACGTCGACGCCATCCGCCACCTGCCGGGCTTCTCGCCGGTGGCGGTGTCCTATGACAACGCCTACAACGTGGTCGGCGCGCACCGCGCGCGCAGCCTGACGGGCCGCTCGCTGATCCTGAACGGCCACATCGACGTGGTGCCGGTCGGCCCGCTGGCGCAATGGAGCCGCGATCCCTATGACCCGGCCATCGTCGAAGGCTGGATGCACGGCCGCGGCGCGGGCGACATGAAATCCGGCCTGGTCGCCTGCCTGTCGGCCATGGACGCGCTGGCCGCCATCGGCCTGGCGCCGGCCGGCGACGTATTCCTGCAATCGGTGGTGGAAGAGGAATGCACCGGCAACGGCGCCCTGGCCTGCCTGGCGCGCGGCTACCGCGCCGACGCCGCCTTCATCCCGGAGCCGCTGCTGCCCATGCTGATGCGCGCCCAGGTCGGCCCGATGTGGTTCCAGGTGCAGGTCGAAGGCGACCCCCAGCACGCCTCGGCCGCCTTCACCGGCGCCGGCGCCAACGCCATCCAGAAGGCGATCTTCCTGATCCAGGCGCTGGACGAGCTGGAAACGCGCTGGAACGCCAACAAGTGCGACCACCGCCACTTCTGCGACCACCCCCACCCGATCCGCTTCAACCTCGGCAAGATCGCCGGCGGCGACTGGCCGTCCAGCGTGCCGGCCTGGTGCACCTTCGACATGCGCGTGGCGGTCTACCCCGGCCAGAGCCTGGAGGCCGCGCGCGCCGAGATCGAGGCGTTCGTGGCCCAGGCCGCGGCGCGCGATCCGTTCCTGGCCACGCATCCGCCCAAAGTGGTCTACCACGGCTTCATGGCCGAGGGCTACGAATTGCAGAATGCCGACCAGGCCGAGGCCGCGCTGCGCGCCGCGCACGAACAGGTGTTCGGCGAGCCGCTGCGCGAATACGCCACCTCGGCCGCCACCGACGCCCGCTTCTACGGCCTGTACGCCGATACTCCCGCCATTGTCTACGGCCCGGAATGCCGCATGCCGCACGGCTATGACGAGGCGGTCAACCTGGAATCGGTGCGCAAGGTCACCCAGACCATCGCCCTGTTCATCGCCGAATGGTGCGGACTGGAAGAGCGCCACGCATGAGCCGCAGCCATCTTCCCAGCGCCGGCCAGGCGCTGTTCGCGGCCGAGCCGCCCAAGTTGTCCCTGCCCCAGGCCGAGGCCCTGGCGCAACGCCACTACGGTCTGGCGACACGGGCCACCCTGCTGTCGAGCGAACGCGACCAGAACTTCCTGCTGCGCGCAGCCGATGGCAGCGCCTACGTGCTCAAGGCCACCCACCCCGCCGAGGACCCGGCGGTCACCGACTTCCACACCCAGGCGCAGTTGCGGCTGATGCTGGCTGGCGGCCAACCGCCGGTGCCGCGCCTGATCCCCGACCTGCAAGGCGACTATGTGCACTGGCACGACGCGGGCGACGGCGCGCGCCGCGCCCTGCGGCTGATGACCTTCGTGCACGGCGTGCCGCTGCACCAGGTGGCGCGCAGCCCGGCGCAATACCGCGCCCTGGGCCGCGCGCTGGCGCAGTTCGACCTGGCGCTGGCCGGCTTCGACCACGCCATGGCCGACCACGAACTGCTGTGGGACCTGCAACACGCCGAGCGCGTGGCCGACCTGCTGCCGAAGATCCCTGAAGTGGCGCGGCGGGGACTGGCCGAGCGCCAGTTGGAGCGCTTCGTCAACGGGCTGCGGCCGCGTCTGGGCGGGCTGCGGCGCCAGGTCATCCACAACGACCTCAATCCGTACAACGTGATGGTCGCGCGCGACGATCATGCCCAGGTCGCGGCGCTGCTCGACTTCGGCGACATGGTTCGCGCGCCGCTGGCGCAGGACCTGGCCGTGGCCGCCGCCTACCTGCTGGACGACGCCCCCGACCCGCTGTCGGCGGGCCTGCGCCTATGCCTGGCCAGCTACCATCAGACGCTGCCCCTGACCGAAACCGAAATCGCGCTGCTGCCCGACCTGATCGCCACGCGCCTCTTGATCACCGTGGCCATCACCGGCTGGCGCGCGCAGCAGCATCCCGAGAACCGCCAATACATCCTGCGCAACAACGCCCTGGCCTGGGCCGGCCTGGCGCGCCTGGACGCCCTGCCGCGCCAGCAGGCCAGTGAAACCCTGCTGGCCGCCAGCCAGACCCCGATGGAGACCCTTGTATGAGCCGAGACCAAGCCATGCTCAACGCCTTCGACCCCGCCGCCGCCGACGCGCTGCCGCGGGCCGAACGCGACCTGATCGCCCGCCGCCAGCGCGTGCTGGGGCCGGCCTACCGCCTGTTCTACGACCAGCCGCTGCACATCGTGCGCGGCGAAGGCGTGTGGCTGTATGGCGCCAACGGCGAACGCTACCTGGATGCCTACAACAACGTGGCCTCGGTGGGCCACAGTCATCCGCGCGTGGTGCGCGCCATCGCCGAACAGGCGGCGCTGCTGAACACCCATACCCGCTACCTGCACGACGGCGTGCTGGACTACGCCGAGCGCCTGTTGGCGACCTTCCCGCAGCCGCTGTCGCAGGTCATCTTCACCTGCACCGGCAGCGAGGCCAATGACCTGGCGCTGCGTGTGGCGCGCAGCCATACCGGCGGCACCGGCGTCATCGTCACGCAGCTGGCCTACCACGGCGTCACCGCCGCGGTGGCGGCCGTATCGCCGTCGCTCGGCCAGGCGGTGCCGCTGGGCGTGGACACGCGCGCCGTGGCCGCGCCCGACAGCTACCGCCACGATCCGGCCACGCTGGGCGCGTGGTTCGGCCAGCAGGTGCAGGCCGCCATCGACGACCTGCGGCGCCACGGCATCAAGCCGGCCGCGCTGCTGGTCGACACGATTCTGTCCAGCGATGGCGTCTACAGCGACCCGGCCGGCTTCCTGGCGCCGGCGGCGCAGGCCATCCGCGACGCCGGCGGCCTGTTCATCGCCGACGAGGTGCAGGCCGGCTTCGCCCGCACCGGCTCGCGCATGTGGGGCTTCCAGCGCCACGATCTCGTGCCGGACATCGTCACCATGGGCAAGCCGATGGGCAACGGCCATCCCATCGCCGCCATGGTCTCGCGCCCCGACATCCTGGAACGCTTCGGCCGCGAAGCGCGCTACTTCAACACCTTCGGCGGCAATCCGGTGGCCTGCGCCGCGGCCCAGGCCACGCTGTCGGTGATCGAGGACGAAGGGCTGCAGGCCAACGCCGCGCGCATCGGCCAGTACCTGCGCGACGGCTGGCGCGCCCTGGCCAAGCGCCATGCGCTGATCGGCGACGTGCGCGGCGACGGCCTGTTCATCGGCGTCGAACTGGTGCGCGACCGCGCCACCCAGGCACCGGCCAAGGAAGAAACGCATCGCTTCGTCAACCTGATGCGCCGGCGCCGCGTGCTGCTCAGCGCCACCGGCCTGCACGGCAACGTGCTCAAGCTGCGCCCGCAACTGCCGTTCGCGCGGGAACACGCCGACCTGCTGCTGGCAGCGGCGGATGAGACGCTGGCGGCGCTGTAGGCGGCAACGCGGCGCGGCCCGGGCCCCGGCCGACGCCATGCGCCGCGGTAGCGGAACCACGGCGTCATGGCCGGCCACCCTGACCGACCAACGCTCACCGCCACAAAGCTCAGCGCCGCGCCCGGCGCGCGGGCCCGCTCTCGCCGGCCCGCGCCAGCGCCCGCGCAAAGCGCGCCACGCCATCGCCGATGCGCTCGCAGGGCACGCCGCCATACCCCAGCACCACCGCTGGCGCCGCCGCCCGCGCCGCATCAGGCAGGTAATGCGGCAATCCCACCACGATGCCCTCTTCGCGGGCGGCCTCGGCCAGGCGCGGCACCGATACCTTGCGGTCGAGCCGCGCATATACATGCAGCCCGGCCCGTGCCTGCGACAGCCGCACCTGTTCACCGACCCGCGCCGCCAGCGCCTCGCGCAGCACGATCTGGCGGCCGGCATACTCGGTGCGCATGCGCTTGATGTTGTGCGAGAAATGGCCGTCCGCCATGAAATCGGCCAGCGCCGCCTGCAGGTGCAACTGGCCTGGCCGGTAGATGCTGGCGCAGGCCCGCGAAAATGACTCGGCCACCTGCGGCGGCACCACCATGTAGCTCATGCGCAGACCGGCGAACATGGTCTTGCTGAAGGTGCCCAGGTAGACGACGCGGCCGTCGGCATCCAGCCCCTGCAACGACGGAATCGGCGCGCCGTCGTAGCGGAATTCGCTGTCGTAGTCGTCCTCCAGCACCCACAGCCCGCGCGCCCGCGCCGCCTGCAGCAGCTCCAACCGCCGCGCCAGCGGCATCACCACGCCAGTGGGGTACTGGTGCGACGGGCTGGTGATCAGCAGCCGCGCCCGGCGCGGCAACTTGCTGGCCGCCAGGTCCAGGCCCTGCTCGTCGACCGCCGCCGCATGGGCGCGCACGCCCGCCGCCCCCAGCACCGGCGGAAAGGCCCAATGGCACGGGCTCTCGACCAGGGCGGCATCGCCCGCGCCCGCCAGCATGCGCGCGCACAGGTCGACCGATTGGTGCGTGCCCGCCGTGACGATGACCTGCTCGGGCTCGCACACCACCGCGCGTGCCAGGCGCAGGTAGCTGGCGATGGCCTCACGCAGCGGCAGAAAGCCGGCGCCATCCTTGGCATAGCCCGCCAGCGCCAGGTTCGACTTGCCCAGGTGGCGCGACACCAGCCGGCGCCACAAGTGGAACGGAAACAGGCTGGCGTCGGCCACGCCCGGCACGAACGCGCCGGTGTGCTGGCCCAGCCCGGCCGCGCCGCCGGCGATGCCCTCGCCGCGCGTCGACAGGCCCGGCACGTGACGCTGCACGTGCTCGGGCGAAGCCGGCGGCAACAGGGGCCGGTCCACCGTCTTCTCGACGAAGGTGCCGCTGCCGCCGCGCGCGCTCAGGTAGTTCTCGGCGATCAGGCGCTCATAGGCCAGCGTCACCGTGATGCGTGAAATGCCCAGCTCCTGCGCCAGCACGCGCGAGGACGGCAGGCGCTGCCCCGCCACCAGGGTGTGGTCCAGCACGCCGCGCCGCACGATGTCGTAGATCTGCTTCTGCAAGGGGTCGGCCGATTCGCGCGACAGCGCGCCCGACAGCAGATCGGCAAGCAGGACTTCCTTCATGAAGTGGCCATATATGAGCGTCAATTGTGGCTATACAAGATATAGCCAGTAGTTGCTATCGTCAACGCCGGTATTCGACATCGCGGCGCCACCTGGGCGACCGCATCA
>LXNH01000075.1_pt1 | contig 21274 bp, 22 predicted proteins | sample 809111 | NCBI WGS metagenome assembly LXNH01 (sample SAMN04870528, study PRJNA318959) | seawater metagenome | biome: 00002010; material: water; isolation source: marine seawater | place: Greece: Milos, Mediterranean Sea | collected 2013-05-29 | depth 5-7 m
ATCCCCGCGCTTAGGCGAGCCAACATCTATAATCTTGGTTCGGGTTACAGGCAACCTCAGCCCGTAGTTGAACTTATTGACTAATATGAAATCTCCCACCTGAAGTGTGGGGACCATCGAGGAGGATGGTATTTGAAAAGGCTCAAAAAGAAAGGAGCGAAGGACTAATACAAAGGCGAGAATTGGAAAAAATGATTTAGCGTACTCGACCAATAACGGCTCGCTCGCCTCCGAAGCCACCTCCTCGAGATAGGAGATCCCCTGCTTCTCATCCGCCGAATAACGTTCCCAGCCGGGATATCGATCACGAATTAACGCTAATCGCTCCTCCCTCGCCCGCGAGAATAAGAGAGCGTCCACGGCCCAAATAGCGCCAGAACCCAAGACAATGAGCGATAAAATCAGTGGAAGGTCGATATTCATACTGTGCGTAATGATGGCTCAAGAAAGCTGATCAGTCGACCTGCAACACCGCTAGGAACGCGGTTTGTGGAATTTCTACATTCCCAACCTGCTTCATTCGTTTCTTACCGGCTTTTTGCTTTTCGAGCAGCTTTTTCTTGCGCGTCACGTCACCGCCGTAACACTTCGCAGTCACATTTTTCCGCAAAGCTTTTACTGTTTGTCGTGCCACGATCTTGCCGCCGACAGCGGCCTGGATGGCCACATCGAACATTTGACGGGGAATCAGGTCTTTCATCTTTTCGGTCAAAACTCGGCCGCGACTCTGAATGTGATCCCGGTGCACAATCACGGATAAGGCGTCGACGCGATCACCGTTGATCAATACATCGAGCTTGGAAAGCGGCGCTGTTTCGAAACGCTCGAAGCCGTAATCTAGCGATGCATAACCCCGACTTGCAGATTTCAGTCGATCAAAGAAGTCTAGAACCACCTCGGCCATCGGAATATCGTAAACCACCTGCACCTGCTGACCCAAGAATTGTAAATCGACCTGCGCACCACGCTTCTCTACGCAGAGCGTGATGACCGCTCCTAGGTAATCCTGCGGTGTTAGGATAGTGCAACGCGCGATCGGCTCTCGCATGCTCTCAATCTCACCTAGATCAGGGAGCTTTGACGGGTTATCGACGCTCACTACGTCACCAGACTTCTTAATGACCTCATAGATCACAGTCGGCGCGGTGGTGATTAGATCTAGGTCGTACTCGCGTTCGAGGCGCTCCTGGATAATCTCCATGTGGAGCATACCCAAGAAACCACATCGAAATCCAAAACCCAGCGCATCTGACGTTTCCGGCTCATAGAATAATGACGCGTCGTTCAAGGTTAACTTGCCTAGCGCCTCTCTGAAGTCCTCATAGTCATCGGCATTGATAGTGAAGATGCCTGCATAGACTTGAGGCTTGACGTGCTGAAAACCTGGTAAGACTTGGGTTTCAGGTGCATTGGCAGCAATCAGCGTATCACCAACGGGAGCACCCTTAATGTCCTTGATGCCAGCAACGATGAAGCCGACTTCTCCCGCCTGTAGGCAATCGGTCACTGTTCGACGAGGCGTGAACACGCCAATCATATCGGCTTGATGCGCTTTGCCCGTCGACTTCACCATGAACTTATCGCGCTTCTTGAGAACGCCCTGATTGACCCGAACCAGAGAGACCACTCCAAGGTAGTTATCAAACCAAGAATCAATTATTAGGGCCTGTAGCGGCTCCTCGCGATCTCCCTCGGGTGGTGGAATGTGCTCGACCAAATATTCGAGTGCATCTTCAATCCCCATTCCGGTCTTAGCGCTGACAGGTACCGCTTCGCTAGCCTCTATCCCAATGATCTCCTCGATTTCGAGCATGACACGCTCGGGTTCAGCCTGCGGAAGATCCATCTTGTTCAGGATGGGTAACACCTCGAGGCCCTGCTCAATCGCGGTGTAGCAATTAGCCACTGACTGAGCTTCAACGCCCTGGCCAGCGTCCACAACTAACAGAGCGCCTTCACAGGCAGCAAGCGACCGCGAGACTTCGTAAGAAAAATCGACGTGGCCCGGTGTGTCGATAAAGTTTAGCTGGTATATCTCGCCGTCTCGCGCGGTGTAATCCAAAGTCACGCTCTGTGCTTTGATGGTTATGCCACGCTCTCGCTCTAGATCCATGGAGTCCAGGACTTGGGCAGCCATTTCTCGATCTGACAAGCCACCGCAATGCTGGATGAAACGATCAGCGAGCGTCGATTTGCCATGGTCAATATGGGCAATAATGGAAAAATTGCGAATGTGACTCAGCTCGGCCACGCCGTAACCTCTTAGTGATAAGTAGCGCGAAGCTCAGGCCGAGCGCTGGGGTGCGAAGTGTAGCGCAGTGGTAAGCAATAATCCCACTTGGTTATTGATCATCAGGTATCACTAGCCCAAGAAAACTAAAATTTCCTTGACGACTCACACGCAGTCGAATCGAATCGCCGGGCTCGACGGTTCCGAGCACATCTTCCATATCCGACAATGAGCTAATGGCGCGACGACCAAACATCGTAATCACATCCCCCGGCACTATTCCCGCGTCGGCGGCCACTGAATTGGCGTCAACATCGGTCACCAGCACCCCTCCCCGTAAGCCGGCTCTATCAAGCACCGCCTCATCGGCAGCCTCCACGGTCATACCCAAGGTTTCTAATCTTCCGGGCTCTGGCGCGACAGTTGATAATCTCATTGGCTGATCGGCGCCCAGACTGCCGATTCTAACTCGCAGCCGAGTAGGCTCGCCATCACGAATGACGACCATTTCCACCTTGGTATCTGGAGCGATCAAACCCACCACATGAGGAAGATCGGCTGAGACCTCGATATCGGAATCAGCGACCTTCACAATAATGTCGCCCGGTTCAATACCAGCCTCTTCCGCAGGCGAGTCGTCGCCTACCTGAGCCACCAGAGCACCCTTGGGTCGATCCAAGCCAAAAGACTGGGCTAGTGTTCTATCAACATTTTGAATGGTGACACCTAGCCAGCCGCGCACTACCGACCCGCGTGCCATCAATTGGTCGATCACGTTTTTTACCACCAATGATGGAATCGAGAACGATAAGCCGATGGAACCGCCGCTACGTGTAAAGATCTGCGAATTGACCCCGACAACCTCGCCCTCGAGATTGAAAAGCGGGCCACCCGAGTTTCCTGGGTTGATCGCGACATCGGTCTGCAGAAAAGGGACGTAGTTCTCCCCCCTATCGGTAGGAAGACTGCGCCCTTTGGCACTGACAATCCCGGCCGTCACCGAGTAGTCGAGTCCGAACGGCGACCCAATTGCCAATACCCATTCGCCGACTCTCAGATCCTTAGAGCTACCCAGCTCTAGAAACGGAAAGTCATCACCATCAACTTTTAATAAAGCGAGATCGGAGCGCTCGTCGCTTCCTATTACCGCCGCATCAAACTCGCGTCGATCAGACATGCGGACGATGACTACGTCAGCACCATCAACCACATGGTGATTAGTAACGACGTAACCATCACTGCTGATAAAAAAACCTGACCCCGTGCCGCCGCCCCTCGGCATCGGTGGGTTGCGGTACTGGAAGAACCGCCTTAGGTAGTCCGGAATCTGTTCCAGCTGCTCGAGGTCTTCTAAACCTTCGCTACTGTCGGGTTGAACAGGCTTTACTTCGGCAATAATTTTGACCACCGCCGGGGATGTGTCTTCAACGATCGACGCAAAATCGGGCAAACTCGCCAGCACCTGGCCAGACCAAACTAACAACCCAAATAACAAAATAACGCTGCGTCTCATCGACATCTATCCTTACTCGTCTTCCACTAGTTTCACTTCGACCACTGCGGCTTCACTGGCGACGGCTCGCCCGGTGAGTAACGGCTCCACCACCCCGATGGCTGACTGTGCACCCGACCAACGAAGCAACAAGAAGGCAATTCCCAGTCCGGCAAAAAAACAGACTATCACCATCCCCTCACCCATGGACTCCACTGCCAATGCCAATAAAGTGGCAAACGCCAGCGGCGCGGCATATAACAGTAGCGCGCCTTTAGACAATGTGGCGTTGGGAATCGAAATTTCAACCCAGTCATCAACAGAACATTCCGACGCAGACAGTGACGCCGTCTCAAGGGCCCGCACGAGGCCTTTGTCTTGAGTCAAAGCGCCAGCAAGGGTTCGATGGCCACAGCCAGAGCGCGCAGCGCAGGAGCCACAGGCCGAGCTGCGAATAGTCTCAACCCAAACAGCATTATCCTCTAAGGCAACAACACGCCCCGGTTCAACCAGCATTGACATCGCTAAATCAGGGCAGCACGCGCGCTGATTCGGCAATCATGCGTGCTGTTGCAATGGGGACGTCGCCGACCACACTAATAAGAATGTTCTGACCACCCGTCAACTGACTGCCTCGCGTGTAGGTTAATGTTGACCCATGAATAATCGCACCCTCGCCGGGCCCAATAGTATCGACCATCGGCTCTCTAGTGACTATTGCTGATGCAACGCCATCTGAGATATGAAAAGCCTCAATCGATCCACCTCTGACAGGCCGAGCGACGTAACCTTTCGGCAACCCCTGTAGAGGCATTACTCCACTTTGCTTTGCGGCTGAAGTCTTTCCTTCATCGACCGATTCGTTCATTTGTATCGATACAGTCGCAAATTCGTTGCGTTCCAACAATTTTCCATCCGTCGCGAATACCAAGCTCTTCAACACGAGGCCTGACGACGGATCGATATTAAGCCGATACGCAAGTCTCAAATTATCTCTGGGCTTAATCAGTACCTGTGTGGTTGGGAGACCCGCCACAACCGCCCCTTGCGTCACCTCAAACCCATAGAACTCAGTGAGAGAACACAGCAGCGACCTCACGCCAGTTGGAGCCCGCCATAATGAGGGCGCGTTTAGCGCAGCGCCGTTTAGGCGCTGAAGAACCAGGGGCGTGTTAGATGCGCCTGCTGAGCCATCGAAGTCCACTTTGATAAACTGCCGCTCACCAGATAGCTCACGCAGAAATGTCCCCTGGTAGGTAGCCGAATGATGCGAATCGTGCATCTTCTCGAGAATATCCCTAGCACCGCTGTGATCGAGGCAATCATTTGCCAGCGCACTCGGCACCGCGAACACGAGCAAAATAAACCACAAACGCATAGGGCCCATGAGACAAGAACTCACATTATTTGGAGACGCTATTGACTGCTGGGATTCGAACAATATAGGGGTTCAAAGCGACATCGGCCGCGGTTGCTGCCTGTAGCGGCGCCAACTGCTGGTAGCGCTCTTTAGCGATACGTTCGTAAACTTCTCTCGACTCCAATACCAGTGAACGGGCGGGCTCGGGAGTCATGTACTGCGTTTGTCCGCTGAGCGGCGTGACAGCGTCGCCAAAGCTCGCTTGCACGGCCCCAGTGCCGGGCAACTGTGCAATGGCACCCGGGACTGAAAAGGATTCAGTCGGCACTCCTACCGCTGATGAGTCCTGTTGTCCCACGAGGACAACCGCGATCGTTACCGTTGCAGCCACCGCCATCGATATCAACGGGTTGGTTGCGCGCTTTGGTTGCTCGGTAATCGCCGCTCTGACACCTTGTGATACATCGATGCCACTGTATCGCTGGGCACCTTTAACGATGTCGCGATAACGCGTCTGACGAGCCCAGTAAGCCCTGACCTCTGGCGATACTTCGGTCTCCTTGAGGAGCCTTGCCAGTTCAAACTCACTGGCTTCTCCGTCCATAAGCGCTGAAATCGCCTCTCGCGTATCGCTTACGTGTTTGGAGTCATTGCTTTTACTCATAGTCGGCTCTCGCCCCCTAGTTGCTTTTCAACGCGCTGATCAATTGCCTCACGCGCTCTAAAAATCCTCGACCTCACAGTCCCAATTGGGCAGCCCAGTATCTCTGCAATTTCTTCGTAGCTCAAACCCTCGAACTCACGAAGGGTTAGTGCTGCTCTCAACTCGTCCGGCAAGCTATCGATCGCGCTACTGACCGCTTGCTCCAACTCCATCCCCATCAGCACCGCATCGGGCGACTCATGATCTTTGAGCCTACCCGGCAAATCAAAGTACTCTCCCTCATCGATCACTTGATCGGATGAAGGTCTTCGGCCCAACGCTACCAAATAGTTTTTCGCAGCGTTTGCCGCGATTCGATACAGCCAGGTGTAGAACGCGCTGTCCCCCCTGAACTTTGGTAGCGCCCGATACGCTTTTATAAATGCTTCCTGTGTTACATCCTCGACTTCAGCCGAGTTACTCACGTATCGCGACACCAAATTGGCAACTCTGCCTTGATACTTCAACACTAGTAGGTCAAATGCGCGGGTATCGCCTTTTTGCGCTCGCTCTACTAGCTGCTGATCACCATCGCTGGTAGCCACAAACCTGCTTCCTACCTTCTCAAAACCCGCCTGCTTAACAGCCGGAATTTTGTTTACATTCTATGAGATAATAGACAGTCTAAAAAGTTCCCCGTCTCTATCAGATTTCGATCAGACTACTCGGTTATGGGGAATTGCTCTACCAAGATTTAGGAGTCAACGTGGAGAATACGGCCTTCGACGTCGTGGTGGTCGGTAGTGGCGCCGCTGGTTTAGCACTTGCTTTACAGCTCCCAACGGGGTTGCGCGTCGCCGTTCTCTCAAAAGCCGACACCTCAGCGGGCTCCACGTCGTGGGCTCAGGGAGGCATTGCCGCCGTTCTTCACGAGCGGGATTCTGTCCAAGCACACATTGATGACACATTAGAAGCGGGTGCAGGACTTTGCCATGAACCAGCAGTTCGATTCACGATTGAACACAGCCGTCAGGTCGTCGACTGGTTAATAGCGCAGGGCCTCGATTTCGACTTGCGCCAAGATCAATTGGACGCCGAGTTCCGAGAGTTTCATTTGACGATGGAAGGTGGTCACAGTTTTCGGCGTATTCTGCATGCTGCGGATAAAACCGGCAGTGCTATCAGTGCAGTGCTAAATGAGCGCGTAGCGGAGCGCGATAATATTGTCGTAATGACTGATCGCAGTGCTGTCGATCTCATCACCGACAAGCAGGGGGTCAGAGGCATCTATGTTTTAAACGAGCATACAGCCAACGTCGATGCCCTTAAAGCGCGCGCTGTGGCGCTGGCGACCGGAGGCGCCAGCAAAGCCTACCTCTACACCAGCAATCCCGATGGAGCGACCGGCGACGGTATCGCGCTCGCGTGGCGCGCAGGTTGCCGAGTTGCCAATCTGGAATTCAACCAGTTTCACCCTACGTGCTTATACAGCCCGGAAACACGCACCTACCTGCTAACCGAGGCCCTGCGTGGTGAGGGTGCTACGCTGCACCTTCCGACTGGCGAGCGCTTCATGCCCCGATATGACGAGCGCGCAGAACTCGCACCCCGCGATATTGTTGCGCGAGCCATCGATAACGAAATGAAACGGTACGGACTGGACTGCGTGTATTTAGATGCTACTCACAAAACTGAGGAGGAGCTAGCCGCGCATTTTCCAGGGGTCTTGGAACGTTGTCGGGAGGCTGGGCTAGATCTTGCCAATGAACGAGTCCCGGTCGTGCCCGCGGCACACTACACTTGCGGTGGTGTTGTTGTAGACCAGCATGGCGCAGCGGATCTGCCAGGACTGTATGTCATCGGAGAGACCGCCTGTACCGGTCTGCACGGTGCCAATCGCATGGCGAGCAATTCGTTATTAGAGTGCTTTGTGTATGCGAGTAGCGCCGCTAGACATATGACAGAGAATCTCAGAATACAGGGGGATCCGGCGGTACCCCCTTGGGATGATAGCCGCGTCCGGGTCTCGGACGAGGCGGTGGTGATACAGCACAACTGGCAATCTTTGCGCCGCCTTATGTGGGACTACGTTGGCATCGTACGGACTAACCGTCGTCTTAAGCGGGCCGCTAATCGGCTCCGCGTTTTGTCGGACGAAATCGATGATTACTACTCGAGCTTCACCATCACTCCGCCACTGCTAGAACTCAGGAATCTAACCCAAGTCGCGGAGCTAATGGTTACCTGTGCCAAACAGCGTAAGGAGTCCAGAGGGCTCCATTACAACAGTGACTTTCCTGCTACATCGCAGCACCCTGAGGACACTGTATTGGTCCCCTCGAACAGCTGGGTGGACCACCGGTCACTCCCTACTTACGAGGGCGTCGGTGGATGACCTGCCTTGTGCTGTCTGATCAAGTCAACGATGGCTGATAGGTAAGCTGGCTCCGGTGTCGCTCGCCCCATCAACCACTCCAAGAGATCTTGATCTGGGGCCTCAAGGAGCTCACGGTACATAGACTTCATGTCAGCGGGTAAGCCCCCGTAGCGCTGATCCACAAATTGCGCTAAAAAGAGGTCGAGTTCGAGCAAGCCTCTTCGACTCGCCCAACGCATGCGATTGATATCGGCAGTATCGGTCATGTAGACAGGCTAGCGGAAAGCGGGTTGTGTTGCGAGTTGAGGACGACAATGTGAGCAAGAAATCATGAGGAATTGCCTGAATAGCACGGTTATCCGATTCAGTGGTCCAGATGTTCGGCAAGTACTTCAAGGGCAGACCACCCGCAACTTTGCTAATGCGAGCATTAGAACACCGCTGATGGGCGCTTTCTGTGACCTGAAAGGACGGGTGCTTACTGACTTTTTAGCCTTGATCACAGATGACTCCCAGGTCTTGATGCGCGTCCACAGCAGTGTCGCCGAGAAGCTTCTGGAGCATCTAAAAAAGTATTTAATGTTCTCAAAAACGGACGCCTTGGCCACTGAACTGGCAGTGAGAGGTTTTGTCCTCGCACCAAACTCAGATAAAGACAGCACTATTGCTAGCCTCCCGAGCAGCGTTGATAGGGGCGACGGATTGCTTGAAAGCTGGACAAACGACCTAAGCGAGGTCCCCGAGGTCGCCCAGCCCCTAACTGAGTATCAATGGCGGTGTGAATTAGTCGACATTGGCGATGCGCAAATAGTCGCAGCCACCTGGGGCCGCTATCTGCCGCAGGACCTTAACTACGACCGTAGAGATCTTATCGACTTCGATAAAGGGTGCTACACCGGGCAAGAAATCGTGGCTCGGTTGCATTACAGAGGCACCCCAAAGCGACGACTCGCGAAGCTCATATTTTCATCGGAAATCACACCAGAGCTCGGTTGCAGCATTCAGGATCGAGCCACTGGTCGAGGGGTCGGTAGCATCGTTCAATTCGCGACTCACGACGATAAAGTACAGGCGCTCGCAGAACTCACGGTCAACGGTCCCTTGGATGCGCTGGCGGTGGGTGCTGATGGCCACGTTCCAAGCTCCATCGATTGGATTTAGGACAGCGCGAGCCAGTCAATCGCCGGATAACCTCTCGTCGTCAAAAAGTCGTTGGCCGCCGCCAGGTGACCACACTGAAAAAAGCCTCGGTAAGCGGACAGTGGCGACGGGTGTGGAGCGGAGAGAACGAGATTGTGATCCGCCTGAAGAAGCTCTGATTTACGCTGCGCCTCAGCGCCCCAGAGTAAAAACACTGTGGGATTTGGATCACGAGCAACCGCGTCGAGTACACAGTCCGTCACCAACTGCCATCCTAGCTGAGAATGCGAACCGGGCTTGCTACTCGCTACAGTGAGTACGCTGTTCAGTAACATGACGCCTTGGCGTTCAAGTTTGGACAAATCCGCGCTCGTGCTAGGTTGCGTCCCACTTTCCAGCTCAATCAACTTAAAAATGTTTCTCAGCGATGGCGGGGTTGGCGTCGAAGGTTCAACTGCAAACGCGTGGCCTGTCGCCTGCCCTATGCCGTGATAAGGATCCTGCCCGAGAATGACCACTCGAGTCGCTGCTGGCGTCAGTGCCCTCAGCGCAGAAAACCAAGCGCGCCGGGGCGGAAGAATATCTCCATCATGAAGGAGCAACTCAAGTAACCGCTGCTGCAATAATCGACCAGCATCAGAACTCAAGGTGCCAGCGAGGATATCGCGCCATGCCTCCGGTATGTCATTTAACAAGTTCATCGACGACTCGTCTCAACTAGCTACGGGGTTGATACTAGCTGATACGCCTGTAACACTCGACGCCGGAAGACAGTTCAAGCACCCACCAAGAGGGCATACGTTGGCCGCAGTAGACATTAATGATGACCTAGCTCGACCCTTTGTCGAGCGGGCCAACGAGCTGCTCGAGCCGTGTTTTAGTCTGGTCATTGAACAGACAGCCGATTATTTGTTCACACTGTCGGCCAGTCATCGACTTGATCGAGACAATCAAGATCGCTGCTTCGAAGCCTTCACGTCGCTGCAACAAGCGTCTGGCAATATTATGTTGCGAATGCTCCAGGATTTACAAACTAATTGGGGAGCGGCGCTGTCGCCTCAGCCCCGTCAGAATGCTAGCCGAGAAGAACCCGAGCAATCCAAGCGAGGAGCAGAGTTACGTCTTATCGATCTCAATGAGTTTGAAGACACACTAGCAATTGAGAAGATTGTGCGAGTCAGTACGGAGCGATTTTGGTTGCCATTATTGCCATTAGAAGCCATTAGCATACGGCTTGCTCAGCACCTCAATCGCGACCCAGCGACCATTTACCTACCTATCAGCCCACGCTCTATTTGTATCAGCTATCGAGCGGCACTGGATACCATCGAATTCCCGAGACAGTTCCTGGTAGATGCCGACAGTGCCTTTGTTCGCCAACTCCTACCCGAGTTACAAGGCATTTATGATGATCTTGCAGAATTGCTAGCGAATGCGGGGCTCGCACCCGATATCGAACACACTCTGGAGACCACTGGCTCTCAATTTTTGCTGGCAAGACAGACGCAAGCCGCCTCATCGAATACTGCTCCCTCTAATCCAAACACGCAGCGAGGTGTTCGAAAGCAGGTGTCGCTAGAGGTTGCTGAGGACGAGGAGGCGATTGTTCTACCAAAGGATGTATCCGAGCTCGCAAAGCTTCTAGTCGAACAACCGGAGATGGTGTCCTCGTTATTGGCAGAAGATAAACTGTCGCTGGGAGTATAAGCTTTAATCAGCAACCCAAACCATCTCAAAACAGCAGCCAGCCAGGCGCAGCTCGCTGCCGCCAGCGAAGATAAAGAATTCACGCCTGAGCGATTGCATGCAAGTAAGCTGACAGAAGCGTTGCGCGAGCGCGCCCTGAGCAATCCAATTACTTTATTGAGTAGCCACACCGAGGAGGCGGAGCCACTCGTGACTCGGACCTTTTGCTTGTCCGAGATGCCTTAGTCAAGTTGAGACTAGCGGGTAACTTGAGTGACATCGATCCCAGTGCACTGATCGCGACCATGGATTTGTCTATTGGGGACCTAGCTCGAGAGCGGATTGAGGAAACGATAAAACTGACCGCCTCACTGATTCAGTTTGTAGAAAACCGGCTTGGTTCACGAGATTCACTCACATCCGCAATGACTGCGCTCAACTTGATGCTGATCGAGGTGGCGTTGGTCGATAAAGACTTCCTACTAACCTCAAACCACCCTTCTCGATTATTTCTTGACCGGCTGGTTGAGTACGCGACGCTTGTCACACCGGGCGATACCCGAGCGATGACGACTATCGCGGACCTTCTTATGGAATTGCATGGTGGCTTTGTCGGTGATGCCGCGGCATTTACATCGGGTATTTTAAAACTCGAGCCTCTAACAATTCGATTGATCAAAAACAAACAACAAAATATTGATCGCGTGATGAGCCGCCAAACTGCCAGCGAGCTGAGGGAGCAGGCCAAGCAGTCATTGATACGGGTGCTCAGATCAGTGTCTGACTCATGCAAGATCTCGAGCGATGTACTAGCCATGTTCCGCCAAGGACTCACTGATTCGCTTGTTCTAAAGCTCCTACAAGGCGCGACAGAAACGGAGATTGATGCCCTTCTCAAGCCGATATCAGTGCTTTGGCATCCCAAATTTGCCGGTACTGAACAACCGATGCCTGATGAAGAGCTCACCGATCTGACAGCTGCTATCGACAAGGCTGCAGGTCTTGAGTACGAGCGAAGTGCGCAGCTAAACGCGGCAATCAAGCGTGCTTTAGAGCTTGCCAAACAAGGCGCCTTGGCGAGCAGCAACGAGGGCTTTGAGCTCGCTATCGGGGAGATATTTCCGGGCAAGCACGCGCTCTGGAGACCCGTCCCAGACTTCGACGAAAGGTAGAAATGGCAAGACGCCTACCCATGCGATCTTGGATTAATATCCAAAGCGATAACGCACCTCATCAGTTCCTGCAGCTGGTATGGAAAAATAGCGATAGCTCGAGATTCGCGTTCACTGATGAGCGCGGAAAACTCCGGTTAGTGCTGTCGGCGATCGAATTGGGATCGAAAATCGATCGATCGATTACTGTTTTGAATGCTCCACAACAATTAACCCTAGTTGAACAAACACTTTTTGGACGCCTCAAAGACGCGCAATCGACGTTAATCGAGACCAGCACAACACCCGCAAGCGGCGTCGACATGCAAATTATCGACATAGAGAGACACCTCCGTCGAGCCAAGCGGAAAGGGACCTCTCAAAGTCTCGTTGTCGTCAGCGATTCAACTCAGAAGCTACTCTCATCTATCGAAGACATTGCGGCAAAGCGCGATATGCCAGTGGAGGCACTTCACAATGGAATGATGGGTGTCGGCAGCTTCGTTGTAGACAGTGTAGACAGCGCACAGTTGGATGCTTTAGTCGATGACATCCACCGCGAAACGGGTGCGTCACTCACTTGACACCCGTTAGCCGCTGATATCTCTGACGCGCGTCGTCTCCTAACAACGGCGGCACCACGCACCACCGGCGACCCCAAAGCAGACCAGATCAACATTGAACAAGGTGAGATCGATTACCGACCCATCGCACTCGCTGATGCCGTGCCAACCACCCTCCAGCGTCTGCAGCAGCACCTAAAGCCGAACCCGGGTGTGTTACCGATGGTTCGAGTCCCAGTCGATCAAGTAGCTAGTATCGAAGCCGCTCTCTTAGTAACCATTGACGGCGCGCCGGACTTTTCTCGCGAACACGATCAAGATATTGGTTTGTTTCTTCAAACCGACGTTATTATCGCATTCGATCTATATAAGGTCAGCTCCGCCTGCGATATGTTGTCAATCGCTCAAGATAGCGGTAAATCGTTACCCAATCTGCACATCCTCTCAGCACTGAAACCTGTCTTTTCGGCGGCGCAATCGACCATCTACTGTCAATCATTTCAGAAACCGGTGTGGGAACGGAATTGCTGCATTTTGAATTCCGCGACTCAGTCCACATACGACTCTCAAAGTCGGCGCATAATCTCTCGGCAGCACTGCGGTCGATCGGATGCAAAATTATCGTCACGGATCTCAACACCGCCCGTGGTGACCCCGTGCCCCTGCAGCGCCTGAGGCCCCATAGTGTGCTCTTCGATTCAGTTTTCTGGCACAACGCGGCACTGGAGGAACCTTGGCTATCGCTCCTTCCTACGGTCATCACGGACGTGCATCATCTGCTCAACGAGAGCGTGGGTGTGAGAGATCCCGCAGACTCAAATAGATTGTCAGACGTCGGTATTGATTACATCGAGCGCGTGGACCGCAACCCCTTGTCGATTGAGGAGTATCTTACGTCGTTGCCCGTGAGCAATAACTGACTCAGCGCTCCCCCTGACGCCATGCGTCGACAGCGACCAAAATAACCCCCGCCCAGACTATGCAAAATGTCATCACGGTCACCGTATCAATGGACTCACCCAAAATGAATTGAGCGACCATTAACTGAAGCGTCGGTCCGATGTAAGTGAGAAAACCGATCGTTGATAACTGCAGGATACGAGTCGCAGCAACAAACGTGAGCAAGGGTACCGCGGTATAAACTCCGCTAAACAACAAAAATAAATCGACCTTGAGACCGTATACCCCAAATCCGGCGCCCTCGTTGATAATCAACCAAAGCGCTGCAAAAGGCGCCATGCATAGAGCCTCTAAGAAAAGTCCCTCAATAGCATCGGCCTCGATTTGCTTGCGGATAGCCCCATAAATCGCAAACGTCGACGCCACCGTCAGCGACACCCAAGGCAAGCTGCCGTAGGCGATCAGTTGTATGGCAACCGCTAGTACCGCTAACGCAATTGCAATCTTCTGAGCTGTTTTGGGCCTCTCGCCAAAGACTGCCATGCCAACCAAGATGGTCAGAAGCGGCAACATGAAGTAGCCAAGACTCGCCTCGGTGGCCTTCTCCGACGTCACGGCGTAGAGGAAGGTGCCCCAGTTGATGGCGAGAAGTAGCGACGCAAGCAAGCCCCAAAAAATGACTCGAGGACTCCTGAAGAGCATCAATGCAGAAGAAAGTCGCGACATCGCCAGCAGGACCACGAGAGTCGCTGGCAGTGTCCACAGTGCCCGGTGCGCCATTACGTCGACCGCAGACACCGGTTGCGTCTCAATCCAGTATAGCGCCGACACACCCCAGATAAAGTAAGCAACCAAGGCAAGCAATATACCTTGTGTGGTTGATGCAATGCTCAAACTTTAATCTCCAACGACTGTCTGTCCTTTTTGTTGCAACTAGTTGCTATCCGAGCACTAGGCTCGCATCATGGCCATGCCTCGGCTCCGCCGCCATGAGTTTCGCTTTGCAAGCATCCTTTTTCACATCTTCGCTACTGTCGAGACTGAGTATCGCGCTCACCCTCGGCTTGGGTATGATGACAACCACTGTCAAAGCGATGGAACCGGGAGTGTACGCAGTGCAGGTTCCAATGTATCGGTTTGAAGACTACGAACGTCGACATTTCATTGAGTATTGCTCAGCGTTCTTACTCGCCCCCAAGGCTGGTGATATACACCTCGTATCAGCCTGGCATTGTATCGATGGCTGGGAACCCACTTGGGCGCCAATTCGCATTTATCTCAACCACGACGTTGCAGATGGGCGAATAAGGAATTCCGGCGGCTCGATGCAGGATGACTGGCTGATTATCGATTTGAACGATCACGCGTTACCAAAAGACAGCGCCATTTCCGTTGCGAATCAGCCGCCACAAATGGGCGAACAGCTCGTTGCGGTAGGTTTCGGTCCAGTGGGACCGCAGGGGACGCGTTATCAGCGTAGCGTAGAATGCAGAGTAAGTTCGGTGACCACTACCATTAATGCAGTGTGTGACATGGTGAAGGGAGATTCGGGTGGGTTACTCGCCCGGCAAACCAGCGAAGGACTTAAAGCGCTGGGTATCGTCTCATCGAAATCGTCCTCGGGTACCACCCAATTCACACCTGTAACGAGAGTCTTATCTCGCCCAGATCGCTGATTAGTATTTCACCCCGGCCGAGGCCTCTGCGCCCAGGTGCGCCTCTCCCCGCTCATTAGATAGTTTGATCTGGCGCTGTCGCTCTCTGAAACGCTCGCGCTGATCATCAGTATGACGATCAACACACCTTGGACAGGAGACACCAGGAACGTAGTGTTCTGATGCCATCTGCTCTTCGTCTATGGGAAAACGGCAAGCAAAACACTGCTCGAAACGCCCCTTTTCGAGGCGATGATTGACCGATACCCGACTGTCGAACACAAAGCATTCTCCTTCCCAGCGAGTGTTTGGCTCAGGCATGTCCTCGAAATACTTCAGCACCCCACCCTTCAGGTGCCAAACCTCCTCAAAGCCCTTCTCGATCAACAGCGAGGTCGCTTTCTCACAGCGAATACCGCCGGTACAGAACATGGCTACCTTCCGGTTTTTTGCTGGATCCAAATGGGAATCCACCCAGTCGGGGAACTCCCGAAAGCTATTGGTATGCGGGTTTACAGCCCCCTGAAAGGTGCCAATTTCCACCTCATAGTCATTGCGAGTATCGATAACCAAGCAGTCTGGATCATCGATCAACTCATTCCACTCTGAGGCGCTTGCGTATCGGCCCGCACTAGCGTTCGGATCGATATTTAGCTGCCCCATCGTGACAATCTCTCGCTTAAGCTTGACCTTCATGCGAAGAAACGGTCTTTCAGAGTGATTGGCAAATTTACAATCGAGATCAGCTAACCTCGCGTCTGATCTAAGGTAGTCCAAAACCTGCTCTATGTTGGCGCGAGTACCTGACACCGTACCATTGATGCCCTCGCTCGCAAGCAGCAACGTGCCTCTCAGGTTATGTTGCGAACACACCTCGAGTAACGGTTCACGCATGGCTTCAAAGTCCTCTAGGCGAACGAACCGGTACAGCGCTGCCACGACAATGTCACTCTCATCGCTCGCCACGAGATGCTCCGTCTCCACCTCGGCAATCTGGCGATGATGGCACGTCTGAGATCTCGAGCCACTCCTCAGCTGTGTAGGTGTGCAACGCCAGCGCGTGTACAGGCCCAGCCAGAAGTGCTCCCAGAACTTTATAAATTGTCTGATGTCTTTTCACGGCACGCATCCCAACGAACAGATCGGAGACAATTGTCACCTTGAAGTGACTCTCAGACCCTGCCGGGACGTTGTGGCGGTGACTCTCATTTTCCACATCAAGCCACTCGGGTGACAGTTGGTCGGTGAGGGCATCGACGATTTGCTGATATATTAGTGTCATGGCCTATCCTTCAAAGCACGAGCGCTAGAATAACAAACTAGTCAGCGCTGAGGTTTAGCTAAATGCCAACGAAACCACTGTTTGATGTCTGGTTCGATGGAACACTTGCCGCCGGTACCGATGCCTCGGCAGTTTGCCGCGAGCTGATGACTGTTTTTGGTGTTAATGAAACGCAGGCGCTGACACTACTGAACGGTAACAGCCACCGAATAAAAAAGGGCTGTGATCAAGTTATGGCTGATCGGCTCCTCGAACAGTTTCGAATGTTTGGTGCTCAGCTACGGCTCGAGCCGACAGATGCAGGTTTAAAAATCGCACCGCCGGGATCATTGTTGTTAGAGGGCTTCGAGGCGATACCAACCCCAACAATGACTGCTCCCGAATGGGAGCTGGCCGCAGCCGGTGATGTTATCCCGGGGCTCGACCCCATACAGAACATTCCAACAATAAACACCGATCATCTGAGCGTGGTCGACAACTAAGATCTTTTTGAGTAGCAATAATCCATCGCTAAAACTTGCTACCATACGGCATGACCGAACCCCCTGAACACCTTGGCGCTGCGCCTCTCTGGCGACACCTCATCGCTATGTTTTACGATCTGTTTTTGATTATTCCACTTCTGATGCTCACTACTGCTGTTTTAGTGGCGATCCACGGGCCCACAGAAAGCATTGATGCGCTCGCTGTTCCTGCGTGGCAGGTATGGTGCCTCAGTTTCGCAGCCTTGGTCGGTTTTTTTGGTACTTTCTGGCGGATGAAGGGTCAAACACTGGGCATGCAAGCCTGGCGCGTAAAATTGATTGCTGCAGACGGCGGCAACATCACTTGGCAACAGGTGATCCTAAGAATTGCCGTCGCAACACCGTCTCTTGGTATTGCTGGTCTGGGTCTATTATGGCGCTTTATCGATAACGACAGACTCGCGTGGCATGACCGCGCCTCTGGCACTCGTTTAGTGTTGTTACCAAAGCGAAAGCGACGCTAAGCCTTACGATTGAGAAGCACCAGTCCTATGGTCCAGCAGACGACAATACTCATCGCTGCAGCGACTCCCCCATTCAGCCCCATCAAAAGGCTCATAGGCCCGAAAAATTCCTGACTAATTCGAAATACGACCCCTGCGAGCACACCAGCAAAAATTCTAGCCCCCATGGTGCCGTCGCGAAGTGGGCCAAAAATAAACGACATCGCGAGCACGACAAGTCCAGCGACGGCCAATGGTTGCAGCACCTTCTTCCAAAACGCCAACTCGATGTCATTAGCCAACAAGCCCTGGGCCCGTAAATAAGCAGCGTAAGACCACAGTTGCGTCGCTGGCAGGCTTTCTGGTTGCACCGTGTCAAGCGTGAGCAGGTTGGGAGTGATCGAAGAATCCCAACGCCAGGTGGTTGTGTCACTGCGGGTCACCTTTGAATCTCCAATCCTGGTGATATCAACATCCTCCAGTAACCAATGATCATCACGATAGGTGCCCCGCTCGGCCGTTACGGCAGAGGCTAGTAAGCCGCTCTCATCATATTGAATGAGCGACACACCAAAAATGAGCCCGCCACGCTGCACCGCATCAACATGCACAAATGTGTTGCCATCGCGATTCCATGTGCCGTAGCGCCCAGCCATATTAGGGTCATCACGCTGGGCAAGTGCGCGCTGACTGATCGCTATTTGCTCCGACACCGGTGCAATATATTCACCAATAGCCATTCCTATGAATGCGATTAGCAATGCTGGTTTTATCGCCATCCATGCGACTCTGCGCATCGAAATTCCGGCGGTGCGTATGACGATTAATTCACTGCTTGCCGCTAATCGTCCTAGTCCAATCAGCGAGCCGATCAGCGTCGCATAAGGGATGAACTCCTCGATGCGTCGCGGAATAGTGTATGCAACATACATCAGCGCGTCGGCAAAGCCATAGGTAGGGCTTAAGTCACCCAAATCGTCGATCAATGCGCTCAATGCGTCGAGTCCGACCAAAACCGCCAAAACTCCCAGAATTGAGAGTGACAACAGTCTCAATAAATAGACATCAAGCGTCGCCATTTGATCGCCTCGATTGCCGCCACCAATACTCATGCGTCAGCGCCAGCACACTTATCAGCGCAAAAACCAGATGGACTAGCAAAAAGTTCATAACCGAGCCGTCACTCTCTGTCGCGCTACGCGCCTGCGACAGTCCAATAAAGTAAACCAAGAAAGCTATCAGCGCTGGCCCTAGCTTTGCATAACGGCCTCGCCTCGCGTCGGTCCGGCTGAGCGGTATCGCAAGCGCAGCCAAAATGGGAATAATAATTGGAAGCGAAAGCCGCCAGGCTAAAACTGCTCGGTGCTCATAGCTCTCGCTATCTAATAACGTTGATGTCGGCAATGCCTCTGACTTTGACTGACTCCTGATGCCACCCTCGAGCTCTGGAATCAACTCCCGGTACCGCGCAAAACGCGACTCAGCCAATGCGGCACTGTCAGCAGATAATTCATAGCGAGTGCCATTCTCCAGCACCAAATAGCGCCGCCCCGTGGCGTCATCCAGCGCAATTTGGCCAGACCTGGCGAGAGTAGAGGTAACACCCCGTCCTGCGCCGTCACGATTCAATTCAGCGACGAAGATAGTACTCAAGGCGCCCGACTCATCAACGCGCTCCACATAGGTGACATAATCACCACCCCGCTGTTTCTTAAACCGCCCCTCGGCGAGTACGTGCATGCCCTCTGCCGACCTGGGCTCAGCGAGCAATGCGTTTGCTTTTGCTGAACCTAAAGGACCGAGGTATAGACTCATCAGCGCGACCACAGCGGTGACCGTTAGAATCGCTGGCGAGATAGTGACGGCTAACTGACTAGAGCCAATTCCACTTGTTCGAAGGATAATCATCTCGCTCTCAGCGTAGAGCCGCCCAAACGAAAGCAAAATGCCTAAAAAAAATCCAAGCGGTAGTATCAGTTCCAGAAAGCTTGGCAGCTTAAAAAGCATGACAGGAAATAAAATCGCAGGAGAAATATCGCCAATGGCTGCCTCCGCCAGATAATTAATGAAGCGGCCGCTGAATACGACCAAAAAGAGCACCAGCGTGACGGCGCCTGCATGCACGAGAACGTCGCGAGTGAGGTACCGCTGTATCAGCATAGTGTTTCTTTAAAATCCATTGATCGATCGGTGGTGTTTTCTGCGCTCGTGCATCATACACTAGCCCCTTTGATCAGTAATTTACATTATCCGAGGTACCTCTATGTCGTCCGTCTCCTTCACAGCCAAAAAATCTGTCGCGCTAAACACGCTGTCCTGCGGTGTGTTGGTTCTCCCAGTCTTGCAAGACGATGCAATGACGGACCTAGCGAGGGATGTCGACGGTCAAATGCATGGTGCCGTCGGTAGAGCCATCGCCTTGAAGGACATCGAGGGCGCGCCAGGGCAGCATCAGTGGCTATTGGGTAGTGGCAAAGTAGACCGGATTCTCCTCATCGGTGTTGGCAAAAACGACAATCGAGGCAGCGACGCCGATACCGAGATCGCTAAATCACTCGCCACACAATTGGTCGGTAGCAAGGCGAAGGATGCCGTACTGTTGGCAGGCGAGTTAAATCGCGTCATTGACGCGCTCCCGTCTTGGTTCGAAACCCTGTCGCGGGATTTGCTCATGGCGACCTATCGCTACACGGCGACTTTGTCGAAGCCCAAGCCGAAACCCTCTCTATCAAAAATGACTGTGGTCACCGGGGAATCGATGTCGCTGCCTGCTGCGAAAAAAGCGCTCGCTGCTGGAAGCGCGATTGGCGCGAGTGCCAATATCACCCGCGAACTGGTAAATCTACCCGGCAATATTTGCACGCCAGACTATCTTGCAAAGCAGAGTCGAGCGCTCGGTCGCAAGCATGACAAGCTTTCAGTTAGCGTGCTTGACGAGAAAAAAATGGCGGAGCTCGGCATGGGCTCGCTACTATCTGTAGGCAATGGCAGCGACGAACCTTCTAAACTGATTGTCGTGAATTACAAAGGAGGAAAGGCGAAAGATGCGCCCTACTGCATCGTTGGTAAGGGCATAACCTTCGACACTGGGGGCATCTCCCTCAAGCCCTCTAAGGGTATGGAAACGATGAAATTCGATATGGGTGGTGCCGGCTCGGTCGTCGGAACTATGAATGCCGTCGCCGAACTTGAGCTTCCGATTAACGTGATTGGTGTCATTGCCGCCGCTGAGAATATGCCGAGCGGCAGAGCAACAAAACCAGGTGACGTTGTCACTTCGATGTCGGGTCAAACCATCGAAATCCTCAATACTGATGCCGAGGGCCGCCTGGTGCTTTGCGACGCTCTGACTTACGTCGAGCGGTTCAAGCCGCGCGAAGTCATCGACATCGCGACGCTAACCGGCGCTATAATCGTAGCGCTTGGGCACGAGTTTAGTGGTGTTTTCGCCAATGACGATGGCTTGGCCTCGGATATCATGGCCGCGGGCGGCGCAGTATCTGATGGCGCATGGCAGCTCCCGATGGGCAAGGCCTACCAAAAACAACTCGACAGTAAATATGCCGACATAGCGAATATAGGCACTGGGTCTGCTGGCAGCATTACCGCTGCCTGCTTTCTGGCTCGCTTTGCAGAAAAGTTTAAGTGGGCGCATATCGATGTAGCCGGAACGGCCTTTCAATCGATGCAAAAGGGAGCAACAGGACGACCTGTCCCTCTATTAGTTGAACACCTCCGCCGCAGGGCTGCCGCTAATTAATCGATGACGCGAGTTGATTTTTACGTCGTCAAAGCATCGGGTGATGATGCGCGACTCGCTGTAGCAGC
>LXNH01000076.1_pt1 | contig 21237 bp, 25 predicted proteins | sample 809111 | NCBI WGS metagenome assembly LXNH01 (sample SAMN04870528, study PRJNA318959) | seawater metagenome | biome: 00002010; material: water; isolation source: marine seawater | place: Greece: Milos, Mediterranean Sea | collected 2013-05-29 | depth 5-7 m
TATTCATCGCATCGTGATGGGGAAAAGCGGCGGGCGCGGTATCGCGCCGGCTGCTGTACGACCGCCGCGGCGGCGGTGCGTTCACTATTTGATGGGGGCGTGTGTGGTGATGGGTTGTCGGAAGGCCGCGATGTCGATCGCGGACCGGGCCTGGCGGCGGATCCGGCGCCAGCGCGGACGCGCAATATACCCGGTTGGCGCGTCGCGCATGGCGCAACGCTTGCCGCGATCCGCGCGGCAATACGCATGCCAGGCGCGGTTCGGCGCAATTCTACCGCGCCCAGGGCCAGCCCCGCGTTCAGGGTATTCATCCGGATGGCATCCGGCCTCATCCCTTTGCATCGGCGAAACCCTGTATTGTCGGCCGCGCTGGAACGTCTACGATGGACGTCGTGCACATAGGGGGGATGCGCTATGGACACGAGCAAGGAATGGTATGCCGCCGTCAAGGAATGGCAGCGCGCGCGCGACGCATTGACCAGCGCCATCGCCGCCATCAAATGGCCCGATCCGACACCGGATTGCCTGGCCACTTACGATCGTGCCTATGCGCAGGAGACTGCCGCGCGCGAGCGCATGAAGCAGGCCTATGAGCGTGTGCGGCGGTGATGCGGTGAGGCGGCGGCGCGGTTGCTACACTGCCGCGCATGACGCAATTTTCGAACACTCTGATCGTCCGGCCGGCGCGGCCCGACGACGCGGCGGCGCTGGAAGCCGTGCTGACGCGCACCTACGAAGGCACCTGGCGGCCGCAGATGACGCCGGAGAAATACCGGTATTTCCTCGATAGCGGCAAGATCCCGCGCTACGTCGCCGAGCGCGGCGCACGCTTTCATGTGTGCGAGGCCAATGGCCGCGTGGCCGGCATGGTCGATTGGGAGCAGAACTTCATCTGGGCGCTGCATGTGCATCCGGATTGGCAACGGCGTGGCGTCGGCGCCGCGCTGCTGGCGCTGGCCGAGGATGGCATGCGCGCCGACGGCCACCGCCAGGCGCGCCTTGAGACCGACACCTTCAACACACAGAGCCGCGCGTTCTATGGCAAGCACGGCTATGTCGAAGCCGACACTTACCCTGACGAGGAATGGGACAGCGGCTTCACCACGGTGCTGCTGGTCAAGGCGCTCGCCTGATACGGCGCGGGCATGGCGCCATGGCATGGCTCCATGAATTGCGATGCCTATGGCTCTGGCAATGGGGCCAGGGCGGCGTTAAGGTGGGCTTTTCTTACCGACCACGTCATTCGCCATGTACCTGCCGTCCGCTTTCCGTGAAGACTCGCCCGAGGTCCAGCACGATTTCATCCGCGCGCATCCTCTCGGGGTGCTGATGACCGGCGGGGAAGGCGGGCTGATGGCCAACCACATTCCCTGTCTGCTCTATCCAGAAGGGCCGCAAGGCGTGCTGCGCCTGCACATGGCGCGCGTCAATCCCCAATGGCGGGAACTGGCCGCGGGCGCCGAATGTCTGGTGGTGTTCCATGGCGCGCAGGCCTACATCACGCCGTCCTGGTACGCCACCAAGGCCGAGACACACAAGGTCGTTCCGACCTGGAATTTCGTCGCCGTGCATGTCTGGGGCAGGCCGACGGTGCACGATGACGCGGCCTGGGTGCGGGCCCAGATCGGCGCCTTGACCGACGCGCAGGAGAAGGCGCGGGTCGAGCCCTGGCGGGTGGAGGACGCGCCCGAGGATTTCATCGCCGCGCAGATGCGCGCGATCGTCGGCGTGGAGATCGCCATCACGCGCATCGAAGGCAAATGGAAGGTCAGCCAGAACCGCAACGCCGCCGACCGCCAGGGCGTGGCGGCCGGGCTGGCGGGCGAGCATGGCGACGCCGTCATGGCCGGGCTGGTGGCGCGTCGCGGCGGCCTGGATTGACGTGGCGTGAGGCGCCTCGGCCCCAAGCCAGGCAGACGATCGCCGCCGCCTGCAGGGCCGCCGCCAGCGCCAGGAACCCGAACAAGGGGTGCGGCCCCTGGCCGGACAGTGTCCGCAGCACGCCGAACACGGCCGGCGCGAAGGCGTAGGCGGCCTGCGACAGGGCCACGATCAGCGGCACCACCCGCGCCGCGTCCGCGCGCGTGAATTCGGCCTGGGCGATCAGCGGCGGCAGCGAGGTGGCGTTGCCAATGCCGGCGCCGAACAGCAGCACGCCCAGCCACACCGCCCAGGTGTGCTCCATGGCCAGCATCAACACCAGCGAGCCGGCGATCTGCGTGGCGTACGACAGGCAGGCCACCAGGCGGCGGTCGGCCGTCGGCGGCATCAGCCAGCCCACCAGACTGCGGCCGGCGATGGCGCTGGCCGTGGCCAGTCCCATGGCGATGCCGGCGGTCTGCGCGCCCAGCAGCGGCGCCAGCAGCGACAGCAGGTGGGCGATCAGGCCGATCTGCGCGAACAGGCCCAGCGCCATGCCCGCGCCCAGCGACAGGAAGGCGCGGTCGCGCCACAGCCGCGGCACGGCCGGCACGGTCGCCGCCTGGGCCGGCGCCTGCGGCGGCAGGCCGTCGGGATGCTGGCCCAGTTGCCGGGGCGTGACGGCGAAGACCCGGCGCGCCAGCACCGCGATCACGATCACCATCGCCGCGCCTACCCACGCGGCGGCCTGCGCGAAGCCGCAAGCGCCGATCAGGAACACCCACAGCGGCGAAAACACGATGCCGCCGACGCTGGCGCCGTTGTAGGCCATGCCCAGCGCGGCGGGCCGGCGCTGGACGAACCACGGCGCGATCAGCGCGTTGACCGCGGCCGCGCCCAGCGTCACCCAGCCCATGCCGGAGAACAGCGCGGCTGCATACAACTGCCATGGTTCGGCCGCGCGCGCCCAGCCGGATACGCCCAGCGCCAACGCCAGCGCGCCGGCCACCGTCACCGCCGGCACGCCCCAGCGCCGGTACAGGCGCGGCAGGTTGGCGACGATCAGGGTGCCGCACAGAAAATGCAGCGTGACGGCGGCCGATACCAGGGCCACGCTCCAGCCGGTGCGCTGCACGACTGCGTGCAGGAACACGGGCGGGCCGTAAAAACCCACGCCCCAGCCGAAGATGGCCAGCACGAAGGTGGCCTGGAGGACGGTCCAGCCAAAGAAACGAGTCGGGGTGTGCATGACGGTGCGCGCTGTCTTGTTGCGATGACTCGCAGTATGCTTGTGCCTGCACACAACACTTTGGCCTGGGCCGAATCATGGAATCCGAGTTCGCCGACATCAATCTCTCGGCTGTCGCCGGCGCCATCGCCGATCCGGCGCGGGCCCGCATGCTGTGCCTGCTGCTCGATGGCCGCGCCCGCACCGCCACCGAGCTGGCGGCGGCCGCCGACATCGGCGCGTCCACCGCCAGCAGCCATTTCCAGCGGTTGCGCGAGCAGGGCCTGGTGGAGCAGGCGGCGCAGGGCAAGCATCGCTATTACCGGCTGGCCAACGCCGAAGTGGCGCGGGCGCTGGAGGCCTTGCTGGTGGTGGCGGGCGCCGAACGCGCGCCCTTCAAGCCGAATACGCCGTCGGCCCTGCGCGAGGCGCGCACCTGCTACGACCACATGGCCGGCACCCTGGCGGTGCGCGTTCATGATGCGATGCTGGCGCGCCGGTGGCTCACCGCCGATGGCCGCGATTACGTGTTGACGCCGCTGGGCGAGGCCTCGCTGGCGCAGGTGGGGGTGGACGTGGCGGGGGCGCGCCAGCGCCGCCGCCGCTTCGCCTGCCCGTGCCTGGACTGGAGCGAGCGCCGCTCGCACCTGGGCGGCGCGCTGGGCGCCGCCTTGCTGGAGGCGTTGCTGCAACGCGGCTGGGTCGACAAGGACCTGGATTCGCGCGCGCTCTCCGTCACGCGCAAGGGCGCGCGGCAGTTTCCCGCATTTTTCGGCATGTCCGGGGAGGCGGCCGCCGACGCGGTGGACTGGAACCAGCAAGGCGGCCACGCCGCCTAGCGTTCCCCGGCCGGGGACTCCCCCGGCTTGATGCGCTTTCCCTCGATTTCACTTTCGCCCCCCGCGGACCGGCTGGCCGCGGGGGGCGCACATCTTTTTTTCATCGGGCATTTGCCCTGTACAGGAGGTGGCCTTGCCTACGCTGGCCCTGCACCTTCTCCGCCGCGCCTTGCCTTGCGCGACGGAGCTGCGCATCGACGTCAACCACGGTCCGCGCGAAGTGGAAACCGAACTCGATGCCATCCACGACCGCATGAACCGGCCCTCGGATCGCCTGCATGGATTGCCGGAGGTTCAAACCGACATCCCTGGCCTGGTGCTTCGCTACCGCGAAGCCGATGGCGAGTATTACGTGTACGTGGTGGATGTGCGGCGTGGGCGGCTGGCGGGCTATACGGTGTTCAACCGCCTGATCGAAGTGGGCCGGCGCGCCGACCCCTATGTGCGCGCGCCGCACTCGAAGTACGCCGCGCCGTACCAGGGCATGGGGCTGGCCACAGCGGTGTATCGCTGGGGGCTGGAGGCGGGGCTGTGCATCATGAGCGGAGCGCGCCAGTCGGTCGGCGCCCATCGCCTGTGGCTGGGCCTGGCGCGTGACTACACGCTGGGCTACGTCGATCTGCGGCGCAAGCGCCTGACCTATCTGGGCGCGGCCGTGACGGCGCCGGTGCTGGGCGACCTGCATACCCGCATGTTCCTGCTGGGACGGGGCTGGAGCCTGCCGGACTACCTGCGTGCCACCGCCATGCAGGTGGCCGAAAGTGCGCTTTCGCAACAGCCCTAGGGGAAATCCCCGGGACGGATCCGCGCGGCCCGCGCCGGACGACCCTGTCATCCGGCTGTAAGCCGCGTCCCGCCTGCCTGTCGCCGCCCTTGCCGAACCTGCCGTGGAAACGGGGACGCAATTTCCGCATTGCAACAGTGTTTCTATCGGCAGCTCACGTTACAAAACATATCTGAACTGTCATGGGCAGGCGCGGTATGCTGAATCGCAGAAAGAGGGCATCCGAAGTGCATCAGAACAACTTGATCTACAAGGGATACCGGCTGACGGCCAAGGTTTCCCGGGGCGCCGGCGCTGAAGTTCAGGCGTTGCCCAGCGGCCCCGTTTTCATCGCATCGATCATGGTGGTCCAGGCGGGCGCCGTGCAGGAAGGCGGCGACGAATATCCCGTGCCATGCTTTGCCGAGGGCGGTTTCGTGTACAGCCCGCGCGAGGCCGTGCATGCCGCCATCCTGCATGGCCGCGAGATCGTCGACGGCCTGACCCACATGTCTACCTGACGCCGGGGCGGCGCCGGCAAGGCGCGCCATGGCGGCCATGCGCCACCGCGCCTGGGGTGCGGCGGCCGCGCCCGCCTTACTCGGCGGCGAAAACCGCTTTCCAGTCGCGCGTCTTGGCCAGCGTCAGCACGCTGGCCGATTGTTCCAGGATGGCCACGGCCTTCTTCAATTCCTCGGCCGAGGCGCCATCTTCCAGGATGACCATGCGCGCGTTGCGGGCGTTGGCCATTTTCACGTCCGACATCTTGCCGTGGGTCTGGTAGACCTGGGTCCAATCCATTTTCTTGCCGGCCTTCAGGGCGATCGGCTCGATATAGGTGAGCGCAGTGCTGCCGGCCGCGCGCACGGCGAAGGCGAAGTCGGCGGTGTGGCCGCTGCTGCCCTTGGCGCGCGCGCCCTTGACCATGCGGTTGGGGCCGACGCCGGCCGCCAGCGCCCGGCCCACCTGGGCGCGAAAGCGCAGCTGGCTGAAGCGCGGCATCCATTTGGCGCACTGGAACGACAGCGCCATGGCCAGCTTGACGGCGTCCCACAAGGCTTCCTGCAATTGCTCGTTGGGGCCGGTGGCGACGATGGCGCCGGACTTGTCAAAGTGCGCCAGGCTGACGCCCGGGGTTTCATTGAGGAAATCGATGCGCTTGGCCGCCACTTCGATCCCGTAGCTGGAGGCGTGCATCGCGGTCTCACAGGCGTCGGTGAGATAGAAGGTGTCGTCGTCCGGATAGGCGATGAAAAACGCCGCGTGCTGGCCGTCCAGGCCCAGCGTCATCGGCGCGATTGCGCGGATCGCGTGTTCGCCCGCCGGCAGGACGGTCCAGCCGGCGGCTTCCAGGAAATTGCTCATAGGATCAGTTCGATTTGTCGGCCCTTGAGGGGATGCGCGAAACCGCCGGTCAGGGTCAGGTTGGCCCTCGGCAGGAAATACTGCATCAGCTCGGCGATGGTATGCAGGGCGGGCACGACGGGCGCGGCGTAGCCTTCGCCTTCGTCGACCCAGATATGTTCGTGGCTGCGGTCGGCCAGCGGCTTGCGGTAGTGCGGCCGGTCCTGGCCCACCAGACTGGTGTGGAAGGCGTCATCGGTGTCGACGCCGAAGACGCGGTGCGGGCCGACGAACAGGCTGGCGCAGAAGGCTTCGGCCAGGAAGATCGTGGCCTGGCCGTGCACGTCGGTGCGGGCGCCGCGATAGGTGGCGCGAAAGATCACGTCGTCGCGCACCTCGCCCTTGACGCGGCACGGGCTGGCGAATTCCATCCATTGGGGGCTGATCGCGGCCGGCTTGGGGGTCCAGGTGACCGGTTTGACGGTTTCCTTGGGCTCCGCAAGGATCTCTTGCACCTCATCAGGGGTGATTAACGGTTCGAACTTGTTGGCCATGGAACGGATCTAGAGTCGGGAAATGCACCGCCGGGCCGCCCAGCGGAAAAGCCCCCTCGCGGGGGCTCTGACCCGCGCCGCCGGATGGGCGCGGGGGCGTAATCTTACAAGATGAAGACGGTGCCGGTCTGTTCGCTGTACGGATATACAGCCATGGCGGCCGGCGCGCCGGCATGCCGGGCTACAGCGAACTGGCGGCGAAAGTATCGCATTGCTTGAGGCTGCCGCTTTCCAGGCCGCGCTTGAACCAGCGCACGCGCTGCGCCGACGAGCCGTGGGTGAAGGCGTCGGGCACCACATAACCCTGGCTCTGCTTTTGCAGCCGGTCATCGCCGATGGCGGTGGCGGCGGCCAGCGCTTCCTCGACGTCGCCGCTTTCGAGGATATTGCGGGCGGCGTTGGCGCGCTGCGCCCACAGGCCGGCGAAGCAGTCGGCCTGCAGTTCCATGCGCACCGACAGCGCGTTGGCCTGCGAGGGGTTGCGCCGGCGCAGGTTGTCGACCTGGTCGGAGATGCCCAGCAGATGCTGGACGTGGTGGCCGACCTCGTGCGCGATGACATAGGCCTGGGCGAAATCGCCGGGGGCCTTGAAGCGGCTCTGCAATTCGTCGAAAAAGGCCAGGTCGATATAGACCTTGCTGTCGCCGGGGCAGTAGAACGGCCCCATGGCGGCCTGGCCGGTGCCACAGGCGGTGGGCGTGGCGCCGCGGAACAGCACCAGCTTGGGCGGCACATATTGGCGGTTCAGGTCTTTCTGGAAGATGGCGCTCCAGGTGTCCTCGGTTTCGCCCAGCACCTTGGACACGAAGCGCGCCTGCGGGTCGTTGGCGGGCGGCCGGGTGGCCGGGCCGGTCTGCTGCTGCGTCGGCGGACCTTCGGCCATCTGCAGCACCACGCTGGGGTCGATGCCGAAATACATGGCCACCAGGGCCAGCACGATGGTGCCGATGCCGATGGTGCCGCGGCCGCCGATGCGCGGGCCGCTGGCGCGGCGGTCTTCCACGTTGTCGCTCTCGCGGGAATCGTCCAGGCGCATACTGTGTCTCCGGGCGGGCCCGCAGGGCCGCCATGTGTTGCCAGTGCCGCGATGGTGAAGCGGCCTTCAAGAGTGTTAGGATAAACCCATGGCTCTCCATTTAGATATCCACCCCGCGAATCCGCAACCGCGTCTGCTCAAGCAGGCCGCCCAATGGCTGAACGACGGGGGCCTGGTGGCGGTGCCCACTGATTCCAGCTATGCGGTGGTCGCGCGCCTGGACGACAAGAACGCGGCCGACGGCCTGCGCCGCCTGCGCGGCCTGGACGAACGCCATCACCTGACGCTGCTATGCCGCGACCTGGCCGAGATCGGCCACTTCGCGCGCGTCGACAACCGCCAGTACCGCCTGCTCAAGGCCGCCACCCCGGGGCCCTGGACCTTCATCCTGGAAGCCACCAAGGAGGTGCCGCGGCGTGTCTCGCACCCGTCGCGCAAGACCATCGGCATCCGCGTGCCCGATCATGCCGTCATGCTGGGCCTGCTCGAACAGATGGGCGCGCCGCTGCTGTCCACCACCCTGATCCCGAAGGGGGAGGACGAGGCCCTGAACGACGCCGAGGCCATCCGCGAGCGCTACGCCCACGACCTGGCCGCCGTGATCGACGCCGGCGCCTGCCCGCAGTCGCCGACCACCGTGATCGACCTGACCGGCGCCGAGCCGGCCGTGGTGCGGGTGGGCCGCGGCGATCCGGCCACGTTGGGCCTGGCCTGAACCCCGGTCGCCCGCGCCGGCAAGGCGCCGCCGCCATCCGCGGGCCGCTTGCCCGCCGCGCGGAAGGCCTGGCCCGCGTCCGCGGCGCTGCCGGCCGCTTCGGCGTCTTGCTCCGTTCCGTTTTTTGCCGCGCCTTTCTTCGCGCGGCTCCTCTACAATCCGGTTCGCCATGAACGAGATCATCCAAACCATCGCGGTCTACGCGATACCGGTCATTTTCGCCATCACCCTGCACGAGGCCGCGCACGGCTACGTCGCGCGCATGCTCGGCGATCCGACCGCGTACCAGGCGGGCCGCGTCAGCCTGAACCCGGCTCGCCACATCGACCCGATCGGCACGCTGCTGGTGCCGGTGGTGATCCTGCTGACTTCCAAGCTGCTCGGCAGCCCCGGCATGCTGTTCGGCTGGGCCAAGCCGGTGCCGGTGGATTTCGGCCGCCTGCGCCGCCCCAAGAAAGACATGCTGTGGGTGGCGCTGGCCGGGCCCGCCGCCAATCTGCTGATGGCCATCCTGTGGGTGTTTTCGCTGCGCCTGTTTCTCGAAACCGGCATGCAGGAGAGCTTCTGGTTCGAAATGGCCATGGCCGGCGTGCAGGTCAACCTGGTGCTGATGGCGCTGAACCTGCTGCCGGTCCCGCCGCTGGATGGGGGACGTATCCTTTTCAGCCTGCTGCCGAACCGCCTGGCCTGGCAGTATTCGAAAATCGAGCCGTATGGCCTGGTCATCGTGGTGGTGCTGTTGGTCACCGATGTGCTGTGGATATTGATGCGTCCGGTATTGGCTTTGGGGACGGCTATCGTCCAGTGGTTTCTGTAGGAATTTGGCCAATATCCGTTAAACTCAGCGGTTTCACTGATTCTGGCCCTGGGGCATCCCGCCGTGGGGCTTTGGAGCCCTTCACTTATGGCATCCCCTGCACCCGCCGCAGGCGTTAATTTCCAGGGCAGCATGGTGGCCCTTGTCACCCCGATGCAGCCCGACGGCAGCCTGGACTACGCTGCCTACCGGTCGTTGATCGACTGGCATATCCAGGAAGGAACCGATGCTCTGGTGGTGGTGGGCACCACCGGGGAGTCGCCGACGGTCTCCATGGAAGAACACGCGGAATTGATCCGCGTGGCGGTCGAGCATGCGGCGAACCGCATCCCGGTCATCGCCGGCGTGGGCGCCAATTCCACCGATGAAGCCATCCACCTCACGCGCCACGCCAAGGCGGTGGGCGCGCAGGCCGGCCTGTCGGTGGTGCCGTACTACAACAAGCCGTCGCAGGAAGGCCTGTACCGCCACTTCCGCGCCATCGCGGAAGCCGTGGACCTGCCGACCATCCTGTACAACGTGCCCGGCCGCACCGTGGCCGACATGAGCACCGAAACCGTGCTGCGCCTGGCCCAGTTGCCGGGCATCATCGGCATCAAGGACGCCACCGGCGACATCGCCCGCGGCGGCCTGCTGCTGCGCGAGGCGCCGGCCAGCTTCCAGGTGTTCAGCGGCGACGATCCCACCGCCGCCGCCCTGATCCTGCTGGGCGCGCGTGGCAATATTTCCGTCACCGCCAACGTCGCGCCCAAGTTGATGCGCGACTTGTGTGCCGCCGCCCTGGCGGGCAATGTGCCGAAGGTGCGTGAACTTAATGCGTACCTGGCCCGTCTGAACAAGGCTTTGTTCGTTGAAGCCAATCCTATTCCCGTCAAGTGGGCGCTGGCCGAAATGGGCCGCACCGCACTGGGCTACCGGTTGCCGCTGGTGGAACTGGGCGCGCAGCACCACGAAACGGTGCGTCGCGCGCTCCAGGAAACGGGCCTGCTCTAAATATCGTGAGGATACGTATGAACAAGCGTCATGCCGGTATGTCGGCATTGATGTCTCTGGTGTTGTTGGCCGGCTGCAGCGAGGTCAACCAATTCCTGGGCAATGAAGAGTCCGTCAACTACAAGAGCGCCGTCACCCAACGTGGCGAGCCGCTGAGCATTCCGCCCGACCTGACCCAGGCCGCCAGCGATCCGCGCTACCGCGCGCCGGCGTCGGGTTCCACGACCTATTCGCAATTCCAGCAGCAGGGCCAGGCGCAAGCCACGGCGCCCAAGAGCAGCAACGTGCTGCCGAACCGCCAGGACATGCGCGTCGAGCGCGATGGCGACCTGCGCTGGCTGGTGGTCGATCGCCCGCCCGAGGACGTGTTCCCGCGCCTGGTCGACTTCTGGACCGAAAACGGCTTCACCGTCGCCAGCAACAATCCGGCCGCCGGCCTGATCGAAACCGACTGGGCGGAGAACCGCGCCAAGATCCCGGAAAGCTGGCTGCGCCAGGCCCTGGGCGCGGTGCTGGAATCGGCCTGGGATAGCGGCGAGCGCGAAAAATTCCGCACCCGCGTCGAGCGCGTCAACGGCCACACCGAGATTTTCGTCAGCCATCGCCAGATGCTCGAAAAGCGCGTCGGCGGCGACGGCATGCAGGTGCAATGGCAGAACGGCAAGGAAGACCCGGGCCTGAACGCCGCCATGCTGGCGCGCATGATGGTCTATCTGGGTACCGACGTCGACAACGCCCGCAAGCTGGTGCAGCAGGCCGAGGCCGCGCCGCAACAGCCGGCGGTGCAACAGGACGTGCGCGCCCAGGGCGCGGCCCTGATCGTCAACGAATCGTTCGACCGCGCCTGGCGCCGTGTCGGCGTGGCCTTGGACAGCGGCGGCTTCTCGGTCGAAGACCGCGACCGTTCGGCCGGCGATTACTACGTGCGCTACGTCGATACCGACACCGGCGAGCAGATCGACCAGCCGGGTTTCTTCAGCCGCATGTTCTCGGGCGACAAGAAAGCCGAGGCGCCGCAATACCGCATCCACCTGGTCGCCAGCGGTGATCAGACCAACGTGACGGTGCTGGACGCCAAGGGCACGCGCGACAACAGCGCCACGGCGCAACGCTTGCTGAGCGTGCTGAAAGACAAGATGTGATATCCCTTCTTCGCGTGGCGCCTTGGCGCCCGCGTCGATCCGGAAAAGGCCCCTCGGGGCCTTTTTCTTTGGGGGCGGCCGGCGAGGTGCGGCCGGCGAGGTGCGGCCGGCCTGCAATCGCCCGCGCACAAACGAAAACCCCGGCGCGAGGCCGGGGTTTTCTTTCCTGGATCAGGGCGGGGGGGTTCTCTGATCAGGAAGCGGGCGTGGTCGAGCCGCCGGGGGCATTCGAGCCGCCGCCAGGCGTGGTGGCTGGGGCGGGAGCCGGCGCCGGCGAGGTGGCCGGCGAGGGGCTGGAGGGCGCCGGGGCGCTGGCGCCCGGCGTGGGGTTGTTCGCGGGCGCCGGGGCATCTTCCTTCTTGTTGCAGGCACTGAGCGAGACCGCCAGCACCGACGCAATAATCAAGGTTTTGCTCATCATTTTTAGACTCCTGTAGATGACGACTCTTGAAACCCCGTCAGGGGAAACCAGGACTCAGGCTACAGGAAGCCGTAAGCGATGCGAGTGTGGAAATTAAAAAGGTCGCATCCCAATGGCAACAAACCTTTCCACGCGGTGTGATGTCTTGCTGTATGTGACCTGGCGTACAGACCTCATTGCGTTCTGTGCAAGACGGATACGCACAGGTGTCCGGATACTACGGGGCGACGTAATGAATCCAGCCCGAGTCCAGCCAATCCGCCAGGCAGGCGCGGGCGTCATCCGACAGGCGCGCGCAGGCCGGATCGGCGCAGTCCAGGCTGCGCGCATCGGCCAGTTTGCACAGCGCGGGCGCGGCCGGCGTCATCGCGGTTTCGCCGTTGATGAAGAGCTGCTTGCCGCGATAGAGCATGCGGCTGCGGCGGTCCAGCACCAGCCTTCCGGCGGCGGGCCAGTCTTCTTCCAGATCCACCTCCAGGCCTTGCGGGCCATCGAAGACGCTGAGGTTGCTGGGTTCGGTCAGCCAGCAGCCCAGGAAGCGCGAGGCCAGCGCGTCGTCAAAGCGCAGCTTGCCGACGGTGTCGAGCGTGGCTTGGACCAGCGCGTCCGGCACCTGGGCCGGCGTGGCCACCGCGGCCTGGGCCGGGTCGCGGTAGACGGCCGACAGCTTGGGGCCGGGCAGCGCCGGTTCGCCGTAGGGGCCGCCCAGCAGCCCGACGCGCGCCATCACCTGGTCGGCGGCGGCTTCGAGCAGGCCGCGCGCCAGCGTGGCCTGCGTGGGGGCACGGAAACCGATGGAGATGGTCATGCAGCCGTCGCCCATGGCGATGCCGTCATGCGCGGCCTGCGGCGGCAGGTAAAGCATGTCGCCCGGCGCCAGCACGGCCTGTTGCTCGGGCTGGAAATGGCTGAGGATCTTGAGCGGCAGCCCGGGTTCGAGCGACAGGTCCTTCTGGCGCCCGTAGCGCCATTCGCGCTGGCCGGCGGCCTGCAGCAGGAATACATCGTAGCTGTCGAAGTGCGGGCCGACGCCGCCGCCATGGCTGGCGATGCTGATCATCACGTCGTCCAGGCGCGCATCGGGGATGAAGCGGAACTGCTGCATCAGTTCGGCGGCGGCATCGCTGTGCAGGTCGACGCTTTGCACCAACAGGGTCCAGTCGCCTTCGTTGTCCTTGGGCAGGCGGGCGAAAGGGCCGCTTTCCATCTGCCATTCGCCGTTCTCGCGCCAGATCAGGCGCGATTCGACGTCGTCGCGGCGCGCCAGCTTCTTGATCGCGGCGAGGGTGACCGGCGGCTTGAAATCGGGAATGGCCTGGCGGATCAGCAGCGGCTTCTTTTGCCAGTAGCGGCGCATGAAGTCGTTGGGGCTCTGGTTGCCCAGCAGCGGCAGGGGATGGTCGAGGTTCATTGCAGGTGCTTCTTCAGGCGGTAGAGGGCGTCCAGCGCTTCGCGCGGGGTCAGGCTGTCGGGGTCGATGGCGGCGAGTTCCTCGCGCAGCGTGTCCAGCGCCTCGATGGTGTCGGCGCGGTCGGCGGCGGCATAGGCCTGCGCATCGGCGTCGGCCGCGGCGGAGAACAGGCCCAGTTGCGGCGTGGGCGCGCCTTGCGCTTCGAGCCGTTCGAGTTCGCGGGTGGCCTGGCGGATCACGGCGGCGGGCACGCCGGCGCGTTGCGCCACCTGGATCCCATAGCTGCGGCTGGCCGGGCCTTCGCGCACTTCGTGCAGGAATACGATGCCGCCAGCCGATTCGGCCGCCGCCAGGTGGACGTTGGCCGAGGCGGGCTGTTCGGCCGGCAGGCGCGTCAGCTCGAAGTAGTGGGTGGCGAACAGCGTCAGGGCGCGGTTGTGCGCCAGCAGGCGGCAGGCGATGGCCCACGCCAGCGCCAGGCCGTCGTAGGTGGAGGTGCCGCGGCCGATCTCGTCCATCAGCACCAGGCTGTTGGGCGTGCTGGCCGCGAGGATGGCGGCGGCCTCGGTCATCTCCATCATGAAGGTCGAGCGCCCGCCCGCCAGGTCGTCGGCGGCGCCGATGCGGGTGAAGATGCGGTCGATGCGGCCGATGCGGGCGCGCGCCGCCGGCACGAAGCTGCCGATGCGCGCCAGCAGCACGATCAGCGCCACCTGCCGCATGTAGGTCGATTTACCGCCCATGTTGGGACCGGTGATCAGCAGCATGCGCCGCGCCGGATCGAGCCGGCAGCCGTTGGGCGTGAAACGTTCGATGGCCTGTTCGACCACCGGGTGGCGGCCAGCGTCGATGTCGATGTCGGCCTGCTCGGACAGTTCGGGGGCGATCCAGTCGTGGCGTCGCGCGTGTTCGGCCAATGCGGCCAGAGTGTCCAGCTCGGCCAGCGCGCCGGCGCAGTCGGACAGCGGGCGCACGTGTTCGGCCAGCACGTCCAGCAATTGCTCGAACAGCCATTTCTCGCGCGCCAGCGAGCGGTCCTGCGCCGACAGCACCTTGTCTTCCCAGGTCTTGAGTTCCGGGGTGATGTAGCGCTCGGCGTTCTTGAGGGTCTGGCGGCGGCGGTAGTCTTCCGGCACCTTGGCGGTCTGGCCCTTGGTGACTTCGATGTAGAAGCCGTGCACGCGGTTGAATTCGACGCGCAGGTTGCTGATGCCGGTGCGCTCGCGCTCGCGCGCTTCCAACTGCACCAGGAAGTCGCCGCCGTCGGCGGCCAGGGCGCGCAGTTCGTCCAGTTCGGCGTCAAAGCCGGCGGCCAGCACGCCGCCGTCGCGGATCGCCACGGCCGGTTCGGCGGCGATGGCGCGCGCCAGCAGGGCGGCCAGCGCCGGGTCCACCGACAGGTGCGAAATCAGGTCATTCAGGCGCGGCGCGGCGGCCATCGGCGCCACCAGGTCGCGCAGCGCGGGCAGCGCGGCCAGCGCATCGCGCAGGCTGGCCAGTTCGCGCGGACGCACCGAGCGCAGCGCCAGCCGCGCGGCGATGCGTTCGATGTCGGGGAAGGCGTTGAGCGCGCCGCGCAGCGTCTCCAGCAGGCCGGCCGAGCCGAAGGTCTGCTCGACATCCATGCGGCCGGCCAGCAGCGTCGAGATGGCCTGTTGGCGGGCCTGGGCCGGCGCGTTGTCGCGCAGGGGATGGTGCAGCCAGCGGCGCAGCAGGCGGCTGCCCATGGGCGTGCGGCAGCCATCCAGCAGCGAGAACAGCGTGGGCGAGTCTTCGCCCGACAGCGTCTGCGTCAGCTCCAGGTTGCGGCGCGTGACCGGGTCGAGCAGTACATACTGGCCGGGCCGCTCGGCCGACAGGCTCTGCACGTGCGCCAGCGCCTGCGACTGGGTGCGGGCGGCATAGCGCAGCAGCGCGCCGGCGGCGCAGATGCCGGCCGGCATGTCCTCGATGTCGAAGCCGGCCAGCGTATCGGTCTTGAAATGCGCCAGCAGGTGGGCGCGGGCGCCGTCGCTTTCGAAGTGCCAGTCCGGCACGCGCGAGCGGGCGCCCTCGAACGCGAAGTCGAATTCGGCGCTGTCGGCGCAGACGATCTCGGCCGGCGCGATGCGGTGCAGTTCGGATTCGAGTTGTGCCGGCGCGCATTCGGTGACGCGGAAGTCGCCGCTGGCCAGGTTCAGCCAGGCCAGGCCGGCGCGCGGCGCGCGGGCATTGCCGGTGACGAACACCGCGGCCAGCGCGCGGTCGGCCTTGGCCGGCAGCAGCGCATCGTCGGTCAGCGTGCCGGGCGTGACGATGCGCACGATGCGGCGCTCGACCGGGCCCTTGGAGGCGGCTGGATCGCCGATCTGTTCGCAGATGGCGACGGACTCGCCCATCGCCACCAGCCGCGCCAGGTACTGCTCCATCGCATGCACCGGCAGGCCGGCCATGGGAATGGGCGTGCCATTGGACGAGCCGCGCTTGGTCAGCGTCAGGTTGAGCAGGCGCGCGCCGCGCTCGGCGTCTTCATAGAACATTTCATAGAAGTCGCCCATGCGGTAGAACAGCAGCAGGGGGCCAGCCTCCGCCTTGAGGCGGAGGTACTGCTGCATCATGGGGGTATGGCCCGCGTGGGCGTCGGCGGCGGTGGTCTGTGTTGCGGAATTCATGCCCGTGATTGTATCGGGCCGGGGCGCGGGGGGACGGTGACGGCGCTCAATACAGCGTGCTGGCGACCCGCGCGGGCAGATCGCGGTCGTAGGCCACGCCGTCGAAGGTGCCGGCGGTCAGGTCGGACAGCACGCGGCCGACGCTGGGCAGCGCCGCGCGCGGGATCTGCGTGGCCGGGTCCCACAGCCGCGAGCGCAGCAGGGCGCGCGAGCATTGGAAATAGACGGCTTGCACATCGACGATCAGGACGGAGCGCGGTTGCTTGCCGTCCATCTCGAATCGTTGCAGCAATGCCGGGTCGACGCTGATGCGCGCGATGCCGTTCACGCGCAGCGTCTCGTTGACGCCGGGGATCAGGAACAGCAGCGCCACGCGTGGGTCGGTCAGGATGTTGCGCAGGCTGTCGATGCGGTTGTTGCCGCGCCGGTCCGGCAGTAACAGCGTCTTTTCATCCTCGATCACTACGAAGCCGGCGGGATCGCCGCGCGGCGAGACATCCAGGCCATCGGGGCCCGAGGTGGCCAGCGCCGCGAACGGCGCGGCCTCGATGAAGGCGCGGTAGTGCGGATGGACGTGGTCGACTTCCTTCTTGAGCGAGGCCTCACCCGGTTCGCCATACAGGGCTTGCAGGGCGGCGGCGTCGGTAACGAGGTGGGCGGGGTTCAGGGGCATGGCGAAGGCTCGTGAAAAGGGGGAGGCGGTGCGTTATTGCACGCGCACCGGCATGCTGCAATCGTAGAAGCATACCTCGCCGTCGCCGCCGCGTTCCTGCTTGCACTCGGCGAGCACCCTATCCGTCGCGGCCCCGAGCGTGGGGGCGATCCGGGAGAGGGCGATGCCGTTGCCCCAGACGATCGCGCCGCATTGCTTGGCGTGCGAGACCTGCTCGCGGCCGTCGCCACCGCCTTTGTTGGCGCAGACCGCATCGGAGTCGTTTTCGGCTGGTTGCCGGCTCTTCCTGCTGCCGGCCGCGCCAACTTTGCCGGCGACGGCATCCAGGGCGGTGGGTGGCGTTTGCTCGCCCCGAGAATAGGGCAAAAGCCGGTTCAGGCTTCCTGGCCGTAGCCGAAGGGCCAGCGGCGGCGGGTGGGTTCGGGCTTGGCGGTGTCTTCTTGCATGTTTTTCTCCGTAGGGTGCATTCGGGGGGATTCTATTTCCCGAGATGTAACAGCATTGCAAGGGATCGTTAGCACTCTATCGTTGCGGGCCGCACGCTAGTCGACCGCGAACAGCGTGACCTGGCGCTCGAGCGCGTAGGTGGCGCGGTAGCGGGCGGGCGTGGCTCCCCGGTCGATCAGCAGCAGGCCTTCGCGTTCTGCGGCGGCCAGGACTTCGCGCAGCTTCTGGCCGCCGTCCAGGCCGGTGGCTTCCTGCAGCCGCCGCAGGGGCAGATAGTCGCCGTTCTTGACTCCGGACAGGCGCGGGAAGGCGTTGAGCCAGATGCTGCGGCTGGGCGGGGAATTGATCAGACTGGTCATGGGCGAGGGTCCCTTGCGGTCGGATTACTGTATGAATGAACAGTATATCCGAACGTCGGACCGAATCCCGATGGGGATGTCGCACCGGAACGGCGCCGCGCCGCGGACGCTAGCGCGCCGCTCCGGTATGGGCCAGCAGGCATTGCACCAGCGCGTCGAACACCGTCTTGCAACGCGGGCTGGCGCGCAGGTCTTCGTGCATGGTGATCCAGGTTTCGAGCTGGAATGAGACTTGGTCGGGCAGCACGCGCACCAGTTGCCGGTCGCGGCGGGCCAGCGCCACCTGGCAGACGCCGATGCCGGCGCCGGCGCGGATCAGGGCCAGTTGCGCCAGGTCGCTGTCGGCCCGCAGGGTGAAGCTGTCGCGGCTCCAGGACACCGCCAGGCGCTTGCCGGCGCCGCGCAGGAAGGGCGTTTCGGTGTCGTAGCCGATCAGCGTGTGGCCGGACAGGCCGGCCAGCGTGGCCGGCGTGCCGCAGCGGCGCAGGTAGTCCTTGCGCGCGTACAGACCGATCTCGACATGGCCGACGGGGCGCGCGATCAGTTGTTCCTGCTTTGGCGGCGCCATGCGCACGGCGATGTCGGCTTCGCGCAGCAGCAGGTTCTGCACGCGGTTGGTGGGGGCCAGTTCGAGGGTCAGGCGCGGGTGGTCGCGGCGCAGGCGCGCCAGCACCGGCGGCAGCACCTCAATGCCGATGACCTCGCTGGCCGAGATCCGCACGGTGCCGGCCACGCCTGGGCCTTGCGCGGCGGCCGCGCGTTCCAGGGCCGCGGCATGGCTGTGCATGGCTTCGGCGTAGCCGCGCAGCGACAGGGCGGCGTCAGTGGCCAGCAGGCCGGTCTGCGAGCGGGTGAACAGGACCTGGCCCAGGGCCCGTTCGAGCGCCGCGATGTGGCGGCCGACCGTGGGTTGGGTGATGTCGAGCGTGCGCGCGGCGCCGGACAGCGAGCCCTCGGCGAGCACGGCGAGAAAGCTGCGGTAGAGTTCCCAGCCGATCGGTTTGGTCATGCATAAATGTATAGTCGCTGGGCGAAGTTCGGCAATTTATTTTGTATGGCCGCCGCGCCAGAATGGTCGCCATGGATTCACGGGAGATGACCATGACGATGATCGAATCGAGCCGGCCGGGCACCGCGCTGGTGCTGGGCGCCACCGGCGGCGTCGGGGGCGAGGCGGCGCGCCAGTTGCGTGACGCCGGCTGGGGCGTGCGCGCGCTGGCGCGCGGGCTGGCGACGGAAACGGCGCAGCGCGATGGCATGACCTGGCTGCGCGGCGATGCCATGAACCGCCAGGACGTGGCGCGGGCGGCGCTCGGGTGCGAGGTGATCGTGCATGCGGTCAATCCGCCCGGCTACCGCCGCTGGGGCGAGTTGGTGCTGCCGATGATCGACAACACCATTGCGGTGGCGACCGCACAGGGCGCAACGATCGCGCTGCCGGGCACGATCTACAACTACGGGCCGGACGCGTTTGTGTTGTTGCGCGAGACTTCGCCGCAGCACCCGCTGACGCGCAAGGGCGCGATCCGGGTGGAACTCGAACGCCGGCTGCAAGTGGCCAGCGAACGCGGGGCGCGCGCGCTGGTGCTGCGGGCGGGTGATTTCTTCGGCCCGCGCGCCGGCAACAACTGGTTTTCGCAAGGGCTGGTCAAGCCGGGGCGGCCGTTGAAGCGGGTCAGCATGCCGGGGGCGCCGGGCGTGGGGCATCAGTGGAGCTATCTGCCGGACGTGGGGCGGGCGCTGGTCGAGCTGCTGGCGCGGCGCGATGCGCTGGCGCCGTTTGCGGCCTTCCACATGGCGGGGCATTGGGATCCGGACGGCACGCGGATGGCGGCGGCGATCGTGCGGGTGGCGCGCCGCCATGGCCTCGAGCCGCGCGTGGCCGCGTTTCCGTGGGGATTGCTGCGACTGGCGGCGCCGTTCTCGGAGACCCTGCGCGAGTTGCTGGAGATGCGCTACCTGTGGCGCCAGCCGCTGCGCATGGACAACGCGCGCCTGGTCGGTGTGCTGGGCGCCGAACCGCATACGCCGCTGGACGTGGCGGTGGGGGCGACGCTGCGCGGCCTGGGCTGCCTGCCGCCCGCGCTGCCGGCGGCCGCGGCCGTGGCATGAGGCGCGGCCCGGCGCCTCCGGCTTGCTGGCGCCGGACCGGGCCATGCACAATGGCGCCACGCGGCCGTTCGCAGCGCCGCGGGAGCGCCCGATGCCCGATTTGCCGTTTTCCGCCACGCTGGATGCCCGCGAACGCGTGACCATTGCCCACGGTTCCCACCGCGCCGAGTTCGCGCCTGGCGGCGGCGGACGCCTGACGCGGCTGTCGACGGGCGCGCATGACTGGATCGTGCCGCTGGTCGAGACGGATTGGCCGCCGGCGCAATGGCCGCGCGCCGGGTCGTATCCGTTGACGCCCTATTCGAACCGGGTGCGCGACGGCGTGTTCACCTTCGCCGGCGAGCGCCACGCGTTGCAATCGCTGCCCGGGCGGCCGCAGGCGATCCATGGCGGCGGCCTGTACCAGCCCTGGCAGGTGCGTCACCTGGCCGATGACGCGGTCGACCTGGTGCTGCAACAGCCGGCCGGCGTACTGGGCTGGCCGTGGCCGTATGAGTGCGTGCAGCGCTACCGGCTGGATTCGCGCGGCCTGTCGCTGACGCTGTTGATGATCAACCAGGGCGATGCGCCGATGCCGTTCGGCTGCGGCATCCATCCGTATTTCACCGCCGAGCGGGTGGCGCTGCATGCGCGCCGCGCGTGGCCGACGGATGCGGACGGCCTGCCCGGCGCCAGCCAGACGACGCACGTGCGCGAGCTGGGCCAGTCTGCCGAGGGCTGCGATACCTATCTGTCGCAGTGGGGCGGGCGCGCCACGCTGCGCTGGCCGGACGGGCACGAACTGGCGTTGCACGCCGACGCGGCGTTCGCACACCTGGTGGTCTACACCGCGCCGGGCTCGGATTTCCTGTGCGTGGAGCCGGTGACCAACGTGGCCGATGCCTTCAACCTGGCGGCGGCGGGCGAGACCCGCACCGGCCTGCGGGTGCTGGCGCCGGGCGAGCGCTTCAGCGCGACGCTGTTGCTGGCGCTGCGGCCACCGCGTGGCGCGCGTTGAGGCCGGCGGCGATGCGGCTGGCAACGGCCGTAAGCTCCGGCGATAATCCGGCAAAACCCAATCCAGGAGTCGTTACGTGAAAAAGCTCAGCACCGAACAATTGCAGGCGGCGGCCGAGACGCTGCGCCGGGTGCAGGCCAGGCTGGCCCGTTCGGGCAGCCTGCCGCTGGAGCCGACGATCTACGCCAGCGCCAAGGGCTTCCGCCGCAACGTGCCCGACTATGTCTGGGCGTGGCTGTCGGGCCTGCTGGCGCCGCACAAGAGCCTGTCGGCCTGGATGGACGCGCATCGACCCGGTTGGCGCGAGGGCAAGATTCCGGCGGCGGTGGTGTACGCGCGCACCGAGAACGGCTGGTTCGACTGGTTGATTGCCCAGCTCGAGGCCGAGATCGGCGATCCGCGCGCACGCGCCCGGCGCGACGGCCAGGCCTGAGCGCTCAGGCGCGGATGCGGGACGCGCGCAGGCGCCGCAGCAACAGGAAAACGGTTTCCTGCGCCGCGGCCACCAGCAGCGCGGCCAGGATGGCGCTGAGCACCAGCTCGTCCCACATGCGCGGCGGCCCGACCCGGAACTGGATGGTGTCGAACACCAGTCCGGTCGTGACACCCGCGACGATGACGGCTCTCAGGCCCTGCAGCGGCACCAGCCGCAGCATCAGCAAGGCGATCGCCACCATGCCCCAGAGCATGGGTTCCAGCATTTGGTCGGACAGCTGAGAAATCAGGGCAAACTCCCGAAAGCGCGGCAGCGGGTTAAAGGTCTGCCGCGCGCAGTCGAGTTTTTACCTCTTTCCGCGCGCGAATGCGAGACGCCCGTCCCAATTATGTCGTTGGGGCGGGGCGGCGTTTCAGAAACCCTCCAGCACGACTTTGCC
>LXNH01000077.1_pt1 | contig 20665 bp, 17 predicted proteins | sample 809111 | NCBI WGS metagenome assembly LXNH01 (sample SAMN04870528, study PRJNA318959) | seawater metagenome | biome: 00002010; material: water; isolation source: marine seawater | place: Greece: Milos, Mediterranean Sea | collected 2013-05-29 | depth 5-7 m
CCCACTACCAGGATGCCGGCCAGCAGCGAACTGAAGGCAGTGTGGAACAGCGAAATCTCGTCCATCACATCCTGGCCGGCGGCTTCGGCGCGGCGCATGAAAGCATCGCGCTCGGACACCAGCAGTTCCTGCGCCTGCTGCGTGCCCTGCTTGAAATAGGCTTCCATGTCACCGGCCTCGAGCACCTTGCCGACGTTCTGCAGGTTGGCGCTGAGGTTGTTGTAGGCCTCGATCAGGTCCTTGGACTCGGTCTTTTCCTGAGCCGACAAGCCGCCGGCGAAGCGCTGGAAGGCGCGATCGCCCGCGGCGATGCGCTGGCGCGCCAACCGCAGCGCGGTGGTGTCGCCGGGATTGCCCTGTGTCACCCGGGTGGCGTAACGGCTCAGGTCGGTGCGGGCCGCCACCAGTGACAGCGCGGCCGTATTGACGGCGTTGACCTGCAGCGCGGAAAGGCGATAGAGCTGGCCGACGTCCTGATTGGTCTGGCGCAGGGCGGCGAAGCCCATGCCACCCACCAGCAGCTGGAAAGTGAAAAACACCGCGATGATCCCCAAGAGCATCGTCGCGATTCGTGTATTCCTGAACATAGCCGTTCTCCGTAAAAAGCGGCGGCGCGATCCGCGTCCGCCGGCTTGCATGCCGCGCACAGGGGTAATGCGCGCGGGTGTGCGGAGAATTATTCAGGTTAAAAAGAACCTATCAATCAGTAACAGCCTCGATTTTGCAAGGCTGCTTTGCTGATTGAAGCGAGACAGACGTGTTAGCGCGGACGGCGCCCCGCCTCGGGGAGGCTGGGGGTGCAGACCACCGGCCCGCGGTATCAAGGCTGGTTGACGACCAGGCGCACCATGATGCGGCGGCCTGGCTCCAGGCGTTCCAGCACCAGCATCCGCGGCCCCAGCGTGTCGTAGCGCGAGAGCCGCGCGCGCCAGCCGCCCTGCTCGAAAGCCACCGGCCGGCCGAGATCATCGGTGGACACATCGGTGGCATCGGGCTGTCCCGCCAGCCTGCCACGCAGCCAGTCGCGCAGGCCGGACACCGGCATGCGACTGCCCAGCGCATCCTCGGCCAAGGCATCGGGGTTGTCGGCCACCAGGCGGGTGCCGTCGGCCTTGGTCAGGCTGGCCGCGCCCGGCCGCCCTTCGACCCGCGCCTCGGTCGAACCGAGCGGGTTGGTCAGGTCGAGCACGTAGCGCCGGCCGTCGTCCGACCACGAAAAGCCGCCCTGCACCGCGCTCTGCTTGCCGCCTTCTTCGTTGACGGTGATGGCGAACCGCCCGACACGCGAAAACGCATCGGCCGCCTCGCCTTCGATGGGCTTGGGAGTGGTGGTGCAGGCGGCCAGCACGAACGCCAGCAAGGCCAACAGCGCCCAGCGCATCCACGCCAGGCCCAGGCGCGCGCCGCACAGCGTTACCGTCACAGGGCGACCCCAAGGCGCTTGATGACCTCGAGCACGGTCGCGTTCTTGGGATCCTTCCGGACCGCGGCGCGCAGCAGTTCGACCGCCTGATCGCGCTTGCCCTGGGTCCAGAGCACCTCGGCCAGGTGGGCGGCGATGTCGGCCTCGGGCCGCACGCTGTAGGCGCGGCGCAGGTAGTCGGCGGCCGCGGCCTGATCGCCCATGCGGAATTTGACCCAGCCCATGCTGTCGAGGATGAACGGGTCGTTGGGCGAGAGTTCCAGCGCCTGGGTGATCAGGTCCAGGGCCTCGGGCAGGCGCTGGTTGTGGTCGGCCAGGGTGTAGCCCAGCGCGTTGTAGGCGTGGGCGTGTTCGGGATCCAGGGCGATGACCTGGCGCAGCATGCGTTCGAGGTCGGCCAGGCGGTCCTGGCGCTCGTACAGCATGGCCAGCTCGTACTTGATCTCGACCGTGTCCGGCAGCGCCTGGTCGGCCGCTTCCAGCACCGACACGGCCTGGCCGATGCGATCCGCGTCGCGCAGGATCTGGGCCTTGGTCAACACGCCCAGGGTGCGCTCTTCCTCGTCCTGGGGCGAGGCGGCATCCACCATCTTGATGGCGTCGTCGACGCGGCCGGACTTGGCGCGCAGCGCGGCCTGGCGCATGCGCGCCGAGAAACGCAGCGACGGGTCGTCGATACGGCCCAGCTCGGCGATCGCCTCGTCGTATTGGCCCTGGTCTTCGGCAATGCGCGAAAGCAGCACATGGGCATCGGCCGCGGCGGCGCCGGCATCGGTGGCGCCTGGCACGATGGCGCGCTGGCGCTGGTTCTGGACTTCGAGATACTGCTGCAGCAGCGTCTTGGCGCGCGGCAACTGGCCGGCCTTGTACGCCAGCTGGGCCTGCATGAAGAGCAGGTCGAAGTCTTCGGGCGAGCGGCGCGACATGGCCTGCAATTCGGCCAGGGCGCCGTTGTAGTCGCCGGCGTCGGCCATCTGGCCAGCCAGCATCAGCCGCACCTTGCGCGCGTTGGGATTGCGGCTGATATAGGCGCGGGCATCGGCCTGCGCGCGTTGCGGATCGACCTTGGCGCCGTATTCGAGCACGCGCTGGGCAGCCGGTTCGGACTTGGGATCGGCGGCCAGGGCGGCGCGGGCCTCTTGGGCGGCGCGCGGGTAATCGCCGGCGGCCGATGCCACATCGGCCAGCGCCAGGTGGGCGGCAGGCAGCTTGCGCACACTGTCGCTCAAGGCATCGTCGAGGATGCGCAGCGCCAGGCGGCGGTCGTTCAGGCGGCTCAGCACCGCCAGGGCCTGGCCGATGGCGGCCGGCTTGTCGTGCGAGGACTCGATGCGGTTGCGCAGCGCCTGCGACAGGCCCTTGGTCTGGCCATTGGCGGCGGCCAGCGCCAGTTCGGTGGAGCTGGCTTCGAGATCATTGGGCGACAGCCGCGCCCAGACACGCGCCGCATCCAGCGCGCCGGGCAGGTTGCCGCCGGCCAGCTGGAACTCCAGGCCGCGGCGCGCCAGGCGGGGGTCGCCGGTGTCGCGCGCCAGGCCGACCATGGTGCTGGCGGCCGTGCCATACATGCCGCGCTGGGCGGCGATTTCGGAGGCCAGGACACGATAGAAGATATCGGCGGTCAGGGTGACGTACGGCAACTGGCCTGGCCGCAGGCGGATCACCTCGGTTTCCGGTTGACGATTCAGCGGCGCCATGCGGGGGCCGGTCGCATCGCGCGTCCGGCTGTCGGCGGCCTGGGCCTGAGGGGCCAGGGCGGAGGCCAACGCAAGCGCCAGCGCGGCAATCCCGATATTCATTTGTTTGAAAGACGACTTCACGCGGCCCGTCCGGTTGGTGGCACAATCTTCGTACACGCAATTGATGATCTTACACTGGCTCATGCCGGAACTGCCTGAAGTTGAAACCACGCGTCGCGGAATCGACGCCGTCATCACCGGCCGCCCCCTCACGCGGCTGGTCATCCATGAGTCCCGGATGCGCTGGCCCATCCCAGCCGAGCTGCCCGCCTTGGTGAGCGGCCGCACCGTGCTGGAATGCGGCCGCCGCGGCAAATACCTGCTGCTGCGCTTCGACCACGGCACCCAGATCGTGCATCTGGGCATGTCCGGATCGCTGCGCAGCGTGGCGCCCGGTGAATTCCTGCGCAAGCACGACCACGTCGAATGGATCTTCGACCAGGCCGTGCTGCGGCTGCATGATCCGCGCCGCTTCGGCGCGGTGCTGTGGCACTCCGACGCGGACGGACCGGTCGAAAGCCACCCCCTGCTGGCCAAGCTCGGCATCGAACCCTTCGACCCGCGCTTCGATGGCGCCTGGCTGCACCGCCACTTCAAGAACCACGGCGCCGCGATCAAGCAGGTGCTGCTGGCCGGCATGGCGGTGGTGGGCGTGGGCAATATCTACGCCTCCGAAAGCCTGTTCCGCGCCCGCATCAACCCCAAGACCCCGGCCAACACGCTGTCGCGCGCGCGCTGCGACCGCCTGGCGGACATGGTGCGCGCCACCCTGGCCGACGCCCTGACCTCCGGCGGCAGCACCCTGCGCGACTACGTCGGCGCCAGCGGCGAACCGGGCGCGTATTTCGAGATCCACGCGGCGGTCTACGAGCGCGCCGGCCAGCCCTGCCGGGTCTGCGGCACGCCGATCAAGCGCATCGTGCAGGGCCAGCGGGCCACCTATTACTGCCCGAAGTGCCAGAAGGCCTGACCCACACGCCGACTCCCTGGGGCCGCCGCCGGCCGGAAAGGTTCCCGTCCGGGCCGCCCTGCGCGGCCCGGATGCATTTTGGCGGGCCGCGGAAACCCAAGGGGAATCCCTGGCAAAAAGGGTTGATTCGTTTATAGCAAACGTATTGCACAACCACTAACGCCACGCTATAGTCCGTCCACACACCCTATTCCTATAACAGTGGAAGGAGCCTCCATGAGCAAGCAATTCGCCTCGCACGCCGATCTGGCCGACAAGGTCGTGTCGTTCGAAAAGCTGTCCGACAACGCCTACGCCTACACCGCCGAAGGCGACCCCAATACCGGCATCATCATCGGCGACGAGGCCGTCATGGTGGTCGATACCCAGGCCACGCCGGTCATGGCGCAGGACGTCATCCGCCGCATCCGCGAAGTCACCGACAAGCCCATCAAGTACATCCTGCTGTCGCACTACCACGCGGTGCGCGTGTTCGGCGCGTCGGCCTACAACGCCCAGGAAATCCTGGCCAGCCGCGACACCTACGACCTGATCGCCGAACGCGGCGAGCAGGACAAGGCCAGCGAAATCGGCCGCTTCCCGCGCCTGTTCCGCAACGCCGAATCGATTCCCCCCGGCCTGGTCTGGCCCACCATGACCTTCAAGGGCGAGATGACCGTCAACCTGGGCAACCTGGAGGTCAAGCTGTTGCAGGTCGGCCGCGGCCACACCAAGGGCGACACCATCGCCTGGCTGCCCGAGCAGAAGATCCTGTTCGCCGGCGATCTGGTCGAATACCAGTCCACGCCCTACTGCGGCGATGCCTATTTCCGCGACTGGCCCAGCACGCTGGACGCGCTGTCGGGTTTCGAGGCCGAGAAGATGGTGCCGGGCCGCGGCCCGGCCCTGAAGAACGCCACCGAAGTGCGCCAGGGCCTGGCCGGTACGCGCGCCTTCCTGACCGACCTGTACGGCGCGGTGAACCGCGGCGTGGCCGAAGGCAAGGACCTGAAGACGATCTACCGCGAGGTGTACGACTTCATGAAGCCGCGCTACAGCGACTGGGTCATTTTCGACCACTGCATGCCGTTCGACGTGTCGCGCGCCTATGACGAGGCCACCGGCCACGTCCACCCGCGCATCTGGACCGACAAGCGCGACCTGGAAATGTGGGCCCAGCTGGAAGGCTGATCCCGCGCGGCCGGTTCGCCGGCCGCTGTGCCACCGATTGAAACGGCGCCGCACGGCCCGCCGGCCAGAGGTCGCGGGCAGCGCGCGGCGCCGCGCATAAAAAACAAAATGACCCACACAGGAGACAACCGTGGGAGACATCGACTTTCAGGCGATGGAGTTCGCCTATGAGAAGCACGCCGACCAGGCCGCCGCGACCCAGGCGCGCCACCCGGTGGTGGTGGTGGGTGCAGGTCCAGTCGGCCTGACCACGGCGCTGGATCTGGCGCGCCAGGGCGTGCGGGTGGTGGTGCTGGACGACGATTACCGCCTGTCCACCGGCTCGCGCGCCATCTGCTTTTCCAAGCGCACCCTCGAAATCTGGGACCGCCTCGGCGTCGGCCAGCGCATGGTCGACAAGGGCGTGTCGTGGAACGTCGGCAAGGTGTTCTTCCGCGACCAGGAGGTCTGGCGCTTCGATCTGCTGCCCGAACCCGGACACCGCCGCCCCGCCTTCATCAACCTGCAGCAGTACTACGCTGAAGGCTATCTGTACGAGCAGGCGCGCCAGGAACCGAACATCGACCTGCGCTGGAAGAACAAGGTGGTGGGCCTGGAACAGGCGGGCGACGGCGTGGTGCTGTCGATCGACACGCCCGAGGGCGGCTACGCGCTGCGTGCCGACTGGCTGGTGGCCTGTGACGGCGCCCGCTCGCCGGTGCGCAAGCTGATCGGCCAGGAAAGCCACGGCCGCATCTTCCGCGACCGCTTCCTGATCGCCGACGTCAAGATGAAGGCCGACTTCCCGGCTGAGCGCTGGTTCTGGTTCGACCCGCCCTTCCACCCCAATCAATCGGTGCTGCTGCACATGCAGCCCGACAATGTCTGGCGCATCGACTTTCAGCTGGGCTGGAACGCCGACCCGGTCGAGGCCGTCAAACCCGAGAACGTGCTGCCGCGCATCCGCGCCCTGCTGGGCCCGGACGCGCAGTTCGACCTGGAATGGGTCAGCGTCTACACCTTCGCCTGCGAACGCATGGACAAGTTCCGCCACGGCCGCGTGGTGTTCGCCGGCGACTCGGCGCACCGCGTCTCGCCGTTCGGCGCGCGCGGCGCCAACAGCGGCGTGCAGGATGCCGAGAACCTGGCGTGGAAGCTGCGCCTGGTGCTGGCCGGCCAGGCGCCGGAAGCGCTGATCGACAGCTACGCCGCCGAACGCGAGCATGCCGCCGACGAAAACATCCTGAATTCGTCGCGCGCCACCGACTTCATCACCCCCAAGAGCGACATCAGCCGCAGTTTCCGCAACGCGGTGCTGAACCTGGCCCGTACCCATGCGTTCGCACGCGCGCTGGTCAACAGCGGCCGCCTGTCGCTGCCCGCCACCTATGTGGACTCGCCGCTGAACACCCCCGACACCGACACCTTCGCCGGCCGCATGCGGCCCGGCGCGGTGGCGCTGGACGCGCCGGTGCGCGGCACCGCCGACGCGCCGTGGTGGCTGTCGCACCTGGACGCCGGCTTCACGCTGGCGCTGTTCTGCGGCGATGCCCCGCCCGATAGCGAAACGCTGCAGGCCCTGCGCGCGCTGCGCTTGGCCGCCGTGCCGGTCAAGCCGGTGCTGGTAGCCGGTCCCGGCGGCAACGCCGCCGGCTGGCCGGAAGACCTGGCGCGCGTCGTCGATGCCGAAGGGCTGCTGGCCCAGCGCTACGACGCGCTGACGGGCACTGCCTATCTGATCCGGCCCGACCAGCACGTCGCCGCGCGCTGGCGCGCCTTCCAACCCGACGCGGTGGCGTCGGCCGTCAACCGCGCCATCGGCCGCGCCTGAATCCGGAGGCCCCATCCATGCTGAACACCGAAACCAACCTGGCCGCGCCGGACGACTTCTACGAGGCGCTGATCGACGCCCATCGCGACCTGAGCAACGAGCAGAGCCAGGAAATGAACGCGGCGCTGATCCTGCTGCTGGCCAACCACCTGGGCGACATGGCGGTGCTGCGCGAGGCCCTGGCGCAGGCGCGCGCGTCGGTCACCGCGACGGCGCCCCCACCGCAAACGTGTTGACGATCAAGGCCCGCAACCACTGGTTGCCGCCGTCGCGGTCGTAGCGGCGCTGCCAGTACATATTGGTCTGCAGCGCCGGCACCTTCACCGGCGGCGCCATGTAGCGCAGGCCGAACGGCTGGGCGGCGCTGGCCGCCAGCTTTTCCGGCACCGTGGCCAGCAGGTCGGTGGCGCTGACGATGTAAGGCACGGCCGAGAAATGCGGCACGCTGAAATGCTCGGCCAGCGGCACGCCGGCGCGCTCCATCGACTGGTTGACCTGCCCGTAGGGCGCGGCGCGCGACACGATCAGGTGGCGCTCGGCGCGAAATGCCTTCAACCCCATGCCGGCATGGGCGGTGGGATGCGCCTGGCGGAACAGCGTGGCGTACCCCTGGCGAAACAACATGCGCTGCAAGGTACCCGCGCCCATATCGTCGAATGCGCCGATGGCCAGGTCGACCCGGCCCGCCTCCATCTCGCGCGGCAGGTCCGCCCCCTGCACGCGCACGGAATCGATGCGCACCTGCGGCGCCACCTGGACGCAGACCTCCATCAGCCGCGGCATGAAATGAATTTCGCCCACGTCCGTCATGGCCACGCGAAAGCGCCGCGTGCTGGTGGCCGCGTCGAAGGCGTCCTGATCCTGCAGCGCCTGTGAAAGCAGGGCCAGCGCTTCGCTGACCGGTCCGGCCAGGCGCTGCGCGCGCGGCGTCGGCAGCATGCCCTGGGCAGTGCGCACAAACAGTTCGTCGCCGAATGCCAGCCGCAGCCGGCGCAGGGCGTTGCTGACGGCCGGCTGCGACAGGTCCAGCCGGCGCGCCACGGAGGACAGGTTGCGGTCCTCCAGCAAGTGCTGGAACAAGATCAGCAGGTTCAGGTCGACCTCGCGCAAGTCCGCCATCAGGCACCCCTACTATTCACAAAATTTATAGTTGCTATTTTTGCATTCCCGTAGCCGTAGTGGGGGATTTTTCCGACAATGGCGTATCGGCATCGGACCGTCCCGTCCGGCGCGCCACGACCAGACCGCGCGGCCACGCATCGCGCGCCACCCCAGGAGGATTCCATGGAACTGCACTACCAGACCGGTTTCGGCAACGACTGTGCCACCGAAGCCCTGCCCGGCGCCCTGCCGCTGGGCCGCAATTCGCCCCAGCAATGCCCCTATGGCCTGTATGCCGAGCAGTTGTCCGGCACCGCCTTCACCGCGCCGCGCAGCGAGAACCGCCGCTCCTGGCTCTACCGCATCCGCCCCGGCGCACAGCACAAGCCGTTCGAGCCGTTTGCCGCCATCAAGGGCTGGGAAAGCGCGTTCGGCCATGGCCCGGTCACGCCCAACCAACTGCGCTGGAGCCCCCTGCCCATCCCCGCCACGCCCACCGACTTCATCGAAGGCGTGCGGACCTGGGGCGGCAATGGCGGTCCGGACGAACAAGGCGGCGTCGGCATCCACCTGTATGCCGCCAACCGCTCGATGCAGGGCCGCTATTTCTATAACGCCGACGGCGAACTGCTGCTGGTGCCGCAACAGGGCCGCCTGCGTCTGGCCACCGAACTGGGCCTGATCGACCTGGAGCCGCTGGAGATCGCCGTGATCCCGCGTGGCGTGCGCTTCAGCGTGCAACTGCTGGACGACACCGCGCGCGGCTACATGCTGGAGAACTTCGGCGCCGCGCTGCGCCTGCCCGAACTGGGCCCGATCGGCTCGAACTGCCTGGCCAACGCCCGTGACTTCAAGACGCCGGTGGCCTGGTACGAAGACGTGGAAGGCGACTTCGAACTGATCGCCAAGTTCACCGGCGGCTTCTGGCGCGCCGCGATCGGCCATTCGCCGCTGGACGTGGTGGCCTGGCACGGCACGCATGCGCCGTACAAGTACGACCTGCGCCACTTCAACACCATCGGCTCGATCAGCTACGACCATCCGGACCCGTCGATCTTCACGGTGCTGACCGCGCCGTCCGACACCCCGGGCACGGCCAATATGGACTTCGCCATCTTCCCGCCGCGCATCCTGGCGATGGAGAACACCTTCCGTCCGCCCTGGTTCCACCGCAACGTGGCCAGCGAATTCATGGGCCTGATCCAGGGCGTGTACGATGCCAAGGCCGACGGCTTCGCGCCCGGCGGCGCCAGCCTGCACAACTGCATGAGCGGTCACGGCCCCGATGCCGAGACCTTCGAGAAGGCCTCGCACGCCGATACCCGCCAGGCGCACTACATCCGCGACACCATGGCCTTCATGTTCGAGACGCGGCGCGTGATCCGGCCGACAGCGCAGGCGCTGGCCTCGGTAGAATTGCAGGGCGACTATTACCGGTGCTGGCAGGGCCTGCAGAAGCATTTCGATCCCGCCAAGGCGTGACCGGCCCTGACGCCATCACGCCCGCCCACGGCGATGCGCGCAAGCGCATCGCCGTTTGGCTTTGGATTTTTCCGGCGCCTGCCGCGCCCTCACAAACACACTGAACGAGACACTCCCCATGACCACCGCCATCAATGAAACCCACGACCCGTCCCTGAAGAGCTGGGTCGCCAGCGCCAATACCGGCGCCTCGGACTTCCCGGTGCAGAACCTGCCCTACGCCGCGTTCCGCCGCAAGGGCTCGCAGGAATCGTTCCGCCCCGGCGTGGCCATCGGCGACCAGATCGTCGACCTGGCCACGCTGGCCGCCGCCAAGCCGTTCGAAGGCGCCGCCGCCGAGGCGCTGGCCGCCTGCCAGGGCGACAGCCTGAACGCGCTGATGGCCCTGGGCCATGCCCACTGGAGCGCGCTGCGCCTGGCGCTCTCGCGCGCGCTGCGTGAAGGCGCCGCGCTGCGCGCCACGGTCGAGCCGCTGCTGGTGGCCCAGGCCGACGCCGAATACACCACGCCGGCCCGCATCGGCGACTACACCGACTTCTACATCTCGGTGCACCACGCCACCGCCATCGGCAAACAGTTCCGCCCCGACAATCCCCTGCTGCCGAACTACAAGTGGGTGCCTATCGGCTACCACGGCCGCGCCTCCAGCATCGGCGTGGACCAGAAATTCCCGCGCCCGGTCGGCCAGACCCGTCCCGCCAACGAAGGCGAGGCGCCGCAGTTCGGCCCGTGCGCGCGGCTGGACTACGAACTGGAGCTGGGCATCTTCGTCGGCACGGGCAACGCCCAGGGCGAGCGCATCCCGCTGGCCGATGCCGACGCGCATGTGTTCGGCCTGTGCATCCTGAACGACTGGTCGGCGCGCGACATCCAGGCCTGGGAATACCAGCCGCTGGGGCCGTTCCTGTCGAAGAACTTCGCCTCGACCATCTCGCCGTGGATCGTCACGATGGAAGCGCTGGAACCGTTCCGCACGCAATGGACCCGCGGCCCGTCCGAGCCGCAACCGCTGCCGTACCTGGCCTCCGACGCCAACCGCGCCAAGGGCGCCTACGATGTGCAGATGGAGGTGCTGATGACGACCGAACAGTCGCGCGCCGGCAACGCGGCGCCGGCGCGGCTGTCGCGCAGCAATTTCCGCGATGCGTACTGGAACGTGGCGCAACTGATCACGCACCACACGGTGAACGGCTGCAATCTGCAACCGGGCGACATGCTCGGCACCGGCACGCTGTCGGGCCCGCAACCGTCGGAAGCCGGCTCGCTGCTGGAACTGAACCACGGCGGCAAGCAGCCGATCGAGCTGCCCTGGGGCGAGAAGCGCACCTTCCTGCAGGATGGCGATCAGATCATCATCCGCGCCGAGTGCGTCAAGGCCGGCTACCCGCGCATCGGCTTCGGCGAATGCTCGGGCACGGTGCTGCCGGCGCGGGCGTAAGCGGCGCCGTTACGATCGGGGCGTGGCGGCCGTATCCGCCGTCAACGCCTCGATCTCGGCATCCTTGGCCAGCCACTGCTGGCCGAGCCAATGGTGGAATTCGCTGCGGAAAGCCTTGTCGCGGCTGTAGTCGCCTTCGCAGAAGGCTGCCGGCACCGGCAACTGGCGCATCCGCACCCGCGTCAGGCCCATGCGGCCGCAGGCCATGTCCCAGAAGCTGGGCACGCCTTGCGGATAGGCGATGGTGACGTCGATCATCGAGCGAAAGCGCGTGCCCATCGCGTTCAACGACACCGCCATTCCGCCCGCCCTGGGCTTGAGCAGGTGCCGGTAGGGCGCGCCTTGCGCGTCGCGCTTGGCCGGCGTGAAGCGCGTGCCCTCGGCAAAGACCATCACGCTGGTCGGCACCAATGAGAACTTGCGGCAGGCGCGGCGCGCGGTCTCCTGATCCTGGCGGCCCAGCGCCGGATTGCGGCGCAGGGCCGCCTTGCCGTGGCGCTTCATGAAGGGGAAGTCCAGCGCCCACCACGCCAAGCCGATCACCGGCACATAGATCAGTTGTTGCTTGAGGAAGAACTTGAGCAGCGGAATGCGCCGGTTCAGCGCGCCCTGCAGCACGAAGATGTCCACCCAGGACTGATGGTTGCAATTGACCAGATACCAATCCGCGTAGCGCAATCCGGTGTTGCCGCGCACATCCCAGGCCGAGCGCTGGATGCGCGTGAACCAGGCGGTATTGACGCTGATCCACGCCGTGGCGATGCCATTCAGGACCGGATCGATGCGGCGTCTGGCCGCGGCGAAGGGCAGCGCCAGTTTCAGCAACGCCATGGGAAACAACAACAGGCACCAGAACAGCGTGCTGGCGCCGAGCAGAAGCGTGCTGAACGCGCCGGTCAGCCAGGCCAGGCGGCCGCGCGGCACCGGCCAGCCGCGCCAGCGCGGGGCCGGGGTGGACGCGGGCGCGTCGATGGCATCAACCACAGGAGGCCGGGCCGGACCGGCGAGCGGATCGGGAAAAGTCATGAGCACGAGTGTGCGAGCACTGGCGCCGGGCCGGCTTGAGCGGGATCAAACCGGCCCCGGGCCCGGCCGGGGCCAAGTCAAGGCAGGCGGTATTTTTCTTCGCGGTAGGCCCAACTGGCCCACAGGGCATGCGCCAGCGCCTCCTTGCTCAAGGCCGCGTCCACCGGTTCGACCGGTTCGTAGGTTTCGTCCTGCCCAACCGGCGCGGCGCGGTAGCGGAACTCGCGCGCGTCCTTGGCCGGCTCCAGCACCAGCAGCTTGTCGCCTTGCAGGTAGCCGAAGTTATCGGCGTACTGCATCAGCGCCCGGTTGGGATCGCGTTGCGTCAGGTCCGCACCCAGCATGGGGTTGACGTTGTCCAGCCCGATCAACGACAGCAGCGTGGGCGCCATGTCGATCTGGCTGACGATGCGTTCGTCCTGTCGCGGCGCGATGCCGGCGCCCAGGATCAAGGCCGGAATCTGGAAGTGTCGCACCGGCACCGGAATCGAGCCGTAAACGCGGGAATCGTGGTCGGCGATCACCAGGAACACCGTGTGGTCCCAATAGGGCGCCTTGCGCGCCTTGTCGAAGAACTGGCCCAGCGCCCAGTCGGCGTAGCGCACGGTGTTGTCGACGCTGGCCGGATCGCCCACCGGCTGGATGCGGCCGGCCGGATATTCCCACGGCGAATGGTTGCTGACCGAGAACGCCAGCGTGAACGCCGGCTTGTCGCCGTCGGCGCGCAGCAGCCGGTCGACCTGGTTGAACATGTCTTCGTCGGAAGCGCCCCACGAGCCTTCGAACACCGGATGCTCGAACTTCGGCCGGTCAACCACCTCGTTGAAGCCGTTGCCCAGGAAGAAGGCGCGCATATTGTCGAAGTGCGACTCGCCGCCATAGACGAAGCGCGAGTGATAACCATGCTTGCCCAGCACCTGCGCCAGCGTGAAGAAGCCGGTCTGCGAGCGCGGCAGCTTCACCACCGCGTCGGCTACGCTGGGCAGAAAGCCCGCCGTGACCGCCTCGATGCCCCGCACCGAGCGCGTGCCGGTGGCGTAGGCGCGGTGGAACATCCAGCCCTGCTTGCCGAGCCGGTCGATGTTCGGTGTGAGGTCCTTGCCGCCCAGGCTGCCGACGTACTGCGCGCCCAGGCTTTCCTGCAGGATGATCACCAGGTTGAGCGGCTTGTCGCGCCGCACCGTGGCCTTCTGCTCGTGCAGGCTGGGATAGCGCGGATCCAGCGGCGCGCCGGTCAGGCCGGCCTTGTCGCGCACGATGGCGTTCATCTCGTCCACCGGCATCTTCGGATACATCGCGGCCGACGAGCGTTCGTCGCGCATGCGGTAGGCGGCGTCGAACACGCTGTAGAGCGAGTTGAGCGCCAGCGAGTTGACCATGGCGTCCGAGCTGAACGCGACCTTGGCCGGGTTGATAGGGCGATGCTCCAACGTGCCGCGCGCGCCCAGCACGACCAGCGCCAGGATCGCCAGCGACGCCAGCGGCCGCTTCCACCACGCCAGGAACGGATCGCGCACGCGCACCGGAAACAGCCTGACTGCCAGCCAGGCCGCCACCAGCAGCGCCACCAGGGCGGCCAGCAGCACGCCCTTGTAGCCCTGCCACAGCATCGAACCCACTTCCTTGGGGTTGAGCAGGTAGATGAAGTACAGGCGGTTCGGGCGCGTGTCGTATTCGGCGATGAACTGCGGCGTGGATACCTCCAGCAGCACATACAGCATCCACCAGGCCCGGAACCACCAGGCAGTGACGCGCGCGGCCCACGGCCGGTGCCCGAGCCACGGCGAGAACACCGCCGGCAGCGCGATCACCATGGACAGCAGGCAGACGTCGATGCGCAGGCCGCCGAACAGCACCGGCCACAGGCCGCCGGCCGCCTCGACCCGGCCCCACATCCACAGCGACAGGCCGAGCCGGCTCAGCGTCAGCAGAACCAGCACGGACAAGATGAAACGGAGCGTCAAGCGGCGCATGCGGCGGCCCTCCCCCGGTGAGTGAAACCCGCGGTGATTGCCGCGCCGCGCTTGCCGAGCCTAACCATGCCTTGCCATCCGGTGATTGAAACCGGCCAAGATTAACGCGGAACGGGCCAACGTTACGAGCCGCGGGCGCGCGCGCCCTGGTCTCATTGCGCCCGGCGCAGGCGCTCGCGGCTGTTGCTCAAGTGGGTGCGCATCGCCGCGCGCGCCGCCTCGGCGTCCCGCCGCACGATGGCGCTGTAGATATCTTCGTGCTCAAGGTTGACGCGCGCCAGATAGGCGCCACGATCCTCGTGCGCGAACTTGGCCGAATTGATGCGGGTGCGCGGAATGATGGCTGAGCCCAGGTGCGACATCAGATCGGCGAAATAGCGATTGTCGGTGGCCTGCGACACCAGCAGATGGAACTGGAAGTCCGGCGTGATGGTATCGCCGCCGCTGTCCAGCGCGGCCTTGAAAGCGTCCAGCGCGCGGCGCATGTCGGCCAGTTGCGCCTCGCTGCGGCGGATCGCGGCCAGGCCGGCGGCCTCGCTTTCCAGGCAGATGCGCAACTCCAGCAGTACCAGCACGTCGCGCACAGTGGCGATATCGGCCGGATCGACACGAAAATCGCCGCCGCCGCTGGGTTCGAGCGCATAGGTACCGACGCCATGATGGGTTTCGACCAGGCCCGAGGCCTGCAAGCGCGACAACGCTTCGCGCACCACCGTGCGGCTGACGCCGAACTGCCGCATGATCTCGGATTCGGTCGGCAGTTTGTCGCCCGGGCGGATGTCACCGCCACGGATGCGCTCGGAGATGTTCTCCACCAGGCCCTGGGCCAGGTTCCGGGGACGACGCCGCGGCAGGACAGGGGGATCGACAGGAGCGTTCATCAGGGATTGTCCGGGAGCGGTTGCGTGGCGCTTGAGCGCAAAAAAAGCGTGCCCATTATACGTACGGCACACTAGTTGTACGATAACGTACCAGCAACCATCTTTTCGCTGCGCCTCAGCCCGACTATGTGCCGGCCTTCTCGCCGTGGCTGCCACGCCTACCGCCGAAGCGGATCGACACGACGGACGACGGCCTGCCGCCGGGCGTGCCTGCGCACAGCACCGGCCAGAAGAACAGCGCGGCCAGCAACCACATCAGCGCGGCCGACCACAGCGTCTGGCTCAGGAAATGCGCGCCTTGCAGAATACGCACGGCGGAAAACCCGATGCCCGCCAGGGCGCCCAACGCCAACCCGCCCCAACGCCACCCGGACCGTCCCACGGCCCATCCCGCGAAATACAGAGTCAGCATCGAATAGCCGGCCCCGGCGTGGCCGCTGGGCAGGGCGCCGCCCGCCCTGCCCCGATCCCAGGTCCACCACGTCTGCGGATACGGCGTGTAGCCGCCCAGCGAGTCCAGATCGTAGGGACGCGGCAAGGTGGTGTAGTGCTTGAGCTGGGTGATCGCCAATTGCCCCACGATACAGGTGAGCGCCAACGCCAGCGCCGGGGCGCGCAGGGAACGCCAGGCGGGGATGCGGTAACTGGCGGCGGCCACGGCGACGGCGCCCAGCCCCAGGCTGATGGGCAGGGTCAGCACCATACGGTGGCCAACCAGTTCCAACCAACGATTGGTGTGCAGCGGAAAATCGTCCAGCGCCGGGTTGAACAGGGCGCGCGCCACGGCCAGATCCAGCCCGGACGCATTGGCCCACCAGGCCAGACAGGCCAGGATCGCTGTCACCCCCAGCACATGCGTGCAAAGGTAAAAGACAGGCGTCGGCCGGGCGACCGCGGGCGAGAGGGGTGGCGACATGACGGGACAGGAAACGATGGCGACCGGCCGAAGCGGACAGCTTAGGTGGCGGACAGTTGAAAATTCGTCAAATCCGCATGCCGTGGCGACTTTCCCACAGTGCCGGGCCGGCCATTGCGGCGGCTACCCAGGCGACGGCGCCGCGCCGGCCGGCGCCATGGCGGTCAGGCCGCCCCCTCCAGGCGCAAGGTGAAGCGCGTGCCGCGCTGCGGCCCCTCGCGGGAGGAATCCACCGCCAGTGTCCAGCCTTGCATGTCGCAGACTCGCTTGGCGATCGCCAGCCCCAGGCCGCGGGCGGTTTCATCGCGGCCCGCCGCCCCCGAATCGCGCAACCGGCCGCTGTAGTAGCGGCGGAACAGGAATGGCAGGTCGTCGGCCGCGATGCCCTTGCCGTCGTCGCTCAGTTGCAGCGCGCCATCGGGGCTCAGCGAGGCCGTCAGGGTGGCGGGCGCGGCATGCTCGACGGCGTTGCGCACCAGATTGCGCAGCACGGTCAACAAGGCATAGCGGTCGAGAACCCGGATGTGATCGGCCGGAATGTGATTATCGAAGCGCAATTCGGCCAGGCCGGCCTGGGTTTCGTAGCCGCGCCATGCGTCCAGCATGCACTCGGCCAGGTCGACCGGCTCGGGCGGGCGCATCTGGTCACGGGCCATGGCGCGGGCGCTTTCGAGGCTGACGATGACATCGTCGACGTTATCCATCATGCGCGTCAGCCGCTGGCGCTGGTCGGCGGTCAGGTCCTGGGTCAGCAACATCAGCTCGCTGTCCGAGCGGATCGCCGCCAACGGCGTGCGCACTTCGTGGCTGAGGTTGCCGGCGAATTCACGTTCGCGCGCGATCGAACGGTCGACCTGGTTCTGCACGCGGTTGAACGCCTCGATCAGGCGCCCGGCCTCGTCGTCGCGGGTCACCGCCAGGTCCGGCGCGCCGGGGGCCCAGGTCGACATGCGATCGGTCAACTCCAGCAACGGCCCCACCGCCACCGCCGCCACCCGTCGCGACAGGGCGTACGCGCCCACCACGCAGATCGCCCCCACGCCCAGCACGATCAAGCCGAAATCGTGTACCCGCTCTTCGTTGTCGGTGGCGTCGTAGAGCAGGTAGACCTTGCCCGTGCCGGTGTCGGCCACCATTACATGCCAGGTATAGGCGCCGGGCTCGACCAGGTGCAGGCCGTTGTCGAGGCCGCGGATTTCCTCGGGTATGCCGATCGGCGCCTGGCCATCGACGCTGAGCCAGGCACGCATCGAGCCGCCCAGTTCGCGCGCGCCGCGGCGCGGCAGGAACTGGTCGCTGGTGCGGGCATGCTGTACCAGGCGGTCCATCTCGGTATTGAGGATGTCGTTGACCAGATCGTCTTCCATCTGGTCGAACGTCAGGTAAGCGAGCAACGCCAGCGCCGTCACGAACAGCGCCACGGTGCCGGTCAGCGCCCACACCACGCGTTGCGTCAGGGTGCCCCCGCCTGGACTGCGACTCATGCCGGACTCCCCGCCTGCGCGGGCGCCAGCCGCCAGCCGGTGCCATGCACGGTCTCGATACCGTCGAACCCGGCGTCCGCCAGCGCGCGGCGCAGCAGGTGGACCTGGCTGCGCAGGGCATCGGACGAAGGCGGCTCGCTGCCCCACAGCAACGATTCCAGTTCTTCGCGCGAGACCACCCGGCCGGCATCGCGCAGCAGCGCTTCCAGGATGAGCGTGGCCTTGCGCGTCAGGTGCACCGGCTTGCCGCCGATCGATACGCCGCGGCTGCGGGTGTCATAGGCCAGATCGCCGCAGACCCGCACGGTATCGACCGTCGCGCCCTTGGCGCGCTGGATCAGCGCCAGCAGCCGGGCCTCGACCTCGAGCAACGCGAAGGGCTTGGTCAGGTAATCGTCGGCGCCGTGCGAGAAACCGGCCAGCTTGTCTTCCAGGCTGTCGCGCGCGGTCAGCACCAGCACCGGCAGCGGCAGGCGCTTTTGCGCGCGCAGCGTATGCAGCACCGAATTGCCATCCATGCCGGGCAGGCCGATGTCCAGGATCATCGCGTCAAAGCGCTGTTCTTCCAACCGCTGCAAGGCCGCCGGACCGGTGTAGGCCACGTCCGGCAGGAAGCCCCGCGTTTCCAGGAAGGCATACAGGTTGCCGGCGATGATGTGATCGTCCTCGACGATCAGGATCCGGTGATTCGCGCCTGCGGCGGGACTGGTCGCCATGGTCTCATTCCTCGTGGAAAGAAAGGTCTGCCCCCCCGTCAGGCCTGCAGCACCTTGCCCGGATTCATCAGGCCTTGCGGGTCGAGCGCGCGCTTGATGCGGCGCATCAGGGCCAGCTCGACCGGGCTCTTGTAGCGCGGCAGCTCGTCGCGCTTGAGCTGGCCCACGCCATGCTCGGCGCTGATGGAGCCGGTATGCGCATGCACGCTGTCATGCACGACACCATAGATGTCATTTTGCAGCGCCAGCAATTCGGCTTCAGTCTGCCCCGGCGCATTGGCCACGTTGTAGTGCAGGTTGCCGTCGCCCAGATGGCCGAAGATCACATGACGCACGCCCGGAAAACGTGCCTGCAGCAGCGCATTGGTCTGGTGCACGAAGCCGGCGATGGCGGAAATCGGGATCGACACATCGTGCTTGACCGACTTGCCCAGCTCGGCCTCGGCCAGCGGGATGCTCTCGCGCAAATGCCACAGCGCCTTGCTTTGCGCAACGCTGGCGGCAATGGCCGCGTCGCTCACCAGGCCGGCCTCGATGGCTTCGCCCAGCACGGTTTCGAAGCGCTCGCGCGCATGCGCCTCGCTTTCGCTGTCGGACAGCTCCAGCAGCGCGAACCAGGGCGCGGCCGCGGACTCGCCTTCGAACGGCAGGCGCTGCTGCGGGAACAGGCGCACCACCGCCTGCAGGCAGTCGCCGCTCATCAATTCGAAGCCCGTCAGCGCGGCGCCGAAGCCGGCGCGGGCGCGCGACAGCAGTTCGACCGCGTTGTCGATGCTGTCCAATGTCAGCAGCGCGGTGCAGGATGCCACCGGCCGCGGGAACAGCTTCAGCGTGACGGCGGTGATAATGCCCAGTGTGCCCTCGCTGCCGATGTAGAGATCGCGCAGATCGTAGCCGGTATTGTCCTTGCGCAGGCCCCGCAGGCCGTTCCAGATCTCGCCTTCGGCGGTGACCACTTCCAGGCCCAGGGCGAGATCGCGCGTGTTGCCGTAGCGCAGCACCTGGGTGCCGCCGGCGTTGGTGGCGAGATTGCCGCCGATGGTGCAACTGCCCTCGGCGGCCAGGCTCAGCGGGAACAGCCGGCCGGCGTCGGCGGCGGCCTGTTGCACCGCTTGCAGGATGCAGCCCGCCTCGACCGTGATGGTGTCGTTGTCAGTGTCCAGCGCGCGCACCCGGTTCAGGCGCGCGGTCGACAGCACCACCGCGCCGCCCGAATCGTCGGGCGTGGCGCCGCCGCACAGGCCGGTGTTGCCGCCTTGCGGCACGACCGGCACGCCATGGCGCGCGCACAGCTTGATGGCGTCGGCCACTTCCTGCGTCGAACCGGGCCGCAGCACCGCCAGCGCCACGCCGCGATAACGGCGCCGCCAATCCAGCGCGTAGGGTTCGGCATCGGCGCCGGTCAACACATGGGCCTGGCCCAGAAGGGACTGCAATTCACTCAGCAAAGTCATAGCCGCCGCAGGGAAAGGTCGCGCCGGGCCACGCCCGGGCACTGTTCAGGGATGATGCGGACTATTGTAGAGGCTGGGCGGGCATGGCGCCGCCCGGTCAGGCGGCGGCCGGGCCCGGCCCGGCGCCGGTCAGCCCACGGCCTGGTCCAGGCGCGTGCCGGTCAGGCCCGCGCAATAGGCGCGCGAAGCGATGCGGTGCATCAGAAAGGCCCGGTCGACGCCCGCCGGCCCCGGCATCTCGGACAGGGCGCGATAGGCGCGCCGCAGGGCTTCGCCACGGGTGGCGCCGCACACCAGCAGATGGGTGCAGGGCATGAGACGGTCGGCGCAGCCGTCGATGCGCAATTCCAGCGCATGCGCCGCGACCGGCTCGAAATCGGACATCGGGGTCCCGGAGCGCGGCTGCGATTCGGCGAGGATCACGCGGAACACGCCGCTACGGTCGTCCAGCGAAAAAGCCACCGTGCCCATGCCCTGCCAGGCACGGTCCCGCGCCACGCCGGCAGCGATGGCGCGCAGGGCGCTTTCGACCGAGGCCGGCAGGTGCGGGGCCGGACATTCGGCAATCAGCACCCGGGCATCGCGCCAGACGCAGCGCTCCCAGGCCTGGCTGGTCGCCAACTCGCCGCCGGGCGAGACGAATACGTGGATGTCGAGCCGGCGTTCCCGCCCGGCCGACGGGCCGGCGAAGTCCGTGGGCGGCCCGCGCCTGCGTCTGGCGCCGCCCGTTGACGTGACTGTGGATACTTTGGCTCGCATGGGCCCCTCCGGTCTTTCTGCTTGCATGACAAGCGTATCACCTTCGGATGACGAGCAAGTTCCATGCCATCGCCCGCCCCCTGGAGACGCCCGTCCTGGCGCACCGCAACAAGGCGTGGCGCAGCGCCCGCATGCACCAAGCCGGGGCCATGGCCCCGCCACGGACGCCGCGGGAACACCGGGCCGGATCATATCCCGGTCGCCGATGGAGGATAATCCGAGTCTGCACCCCGGCCGGACCTCACTCACCGACGGGGATCGAACCGCAGGAACCGTTCCGGACGGACCTGTCCATTGCATTGCCCTATCATCCACAGAATGAG